>Ga0207421_10000275_pt1 | contig 64442 bp, 57 predicted proteins | sample SodLakKL_010_SED_4_FD_187542 | JGI IMG/M metagenome (GOLD analysis project Ga0207421, IMG submission 187542) | Alkaline sediment microbial communities from Lake Tanatar, Kulunda Steppe, Russia - 8KL_010_SED (SPAdes) (version 2) | ecosystem: Environmental > Aquatic > Non-marine Saline and...
GCAGCTTTAGCAAAAAATCACTACTAGATCCTTCTAGTAAATTAATGATCAATAAAGGAGTTATCAGCTGATGAAATTGTTCGAACCGATCAAGGTAGGGCGGATGGAATTAAAAAACCGCATCTGCATGCCGGCAATCCACCACAGCTACACCCCGGAGGGCTTTGTAAACGAACGGTTGATCAAGTATTACGAAACCAGGGCCCGCGGCGGAGCCGGCCTGATTACCGTGGGAGGATGCACAATTGACAGCCTGGGGCAGGGTCCGATGATGATCGGCCTGCATGACGACAAGTACATTCCCGGCCTGGAGAAACTGGCCCGGGCCATAAAAGATAACGGCGCGGCGGCCGCGGCCCAGCTTTACCACGCCGGGCGTTACACGCACAGCATGATGATCGGCAAGCAGCCGATTGCCCCGTCCGCTGTCCCTTCCCGGCTGACCAAAGAAACCCCGAAGGAAATGACCCGGGAGGATATAGAAACGGTCCAGGAAGAATATGCCCGGGCCGCCCGCAGGGCCAGGGATGCAGGTTTTGACGCCGTAGAAATCCTGGCCAGCGCCGGTTACCTGGTCTGCCAGTTCCTTTCACCGGTTACAAACCAGCGTACGGACCAGTACGGCGGATCCTGGGAAAACCGGAAGCGTTTCGGCCTGGAGGTAATAGAACGGGTCAGAAAAGCGGTAGGCGATGACTATACCATCAATGTCAGGATCTCCGGGCATGACTACGTCCCGGACAGCAACACCAACCGCGAGGCGGCCCTTTTTGCCCGGGACCTGGAACAGGCCGGTGTGGATTGCCTTAATGTTACCGGGGGCTGGCATGAATCAAGGGTGCCCCAGATCACCGGTGAACTGCCAAGAGGCGGTTTTGCCTACCTGGCCCGGGGGATCAAGGAGGCGGTCAACATCCCGGTTATGGCCAGCAACCGGATTAACGATCCGCTGGTGGCCGAAGAGATCCTCACAGAGGGCCTGGCCGACCTGGTCAATATGGGCCGGCCGCTGATTGCCGACCCGGACCTGCCCAACAAGGCAGCGGCCGGTAAATTCAATTTGATCCGGCGCTGCATCGCCTGCAACCAGGGCTGCTTTGACATGGTCTTTTCCCTGCAGGACGTGGAGTGCACGGTCAATCCCCTGGCGGGCAGGGAATATGATACAGAAATCAAACCGGCTGAAGAACGGCGCAAAGTCCTGATCATTGGCGGAGGACCGGCCGGCATGGAAACAGCCCGCCTGGCCGCCCTGCGGGGACACACGGTTTCCCTGTGGGAAAAGAACAGCCGCCTGGGCGGCCATCTGCACTATGCCGCCATGCCCCCGGGCAAGAGCGATTTCATCACCTTCCTCGATTATTACGAAAATATCTTGCCCGGTTACGGGGTGGAAGTGGTGCTTAACCGGGAGGCCACAGCCGATGAAATCATAGCAGAAAAGGCCGACGTAGTGGTAGTGGCCACCGGCGCCGGACCGGCGGCAGCGCCTTTTTCGATCGCAGAAAAAGCTCCCCTGGTCTCGGCCCTGCAGATCCTGGACGGCTCGGTTGTGCCCGGGAAACGGGTGGTTGTTATCGGGGGCGGTTCGGTAGGCTGCGAAACAGCGGTTAAAGCGGCCGAGAAAGGGACGATCTCGGCGGAAAACTTAAAGTTCCTGATGGAAAACGACGCTGAAACCCCCGAAAGGCTTAAAGAACTGCTTAACCGGGGCACCCGCGAGGTCACCCTGGTCGAACTGGAAAAAGGGATTGGCCGGGACATCGGGGTCAGCACCCGCTGGGTGACGATCAAGTGCATCCGCCGCCTGGGTATCAGGGTCATGGACCAGTACGCGGTCAAAGAAGTAAACGAAGCAGGGGTGCTGGTGGAAAAAGAGGGCGAAGAAACCCTGCTGCCGGCCGATACGGTAGCCCTGGCCATCGGGGCGGCGCCCTATAACCCCCTGGCAGAAAAACTGGAGGGCCGGGTGCCGGAACTGCACTCGATCGGAGATGCCCGCAAGCCGCGCAAGATCACCGAAGCGGTCAAAGAAGGCTTTGACCTGGGCTGCAAATTATAGGGCTGGCCCGGGTGAACAGGCCGGCTGCCTTGGGAAAACCGGAGTAAATAAATAATAAAAAAAGATGGCCCGCGGCCCTCGAAAAGGGGCTTGAGGCCATCTTTTATGATCCGGTTGCGAACAAAAGCTCCGGTTACCGGCCCCGGATAAACTCTTCAGTAAGCCGGTAGGCTTCGTAATCGGGGTGCTGGCGGGGTGGGTGCTTGGAAAAATAGGCCGAAGGGCCTTCGAGCACTCCTCCCTGGTTCCTGTCCAGGGCCAGCCTGCAGCAGCGGATGGCATCGATAGCGATGCCGGCCGAGTTGGGCGAGTCTTCAACGCTCAGGCGCATTTCCAGGTTAATGGGGATATTGCCAAAAACCTGGCCTTCCATGCGCAGGAAGCAGACCTTGTTATCCTTCTGCCAGGAAACATAATCGCTGGGGCCGATGTGGATGTCGCGGTCGGGCAGCCTTTTTGCCGCAGCCGACTGGACCGCTTCGGTCTTGGAGATGCGCTTGGTGGCCAGGCGACCCTGGTTGGTCATATTAAGGAAATCGGTGTTGCCGCCGGTATTGAGCTGGTAGGAGCGCTCCAGCTTGACCCCGCGCTTTTTAAAGAGATCAGCCAGGGCGCGGTGCAGGATCGTGGCACCCATCTGAGATTTAATATCATCCCCGATAATTGGCACATTCCGGGCGGCAAAGCGCTCCGCCCACTGCGGATCGCTGGCAATGAAGACGGGGATGTTGTTGATAAAGGCCACTCCCGCTTCCAGGGCGCACCCGGCGTAAAAGCGGGACGCTTCTTCCGAGCCGGCCGGCAGGTAATTAAGCAAAACCTCGGCGCCTGAATGGCGCAGGATGCTTACTACTTCTTGTTGGTCCGGTTGCGGTGAATCGCTTTTCACAAAGGTATACTGGTCTTCATAATCGAGCATATGATCGGAAAAGCCGTCCAAAACCCGGCCCATGTGAACGGTAGCGCCATTTGGAGGCAAATCGGGATAAAAGGCCTCCGCACAGTTGGGAGGGGCGAAAATTGCCCGGTGGATATCCTGGCCCACCTTTCTTTTATCTATATCAAAAGCGGCGCACACTTCAATATCATAAGGCCGGTAGCCGCCAATACTCCAGTGCAGGAGGCCAACTGCATCGTCTTCGTTCCAATCCCGGTAATAGTGGATTCCCTGGATTAAGGCGCTGGCGCAATTGCCGACACCAACAATGGCTACTTTAATCTTGGACATTTGCTGGATCCCTCTTCCTGTTATGATTATGGATGGTTATGAATTATTCCCAGAAATCATTATAACCGATTATGCTAATAAAGGGAAATGGCCAATTAGCAGTGGCCCGGCGGTAAGTCCGGGGGACCCGCTTTTTCTTAACGCATGGCCAATATTTTTGGCCCGGCTGTTATAATATAAATGGAGATATGTAAGGTTCAACTGAGAAGATAAACCCAGATAAGAGGAGAGATGCCATAATGACCAGCAGGATCCAGGAAATAGCCAGGGACGAAGAAAAGGAAATATTGCGCCTGGAAACGAAACCTTTCGGTACCAATGCCTACATGATCATCTGCCGGGAAACGGCAGAGGCCGTATTGATCGATGCTCCGGGCAGCGCGGAAATAATCAAGGAGCGCCTTGAAGAAAACCGGGTCCGGTTTATCCTTATGACCCACGGGCATATGGATCACAGCGTCGACCTGGAAGAGCTGCAGCGGGATTTGGGAGCGACTCTGGCCGTCCACGAGGACGATGCGGAGCAGCTGCCGGTTAAAGCCGATCGCTTCCTGGCCGGGGGCGAAATCATTAACTGCGGCAGCCTGGAACTGGAAACTATTCACGCCCCGGGTCACACCCCCGGCAGCCTCTGTTTCCGGATCGAAAGCTACCTGATTTCCGGGGACACCGTCTTCCCCGGCGGGCCGGGAAAAACACCCTCACCGGAAGCTTTCAAGCAGATAGTGGCCTCCATAGAGAACAAGATCATGACCCTGCCTGATGAGACGGTAATCCTGCCCGGGCACGGCGAAAAAACCGATCTTAAAACCGAACGGGAACTTTTTAACACCTTTAAGCGCAGCAGAAATAACCTTGAACTGAGCGGTGACGTCACCTGGCTCGGCAGCTAACAGGGCCAGGCAGATGAAATTTTAAGCTGTTTTGCCCGGGCTCTTTACCACAGGAATTCGGCCCGGTGGAAGGCCTCGGCCAGGGTAAAATCCTGATCCCGGGCGGCATCTTCAGCGCGCTTGCGCAGCCACTGCTCGATGGAGGGGAAATGATGGCCCCCGACCTGGCTTTCATGGCAGCGCAGGGCGGCCAGCTTGGTCTCAAAGGTTGCGGTGATGTCGGAATAATAGTTGGGGTCTTCGCTGGCCCAGGTCAGGATTTCTTTGACCTTGTGCGGCGCCAGCCCCTGTTCCAGCAAGTCAGGGTAGGCCAGGTGATCGCGGGCATAAGGAAAGGCGGCGTCAAGAACCGCCTGGCCGGCAATGCGGTGATCGCGGTGCCAGATATAGCGGCGGTAGGGATCGGCGGTAACCAGGGTGTCCGGGCGGAAACGGCGGATGCAGCGCACCAGGTCTTTGCGAAAATCAGAGGTGTCTTCCAGCCCCTGATCAGGGTAGCCGAGGAAGATTACTTCTTTCACCCCGAGCAAACCGGCTGCCTTGCGTTGTTCTTGCTGCCGGGTTATTTTTAAGTCTTCGGGGCTGACAGCGGGATCGCTGGTCCCCTTTTCCCCATCGGTGCAGATGACGTAAACCACAACTTTGCCTTCGCTGACCCAGCGGGCCACTGAGCCTGCGGTCCCGAATTCTGAGTCGTCGGGATGAGGGCTGATCACCATTACATCTGCTTTTAAATCTGCTGTTTTATTGTCCTGTTCCATCTGCATAACCGCCTTTGAATAGTTTCTCCTGTCCTTATTAAGCCAAGCCGCCTGCCTTTCAGGTCCGGCATAACAGCGCTCGGCCGCCGGATCGGCAAAAAACGCTTCAGGGCCGCCAGGCCGGCAGGAAAGAGGGTAAAGATCAAGATTATGAAGCGGCTTTACCGGTCTTCATTTTTAATGAGGTGAACATCCCTTTGCGGATAGGGGATGTTGATACCCTCTTCATCGAAAGCTTTTTTGACTGTTTCCAGAAATTCAAAGTGAAGAGGCCAGTAATCACCGGCATTACACCACATTCTCAGGTAAAAAACGATGGCATTGTCGCCGTGCTCCCCTAACAGGGCCTGGGGTGGCGGATCTGTAAAGACCAGGTCATGCCGGTTGGCCAGGTCCAGAAGTATGCTTTTGACCCGGTCAATATCAGACTCGTAGCCAACATCAAAGGTTAAATCCAGCCTCCGGATCGGATTTTTGCTGAAATTAATGGCGCTGCTGTTGGAGAGCAAACCGTTGGGCACTACGATCCTGGTATTGTCCGGGGTGTCAAGGTAGGTGTAAAATACCTGGATTTCTTTGACTGTGCCGGCGTGGCCGGCGGCCTGAATATAGTCGCCAACTTTGAAAGGCTTAAGAAGCAGGATCAGGACCCCGCCGGCAAAGTTGGCCAGGCTTCCCTGCAGGGCCAAACCCACGGCAAAAGCCAGGGCCCCGATTACGGCAATGAATGAGGTCATTTCTAAGCCAATCATGGAGGCCACGGAAATAACCAGGAGAACCTGCAGGGTTACCCGCAGCACAGAGGTCATAAACGGCTGAAGAGAAGGATCCATGTCCACCTTGACCATTCTCCTGGAAACTGCCCTGACTATGATGCCGATAATCTTTAAACCGATCAAAAGCACCACCAGGGCCAGCAATAACTGGGTTCCGTAGCTGATCAGGGCATCGTAAACCATTTGCGCATCCATTCTAAATCATCCTAACCTGTAGTAATTATTCTCAACGCTAATTATTATAACATAACCTTTTTTTAATGTCTCAGAGCGCCTGGAGGGCCGATTCCAGCCCTTTTGCGGCCTCAGGCCAGCTGTAGGGGGCCAGGCCCGCTTCCAGGGCCGCCCCAGTAATGGGCTTGCCGGCCCGGTAAACCCTGCGCATGGCCGCAGCCCAGCGGGCGGGATCGCGGCCTTCCACCAGGGCACCGAAAGCGCTGTTATGCCCGAGAAGTTCCGGTAAAACACCCACCGGAGAAGCAACCACCGGGGTGCCGCAGGCTAACGCTTCCAGGGCCGCCAGGCCGAAGCTTTCATAATGGGAAGTTATTGCGACGGCATCGGCGGCGTTATAATACAGGGGGAGCCGCTCATGCTCGATGATGCCGGCAAAACGCACTTTACCGTCCAGGCCCGGTTGGCGGGCTTTTTCTTTTAAAGCGGCGTTCAGGGCTTTGTTCCTGCCCTCTCCTCCGGCGATCACTACTGCAAAGTTATCTTGTGCAGGCAGCAGGGCTGCGGCATCGAGCAACAGATAAAAACCCTTCACCGCCTCGATCCGCCCCACCGCCAGAATCGTTTTACCGTCCCCCAGGAGACCCGTTTGTTTTTTTGCCGCCAGGCGGCCCTGCCGGTCATAGGGGTAAAACAGGTTGCGGTCTATACCGCAGGGGATCAGAGCTACTTTTTCCGGTCTGAGATCAAAATATTCGACCATCCGCTCTTTTTCCCCTCCTGCCGAAGCCACAAGCAGATCGCAGTTCCGGGCCAGGTCCGCTTCTGTTTGCAGGCGCAGGGCGCTTTCGTTTTCGCCGGGCGAGGTCTCGTTCTTGGCCCGGCCCAGGGTATGGAACATGATCAGGTGGGGAATATGCCAGCGCTCTTTGAGGATGCGGCCGGCCACGCCGGATAACCAGTAGTGGCTAAAAATATAATCGTACTGGCAGCGATCGCTCTTGCTAAACCTAACAATACTTTCCGCCACTTCAGGGCAGTGGGGGTAAAGGAGGTTCTTGTCCAGCTCCCCAAGCCCGTCGTCGGGACAGATCAGACGAACATTGGGGCCGAGCCGGCAAACGGTTTCTGCGCCGGGATCTACCCTGCGGGTAAAAAGATCCACCCGGTGGCCCCGCTGGCCCAGGGCCAGGGAGAGCCCGCGCAGGTACGTGCTCATCCCCCCGGTATCTTTTCCTCCCGCCCGGCCCAGCGGGGAGCTGTGAATGCTCAAAACTGCCAGCTGCATCAAAGATCCAACTCCCGGCCTGTAAATTTGCTCCTCTTTAAAACTATGCCCGCCTTTTGGGCCCGCTCCGGCAGAAAGGCTTACAGGTTAACTGTGACCCTGTAAACCGGGACGGCAATGCCGCCCAGGCGGCTTTTATATACTTCCCGTCCCTGCAAAAAGTCATAAACCCGGCGTTCCCGTTCAATGGCCTCCTTGATCAACAGCACCTTGGAGAGAAGGCCGGCGCTCAGGGGGCGATAGGCGGAGAGAAAACCGCTGTTGTAGAGGTTGATTCTTTCCCGGTAATCGAAGTAAAGGACGGCAGCGGCGTTACTGCCGTCAATCTCAAGCAGGCCGAACCGGGCCAGTCCGGCTGCGGCCATATTATCGATCAGGGCCCGGAAGTAGCGTTCCATGCCGGGCGTCAAAAATTCGGCTTTCTCGGGATGATCCTGCAGCAGTTCAAAAAAAACGGGGATAAAATCCCGGACCGCCCCGTATTCTTCAATAACATGGTAATCGTAGCTTTTGGTCTCGCGACCCAGGCGGCGCAGTTTGCGCCTCACTTCGTGACGCTGTTTCTTGCTCAAACGGGCCAGGTAATCTTCCCAGGATCCGGGAAGGAACAGTTCAAAGGCTTCATTTTCACGCCTAAATTCAAGGCGCGCCGGAAAATCACTTCCGCCGGCCTCTGCGGCAAAGCTTTTAAAAATAGAGGCATCCGGGCGCTGAGCCTCTAAAGTTAACCGCTTAAAACCTTCTTCTTTAAGGCCGGGCAGCAGGGCCTGGAAGAAGGCCTCTTCCCGATCGGGCCGGATGATAAAATCGAGATAATCGCAGACATCGCTGCTGCCGATCAGGCGCAGCTCCCCTTCTCTTTCCATCAGGGGCGCCAGGCCGATTAAAAGACCATCTGCATGAACCGAGCGCAGGCAGGGGTTATAGCCTTCTCCAAAGGCATCCCACCAGCTCTCCAGCCAGGCAGGCAGGGCAAAAACATGGGGCCAGCGCAAAGCTGACCCTTCAGCAGTATAGTAATCGCGCAATGCAGAAATTGTTTCTTCTTTCAGCTCAAAAGCCATCTTATCATTCCCCGCCGGCATCAGCGCCTTAAGAGGCGCAAATTCTATTCCTTAATCGCTTAAAGCGGATGCAAAATTTACTTCAGGTAGATAACAATATGAATCAAACCGCCGTCCCACCTGCGGTCAAATTCGAGCCCCAGTTTTTCAATCAAGCGGAAAACGGAGGTGTTGTCGGGCAGGATATCGGCTGTAAAAGTATGCAGCCCCTGTTTTTTGGCCACCGTAACCAGGTAAGAGAGCAGTTCAAATCCGATGCCTTTATTTTGGAAATCGTCCCGGACCACGATCGAGACTTCGGCGGAAAGGTTATTTTCGCCGATACAGTACTGGGCGATACCGGTAATTACTTCCTGGCCCAGGTAGCGTTTTACAGCCAGGATTACCATCTCGCTGGTATAATCGATCACTACAAAGCGTTTCTGCAGTTCTTCGTGCGACAGCTGACGCCTGACGGTAAGGAACCGCTGGTAAATGCTCTTATCCGACAGGGAATAGAAAAAATCTTTGATGATGGTTTCATCGCTGATCTTAACGGGGCGCAGAAAGATCCGGACGTTGCGACCGGTGGTCCGGTATGTTTCCAGATGAGCCGGGTAATCACCCTTTTCGCCGGGCATGTAAGCCTGATCCTTGTAAATAATCTTTCTCTTCTTGGCTTCTTCTATCAACCAGGACCGGAATTTGGGATGGGCAATGGAAATCAGGGCCATGGCCCTTTCCCGGATATTTTTACCGTGCAGAAAGGCAATGCCGTATTCTGTGACCACATAAAAGAGGTCGCCGCGGGTCAGGGTTACCCCCGCCCCTTCTTGCAGGGCCGGCACAATTCTGGAATGGCTGCCGTCCCGGGAAGTCGACTGCATGGCCAGGATATTTTTGCCGTAGGGGGCCATGACCGAACCGCGCATGAAGTTGGCCAGTCCACCGATGCCGCTGTAAAAAGTGCTGCCGATCGATTCAGTGGAAGCCTGCCCGCTCAGGTCTATCTCCAGGCCTGTATTGATGGCCGTCATATGCTCCTGTTCCCCGATGACCATCGGGTTATTGGTATAAGCGATCTCTTTGAACTGGACCGCCGGGTTATCGTTGATAAAGTCATAGGTTTCCCTGGTGCCCATGCAGAAAGAGGCCACCAGCTTGCCCCGGTCCTTGCTTTTCATGCTGTTGTCGACCACCCCTTTTTTGACCAGGTCGATCAGGCCGTCTTTTAGAAGCTCGGTATGAACGCCGAGGCGGCGCTTTTCATGAAAACAGGAAAGGATGGCATCGGGCAGGGCCCCGTATCCGACCTGGATGGTATCACCGTCTTCCACGATTTGCGCTACATAATGGCCGATGGCTTCAACAATATCCTGCTCCGGGGGCGGAGGACTGTATTCCAGGATCGGTTCATTGTGCGGGACCAGGTAATCAAAATCAGATAAGTGAATAAAGGTGTCGCCGTGCACCCGGGGCATGTAGGAGTTAACCTGGGCGATTACCAGGTCGGCATTTTCCACGGCGGCCCGGGTAATATCAAGGCTGACCCCGAGGCTGCAGTAGCCGTGCTTGTCCGGTAAAGAGACCTGCACCAGGGCCACGTCTACCTTGACCTGGCGGCGGCGGAACATGGCCGGAATGTCGGCCAGGAAAATGGGGGTATAGTCTGCCAGGCCTTCATTGACTGCCTGGCGAATGTTATGGCTGACAAAAAAGGAGTTGGACCGGCAGGTGCTTTTCAGCTTCTCATCGGTGTATGGCGATACTCCGAGGGTCCAGACATGGAGAATTTCGGTGTCAAAAAAGGCTTTGGGGTTCGACTGCACGTGTTCAACAAATTTTTGCACCAGGTACTGCGGTTCGCCGCAGGCGGTAGCTATAAAAATACGATCCCCGGGGCTGACCCGGTCAAAAATACCGTCTGTGTGAGCAAACTTCTCCGGATGCTGTTTGCGGGCTGCTTCAAGTTCTTTTATCGCCGCTCACCACCCTTTCAACTTATTCTAACAGCCCTGATCTTTTCTGGCAAATCACAGAAAAATGGCAAAAGCCCTGCGGCAGGGAATTGTGCCTGGAAGGAGAATACTTAAGTGGCAGCCGGAAGCGCGCTGGAACTCGAAGCGCCCTTTTGGCCGGTACAATAAATTTTACCTGGAGGTTAAGATAATGAAACTATACCTGGATACAGCCAATGTCGAGGAAATTAAAACAGCGGCCGCATGGGGCGTGATCTGCGGTGTTACCACCAACCCGTCCCTGGCCGCCAAGGAAAATGAGGATTTTGGCAAGATCCTGCCTACCATCTGTAAATATGTGGACGGTCCGATCAGCGCCGAAGTTATTTCCATGGATTATGAAGGTATGGTCAAGGAAGCCCGGGAACTGGCGGGAGTGCATAACAACGTGGTGATCAAGATCCCGGTCATGCCCGAAGGGCTGCGGGCGGTTAAAACCCTTTCCGCAGAGGGAATCCGGGTTAATGTTACCCTGGTTTTTTCAGTTAACCAGGCCCTGCTGGCCGCCCGGGCCGGCGCCGCCTATATCAGTCCCTTCCTGGGGCGGCTCGATGATATCGGCCAGACCGGGGTGGAACTGGTGCGCGATATCGTCGATATGATCGACCTGCATGACCTTGATTGCGAGGTTATCGCCGCCAGCATTCGTCACCCGGAGCATGTCCCGGCGGTCGCCCTGGCCGGCGCTCATATTGCCACCCTGCCCTTTAAGGTCCTGGAGCAGATGTTTAAACACCCCCTGACCGATATCGGCATTGAAAAATTCCTCAGCGACTGGAAAAAAGGCCAGGACAAATAAAAACCCGGAAACAAAAGGACCGGGGTAGAGAGTGTAACAACGAGGCAGCAAAAATGCCGTCCGTCACAAGCGGGCGGCATTTTTTATCCGATAGAATCAAGAGCAGGGTTTTTAGTTATTATGATCCGGGAGGCCGGCTTCCGCTTCCAACTTGTTTTCAAAGTAAATGCTGCGGCTGGGGAAGGCTACTGAAACCCCTTCGCCCTCCAGTATTTCCATGATCTTAAAATTAATTTCTTCCTTAACAGAAAGAAACTCAGTCCAAACTTTAGTATGGGTAAAAAAGTAGATAAAGATATCGAGGCTGCTGCTGCCAAAGTGGTCAAACCGGACCATGATCAGGTCGGGATGCACTTCGGGATGGTTTTCCAGCAGGTCCCTGATTTTATCCACACAGTTCTGCAGCTTTTGCCGGGGCGTGGTATAGGTAACTCCCAGGTGAAAAGAAACCCGCCTTTTTTGCATCCTGGTCCAGTTGGTTACCGCTTCATTGGCGAGGATCGCATTGGGCACTGTAACCAGGGCGTTGGCAAAGGTGCGCACCCTGGTGCTGCGCAGGCTCATCTCTTCCACGGTCCCTTCCACGCTCGGGGTTAAAATCCAGTCGCCGCAGGTAAACGGTCTATCCATGATTATAATTACCCCTCCGAACAGGTTGGCCACCGCATCCTTGGCAGCCAGGGAGATGGCCAGTCCGCCCAGGCCCAACCCGGCTACCAGCCCGCTGACATCATAGCCCCATTCCTGGGCAATGATCACTACAGACAGGGCAATAATGACCGCCCTTAATGCCTTGGAGGCAAACAGGGAAAGGCTCTGGTCCAGCTTCATCTTGTCGCTAACCTCGTTGTAAGCTTCTCCGCCCGCCAGGTTATAAAAGCCCCAGGCAAGAAGAATAATCACGACCGAACGAAACAAATTAGAGATAAAAGCTATTAAGACCGGCGGCAGGGGCAGGTAAAACAGGGCTAAATAGAGGCCGACAGCGATGAAGAAGCTTTTCAGCGGGCCTTCAAAGGCTAACAAGGCGGCCCGGTCAAGATCAGTTTTTGTTTTACGGGTAAACCTGAGGATCATATAAAAAATGAAACCGGTAAATATCCCTCTTACGAGCAGGACAACTAGAAAAATCAGGGCGGATATTAACAGCCGCCACCAGATCGTATCCTGGGCGCCAAAATATTCCAGGAGAGCGGTAAATGTGTGGGCCAAAGCCTGCACCTCCCTTGAAAGAGCCAAATCGATCTTAATTGAATAAGTGTAAACTTGCCTCCCCTATCATCGGGCAGAGCTCTTCAGGCAAACCCAAAAAAAGGCCCCACCGGTAAATAACTTTTCTACAGAGGGTGTCCCTATCCTGCTTTTTATGCTAAATTAGTTATAACAAGGTCGAAGACAGGACTGCTGCCGGAGGGATATGATGAAGTTTAAACAGGGACAATGTCTTCTATTCCTGATCATCGCCTGTTTTATGGTTATCAGCGCTGTTCTGATCTTTCAAAATGGCCTGGCAGGTCCGGCGGCGGCTCCGGTTTCCGATCCCGAAGAAGCCTACCCCCTCTACATCTCCAAGCCTGAACCTTCGCCTGAAGAGCAGGTCATAATACATCCTGCGGAACCGGACCCGGGCAATTTCCTGGTTTTAGAAGTAAGCCCGGTCCCCGCTGAAGCCGAGGTGGTAATTGATTTTGATTTCCCGGGAACGACCTCCGACTTCTACCGGGTCGGCAACCTCTTATATGCCATTATTGGGGTATGCTACGAGAGCGATCCCGGTAATTACGGGATCAGCATCGAGGCCCGCAATCCCGACAGGGTCAATTTAAGCTTTGAGGCAACAGTACACCTGAGCGAGAAGGAATTCCAGACCTCCTCCTTCAGCATGCCCGCCCACGTAACCACAGGCTGGACGGCGGAACGCCTGGCAGAAGACCGGGAGAAAGTAAGGAAGGCGCGGGACGAAAGCGAACCCCGGCCCCTGTGGCTAAACCGGTTTGCTTCGCCCCTGGAAGGAAGGATTACTTCTGAATACGGGGCGATCAGAATTATCAACAATAATCCACCGCGGCGGCATGCGGGGATCGACATTGCCGCGGAAACGGGCACCCCGGTTATAGCTACCAACCGCGGTATTGTCCGGCTGGCAGAAGACCTGCTCTCGGGAGGAAAAACCGTGATTATCGATCACGGCATTGGCCTCTCCAGCACCTATATGCATCTCGATTCCATCGAGGTGGAGAAAGGGCAAACCGTGGAACGGGAAGAAATAATTGGCACGGTGGGCATGACCGGTTTCGCCACCGGCCCCCACCTGCACTGGGAAGTCAACCTCGGCTGCAACCCGGTCAATCCCGAACAGCTGCTGGACAATGATCTCCTGTGGATTCCTCCTTCCTATGTGGATATAAAATTATCTGAGCGAAAATAATTCCGCCAACTTCTTCATTTTTTTAAGATCAGCTTACCATCCCGCTTTATTTCATGATAAAATATTGAGTTGTATCCACTAGAAGGGGTGAAGTAAAATATGATATCAAAAAAAGCTCTGATGTTGTCAAAAAAGGCTCTGGGTGTTAGCCCTTCTCCAACTATGATAATCGATGACAAGGCCAAAGATATGCTCAGGCAGGGCATCAACGTAATTGGCTTTGGGGGCGGCGAACCGGATTTTGATACTCCTGTCCATATCAGGGAAGCCGCTATAAAAGCGATCAATGAGGGACATACTCGCTATACTCCCGCATCGGGCACCCTGGAGCTTAAAAAAGCCATCTGTTATAGATTGAAAAAAGACCAGGGGCTGGATTACAGCCCCGCCCAGATAGTAGTCAGCAACGGGGCCAAGCATTCCCTGTTTAATGTCCTGGGCACCCTCCTTAACCCCGGGGATGAAGTATTAATCCCAGTTCCCTACTGGGTCAGCTACCCGGAGCTGGTAAAGCTAAACGACGGGGTTCCGGTAGCGGTCGAGACCGGCGTGGAAAACAATCTAAAAGCAACCGTGCAGGACCTGGAAAAATACCGCACCGCCAAAACAAAAGCTCTGCTTTTAAACAGCCCCACCAACCCCACCGGCCAGGTATACAGCGAAAAAGAGCTGCAGGCCCTGGCGGATTTTTGCTGTGAGCATAACATCTATGTGATTGCCGATGAGGTTTATGAGAAATTAGTCTACGACGAAGCCAGGCACTACAGCATAGCCTCGTTTAATGATAAAATCAAGGATTTGACAATTATTGTCAATGGAGCTTCGAAGAGCTATGCCATGACCGGATGGCGAATTGGTTACACCGCCTCAACTGTCGAAATTGCCGGGGTAATGTCGGCCATCCAAAGTCAGAACGCTTCAAACCCCAATTCCATCGCCCAAAAAGCGGTGGAGACAGCCCTGCTGGGAAGCCAGGAATGTGTCGAGGAAATGAGGCTCGCTTTCGATGAGCGCCGCCGCTACATGTATGATCGCATCAATAACCTGCCCTGTCTGCAAGCGCTTAAGCCCGAGGGCACCTTTTACATGTTCGTCGATTTATCCGGCGCCGTAGGCAAATCATTCCAGGGCAACCTGATTGAAAACGGCGATGATTTTGCCCGTCTCCTCCTGGAAAACAGAAACGTCGCCGTAGTGCCGGGCCGGGGATTTGGCAGTCCTGATTATGCCCGCCTGGCCTTTGCCACCTCCATAAATTACATCGTCGAAGGACTGGATCGGCTGGAAGCCTTTATCAACGAGTTGGAATAAATATTTAGATCTCGGGAGGTTCAGCATGTTTGATGTCGCAATAATCGGCGCCGGGATTATCGGCGCTGCCATAGCAAGAAAACTGGCCCAGTATAACCTGCGCCTGGTTTTGATTGAAAAGGACAGCGATCTGGCCAACGGGACCACCAAGGCCAACAGCGCCATCGTCCACGCCGGCTTTGACCCCGAGCCGGACACCTTCAAGGCAAGATTCAATGTAGAAGGAAACCGGCTTTACGACAGCCTGTGCCGGGAACTAAATGTGCCTTTTCACCAGAACGGTTCCCTGGTCATTGCCTTCTGCGATGAAGAGATGGAAACCTTAAGCGGCCTCTACGAAAGAGGGCGCTCTTTTGGGGTCCCCCGCCTGGAACTGCTGGGCAGGGAAAAGCTGCATAAAATGGAACCCGGCTTGAATGAAGATGCCGTGGGCGCCCTTTATGCCCCCACAGCCGGGATTACCGATCCATACCTTTTAGCTATCGCCCTGGGTGAAAGCGCCGCTGCCAGCGGTGTGGAAATCAAGCGCAACTGCCCGGTAGAGGCGATCACCAAACTTGGCGATAAGTTTAAAATACAGTGCAGCGGCGAAGTAATCGAAGCCGGACATGTCATTAATGCAGCCGGGCTTTACGCCGACCGGATTAACGAGATGGTCAATCCGTCTTACTTTCAAATTAAACCAACCCGCGGGGAGTACTTTCTCCTGGACAAAAAAACAGGCCATTATGCCAGGCACGTCCTCTTCCCCTGCCCCACCAGGCTCGGTAAAGGGGTCCTGATAGCGCCAACCGCCCACGGCAACCTGATCATCGGTCCCAACGCAGAAACGGTCGATTCCAGGGAAGCCACGGAAACTACGGCCTTCGGTCTGGATTTTGTGCGCAAAAACGCCGAAAAGATTAAAAAAGATCTTCCCTTCCACAAGGTGATCACCTCTTTCAGCGGCCTGAGGGCAAAATCGACCAGGGGCGATTTTATTATCGAGGAAACTAAAGAAACGCCCGGTTTTATTAACGTAGCCGGGATCGACTCTCCGGGACTGGTCTCCGCCCCGGCGATTGCCGAATACGTTGCCGGGCTTTTGACTGGAAAAACCGGGAGGCTGGAAAAAAACAATAACTACCGGCCGGCGGCCAAAAATCATACCCCCTTCATGAACCTTAACCAGGACGAAAAAGAGGCCCTGATCAAAGAAGACCCCCGCTTTGGAAAAATTATCTGCCGCTGCGAAAGCATTACCGAGGGTGAGATCGTCAGGGCTATTGAAGGGCCGGTTGGCGCCAGGACGGTAGACGGGATTAAAAAACGAACCCGCCCGGGCGGCGGGCGCTGCCAGGGCGGATTCTGCGGTCCCAGGGTCATCCATATCCTGGCCCGGGAACTGGGCCTGGAGCCTGAAGAGATTAACAAGGATAACCCCGGTTCTTACATTCTCACCGGGCCAACCAAGGGTAAAAAAACCGAAACCGCCGCAGCCGGCGGAACCGGGCAAAACTGCCCCGCGGAAGCGCAGGGCTTAAAAGAACCGGAGGCGGGTAAAAGTTACCACGACCTGGTTATTATCGGCGGGGGTCCGGCCGGGATGGCCGCTGCTGTAGCAGCCAGGGAAAAAGGCGTTGATGACATCCTGGTCATCGAACGGGATCACGAACTGGGCGGCATCCTCCAGCAGTGCATCCACAACGGTTTCGGCCTGCACCAGTTCAGGGAAGAACTGACCGGGCCGGAGTACGCCGAGCGCTTTATTGATCAGCTCAGGGAAAAAGGGATTTGCTGCAAACTAAATACCATGGTCCTCTCTGTCGACAAGGACCGCCAGATTACTTACATTAACAACCAGGACGGGCTCAACACGGTTCAGGCCGGGGCCATAGTCCTGGCCATGGGCTGCCGGGAAAGAACCCGCGGGGCAATCAGCACCCCGGGCACCAGGCCGGCCGGGATTTTTTCAGCCGGCACCGCCCAGCGCCTGGTCAATATCGAAGGTTACATGGTCGGTCGCAAAGTGGTTGTCTTCGGGTCCGGCGATATCGGCCTGATCATGGCCCGCCGCATTGTCTGGGAAGGGGGCGAAGTGGTGGCCGTAATTGAGCGTAAACCGTACTCGGAAGGCCTGGTCCGGAACTATGTCCAGTGCGTGGAGGATTATAATATTCCCATGCTGCTTGAGCACACCATAACCGATATCAGGGGCAGAGACCGGGTCGAAGGTATTACCATCGCTAAAACCGACCGCAACAAACAGCCCATTGAAGGGACCGAACGGGAACTGGAATGCGACACTATTTTGTTCTCGCGCGGCCTGATCCCCGAAAACGAACTATCCATGGGCGCCGGGGTCTCATTACACCCCTCAACCGGCGGGCCGGTGGTCAATGAAGCTATGGAAACCGAAATCAAGGGTGTTTTTGCCTGCGGCAACGTGGTCCATGTCCACGACCTGGTGGACTGGGTTACCGATGAAAGTTACAAAGCCGGCCGGGGCGCCGCCGACTATATCAAGCGGCAGGGCAAAGAACCGGAGGCCGGATACAGCTTCCATACCAAACCGGGTAAGGGCATTAATTACATCGTCCCCCACAAGATCAGGACCACCCTGATGAATGAAGGCATCGAGCTGTATATGCGCTGCGACGGGCACCATCAAAACACTACTCTTTTGGCCAGGGCCGACGGCCAAACGGTCAAAACAGCGAAGAAAAAAGTCCTCACACCGGGGGAAATGATCGTCTTAAAAATTAAGCGTGAAGACCTGCCGGAAGACAGCTTTAAAGAACTCACCGTTGAACTGGAGAAGGGGGAAAGCTAACCATGGAAACCAAAGAAATGATCTGCATTCTTTGCCCCCTGGGCTGCAAAATGCAGGTTAAAGAAAAACCGGACCAACCGGGAGAGTTATCTGTGCGCGGCCAGCAGTGCAAGCTCGGAGTTGATTACGCTTATGATGAATACGCCAACCCGACCCGGACAGTAACATCGACCGTAGCCATCCACAATGCCCCCCTGCCGAGAGTGCCCGTAAAAACCAGCAAGCCCATCCCAAAAGACCTGGTGTTCCCGGCCCTTGAGGAAATCTCCAGGGTGGAAATCGAAGGCCCGGTAGAAATCGGCGCCGTAGTTATAAAAGACATTCTCGGCACCGGTTCAGATATCATCACCACCCGCAGCCTCTAAAATAATGGGGACGGTTCTAATTATTCCAGCTGCCTTCCCATCTTGGAATATTGGGGACGGTTCTAATTATTCCATTTACTTTCCCATCTTCGATATATAGCCCTGGGATACTCCAATAATATTCGCAGTCCGGCTCTGGGTAACACCATCTATGGAGATTACTTGTTTTATAATCTTTTTCTGCATGTTTTTGGGAAGGCTTTTAAATTCTTGTTGCCCTATTTCCGGGAATAGTTTATAAATCATCTTTCTTATTTCTTCATCAGTATAAAACCTTTTTTCTGTGTAATCCAGGCAGCGGTCCTCATTCGATGCTTCGTTGAATGCTTTGAACATTTTTTGCGCTTTTTCCTGGTCACCAGCATGCATGATGTTAAAAATCAAAACGGGATCGAGCAGATTAGAGGGGGTAACCTTCTTACCGTAATAACCAGGACAGCTGCTCCACTTCCAGTCAGAAGGTAAATGCACTAATTTTGCCTTCACAGGATTCTGGTGAATATAACGAATAACCGTCAACAAATAGGTGTCATCCTCAACAGCTTCACTGTAAAAACGATCTTGGAAAAGAGGCCCTATACAGTCATACTTTGCATGATGATACCGGGCGTAACTAACTCCGATACGCTTCATTGTATCAGAAATATTTTCACTTCCTTCTTTAAGTAACAAATGGACGTGATTGTTCATTAAGCACCACCCGAGTACCTCTAACCCCAAATTTTCCTTGCACCGGCGCAATATAATTAAAAACTGGCGGTAATCCTGATCATCCTTAAAAAGCACCTGACGATTGATACCGCGCATAACAATATGGTAACATCCGCTATCGCTTTTTTCTCTGGCTGTTCTTGGCATATATTTCTCCTCCGCTTTTTCAGATAGTCAGGATTCTAATTTACCTGTAGTTATTTTAACATAGGAATAATTAGAACCGTCCCCATTATTTCGTATTTCGTCTGGAATAATTAGAACCGTCCCCGTTATTTTAAGAAAAGCACTAAGTCAGGGTTAATTTTTACCCTGACTTAGTGCATCTTTTTGGTGTCGGGAGGGGGACTTGAACCCCCATGGTGTTAACCACACGGCCCTCAACCGTGCGCGTCTGCCAATTCCGCCATCCCGACATATTCTATTCTTCTGCCTTTAAAGATTATAAGGGTTAATGGCATCTTCGTCAAGGATTTTGCCGGCAATATAAGCCGGTTTCCGGCCTGATTATGGACAGTGGCATTGATTACAATTTTAAACGGAACAGCATGAAGGTTTATCATCCGGGCCAAAAAAACAAATGAAAAAGGGTTTTATGCAGGGTAAGGCGAAATGGTATGGGGTCGCGATGACCAGATTAATTGAGGCTCCAACTGCTTTGCAAGGAGGAAAAAGAATGAGCCAGAACCCCGAGCCCGATCATTTGCTGACCGTTCCCGATGAGATCACCGATCCCGAAGAATTGTTTCTTACCGGCAACGAGTATGTTTCGCTTCCTCATATCAGCCCTGCCGGAGGAATCATTTCCTTGAATGTCCTGCGCCTTGATCAAAAGGGTTTGCTGGAGTTCTCCGGTAACGAAGAAGCGCCCTTGCTGAAACCGGCAATCAAAATTGACGAAGAAAACGAGGAAATGGAGGGTCAGCTTGATTGGCGTTACCAGTTCGACTGGGTTCCCTCATTCAGTTTAAAGCGAGACAGCTGGTCTGCGGAAGGCGAAGTTTTTGCCCCGCCCGGTTTTAAAGGGTTTTGCTACCGGCTTAAGTTCAAAAATAACAGCAGCAAACCCCTTGCGGCCAGGATTGGCTGGCAGGGGAACTGGGCAGGCTTCAACTATATTGTTTTTAAGAGCAAGCCCGTGAGCGGCGTTAATAACCTCTACTATGATCGCTGGACCGGCAGCCTGATCCTGGAGGCTTCTTCAGGGCTGCCGCTGGCCGCCCTGGCCCTGGCTGTCGAGCCGGCCGGTAAATGGGAGCACGACCGGGAAGATGGCAGTTTTCAGTTTATGCATAGTATTGAGCTGGCCCCGGGTGAGGATTTCGAGACCAGGCTGTTTGGAGCCGTAAACCTCGAGGCCGACGGGGCGGGGACAAGCACAGTGGACCTGAGAAGGCACGGGTTTGCTTCCCTGTGGCAGCATACCGAGCAGTGGCTTGAAACCAGGCAGGGTAACCTTGAAGATGATAAGCTGGCCGCGCTGATGAACCGGAACCTGTTTTTCTGCTATTTCTATTCCCTGGCCCGCTCCCTGGACAGCGAAGACCTGGTCCCGGTAACTTCCCGCAGCCCCCGCTATTACGTGAGCTCCGCCTTCTGGAGCCGGGACACATTCCTGTGGAGTTTCCCTTCCATTTTGACCGTAGACCCGGACAGGGCCAGGGAGCTGCTGCTTAATGTTTACCGGCGCCATATCAAGAATGCCGGAGATCATGCCCATTATATCAACGGCACCGTTCTTTATCCCGGGTTTGAACTGGACGAACTGGCCGCTTTTTTTATCGCCCTCAAACAGTACATGGACAACAATGAAGACCACTCTATCCTGGAAGAACAGGCAGTTACTGAAGGCCTGGATATCCTGGTCGAAAAAGCTTTCGACCGCTTCGACCCGCATTCGGGGCTCTACAGCACCTTCCTCAGCCCCTCCGATGACCCGGTCTCTTACCCTTACCTCACTTATAACAATGTCCTGCTGCAAAGCTCTTTTGATTTCCTGGCGGAGCTGCAGGCCAAAGAGTTATGGGCCCACAAGAGCGATTTCGGGATCCTGAGCCGGGAATTGATGCAGGCCATCTACGATCACTGCATGGTCCAGGGCCCCTTCGGGATCATGTTTGCCTGGGCCGTGGACGGAAAGGGCCGGTTTACCCTCTACGACAATCCGCCCGGCAGCCTGCAGCTTCTTGCCTGTTATGGGTTCTGTTCCATCGAAGATACCGTTTTTAAGAATACGGTCCGCTGGATCCGGTCATTTAACAATAAGTATTTTCACCAGGGCTGTAATTATGAAGAGGCCGGCTCCATGCATGCTGAAAATCCCTGGCCGATGGGCGCCTGTAACGATCTTTTGGCCTGCAAGGCCGGAGGTGAGGATTTTTTGAAACGGGCAGAAATGGACAACGGGTTTTTCTGCGAAAGCATCCATCCCGAAACCGGCCGGGTTTCCACCGGGGCCGCATTCGCCTCCGGGGCGGGCTTTTTAGCCTGGGCCATCAAGCAAAATATTAAATAAGGCAGGGTGATATCCAGATGGGAGAACTAAAACAGCTTCCCCTGTGGGGTAAAATTCTTTACGGGGCCGGATCGGGCGGCTTCAGCCTGATTGACCGGGTCCTGATTACCTGGCTTTTCTACTATTACATCACCAGCCCCCTGGAGGGGGTCGAGGCTTTGATGCCGCCTTTTGCCTTCGGCATCATCATGTTCCTGGGGCGGGCCATTGACGCCGTCGCCGATCCCGTTATCGCCCGCTGGTCTGATAACTACCGGGGGCGCCTGGGTCGAAGGATGCCGTTTATGCTCTTCAGCGGGGTGGCTTACGCCGTGGTGTTTGTGCTCCTCTTCTACCCGCCGGTAGCGGAAACTTCCGCTCTGAACAGTGTTTACCTGGCTGTCCTTCTGGGTATTTATTTCACCCTGTTTACGGGATATGTCACCCCCTACCTGGCCCTGCTGCCGGAACTGGCCCGCGGCAACAAGGACCGGGTTGACCTGGCTACTTTCAGGGCCGTCTTCATGCTCCTCGGAGTCGGCCTGGCCCTGATCGGATCGGGAGTTTTAATTGGCATGATCGGATTTCACGGTATGGTCTGGGCCCTGGCTCTGGTAGGCCTGGTCCTGCTTTACCTGCCGCTTTTAATCAAGGAACGCGATTATGCCGCGGCCAAACCGGCCACCCTGGGCCTGCTGGAAGCGATTAAGACTACTTTCAAAAACCATGCTTTTGTCATTTACCTGGTCGGCAATGTTACTTTCTGGCTGGGTTTCAATATTATCACCTTAAACCTGCCCCTGTATGTGACCGTCCTTCTGGGCGGCACTGAAGACGAAGCTTCGATCTATTTTGGGCTGGCCTTTGTTGTGGCCCTGCTCTTTTTCCCGGTCGTAAATATCCTGTCAAAAAAAATCGGCCTGAAGGCGGTAATGATGTTCGCCCTGGTCTCTTTTACGGTACTTTTGCCCCTCTTCTACTTCCTCGGCCGGCCCGTCCTTGGACTTACCCCCGAAGTTTTCGGCTACGTCTTAATGGCCCTGGCCGGTCTGCCGCTGGCGGTAATTTTTATCGTGCCGGAGGCAATCGTGGCCGCGGTATCAGACATGGAGGTCAAGCTTTCCGGCCAGCGGCGCGAAGCGATGTATTTCGGGGCCCAGGGTTTCATTTTAAAGCTGGCCCTGGGCTTATCAACGGTAATTACCGGGGGGCTGCTTCAGCTGTTTGGCAGCACGGTCGAGCAGCCCCTGGGAATTCAGCTGACCGGCCCGGTTTCAGCCCTGTTCATCCTTGTGGGTGTAATTGTATTCAGCCGTTACCCGGAAAAAGAAGTCCGGGCCTATGAAAAACAGGAGGGAATATAAAGATGGATGACAACCCGGCTCTTAAAAGAGCCAAAAAGTACCTGGAGCGTTTTGATCCAAACCTGATGCCGCTGGAACATGAGAAGACGACCAAAACTTCGGTCGAAGCCGCCGAAACACTGGGTGTGGAACTGGGCCAAATAGCCAAGTCGATCCTGTTTCGCTGCGGGGAAAGATACGGCCTCTTTGTAGCGGCGGGAGACGTGAAAATCAGCGACAAAAAAGTTAAAAACCTGCTTGGCGGGGGCAAAGCCAAAATTGCCAAACCCGAAGAGGTCGAAAAAATTACCGGCTACCCCGTGGGCGGAGTCTGCCCCTTTGATATTGATGAAAGCGTCCCCATCTTCCTTGATCGTTCCATGCAGCGTTTTGACGTGGTCTATACTTCAGCCGGAACCGCTCATTCCCTGCTCCCCATATCGCCGCAAAAGCTGCCGGAGATTACCGGTGGCGAATTTGTCGACCTGGAAAAAGATCAGGCCCCTAATGCTTGATTTTAAAGATAAGCAGGACTTTCCGGAATAAAGAGCAGCGGCCCCGGGGCTTATCCGCCAGGAGAGCCATAGATTTCCGGGAAATAGCGGCGGTACAGGGGCAAATTGATGTCGCGCCAGGGATGGTCTGCGCGTAAATCATGCAGGGCTTCGAGATCCAGGTCGGCCACGGCCATTGCCTCTTGATCATGGGATTGGGCCTCAGCAAGGACCCCGTCCCGCCCGGCAGTCAGTTCCAGGGGGGCAAAAATGCCGGCCTTCCCGGTGAAACTAAACCCGGCCACGGTTCCGACCAGGGCCCCTTTAATGCCGTACACAGGGCTTTCCTGCACCCGGGGCCAGATACCCCGCAGGGCCAGCCAGAAGTTGTATGCTTCCAGGTTGGCGATCGGGAGCAGGACAATATCGGCCCCCGACAATTCCAGGGTCCGGAAGGTTTCGTAATAGGTGGCATCCATGCAGACCGGAAAACCCAGGTTGCCGAGCGGAGTGGCGCAAACCGAGAAACTTCTACCCCTTTTAATATTCCATTCCTCTTCCATGGGCAAAAGGTTGACCTTGTCCTGGGTCACGGCAAGTTCTCCTGAAGGGTTATAAAGAAAAGCGCGGTTGACCAGTTCTTCCCGGTCGGACAGGGTATAACTGCCGGCCATAATGTAGAGGCCGTAAGCTGAAGCCAGGTTTGCAAACAGGGTATGGACCAGGGGTTCGACCACCGGGCTCAGGTAGCGAAAGAGATCGGGCAGGGAAACATCTTCTTCAGATCCTTCTTCCACCTTTTCAATGCCGGGCAGCATCCCTAAAAGCTGCAGGTTATTATATTCCGGGAATACAGCCAGTTGAGCCCCTTCAGCCGCCGCTTTTGCTGTTTGGCGGCACATCTCCTCCGCGTAGTCAAGGGGGTTTTTAAACAGGCGGAATTCCAGCTGGAGGGCGGCGGCCCTGATTCGGCGCCGGTCGACCGGGGCCGGATCCTTTTTGACAGGCAGGGTGCTGGAAAGATGTTTTTTTATCCGCACCGGCCGTGTTAGCCAGGTCAGGTAACGCCGGAAGAGGTTTGCTTTTAATCCGTTCAGGGCCATTTACTCCTCCCCCTTTTCTCGGTCTGAATAGAGGTGGAGCAAACCGGCATAGGCTTCCCGGTTTAACAGGTCTAAGATTGGGTATTTTTGCTTTATCTGCCGGCGATCCCCTTGCGCAAAGCGGGCGGAAATTACAGGGGTTTCCGGGTACCCCCGGGCCAGGTAACCGCTGCTTTCAGGGGTAATTTCACAGGGTGCTATCAGGGCCGATCCGGCTCCAAATTCTTCACCCGCTATATTGCCGCAAAACTGGGCTTCCACGGCAAAAAACTGGTTCTGCTGGACCTGCGACCACATCCCGGCTGCCTGGCGCCAGCAGTTGGGACCGGCCTTTAAGGCGCCGCTGTGCAGGAGCAGGTCCGCCCCGCGGCAGGCCATGATCCGGCCTACTTCCGGATGGCGGGCATCATTCCCCACGACCAGGCCGGTTTTATAAATGTTTCCATCCGCCCCTTCTAAATCGAAGAGAAACAGCTCTTCGCCCCTGTCAAAGTCGTAATCCCGCTCAGCGCGGGTCAGGTGGGTTTGCCTCTGCCGGCAGCACAGTTCTCCGGCCGGGTCAAAACAATAAGCAGTATGGTAATAGCGACCCTTATCCAGCTCGATGGTAGAGCCCGCCGCCAGGTAGATGCGCTGTTCCCGGGCCAGTCCGCCGTGCAGCTCCAGGAAGATATCGTTCCAACCCTGGATATCGGCGGAAAATATGTAGAATGTGGCCGGAAAATCGGGCCCCGGCACGAAAGCCCCCGTACCCAACCCCAGGGCCAGGGCGCTGTAGGCCGGCAGCACGGCCAGTTCAGGGCGGCTTGACTCTATAAGCCTTGTAAGATCGGCGCGGTATTCGGTTAAAGTGTTCAGGTTAATCCCGGCCAGCGAAAATGCGGCGGCCCGCATAAAAAAACCTCCCCTGTCCGGGGCTGGATCGGCGCCGCAAAAGCGGGCTTTCCTTTTACTCCAACCCCTTTTCCTTTTTCAAGTTTTGCCAGAACCGATCCACCTGCCGGGCGGTTTCAGCCTCGGCGCCGCTGTTGTCAATTATAACATCGGCCAGCTCTTTTTTTTCTTCCAACGGTTTTTGCGCCTTTATCCTGGCTTCGGCTGCAGCGCGGCTGATCCCGTCGCGCTGCTGCAGCCGCGAAGCCTGGATTTCGGGAGTAACGTAGACGAGCAGAACCAGGTCGACTATCTTTTGCATTCCCGCCTCAATCAAAAGCGGAATGTCGTAGACCACAACGGCATCGGGGTCCCGCTTTTTTATCTCCTCTGTCAGCGCCCCAAAGCGCTCGCCCACCCGGGGATGGACGATCCGGTTCAGTTTTTCCAGTTTGCTCCGATCGTTAAAAACAATTTCGGCCAGCCTGGCCCGGTCCAGGTTGCGATCGGGAAGCAGTATTGCATCACCCAGCCATTCGACAATATCCCGCCAGGCCGGACGACCCGGCTCCACCACTTCCCGGGCCAGCCGGTCGGCATCGATCAAGCAGGCCCCTTTTTCTACAAGCATTTTCGCAACCGTGCTTTTGCCGGAGGCGATCCCCCCGGTCAGGCCGATGATAAACATAATCAATTAAATCTCCCGGTCCGGTCATTTAAAGGCCGGTTATTGCTGGCAGCGCGGGCAGTAATAGGTGCCCCTGCCGGCCACCCTGATTTTTTCGATAGGCGAGCCGCAGCGGCAGAGTCCATCTTTGCGGCCGTAAACGGCGAGGCGGGACTGGAAATCACCGAGGGCGCCGCTGGAATTGCGGTAGTCGCGGAAAGTGGTCCCACCATATTCAATTCCCTCGGCAAGGACTTCGTGGATGGCCCGGTACAGCTTTTCAGCCTCTCCATCCTTTAGCTCGCCAACCCGGCGGTTGGGATCGATCCCGCTGCGGAAAAGGCATTCGTCGGTATAAATGTTACCCATACCGGCGGCGAACCCCTGGTCCAAGAGCAGGGCCTTGAGGCGACTGCCTGCCCTCTTCTCCAGCAGAGCCAGAAAATCTTCACAGCCTAAATCATTGAGGATATCGGGGCCGACCCGTTTAAGGACCAGTTCCTGCAGCTCCGGCCCGGTTTCGGTCAGCCAGAGCCTGCCAAAACGGCGCATGTCGGAAAAGTGAAGAGCCGAACCGTCCGCAAAAGGCAGGGAAACCCGCAAAAACCGCTCTTCCCGGGCCTTCCCTTCATCTGCATAAAACAGGTTCCCGGTCATGCGCAGGTGGATACTCAAAACACCCCGGTTCAGGATAATGAGCAGGTACTTGCCTCGGCGGTTGAGGATTTCCACCCTGCGTCCCCGGAGGGCGGCAGTAAATTCCTCCGGCGAAGGATATTCGATCGTAGAGGGCATGTGAAGGTGGGGAACGGCAAATTCTTTTCCCGTAAGCAGCGGTTCCAGTTCCCGGCGAATAACCTCCACTTCAGGTAATTCCGGCATATTTAATCTCCTGTTTTCGGTTTGGCAGCTTCTGCCCCCGGCGGCGCCGGCTCCGCAAATTTCTATTCCGGCTCCGGCAGGATCGTTACAGCTGCTTCAGTTCTTCCCAGCTGTGACCCCATTTCAGATCTACCTGCAGGGGGACGGAGAGCGAGCAGGCCTGTTCCATCTCGCTCCGGACCATGGGGGCGAAAAAGTTCAGCTCTTCTTCCTTGATTTCGAAAAGCAGTTCGTCGTGGATCTGCAGCAGCATAGCCGCGCTGAAACCGCCTTCCCTGATCATGCGGTCAATTTTGAGCATGGCCAGCTTAATAATATCGGCGGCGGAACCCTGGATCGGCGTGTTCAGGGCCATTCGTTCAGCAAAGCTGCGCAGGTTATGATTGGAAGAACGGATTTCGGGCAGGTAGCGGCGGCGGTTAAACAAGGTGGTCACATAACCCTGCTCGCGGGCCTGCTCGACAATATCTTCCATGTATTTTTTAACTCCCCGGTAACGTTCAAAATAGCTGTCTATATAGGCCTTGGCTTCCGCGCGGGGTATTTTGAGATTCTGGGCCAGGCCGTAGTCGCTTGAGCCGTAAATAATCCCGAAATTGACTGCCTTGGCTTTTTCCCGCATAACGGCAGTTACCTCTTCCAGGCCGGTATTATTAACTTCGGCAGCAGTGCGGCGGTGGATGTCCTGACCGGTCTCAAAGGCTTCAACCAGGATCGGATCGCGGGAAAGGTGGGCCAGGATCCGCAGCTCAACCTGCGAATAATCGGCGGCAAAGAGAATCGATCCGGCGCCCGAAGGGATAAAGGCCTTCCTGATGCGCCTGCCCTCCTCCAGGCGGACGGGGATGTTTTGCAGGTTGGGATCGCTGCTGCTCAGCCGTCCCGTGGCGGTAACAGTCTGGTTAAAATTGGTGTAGAGCTTTCCCTCTTTTTCGTCCACCAGGTCGATCAACCCGGACAGGTAGGTCCCTTCCAGCTTGCTCAACTGGCGATAATGCAGAAGCAGGGCCGCTATCTCGTGCTGCAGGGCCAGTTCTTCGAGAACCCGGGCGTCAGTAGAGCGGCCTGTCTTGGTCTTGCGGATTTCCGGCAGCTGCAGTTTATCAAAAAGGATCTTCGACAGCTGCTGGGGCGAATTAAGATTGAACTCTTCGCCGGCCAGGCGGTAGATCTGCTTTTCCAGTTCGTCCAGGCGGCTGCGAATTTCTGCCGACAGGTCGCGCAGGTAGCCGGCATCGATGGAGATGCCCCGGCGCTCCATCCGGCACAGGACCGCAGCCAGGGGCATTTCGAGCTCCCGAAGAAGCGGTTCCAGGCCCTGCTCCTCCAGCTCTTCCTGCAGGCAGTCACGCAGCCTGAATAGCGCTCCGGACCGGGCCGCCAGTTCGGGGCCGCCTTTTTTAAAATCGTATTCTGCCTTTTTATCGTCATCAGCGGGGGGTTCCTGGCCCAGGTAAAACTGGAGCAGGGAAGTAAGGTCGTAGCCGCCGCGAGCCGGGTCGGACAGGTAGGCGGCCAGTTCGGTATCAAAGCTGCAGGCGGGCACATCTAATCCCCGTTCCATAAACAGGTGGCAGTGCTGCTTTAGATTATGGACCAGGAATTTAATATCGCGCCCGGCACAATCAGCCAGGGCTTCCCATAATTCCCGCTCCCCGGGGCCAAGGGTTCCGGGGGCGAGGTAATAGACCTTCTTTTCTGTTACAGCTAAGGCCAGGCTTCGAACCGGCTGTTTCCACAGGGGCCGTCCCGGTTCCCTTTCAATGAGCAGGGCCGGGGTGGCGCCTTCAGGAATGTCATTTATAACTTCTTGCAGCTCTTCCAGGGTTTTGATCTCATCCCCTTCTGATGCAGGCTCTTGTCCGCCGTCATCCCGGTTTTGATCTGAAACATGCGTTTTCAATTTGTTGACCAGGCTCTTAAATTCCAGTTCGTTAAAAAGGGCCAGCAGGGCTTCGTAATCGGGCTCGCCGTAGCGGCACTGTTCCCAGTCAACTTCCAGGGGGACATCGCGGCGCAGGGTAACCAGTTCCCGGCCGGTATAGAGCTGATCCCGGTATTCCTGGAGGTTTTCGGCCGTTTTTTTCTTGAGACGATCAAGGTTCTGGTAGATCTGCTCCAGGTTTTCGTATTCCTCAATCAGGCGGCGGGCGGTTTTTTCGCCAATCCCGGGCACACCGGGGATGTTGTCAGAAGCGTCCCCTTTAAGGGCCTTGTAGTCGATCACCTGCCCTGGTTCGAGGCCGTACTCTTCTTTGAGGCGCCTTTGATCGTAACGTTCCATCCGGGTAATCCCTTTTTTGGTCATCAGCACGGTAACCCCGTCTCCGAGCATCTGCAGAAGATCGGCGTCGCCGGATACGACGGTAACGGCATGCCCCTGCGCGGTAACGTGATCGGCCAGGGTGCCGATGACGTCGTCGGCTTCAAAATCGTCGATCTCGTAGACCGGGATGGCCATTGCTTCCAGGATCTGGTGAGTACGCAGGATCTGTTCACCCAGCTCGGGAGGAGCTTTTTCCCGCTGGGCCTTGTAGGACTGATCGATCCGGGACCGGAAGGTGGGCCTGGGAGGATCGAAAGCAACGGCAATATAATCGGGTTGTTCCCCTTCAATCAGCTTTAAAAGCATGGTGGTAAAACCGTAAACGGCGTTGGTATGTTCGCCGCGGCGGTTTTGCAGCAGGGGCAGGGCATAAAAAGCCCTGTAAAGAAGGCTGTTTCCATCAATAATTACAAACTTCTTTTTGGAGGAATCTGCCAATTGATCGGCTCCTTCAGGGGTTACTTGGAAAAATCGAGCTGGCTGCTCAAATCGGCCATTTCAATGGCTGATGCGGCGGCCTGCCAGCCCTTGTTGCCGGCTTTGCTGCCGGCCCGTTCGATCGCCTGTTCCAGGGTGTCCGAAGTGATCACTCCGAATATGACCGGGGTGGCCGTTTCCAGGCCGACACTGGCAATCCCCTTGCTTACTTCGGAGGCCACATAGTCAAAATGCGGGGTGGCCCCGCGGATAACCGCGCCCAGGCAGATCACGGCATCGTAGCGCTTGCTTTTTGCCGCTTTCAGAGCGGCCAGGGGTATTTCAAAGGAACCGGGGACCCGGATAATTTCAATTTTGTCTTCATCGGCTTCATGCCGCTTGAGGCAGTCCAGGGCGCCGCTCAAAAGGTGGCCCGAGATAAATTCGTTAAAGCGGCTGACAATGATGGCAAAGCGGTAGTCGCGGGCGATCAGTTTACCTTCGTATGTTTTCAAGTTATTCCCTCCCACAGGTTAATGGCTGTAAAGCAGCTTACAGGTTTAAAAAATGGCCGAGCTTGGTTTTCTTGGTATTCAAGTAAGTACAGTTGTACTGGCACGGTTCTATTTCAACAGGTATTCTTTCGACAATATTGAGGCCATAACCTTCAAGGCCCTTGATCTTGCGGGGGTTGTTGGTCAAAAGCAGAATATTTTTCAGGCCCAGGTCGACCAGGATCTGGGCTCCGACCCCATAATCGCGGAGGTCGGCTCCAAAACCCAGTTCTTCATTGGCCTCTACGGTATCCTTGCCCTTGTCCTGCAGCTCGTAAGCCCGGATCTTGTTGATCAGGCCGATACCCCGGCCTTCCTGGCGCATGTAGACCAGGACCCCCTTCTCTCTTTCGGCAATTTTTTTCATGGCCTGGCCCAGCTGGTTGCCGCAATCACAGCGCACGGAGGAAAAAACATCACCGGTCAGGCATTCAGAGTGAACCCGGACCAGGGTCGGTTCCTCGGGGTCGATTTCGCCCATAACCAGGGCAACATGAGCCAGGTAATCGATATTGTTTTCGTAAGTAATCAATTTAAAGTTGCCGTAGGCCGTGGGCATTTCGGCCACCGCCGCCCGCCAGACCAGCTTTTCTTTCTTGATCCGGTAATTGATCAAATCGGCTATAGTGACCAGCTTCAGGCCGTGTTCCCGGCAAAACTCGCTTAGCTGGGGCAGGCGGGCCATAGTGCCGTCTTCATTGATGATTTCACAGATTACGCCCGCCGGACCCAGACCGGCTAAAACAGAAAGATCTACCGCCGCTTCGGTGTGGCCGGCGCGGCGCAGAACACCCCCGTCTTTCGCTTCCAGGGGAAATACATGGCCGGGTCGCACTAAATCTTCCGGTTTGGTATCCGGGTCAATCAGGGCCCTGATGGTCTGGGCCCTTTCAAAGGCGGAAATCCCCGTTTTGCAGGATCCGGCATCCACGGAAACGGTAAAGGCCGTGCAGTGGGGATCGGTGTTCCGGCTGACCATCTGCGGGAGATCCAGCTCTTTGACCCGCTCGGAAGTAAGGGGGGCGCACACCAGGCCCCGGGCATAACGGATCATAAAATTGACCGTCTCCGGGGTGGCTTTTGAGGCGGCCATGACCAGGTCTCCTTCATTTTCCCGGTCTTCGTCGTCGACAACAACCACCATCCGCCCTGCTTGCAAATCTTCTATTGCTTCATCAATCGTGTTAAATGTCATGTTGTTCCACTCCTGTCTCCGTCTAAAAATATCCCTTTTCTTCCAGGTAAGAGAGGGTAATCTTTTCTTCAGGCCCGCTTTCTCCCCGCAAACGGGGGGCGAGCATTTTTTCTACGTACTTGCCGATCATGTCCACTTCAAGGTTAACGGGAGAGCCGACCTCTTTTGCGCCCAGGGTGGTTTCGGCGGCAGTGATGGGGATTAAACCGACCGTAAAATGGTGATCATCCACATCGATAACAGTCAGGCTGACCCCGTCCAGGGCTACCGAACCCTTGGCGATTACGTAGCGGCTCAGCTCTTCGGGCAAGTCAAAGCTAAGGATGTAGGCCCCGCCCTGTTCCCGGCGCCCGGCCAGGGTGATCACGGCATCAACATGCCCGCTGACCATATGCCCTCCCAGGCGATCGCCGAGGGCCAAAGCCCGCTCTAAATTAACCGCCTGACCGGCGCTGAGAGATGATAAGTTTGAGCGTTTCAGGGTCTCCGGCATGGCCCAGGCCGTAAAGTTATCCCGGCCGGTGGCTGTAACGGTCAGGCAGGGGCCATTTACCGCTATGCTGTCCCCGATCTTTAAATCGGAAAGGACTTTTCCGGCGCCGATTACCAGCCCGGCTCCTTCTCCCGCGGCGCTGATGCGCCTGATATAACCCATCTCTTCGATCAAACCTGTAAACAAAAGCTTCACCTTCCGTGAACTAAAAAGGCGGGCCGCTCCTATTTCGGGACCGGCTGAGCCTGTTCCAGATGTTAGTTAACCTGCTCCCGGGGTCTGCTTTCGGCCTGTTTGTTGGCCGGCGCCGTATAGCCGATTAGAAGCAGGTCCCTTTCAAACTGTTTCATCTCAATATCTTCAACGGCCCAGGCTTTTTGAAGCGATGCTACCCCCGCTCCGGCAAAGGCGGTGGGGCTGCCGGCTCCGCCGATAATCAGGGGGGCAATAAAAACAAACAGCTTGTCGACAAGCCCGTTTTCCAGCAGGCTGTAGTTGAGAGTCCCCCCTCCTTCTACCAGCGCCGTGGTCAGATCCCGTTCGGCTAATTTTTTCATCAGGCCGGTCACATCGACCCGCCCTTCCACCGCCGGCAGGGTCATGATTTCCACACCCCTTTCCTCCAGGGCCCGGCATTTTTCCGGGGGGGCCTTTTCGGTAACGGCCAGGATCGTCCCGGCAGAGGAGGGGTTTTCCACCACCCTGGCATCAAAAGGCAGGCGGGCGGTGCTGTCGACGATAACCCGGACGGGATCTTTGCCTTCTCCGCTTTCTACCCTGGTAGTCAGGCGGGGGTTGTCTTTGAGGACGGTTTCGATGCCGACCATGATCACATCGCTTTGATCCCGCAGGCGGTGCACAAACTGGCGCGATTTCTCGCCGGTAATCCAGTGCGAATCGCCGGAAACGGTCCCGATCTTACCGTCGAGGCTCATGGCCACCTTGATACCGACAAAAGGCAGGCCGGTGGTAATATATTTTATAAATACTTCGTTCAGGCGGCGGGCCTTCTCTTCCAGGAGCCCTTCCTTAACCTTGATCCCGGCTTCCCGGAGCCGGGCAAAACCGCGACCGGACACGAGCGGATTGGGATCCTGCATGGCGGCCACCACCCTGCTGATTCCGGCATCAATGATCGCCTCCACGCAGGGGCCGGTGCGACCGTGATGTGAACAGGGTTCCATGTTCACATAGAGGGTGGCTCCTTTCGCTTTTTCTCCGGCTTTTTTAAGGGCCACAATTTCAGCATGGGGAGATCCGGCAGCCTGGTGATAACCCGTTCCGACAACTTCCGTATCCTGGACTACAACCGTACCAACCAGCGGATTGGGGCTGGTCCTCCCGCGGCCCTGGCGGGCCAGGTCGAGGGCCATCCACATAAATCGATCGTCAACATCCAACTAAGCTCACCCCTTGATAAATAAAATAAACCCCGAGTCTATTTAACTTCAGGGTCTTATCGGCAAACCGGTTTCCTGTTGTGCCGTTACTTCTCCCTTCCAGACTATACTGTCGGCCCCGGATTTTCACCGGGTCAGCTTTTCAGCTCGCGGGCTCTGTTCCCCTGCCGGGGAAGCATCACCGCCGGTTCGGAATTGAAGGAGCAGGCTCCTTCTCACCAGACCCTGAAGTTAACGGTATCTGGATTATAACACATCCAGAATTTTTTTCAAGCAGGCCCGCAGCCGGCAGTTATCGCCACCGCTGCGATCAGCGACCGTAGGAGCTTACCTCTCTGATCATGGCCATGCCGTTTTCGGCTTTAAATACAGCTGAACCGGCTACGAGGACCGTTGCCCCGGCCTCGATTATTTCCCGGGCATTATCCCTGTTGACCCCGCCATCCACTTCCAGCTCGACAGAAAGGCCCCGGGCCTTGATCTGGGCGGCCACCGCTTTGATCTTGGGCAAAACTGCCGGTATAAATTTCTGGCCGCCGGCGCCGGGGTTGACGCTCATAACCAGGACCAGGTCCAGCAAAGGCCAGACATATTCGAGGACCTCCGGGGGGGTAGCCGGGTTCAAAGCCACTCCCGCCTTGATCCCCTGGTCTTTTATCTTCCTCAAAACCCGGTCCAGGTGGGCGGTAGCTTCGGCCTGCACGGTTAAGAGGTCCGCCCCCGCTTCCACGAAGGGGCCGATCTGTTTCTCCGCATCGCTGACCATCAGGTGGGCATCCATGAACAAAGCGGTATGGGGCCGCAGCGCTTTGACCACCGGGGGGCCGATAGTAATGGAGGGCACGAAATGGCCGTCCATGATATCGAGATGGACCCATGCGGCGCCATGTTCTTCAATTCGCTTAACTTCGTCCCGGAGACGGCTGAAATCTGCCGATAGAAGCGACGGTGCCATTTTAGCAGCCATGTACAATTAGCCTCCCCTGTTTTTTCACCGGCTTAATTCTTGCATAAAATACTTGTAGTGCTCGTAGCGGATCGGGTTCAGCGTCCGGCCCAGTTCCTCGGAAACGGCACAGTTAGGTTCTTCCAGGTGCAGGCAATCCCGAAATCCGCAGCGGCCGCGCAGGGCTTCCAGTTCCGGAAAGCAGGCGGCCAGACTCTCCGGCTCCAGGTTTTGAAAATCCAGGCGGGTAAAACCGGGGGTGTCCACAACCGATCCGCCGTTATCAAGAGGCAGCAGGGCGGCCTGGCGGGTGGTATGCTTGCCCCGACCGATTTTTTCGCTTACCGCCCCGGTTTGCAGGGAAAGGCCGGGCTGGATGAAATTCAAAAGGGTCGATTTGCCTACGCCGGAGGGGCCGGCCAGGGCCGAACAGCAGCCGGCCAGGCGGGATTTTAATTCGGCGGTGCCCGCCCCGCTCAGGGCGCTGGTATAAATAACCGGATAAGGGAAAGGATCTATGAGTTCATTAAGCTTGTCAGTTTCCGCAGGGGGGATCAGGTCGGTTTTGTTCAGGCAGACCAGGACCGGCAGGCCTTCCTTTTCGGCCATGACCGCTATCCTGCTGATCATCTGCCAGTCACAGTCGGGTTTTTTAAGGGACATGACCACGATAACTTGATCGACGTTGGCCACGGGAGGACGGGGCAGGAAGTTGGCGCGGGGAAGAACCTTTTCTACAACCCCTTCACCGCTGGAATCCCCGGTCGCCTCTTTGAGCGATTCGAAGATAACCTCGTCGCCAACAATCAGGGCCCGCTTGCCTTTTTTTAGAGCCCCCCGGGCCCGGCACAGGTATTCACTGCCCGCCTGGTCGCGGACAGTAAAAAAGCCGCCGGCTGCTTTGATCACTTTTCCCTGGCGCAAACACAACCTCCCTATTCGCCGACAATCAGATCAACAGATTGCCCGGGCACCACTTCTTCTCCCGGTTCCGGCCTTTGTTCAATTACATGTCCCGAGGATCCGACGGCAAATTTATAACGAATAGTGGGGTTCAAGTCCTGGCTTCTGAGGTAATCAACCGCTCCCTGTTCCGAGTAACCGACCAGGTCGGCCAGTTCAAAAGGCCCGCGGCCCTGGCTGACGTAGACGACAACTTCTTCGCCGCGCGAAGCGGGGAAGGATTCGCCGGGCACCTGGCGGAAAACCTCGCCTTTTTCCACCTCTTCGTTGTATTCACTGACCACGCTCATGGCCAGGTCCAGCTCTTGCAGGATTATTTGCGCTTCCATTTCCGTCCGGCCGGTCAGGTCGGGAATAATAATATACTCGGGGCCCTGGCTGACATAGAGGTCGATCTCCCTGTTTTCCCGGACCACTCTTCCTTCGGGAGGATCGGTTTTGACCACGCTGCCGACCGCTATTTCATCATCGTAAGTATAGACCACTTCCGAGTTGGGAACCAAACCTTCTTCCCTGATGGTCCTGGCCGCATCGCTCTGGCTCATACCCCGAACATCGGGGACGGCCACTTCCGGCGGGGTCAGGTAATTGTCGACCATGTAGTAAGCGCCGCCAAAGAGGCCTCCAACAAAGACCATCAACAGGAGGATCTTGAGCATGGTCAGCCAGCTCCTGGCCAGGAAAGAACGCTCTTTTGGGCGATCACCGTCATCCACAGGCCTGAGGATTTCATCGTCTTCTTCATCAAGGTCGTCAAAACCGCCCTGGCTGTGGTTACTGTTGCGGGCTGCCCCGGACGCGCTATTTCCTTCTGCAGCAATAAGATCTTCCAGGAATTCTCCGGCGCTGCTGTAGCGATCGGCTATATCCTTCTGGACCGCTTTAAGTATAATTCGCTCCAGCGTTTCCGGGAGGTCGGGCTGCAGCTGGCGGGGCGGGACAATTTGCTCCTGGATATGCTTCATGGCTATCGAAACCGGTTTTTCGCCGCTGAAAGGCACCCTGCCGGTTACCATTTCGTAGAGGACAATCCCGAGGGAATAGAGGTCGGATTGTTTACAGGCAATTTCACCCCGGGCCTGTTCCGGGGAAATATACTGCACGGAACCGATAATCTCATCTTCAATAGGGACGGTGACCCCGTCACCGGCGATGGCAATCCCGAAATCGGTAACTTTTACTTTCCCGCTCCGGGAAAAGAGGATGTTCTGGGGTTTAATATCGCGATGGACTATGCCGGCGGCCTGGGCCTGATCGATAGCCTCGGCGATCTGCCTGGCGATCTGGAGGGCTTCGTGAACCGGCAAACGGCCTTTTTGTTTGATATATTCTTTCAGGTTAATGCCTTCCACGTACTCCATAACCATAAAGTAGATGCCGTCCTGTTCGCCGACATCATATATATTGACGATATGAGGGTGGGACAGAGCCGCCGCCGCCTGGGCTTCTCGTTCAAAACGGCGCACGAAAGCGGCATCGCCGGTCGTCTGGTCCTTGAGGACTTTAACCGCTATGGTCCGTTTTAAAACCAGGTCCCGGCCCCTGTAGACCCGGGCCATGCCCCCTTCGGCAATTTTTTCGATTAGTTCATAGCGTTCTGCCAGTATTTTACCGACCATTAAAGATGTTGACCCCCAATACCGGCGGCTATAACCACGGTAATGTTATCATGCCCACCTCTGTCATTGGCCAGATCAATCAGGCTTTCGGCCACTGCCTGCGGGTCCTGCTGTTCCAGGCACACCGATTTTATTTCTTGATCATTGACATGGTTTGTCAAACCGTCGGTACAGAAAAGCAGCACCGACCCCGTTTCGATCTCTTTTTCATATATATCCACTTCAAGCCGGTCATCGATACCAACGGCCCTGGTCAGGACGTGACGCTGGGGATGGTTCTCCGCTTCTTCCGGCTCGATTTGTCCGGAATTAAGCAGTTGTTCCAGCAGGGAATGGTCTTTTGTCAACTGTTCGATCTTGCCATTGCAGATCCGGTAAGCCCTGCTGTCTCCCACATGAGCGATAACCAGGCGTTCTCCGCGGAGAAAACCGGCTGTAAGAGTGGTGCCCATCCCCTTTTTGGCGGGGTTTTTAGCCGCTTCGGCGATGATGGCCCGGTTGGCATCAAGGATTAATTTTTCTAATGCCCGGCGGGTCTCTTCGGCAGAAAGGGAAGAGTTTCCGGCCAGATCGGACCAAAAGTCCCGCGCGGTTTCTACGGCCAGGGCGCTGGCGACATTACCGGCCTGGTGCCCGCCCATGCCGTCGGCGACAACCAGCAAAGCATAATCGGCATTTGCTTCAGCAAAACAGCTGTCTTCATTGCGGGATCGTTCCATGCCCCGGTTGCTCAAACTATAGACCTGCAATATTTAGATCCTCCCTGCCCGGTAGTTTATGTCTTGATATTATGTTTAGTATAGCAAATTGACAGAAAGGTGGCAAGACAGCGGACAGGCGGAAGCCCTGAGTGGCGGCCTGCAGAGGCATTAGAGCCGGGCCGCTTTGCCTCCATGCTGGAAGCGCGGTTAATTTTTCTTGATCCACAGAGCCATAAAAAAACCGTCCAGGCCGTGAAGATGGGGAAAAATGAATACAGGCCCCGCTCCGGCAGGCTGCTTAAGGCCGTCCTGCAGGGGGCGGGGAAAAAGCGGCTGCAGCTCCTGAAGCTTTAACCCGCCGGCAGAACGGTCAAACGCCTCGACCACCTGGCCGGTTTCTTCAGGTTCGGTGCTGCAAACAGAATAAAGCAGCCTCCCTCCCGGGGGAAGGATGCCGGCGGCGCTCTTTAACAATTCCACCTGCAGCTCCCGGAAAGAGGCGAGATCCTGTTCGCGCCGGCGCCACTTGATCTCAGGCTGCCTCCTGATTACGCCCAGACCCGAACAGGGCGCATCAACCAGGACAGCCGCAGGGGCCGGAAGACCGCAGCGGTCGATCTCCCTGCCATCGGCCAGCACGGTATTAATGCTGTTCAGGCCCAGGCGTTCGGCGGCTTTTTCGACCAGGCCAAGGCGGCTGCGGCGCACATCAACAGCAAACACGCGGCCCCGATCACCGGTTAGTTCGGCTAAGTGGGTGGCTTTCCCTCCGGGAGCGCTGCAGAGATCAAACACCGTCTCGCCGGCACGGGCGCCGGTAAGGGGGGCAACCAGGGCCGAACTTTCGCCCTGGATAGTAAATAACCCTTTTTTAAAAGAGCGGGCAGCAGCCGGCGAAAGAGGGCCCGAAACCTGCAGGATACCGGGAATAGCGGGGCTTTCCTTAACGGCAAAACCTTCCCCGGTCAAAATTGAGGCCAGCTCTGCGGCCGTGATCCGCAGCCGGTTGGGGCGGAGGGTCGTGGCCGCCACACTGTTATTGGCCCGGCACCAGCTTGCGGCGTCATCGGCGCCGAAACGTTCCACGGCCCTTTCTACCAGCCACCGGGGGTGGCTGTGAACCAGGGAAATATATTCCAGGGGGCTGCGGTCTGGATCGGGCCAGGGCAGCCTCTCCGATTCACGGGCCAGCCGCCTCAGCACGGCATTGACCAGCCCGGCAACTCCGCGATGCCCAAAACGGCGGGCCAGCCTGACGGACTGATCAACAGAGGCATAAGCGGGAATATTTTTCATGTAGAGGGCCTGGTAGGCGCCCAGGCGAAGGAGGTTGCGTATCCAGGGTGTTAAGGTGCCGGCAGGGCGGCGGCAGTAAAGGTCCAGGGCCCAGTCCAGGGTATTGAGTCGCTGCAGTGTTCCCCTGGCCAGGCGGACGGCCAGGGCTCTTTCTTCAGGGGGAAGAGATTCCAAAAGAGAAGGAAAGGCCAGGTTTAAGTAGGCCCCGTCCTGTTCGACCCGCACCAGGGCCCTCAGCGCTGCTTCCCGTGCTTTAACAGCCGTTCTGCCTGACTCAGACAATGCTTCTACTCCCCGTCCAGGCGCCGGCCCGGTTCAATGCGGTAACCGCAGCAAAATGAGCCGGCATCCATCGGCTTTTTCCCGGCCGGCTGCAGCTCGATCAATTTGAGGGTCCCGCCGCCACCGGTGGCAACGGTAAGGGCATTCTCATCCACTTCGAGGATGGTGCCCGGCTCCTCTTTCCTGGCGCCGGCGCCATCATCTCCAGGCCATTGCGCCTGCCAGACTTTTATCCTCCGACCTTCATATATGGTATAGGCCCCGGGCCAGGGGTTTAAACCACGGATGCAGTTGTAGAGTTCCAGCGGGGTCAGGCTCCAGTCCAGGCGCTCTTCACCAGGCTCCAGGGGCGGGGCATAAGTGGCCTTTTCGTGATCCTGGGGAACGGGTTCCACCGTTCCCCTGGAGAGGGCATCGATGGCTCTTACAAGAAGGCCGGCCCCTTTCTCAGCCAGGCGGTCGTGCAGGGTTCCGGCAGTATCGGAGAGGGAAACCGGTTCTTGCTCCTGCATGACAATGTCGCCGGCATCAAGCTCCGGGATCATCTTGATCACGCTTACGCCGCTGCTGCGGGCCCCCTCCATTACAGCCCGGTGAATCGGCGCCGCACCGCGGTAGGCGGGCAGGTAAGACGCATGCAGGTTAATGCAGCCCAGCGCCGGCAAGTCCAGTATTTCCGGGGGCAGGATCTTTCCGTAAGCTACAGTCACGACCAGATCGGGGGCTTTTTCTTTTAGCCAGGCCTGAAAGCTGCGATCGCTCATCCTGGCGGGCTGGACTGTTTCCACCCCGTTATTGCGGGCCCAGTCCGCGACCGGGGCCAACTGGAGCCTGCGGCCGCGTCCCCGGGGCTTATCCGGAGGGGTCACCACCGCTTCAAGTCGGTGCGCTGAGCGGTGGAGAGCTTCCAGGGAGGGCAGGGCAAAAACAGGGGTTCCCATAAAAACCAGTTTGAGCGGTTTCAAGATTTTTCCTCGCTTTTTTCTTCATCGCTTTTTTCTTCATCGCTCTTGAGTTCCTCGGGATCAAGCATGCGGACCGCTTTATCGACAAAGAGGACCCCGTCCAGGTGATCCATTTCATGCAGCAAGATCCGCGCCGGCAGGCCTTCAAGCTCCAGGCGGATTTTTTCTCCCTTGCGGTTAAGAGCGCTGACGATAATTTTCTGATGACGGGGAACTTCCCCGTATTGGCCGGGAACGCTGAGGCAGCCTTCCACTCCTACCTCTTCCCCTTCCGCTTTTTCGCACTGCGGATTGATCAGTTCATACACTCCCCCGTCTTCCCGGCAATCGGAAGCGACCAGGATCCGCTTGGGGACTCCAACCTGGTTGGCGGCGAGGCCGACTCCGTCGGCTTCTCGCATGGTTTCGATCATGTCGTCAATGAGGTTTAAGACCGCGCTGTTTATATTTTTTACTTCCTGCGCCCTGGTGCGCAGGGTCGAGTGGTTGTCATTTAAAATTTTTCGCAAGGCCATGATATCCCCTCCCTAAATCAAGATAATTATAGCACTACCTGCGGGTTAAAATCTACCGCCAGGCGCACAGAGCCGGAATCCTTGCGCCGGTGATATTCGCGAATCACTTTTTTAAGGCCCGGGGCCAGGCGGGGCAGGGCCCTGCCTTTTAAAATAGTATGGACCCGGTACTGCTCCTTAATGCGGTAAAGCGAGGCGGGGGCGGGGCCGAGGATCTGGGCTTCTCCGGCGGCCGGTTCAAGGCGGCCGGTCAGCCAGGTGGCGGCTTCGAACACGGCTTCTTCATCGGGCCCGCTGAATAAAAACCGGACCAGTTCGGAAAAAGGTGGATAGGCCAGCTGACGCCGATTTTCCAGTTCTTTTTCAAAGAAAGATATATAATCGTGATCGGCCGCCGTGACAATGCTGTGATGGCGGGGATGGTAGGTCTGGACAATTACTCTGCCGCCCCTGGGACCGCGCGCGGTACGGCCAGCTACCTGGGTCAGCAGCTGGAAGGTGCGCTCCGGGGCCCTGAAGTCGGGCAGGTTAAGGGTAGTATCAGCGGCGACCACCCCGACCAGGGTGACATCGGGAAAGTCAAACCCCTTGGCGATCATCTGGGTGCCGATCAAAATCTTGGCTTTCCGTTCCCGAAACTGCCGGTAATAGTGGCTATGGGCATGGCGGCCGGTGGTGGTGTCGCGATCCATACGGATCAGGGGTGTTTCCGGGTAGAGTTTTTTTACTTCTTCTTCCACCCGCTGGGTGCCGGCGCTAAAATAACGGATTTTGGTGCCCCGGCAGGCGGGACAGGTTTCGGGCACCGGGGCCTCATGGGCGCAGTAGTGGCAGCACATGACCTGCCGGTCCAGGTGCAGGGTCAGGGATACATCGCAGGAGGAACAGCGGACCACGTGCCCGCATTCCCGGCAGAGAACAAAACCGGCAAAACCGCGCCGGTTAATAAAAAGAAGGGCCTGTTCATCACGCTCGATCACCCCGTTCAGCTCTTCCAGGAGCCGGCGGCTGAAGATAAAACGGTGACCGGACTTGAGCTCTTCGCGCATATCGACCACGCTTACGGGGGGAAGCTGGATCGGGGTCACCCGTTCCTGCATTGTTAAGAGGACGGATTTTCCCTCCAGGGCTTCATGGTAGCTTTCCAGGGAAGGGGTGGCGCTGCCGAGCATAAGGACGGCCCGGTTATAGCGGGCCCGCCACCAGGCCACTTCGCGGGCATGATAGCGGGGGGCCTCTTCCTGCTTGTAGGTGGTTTCATGTTCTTCGTCGATAATAATCAAGCCGATTTTGCCCAGGGGAGCAAAGATGGCTGAACGCGCTCCCAGGACCACTCTGGCCCTGCCGTCCAGGATCATCTGCCACTGGCGGTTTTTCTCGGCCACGCTCAACCTGCTGTGCAGGACGGCAACCCGCCCCGGAAAACGTCCCGCAAAATGCTCGATCATCTGGGGCGTCAGCGCTATTTCAGGAACCAGGATCATGGCGCTGCGGCCCAGTTCCAGGCAGCGGGCAATGCTCTGGAGATATATTTCCGTCTTGCCGCTGGCCGTAATGCCGTGCAAAAGCATTTTTTCAGGTTTATCTTCTTCCAAAGCAGCCCTGATCCGGTTAAAGCAGATCGCCTGTTCTTCCCGCAGCAGGTGGGGTTTGGTCAGGGAAACCTGCTCATCTTCCAGGCCATCATTAACGGGGGAAGTTGCTCGGGCTGTTACCGCGCGAACCAGGCCTTTTTGCTCCAGGCTCCGAATGGAGTGGCTATTCGCCCCCAGCCGGATCAGTTCCTGCCTGGGCAGCGGTCCCTTCTGTCTGAGAAGATCCAGGGTTTTTTCTTGAGCCGGAGCCCTTTTTAATGCGGCCCCATCAGCAAGGTCGGTCGGCTCAATAACCTTGATTTCACCCGGCCTTTTGCCCTTACGAAAAGAAGCCGGGATCATGGCATGGAGGGCATCGATCAGGCGGCAGTAGAAGCGCATTGAAAGCCAGTGGCTGAGGGCCAGCTGCTCCGCCGTTAAAAGCGGTTCAGGATCAATAATGGCTGCGATATCTTTGAGGGAATCGACGGCGCTTTTCCCGGGCAGGCGCAGCACATAGCCCTGGCAGCGGCGGTTGGAGAAAGGCACTTCCACCCGCATGCCGGGTTTGATTTTATCCTGCATTTCTGAGGGGATATGGTAATGAAAAGGCCGGTCAACTGCATTGCTGACCAGGTCAATTATTACTTCTGCGTAAAGAGGCATCTATTTACCCCTGTCCATTAATTTGATATTATTAAGCAAGCTTTAAGAAAGAGGTTTTGCCCGTGTTCCGTATTTTCTTTCCGGCCGGACAGGTAATCAGGGAAAACCGCAGCTGGATCTACATGGCTGCCGCTATATTTTTTGGCTGTTCCATCTTCTTTTATTTCGCGCCCGCTTTTGGCGAATCGGCCGCCGAACCGGCTTTAGATGAACAGCTGCAAGCGCTGGAAGGCCTGTTCTCGCTGATCCTGGATTCTGCTCCCCCGGTGGGGATCGCCCTCATTTTCATGAACAATTTTTTTTCGATGGCCCAGATGCTGCTGCTCGGTTTCCTGGCCGGCGTTTCGCCGCTGATCACCCTCGGCGTTAACGGGGCAATGGTGGGAACCCTGCTTTCTTTTTCCGCCGGTGAAGGGGGCTCACTGCTCCAGGTGATCGCCTTCGGCCTGCTGCCCCACGGCATCTTTGAACTGTTTGCCTTTTTCTTATGCGCCGCCCTCGGTTTGAAGTTCGGCTTTCACTGCGTTGCCTCTCCCCTGCCGGGCAAAACCCGGATCCAGAGCTTCCGCTATATCTGGAAAGAGGCCATCTCCATTTTGCCGCTTACAGTATTGCTCTTAATCGCCGCTGCCGCCATCGAAATCCTGATCACCCCGCGGCTATTGGAATTAACCTTATAGCAGACCGGCGATGCGGTCGAGGATATGGTGGGCCAGTTCTTCTTTTTCCATCAGGGGCAGGTTTTCTACCTCCCCGCTGCGATCTATCAGGGAAACCCGGTTGGTGGGAACGGCAAAACCGGCGCCCGGCTCTTTCAGGTTGTTGACAATGATCAGATCCAGGTTTTTCCGGGCCAGTTTCTGCCGGGCATTTTCATAAATATCTTCTGTTTCAGCGGCAAACCCGACCAGGATCCGATCTCCTTTCTCTTTTCCCAGCTCCATCAGGATGTCCCGGTTTCTGGCCAGCTCAATAGTGGACAATTCGCTGGTTTTTTTCACCTTCTGCCGGGAAACCTCCATGGGCCGGTAATCGGAAACCGCCGCCGCCTTGATCACCAGGCGGCAATCCCGGTAATGTTCAAAAACAGCTTCGAACATCTCCTCGGTAGTGGTGACCTCGATCTTCCTGACCCCGGCCGGGGCCTGAAGATGGGTCTTCCCGCTGACCAGGGTTACCTCGGCGCCCCGTTCTTTTAAAGCCCGGGCCAGGGCATAGCCCATTAAGCCGGTGGAGGGGTTGCTCAGGAAGCGGACCGGATCGAGATGTTCCCTGGTCGGTCCGGCGCTGACCAGGGCCTTCAGACCGGCAAAATCGCCGGGCCTGAGCACCGCCCTGGTGAAGGCATAGATATCCCGCGGATCGGGCATCCGCCCCCTTCCATAGACGCCGCAGGCCAGCTCTCCGGCATCGGGATCCATCAGGTGGCATCCATATTCGGAGAGCTTCCTGATGTTATCTTTTACCGCCCGGTGGGCATACATGTCGACATTCATGGAAGGAACAATTACCACGGGACAGCGGGCCGCCAGGTAAAGAGTGGTCAGAAGGTTGTCGGCCAGGCCCACAGCCATTTTGGCCATGGTGTTGGCGGTGGCGGGGGCGACAACCACCACATCGGTCCCCTCCAGGAGATCGATGTGATGAATTTTTTCTCCCGACCGCTCGGCATACATATTCACATAAACCGGGTGGCCGGTTAATACCTGGAAGGTCAGGGGGGCGACGAATTCAGTGGCCGCCCGGGTCATGACCACATGGACATCAACACCGTCGCGGACAAAGAGCCTGGCCAGTTCGGCGGCTTTATAGGCGGCAATGCCGCCCGTTACTCCCAAAACAAGCTTTTTCAAAGGAAACACCCCTATTTGATCCCGTCCCGCTTGCGCTCGTACTCGATATTGCCCGCTTCGATTTCCCAGAGGGCGGTGGCAACATCCTTGGTATATTTTTCATCAATTGTTTTTTTACTGCCGTTGCGCAGCTGACGACCCCTTTTGGCCGCAGCTATAACCAGGGTATATTTGCTGTCTACTTTTTCCAATAACCCGTCAATTGATGGATAGATCATCTACTTTCACCTCCCAGGCCCGGTGGCCGGGCGCCGCGTTTTACTCTGCATTTTTCGGCATCAATAATGGAGTTAATTTTATCTGCCGCTTTTTTCACCCTGTCATTTACTACCAGGTAATCGTAATAACAGTAGGCCTTCATCTCGCGCCGCGCCGTTTCCAGGCGCCGCTTGATCCGGCCCGGGTCTTCGGTGCCGCGACCGGTAATCCTCTGCTCCAGGGCCTGCCTGGAAGGGGGCGCTAAAAAAATGGATACAGCTTCAGGAATCTTGGCCCTGACCTGTTCGGCCCCCTGGACATCTATTTCCAGGATTAAATCCTGCCCGGAAGCGAGCATTTCCCGGACTGACTCACTGCGGGTGCCGTAAAAGTGATCATGCACCAGGGCCCATTCCAGGAAGGATCCTGCTTCGATCATTTCTTTAAACCGGGAAGGCGTGGTAAAAAAGTATTCTTTCCCTTCCTTCTCGTCCGGCCGGGGCGGCCGGGTCGTGGTTGAAACGGACAGCTTTAAAGCTTTCCTGACTTGAAGCAGGTAGCGGCATACCGTCCCTTTGCCAACCCCGGAAGGCCCGGAAATAATTAAAAGAATACCTTTAACCATTTACTGCCTCCCGCCTGTTATTCTGTATCTTCTGTATCGATCTGAATATCGCTGGCCTGCAGGCGATGTTTAACCGTTTCCGGCTGGACCGCCGACAGGATTACGTGGCCGCTGTCAGCTATGATCACAGCCCTGGTCCGGCGCCCATAAGTGGCATCAATCAGCATCCCCCGTTCACGCGATTCGCTGATGACCCTTTTTACCGGGGCCGATTCGGGGCTGATAATAGCAATAATGCGGCTGGCAGAAACGATATTGCCAAAACCAATATTAATCAACTTGATAGCCATGATAGATAACCCCTTTCCATTTATTCTAAGTTTTGAAGCTGTTCGCGAATTTTTTCCAGCTCCGCCTTAAGTTCAACAACCAGGTTTGTCAGCTGGTAATCGCCGGCCTTGGATCCGATCGTATTAACTTCACGGAACATTTCCTGGGCGATAAAATCGAGTTTGCGCCCCGCGGGAGCGGTGCCGGTCAGGTTTTCCCGGAAGGCTTCGATATGGCTCCTCAGCCGGACCAGTTCTTCATCTACCCCCATCCTTTCGACAACCAGTGCGCATTCCATAATCAACCTGTTTTCTTCAAAATGGCCGGCTAAAAGTTCCTGGAATTTTTGCTCGGTCTTGCGGCGGTGCTCTTCTTTAGCATCTTCGGCCCGCCGGGAAGCCTCTTCAACCATTTTTTCCAACCTCCCGCACCTTTCGAGGAGGTCCTGGCCCAGGTTTTCGCCCTCCAGGCGGCGCTGCTCCAGGAGTTTATCCAGGGCTTCCTGCAGCGCTTCGCTTATTGCCGGCCACATTTCTTCCTCGGTGACGGAAATTCCGCCGGATTTTAGCAGATCCGGCATCTGCAGCAGGTGCTCCAGTTTAACCTCTTCCAGCAGCTGCAGGTTTCGGCAAAGCTCCACGAGGGCCCGGTGATAGCCTTCGGCCAGATCATAGTTCAGGTTCACCTGCCGCGCTCCGGGAGGAACTTGATCAAGATTTAAAGTGACCTCCACCCTGCCCCTGGTAATCGATTCCTGCAGCAAACGCCGGATTCTGTCTTCCAGGGAATAAAGCTCCCGCGGCAGGCGCAGCGAAAAATCGGCATAGCGATGGTTAACGGAACGCATCTCGGCCGAAAAAGTAAATTCGTTTCTGGTGCTGCTGCCACGGCCGTAACCGGTCATACTGCTGATCATTGATATCATCCTTTAAGGACATATAATCCTTCTTCTCCGCCAATCTTCAGGCAAAGCCGGGCTTGATCCATCTGATTGGTCCGATTTAAGGCTTAAATTCTTCTTTTTCTTGCTTAATAGTAACATCAATTTGCGGCAATCTCAAGAAATAATTAAGCATCAGGCCGGGATAGGGCCGCAGGGAAGAGCCGCCCGGAAAAAACGGGCCCTGATTTGCCATGACCGCCGTTTACAATTATACTATACGCCGGGAGAGTGAAATAATGGCCTTTGATGCCCTGATCATGAAAGCAGTCACAGAAGAACTGCAGGAAGAGCTTACCGGCGCCCCGGTGCAGCGGATTTACGAACCGGCCGGGGGAGGATTAATCCTGCACCTTTATTCCCGGGGCAGCCAGCCCGGCCTGCTGTTTTCCATCGATCCCCGGTATGCCCGGGTCCACCTGACCTACCGGCGCCTGCAGAGCCGGGATAAGCCATCGCCTTTCTGTATGCTCCTGCGGAAATATTTAGCCGGGGGACGAGCAGCTTCTTTTTATAACCCTCCCCTGGAAAGAATTTTAGAAATCTCCTTCGACCCTCCGGAGGGGATGCCCCCGGTCAAGTTGATTGCCGAAATCATGGGCCGCCGCAGCAACCTGGTCCTCGTCGATGCCGAAGACCTTATACTGGGAGCGGCCAGGACCGTATCGTGGGAACAAAACCCCCTGCGGGCAATTATGCCCGGTGAACTTTACCGCCCCGTGCCGCCCCAGGACAAACTGGACCCCCGGCAAATGGAACAGGGCGATTTCACAGCCGCTATGGAGGCAAAACTGGCCCGGGGGAAAAAGCCCGAAAATGCTTTACTGGAAACGGTTGCGGGAATCAGCCCCCTGCTGGCCCGGGAGCTTTGCCACCGCGGCGGATGGCAAGAACAGGGGCCGGACAGGGACCTGGAAACCCTCTATCAAAAGGTCAAAGAATTATTCACTGCAGAAGTTAACGACAACCTGGCCCCGGTGCTTTTGCCGGAAAAAAAAGCATTCGCGGCCGTGCGCCTTGAACACCTTGCAGAAGAAGAGCAGGTGCAATACAGCCGGCCCAGCGCCATGCTCGATCAATTTTACAGCGACCTGATCGAAGAGGACCGGGAAAAGCAGCTCCGGGAACAGCTTAACAGCGCTGTAAAGAAACGCCTGGCCGGGCTGGAAAAGAAATTAGAACAGCAGCAAGAAGAGCTGGCCGAAGCCGGCAATGCCCCCCGCCACCGCCTTTTCGGCGAATTGCTTCTGACTTACCGGCACCAGGTTACCCGGGGCGCAGACAGCGTAACCCTCCCCGATCTTTATCAGCCGGACCAAATGGTAACAGTCCCGCTCGATCCTTCCAGGAGCGTAAGCGAAAACGCCCAGCGCCATTTTAACCGTTACCAGAAGGCAAAGAAAGCCCGGGAAAAAATTAAAAAACAGGTCCGTAAAACCCGCTCGGAAATAGAGTACTGCCGGGGCTTGCTTTATACCATTGAAAACAGCTTCAACACGTCGCTGGAAGAAATAAGGCAGGAAATGATTGAGGCCGGCTACCTGCGCGAAAAAGGAAAAGAACGGCGAAAAACCAAAACCGCCGCCCCTCAGCCCCTTAATTTTGCCACTTCGGCGGGCCATACCGTACTGGTAGGGCGCAACAACCGCCAGAATGACCACATTACCTTTAAAGCGGCCGCCCGCCGCGATACCTGGTTTCATGTCCGTAATCTGCCCGGCGGTCATGTGGTGCTGAAAGAAGCGCCTTCACCCCCGCCCGAAGAGGACATCGAGGAGGCTGCTTTCCTGGCGGCCTACTTCAGCAAAGGCCGGGACAGCTCGGCAGTGGCGGTCGATTATACTGAGATCCGCCACGTCCGGCGGCGCCCCGGCGGCAAACCGGGCTTTGTTTTCTACGAAAATTTTAAAACCGTCACCGCCAACCCCCTGGATCCTGAGCTGCGCCGGCGGTTTAAGCTGCCATAATCATTAAACTTTCATAGCCAATTAAAACACCCTCTGCCGGCACAGCTGGCTTATAGAGGCGCCCTTTTCAAGATCAAGTAAAACCCTCCTTTTGCGCCTTCCCCAGATTCTGGAGGCGGGATCAAAAACCGCAACGGAGCTTATCTACCCGAAGGGCCTTCCTCCGGTGAAACAGATATTGCTTTGAGATGGTGAAGGACTTTTTTAAAGGAAGGGGGCAGGGGGGCGGTAAGTTCTAAAACCCTTGCGGTGCGGGGATGGATCAGCTGGAGGCGGCAGGCATGCAGGGCCTGGGGCGCGGCCAGGCTTTCCGGGAGTTCTTTCCAGCCCCCGGCGGCATAGGTGGGATCACCGACCACCGGGTAACCAAGGTGGGACATATGGACCCGGATCTGGTGGGTGCGCCCGGTTTCCAGGTTAAGCCTGATAAGGCTGTAGCGGCCGTAGTATTTCAAAACCCGGTAGCGGGTCACAGCCGGTCTTCCTCCTGCCACGACGGCCATCTTTTTGCGGTGGTGGGGGTGGCGGGCGATGGGGGCTTCAACCCGGCCCAATAGCGGTTTAACCCTGCCTGCGACCAGGGCAATGTATTCCCGCTTTAACTGCCTGGATTTCAACTGGGCCGAAAGAGCCCGGTGGGTGAAATCGTTCTTGGCCACCAGCAGCAGGCCGGAGGTATTTTTATCCAGGCGGTGGACAATCCCGGGCCGCCTGATCCCGCCGACTCCGGATAAATTTGGACAATGGTGCAGGAGGGCGTTAACCAGGGTGCCTCTACTGTGGCCCGGGGCCGGGTGGACAACCATGCCCCGCGGCTTATTAATGGCCACCAGGTCATCGTCTTCGTAAATAATATCGAGGGCAATTGCTTCCGGTTCCAGGTCTGAATCTTCAGCCGGGGGCAGGGTCACCCCGACCCGGTCACCAGCCCGCAGGCGGTAATTCTTGTCGCTGCAGGGTTCCCGGTTGACCTGCACCTTCTCTTCCTCCAGCAGTTTCTGGACCCGGCTGCGGGAAAGTTCGGGTACCCGGTCGGCAAGAAATTGATCGAGGCGCCGGCCTTCATCTGCGGAACCGGCCGTTACAGCCTGATAGCCTGAAGCTTTTAAGGATCCTGAAGAAATATCCTGAGGGCGGGACATTACTTTTTAGCTCCTTTACCCTTCTTCTTAACACCTTTTTTATCACCGGACCAGCCAACATAACTGCCAACAACAAGGATGATAATTACTGAAAGCAGGGTCAAAGCCAGGCTGAAATTCTGGGCCGCTGTCAGGCCGAGCCAGACCGCTTCTTCTTCCCGGAAAAATTCGGTAGTAAAACGCAGCAAACCGTAAAGGGCAAAAAGCGAGATCAGCACAAACCCGATAAAGGGCCGTCTCGGCCGCAGGTATTTTAAAAGCGCAAAAACAACCAGCGCGCCCAGGGCGGCGTAAAGCTGCACCGGGTGGCGCAGTAAATCGTCGGCCATCGCTGCCGGCATGGCCCAGGGAAGGTCCGCCACCCTGCCGTAACAGCAGCCGTTTAAAAAACAGCCCAGGCGGCCGAAAGCGTAACCGAGGGCCAGGTACGGGGCCATCAGGTCGGCCAGCTTTAAAAACCCGATCCGGCGCCACCTGCTCCAGAAAAAGAGGACAGAGGCGCCCAGGAAAAGCCCGCCAAAAAAGGAAAGGCCGGCAAACTGGGCAAACAAAATCTCTACGGGGTTGGCGCTGAAGTAATCCCAGTTCAGTAAAACGTAAAGCAGACGGGCCCCGATCAGGCCGAAGAAAACCGAAGCAATGACCGCTTCTAAGACGTGATCGGGATTAATATTTTCACCCGGGGCTTCCCTGTACAGGCCCGCGGCCGATATGAGGACCCCCAGGGCAATCATCAACCCGTATGAATGAACGGTTAAATTGCCGATAGTAAACAGTTCAGGAAACAATTGATCAGCTCTCCTTGCTCTGCAGGTTAAGGTCGCGCCAGAAGGCAACCAGGAACACAGCTATTCCTGTTACAATCGCCGCATCGGCCAGGTTAAAGACCGGCGGCCAGATTGTAAAGTTGATAAAGTCGATCACATAGGCCGAGGTAATCCTGTCGATCAGGTTACCCAGGGCCCCGCCCAGCTGTAATGAAAGTCCCAGGCGCATCCAGCGGTGATCTTCAGACAGGTAGCGGTAATAATAGAGAATCAGGACGACCACTACCAGGGTTACAGCAATGAAGAAGGCGGTCTGGTAGGGAAACATCCCAAAGGCGGCGCCCGGGTTGCGCACATAGGTCAGGTATAGAAAATTCCTGATCAGGGTAATAGATTGCCCCAGCTCCATCATCGATACTACCAGCTGCTTGCTCAGCTGGTCGAAAATGATGATCGAGGAAACAATTATGATCAAATTACGCAATCGGTAACCTCCGCTCTTTTTACTCGGCCCCGGTTTCCAGCCTGGATACTACGTCGCTGCAGCGGGCGCAGAGTTCGCGGTCTGAGTCGGTAAATATCCAGCAGCGCGGGCACTTTGTCCCACCGGTTTTTTCCACCTTGATTTTTACCGGGAAGCGCTGACCGGCAACGGCATCGGCAGGGGCCGCCTCTTTGTCGGGCAGCAGCCGGGCTTCAGAGACAATAAACAGCTGGGGCAGCTGCTCGCTGAAGTACTGCAGCTGTTCATAAAGGGCACCATCCGCCCATACCGTTACTGACCCTTCCAGGGAACCGCCGATCTTTTTCTCTTTGCGGGCCTGTTCCAGGGCCCAGGTAACCTCTTCTCGAACTTCAAGCAGGCCCTGCCAGCGGTTGCCCAGGTTATCATCAATCCAGGCCGGGTCCGGTTCGGGCCAGTCGGCCAGCTGGACACTCTCCCGGCTCCGGGCGGGAAGGTGCTGCCACAATTCCTCTGCGGTAAAAGTGAGGATCGGAGCCATCATCACCACCAGGTGTTCAAGGACAGTCATCAAGACTGTCTGCGCCGAGCGACGGCCATGATCATCCGGGGCGGAGCAGTAAAGACGATCCTTGATAATATCTAAGTAAAAATTGCTCATGTCCACTACGCAGAAATTATGGAGGGCATGGAAAAACTGGTGGTACTCATAGTTTTCATAAGCTCCGGTTACTTTTTCCACCAGCTTGCCCAGCCGGTACAGGGCCCAGCGGTCGAGCTCTTCCAGCGAATTGTAGTCTACCGCCGCAGTGCGGGGATTAAAATCATAGCAGCCGGCCAGGAGGAAACGGGTGGTATTGCGCAGTTTGCGATATACCTCGATCAGCTGCTTGAGGATGTTTTCCGAAAGGTTGATATCATGGGTAAAATCGGCTGATGAGACCCACAGCCTGAGGATATCGGCGCCATACTGCTTGATAATTTGCTCGGGAGCAATAACATTGCCCAGTGATTTGGACATTTTCTTGCCTTCACCGTCAACAACCCAGCCGTGGCTGAGCACAGCCTTGTAAGGCGGTTCTCCCCTGCTGGCTACAGCTGTAAGCAGCGAGGAATGGAACCAGCCCCGGTACTGGTCGCTGCCTTCCAGGTAGAGGTCGGACGGCCAGCGCAGTTCCGGCCTGGTTTCCAGGACGGCATCATGGCTGGAGCCGGAATCAAACCAGACATCCATGGTATCCGTTTCCTTCCTGAAGCCGCTGCCGCCGCACCCGGGACAAACAGTCCCGGCAGGCAGGATTTCCTCGGCCTCCCGGGCGAACCAGGCATCAGAACCCTCCCGCGAAAACAGCTCGCTAACCGCTTCGATGGTTTCTGTGTTGATCAGGTGGGCGTCGCAGGCGGTGCAGTAAAAAATGGGGATGGGCACGCCCCAGACTCTCTGGCGGGAAATGCACCAGTCCTGGCGCTCGGCAATCATATTGTAAATTCGCTCTTCCCCCCATGCGGGAACCCATTTAACTTTTTTGATCGCCTCCAGGGCCTCCCGGCGGAAACCGTCAATGGAAGCGAACCACTGCTCGGTGGCCCGGTATAAAACGGGCAATTTGCAGCGCCAGCAATTCGGGTACTGGTGCTCCACGGGTATGGTTTCTATGAGGGCCCCTGTTTCTCCCAGGTCTTCGATCACTTTTTTGCCGCCTTCGTCGTAATGCATACCGGCATACTGGCCGGCTTCTTCAGTAAAATAGCCCTTATCGTCCAGGGGGCTGAGGACGGGCAGGTTATTGGCCTGGCCGACAAAAAAGTCTTCATGGCCGTGGCCGGGAGCGGTATGAACACAACCGGTTCCCTGTTCCAGGGTGACATGATCGCCTAAAAGCAGGATCGATTCCCGGTCATAAAGGGGGTGGCGGCAGAGCAGGCCGGTCAGTTCACTGCCTTTAAACCGTTTTAAAACCGGCCAGGGCTGATCCGAACCGGCAATGCGGGAAACTTCTTCCAGCAGCCCTTCGGCCAAAAGGTATCGTTCCGTCCCCGCTTCGACCAGGACGTAATCCAGTTCCGGGTGAAGAACGATGGCCAGGTTGGCCGGAATAGTCCAGGCGGTGGTGGTCCAGATCAGGCAGTAGGTGTTTTCCACGCCCCCGAAGAGTCCTTTGTCATCGATAAAGGGAAATTTAACATAAATAGAATCGGAAACCTTGTCTCCATACTCAATTTCCGCTTCAGCCAGGGCTGTTTCGCAGCTGGAACACCAGTAAACCGGGCGCATCCCTTTGTAGATGTAGCCTCGTTCCGCCATGGTGCCGAAGACCTTGATCTGCCGGCCTTCAAATTCAGGATCCAGGGTCAGGTAGGGGTTGTCCCAGTCGCCCCGGACGCCGAGCCTTTTAAACTGCTCCCGCTGCACGTCAACATATTGCAGGGCATAATCATGACACATTTTACGAAATTCCAGGTCGCTAATCTCTTTGCGGTTAATCTTTTTGGTTTTAATGATCTGGTGTTCGATGGGCAGGCCGTGCGTATCCCACCCGGGCACGTAAGGGCAGTCAAAACCCCGCATGCTCTTATATTTATTGATTATATCCTTGAGAACTTTGTTCAAAGCGGTCCCCATGTGGATATCGCCGTTGGCATAAGGCGGCCCGTCGTGCAAAATATAACGGGGCGCTCCACTGCGGTTTTCGCGCGCCAGCCTGTTGATGTCGATCTTTTCCCAGAATTCAAGAATATCCGGTTCACGCTGCGGCAGCTTGGCCCGCATCGGAAAATCAGTCTGGGGCAGGTTTAAGGTATCCCGGTAATCCATGTCTATTTCTCCTCCATTTATGTTTGTAATGGCGCCATGATCTATAAATAAAAAATCGTCCCTGGAAAGGGACGAGATTTCTCCCGCGGTACCACCCTAATGGCCTCGCAGATAACCTGCAGGCCTCTTTAAACAGGCCGGTAACGGCGGCCGCCGTCCGCATCTACTCTTTCCGGCTGGAAATTTCGGGCGGAAGCTCCCGGGTGATCTTCAACAGGGCTGACCGGCCGGAATCTCACCTTTCACCGGCTCTCTGCGCGGGCATTTCCCCTGTGTTACTGTCCCGTTCACAGCTTACGAAAAAAATCTTAGCATGTCCTTAAAATAAAGTCAATATTAATCCTGCCGCAAAAGCCGGGCGCACCGGCAGCGGACTGTTAGTCTGAATCAGTATCGAAGTCGTAATCCCGCTTCGGCCTGAAGTTTTTCTTTTTATTAAACTCACGGGTGGATTCATAATCGGAACCGGGCTCAAAACCCGGTTTAGGATCAAAATCAGGCCCGGGGTCATAATCCGGCCTGTCATCGAAATCAAATCCGTTTTTAAAATCATCTTCCTGTCCGTAAGCCGGTTTGGATGCAAAGTCGGAATCGGCCTCGAAGTCTTCTTGCGAATCAAAATCAGGGCCTTCATAACCGGCGGGTTCATATCCCGACGGTTCGTGACCGGAAGAATGCTCATAAGCGGGGCGCGGTTCCAGATCTCGCTTCAACTGTCCCCGGGCCTGGTCTTCGTCCGCTTCCATCAACCAGTCTTCATTTTCAAGCGAAGAAAGCTGGGCCTCGATGAAAGAACGGAACCGCATTTTAAATACCCGGGCCTGCTTGAAAAGTTCTTCCTGCTCGGAGAGAATTTTGCTGGAACGGTAGCGGGCATCCTCTATAATGCGCTGGGCTTCTTTTTCAGCCTCCCGCCTGATCAGGTCGGCTTCACGCTTGGCATTCTGCTTTACTTCTTCCGCCGTTTCCTGGGCAACAACGATAGCATTGTGCATGGTTTCTTCCAGTTTCTGGTAGTTCTTATTCTTATCCTGGAGCTGGCTGAGCTGATCCTTTAATTCCATATTCTCCCTGATTAACTGTTCAAGATCTTTGGCTACCCGATCGAGGAATTCATCAACATCCTCGATATCGTAGCCTCGAAAAGAACGCTCAAACTCCTTATTTTGTATGTCCATCGGGGTAATAGTCATCAATAACCCTCCTTGATAAGGTGTAATACCGGCAAAACCGGGCGCCGAACAATTTTTTTGATGCCCTTATCGTAAATTTTACAATACATGGAAAAGTTCGACAGCTGCATATCTTTTCCTGCCTGGTCAGCTGTATTTTTTTAGTTTTAAGCGAATTCTGCCCTTTCGCGTTTCTCCTTCCACGCTGTCCAGCAGCAGCCGGCCGCGCCCCCTGAGCGAAACCTGGTCGCCCTCTTCAATTTGCAGGGAAGGAGAGGTGATCGGGCGCCAGTTGACAACAACCAGCCCCCCTTTGATCAACCGGACCACCCGCGACCTGGAAAGCCCGAAACCCAGGGAAAGGATCGAATCTACCCGCAGGCTGGCCACGGTGCCCATGATCTCTTTGCCGCTTTTGCCGGCCAGGGCCAGCTGATCGGGCGCGGCGACGGAGCAGTCTACGGTCACCCGGCCCACTCCGGTCAGGTTGACAGAGACAAACTCGGCCTTGGACTGCAAAACCATCACAGCAGCCCGCCCTTCTTCGATGATGACAATATCGCCCACCTGGTCCCGCTTTAAACCCAGCCCCAGGACGGCGCCCAGCAAATCGCGGTGGCCAGGCGACTCTTTGTCTCCGGACCATTCTACCTGAACGGCCGCTACCGGCGGCAGCCCGCCCCGGTTCTGGGCCGGAAAAACATGGATAACATTTCTCTCCGCCTCGGGGTAACCCCCGTAGACCGTGTAGGAAAGGTCGTTTTTCTGCCGCAAGACCTTTTCAGCCAGTTCAAGCTGCCGCGGATCGAGGAAGGCCGTGGTATGAGTCCGGTTACCTGATACATCTTCCAGCCTGCGCTCAAAATCCTGCTGCCATCTTTTTTCTTCCTCCGTCAGGGAAGCGCCCCAGCTCATCTATCAACCTCCCGCTTAATAATAGAGGTAATTAATAATAATCTGCTGGGCCACCCTTAACAGGATCAAGAGGACAATGGGGGACAGGTCCAAATACCCCATGCCCATCCTTACTGAAGGCAGAACGCTGCGCAGCGGCGCCAGCAAAGGTTCAGTCAAGCCGTACAAAACCCTGTAAATAGAGGAAACTGTTTCACTGCCTCCGGCACCCCCGGCTCCCATCATAAACCAGGACATAATAATCCTGCCGAAGATAATAAAATAATAGATGCGAATGAAAACAAGCAATCCTTCTGCAATTAAAGTCACTATATGCACCTGCTTTCTCAAATCTGCTTGCGGAAAATGGATTGGGTTTTAATGGTTGTGTCTCTTTCTGCTCCAATAATTCTACAATACACCGGATTAAAGGCGATTGCAAATTCAAACTCAATAACTCCGGCCAAACAGGGCCCCGCCGATACGGACCATGGTCGCTCCTTCTTCCACGGCCACGGTATAATCACCGGTCATACCCATGGATAGTTCGGGCAGTTCCAGGCCCGGGACGGCATTCTTATCGCGCAGCTCGCGCAGGCGCTTAAAATAGGGGCGGGCTTCCTCGGGATCATCAACAAAGGGAGCCATGCTCATCAGGCCTTTAACCTGGAGGCGGTCATAACCGGCCGCCTGCTCCAGGAAGGGGGCCAACTCTTCAGGGGCCAACCCGAATTTGCTTTCTTCACCGGAAATATTGACCTGGATGAGGACATCAATTTTGCGCTCATATTTTACGGCCCAGCGCTGCAGCTCCCCGGCCAGCGAAAGGCGGTCCAGGGACTGGACCATGCAGTATACGGGCATTATATATTTAACCTTGTTTCTCTGCAAATGGCCGATAAAGTGCCAGTTTACATCGGGCAGGGCCCTGATCTTGGCGGCTTCTTCCTGGACCCGGTTGGCGCCAAAATCGGTTATGCCAAGCCCTGCGGCCTCCTTAATATCCTCCAGCCCGGCGCTCTTGGTGACGGCAATCAGCTTGATTTCCTCCGGACGGCGCCCCGCCTTACGGGCGGATTCTTCCAGGGCCGCTTTTATGTTGCGGTAATTCTCAGCAAGCAATATCATCTTTCCTTTCCCTTATTTCCCTTAGATTAAACCGGGCGGCAGTCACCTGCATATTTGCCGGCCCGCTTTGTTCGCTTTTCCGAGACCGGTACCCGGTTTAATTTAACCTCCGCCCTTCTTCCACCAGTTCATGGCGGGTAATAACCTGGCTCCGGGGTTCAAGACCCTCAACCATAGCCCGGTCATCCTGTCGCGCCGTGACCGTTACCGGTTGGAAAGCAACCCTTCCACCCCGGTTTATAAAAACCCCGGTTTGCCGGTTCTTTTCAAACACTGCTTCGGCAGGCACAATTACGCCCTCCTGCTGCGCATAATAGAGGACTGCTTCCGCCCGGCGGACTTCCGCAAAACCGGGCAGCTGCTTCTCAAGAAGGTAGGTAAGGCGGACTTCATTTTTTCCTTCATCGATTTCGGTATGGTAAAGCTCCGCCCGGACCGGCCCTTCGGAAGTAAAAGCAAAGTCAAGCTCGACCTCCCGCTCCGACACGATCGCTTGTCCCGGGTGAAGGGGCATGACAATATTGTAGTGCCATTCCCAGTTGTTTACTATTTTCAACAGGGGGTCGCCGGCCATGACCCTGTCGTACTTAGCGGTAACAGATCCCTCCGGAACCTTCTCGTCCAGGTTTTCAGCGGCTATATAAAAGGGGCCTTCCCTGTTTTCCAGGCCGTCAATGTAATAAGAAAGCAGCCCGGCTTCCTCTCCGGTAATGGTAATAACCGTCTCAAAATCGTCCGGATCGAAATCATCTCCGCCGGGACTGTTTTCATCACCTTCATTATCTTCGGAGTTTTCCGCTTCTTCTTCGTCCCGCCCCGGGAAATGGGGCTCGGCGGTTATGCCGATCCGGGCCAGTTCTTTGCCATGGGGAACCCTTTCCCCGGCTTTCGCCAGGTCCAGGATAACCCCGTGATCGGGCGCGGTAATTACTTTTTCACTGCGGGTAATTAAACCCTCAACCTCTTGTTTCTGTTCCATGATCCCCTGCTCGGCGGTCACCACCTGCAGCCGCCAGGCCAGGAACTGTTCACCAAGCCAGTGGTAGCCAACCTGGACAATAACCACCAGGGCCAGGAGCAGCAGGACATAAAAAACAAAGCCCTGCTTCAACCGGCTGAAGTCAAAACGGCGCCCTTCGCCACTGTGCACCTCAAATCGCTGCCTGGCCTTATTTATCTTTTTGCTGTCTTTCTTTTTCACAACAGTTCACCCCCCAGCCCCCAGGTATCAGGACCCGGATCAATGACCGCTTTTCTTTATGGCTATAAACCCGATCATCCTGCCGGTCGCGCCCCGGTCCCGGCGGTAGGAATAAAACAGCTCCGGGTGACAGGAAGTGCACCATCCGTTCAGGGCCAGGTTGGGCCTTTTAATTCCGGCCCGCAGCAGCTGTTCGGTATTGATTGCGTTTAAGTCAAGGCGGTAAAGGCCGCTTCCGGCCGGTTCCAGGTAGGTTTCTTTTTGCCATCCCGCAGCGGCAAAGAGTTCGGCCACTTCATGGCCGACCAGGTAACAACGGCGGCAGACAACCGGCCCCAGTCCGGCTAAAAGGCGGTTCGGCGGCACTGAATAATGCTGCTTTAGAAAGCGGATCACCCGGCCCCCGATATTGCCCAGGGTCCCTTTCCAGCCGGCATGAGCCAGGGCGGCCACCGCCCCTTTTCCCGGGCAGGCAAAAAAGAGCAGCTGGCAGTCGGCTGAATAAGCAGCCAGCGGCAAACCTTCTTCCCGGGTTACCAGGGCATCGCAGCGGCTGCGGGCAGTATCGGGCAAGGCCCCTTCCCCGCGGTTACTGTGATCAAAAACCCCGATAGCGGTCCCGTGCACCTGGGTGGCCGATACAATATCCCGGTAATCGTAATTGAAGCGGTCGAAAAAAATTCGCCGGTTGGCCAGAACGTTTTCCCACCGGTCCCCGACATGAAAACCCGTGTTGAGGCTGGCCAGCCTCCCGGCGCTTACTCCTCCACAGCGGGTGGAAAAAGCATGTTCCACCCGGCCTTCCTTTGTTAACAGGGGGGCCTGCAGGTAGGCCAGGCCGTTGTTATCCCGGCGCAGAGTAAATGCTTCCGCCGCTTCCTTCACTTAGATTCCTCCACTGAGATGATCCGCTCCAGTCAAAACTTTTTCTTTCTCCATGCCGGCAGGCCATTCCACCGCTTTACCGCTGTCCAGGGATGCTTGCAGGTCGACCAAACGCTGGTTTTTTGACCCGCGGAAAGGCAGGTTGCAGTCCCTTTCTTCCAGCCGGTAAGGGCCGTCCACCAGTAACCATCCGGCTTCCAGCAGGCGGCGGATATTATGATCATGCCTGCTTTTCGCCAGCAAATCTTCGAACCGGTAACCGCTGTATATAATCAGGTTCAGCCCCTCTTCAAGCACTCTGCCGGCCAGGGCGGCCAGCGGTTCGGGCTGCTCAAAGGGCTCGCCGCCGGAAATGGTGACCCCGTCAATGCCGGCCCGGTGTGCTTTAATCAGGGCGGCTAATTCTTCTAAGTCTGCCTCGTAACCGCCGCCGGGATCGTGGGTTTCGGGGTTGTGGCATCCCGGGCAGCGATGCGGGCAGCCCTGCACATAGATGGAAAGCCTGATTCCGGGGCCGTCCACTATACTGTCTCTATGCATCCCGGCCAGCCTGATCATGCCGATCACCTCCCGGGCCCAAAATGGACCCGCCTGTCCTGAAGTTCTTTCCACTTGGCTTCATTAAACCGCTCATCGGTCGACAGGTAACCGGTAATCCGGCGTATATGCCTGATTTCAGGGCTGCCGCAGTGGGGGCATGACCCGTTAAAAACGCCGCTGTGGGAACAGATCCGGCATTCGTCCAGGGGGAAATTTATACCTCCGTAGCCGACATCCGCTTCCGCCATCTGGCGGATTATCCGATCCACGGCCTCAAGGTTATGGACCGGCGGAGCCTCCAGTTCGGTATAACTAATATGGCCGGCGTTGCAGTAACTGTGAAAACGGCCTTCTGCTTTGATCTTTTCAAACATGGACATGGCGTAATAAACGGGAATATGAAATGAGTTGGTATAATAACTTTTGTCGGTAACGCCCGGTATGGATCCATACCGGTCCCGATCCATGCTGACAAACCGGCCGGCCAACCCTTCGGCCGGAGTAGCTACCAGGGTAAAGTTCAGATCGTATTCTTCCGCGTAGCTGTCAATTCGCCTCCTGATATGATCTGCTATCTTTAATGCCAGGGCCAGGGCCTCTTCATCTTCACCGTGATGTTTGCCGGCCAAAAGATGGAGGGCTTCGGCCAGCCCGATAAAACCTACGGCCAGGGTTCCGTGTTTAATTACTTCCCGGATCGAATCGTCGGGACCGAGCTTGTCCGAATCGAGGTAGAGCTGCTGCCCCATCAAGAAGGGAAGATCGCGGGTTTTCAGGCGGGCCAGGACTTCAAAGCGGTGCAAAAGCTGCCGGGCCGCCAGGCGCAGCACCCGATCCAGTTGGACAAAAAACAGGTCCTGCTGTCCGCGGCATTCCAGGGCAATGCGGGGCAAATTCAGGGTAACCGGAGCGATGTTGCCCCGTCCGGCTGATTGCTCGGGGCCGTGCCGGTTGCCGATAACCCTGGTCCGGCAGCCCATGTACGAGACCTCGTCACCGTAAACCCGGTTAAAAGAGCTGTCCATGAAGCTGAAGGTCGGGTTCATGCGGCGGGCGGTTACTTCCAGGGCCAGGCGGTAAAGATCGTAGTTGGGATCTTCGGGATTAAAATTTACTCCCGCCTTGACTCTGAAAACAAGGTTGGGGAAAATCGGGCTCTCCCCGCGGCCCAGGCCGCGCTTAAAAGATTCCAGGACAGCCTTAGAGACCAGGCGTCCTTCGGCGGTGGTGTCCGTACCAAAATTGATAGAACTGAAGGGGACCTGGGCGCCGGCCCGGCTGTGCATGGTATTGAGGTTATAAATTAAACCTTCCATGGCCTGGTATATTTCTTCATAATCGGGCTGTTTTTTCAGCCCCCTGATCACTTCACCCATACTGCGGTCGAAATGGGGGAAACTCTGGCCGCCAAACATATCGTTCTGGTTGCTCTGCAGGATAATTGCCGCCTGGGCGGCCGCGGAAGCAATTCGCTTCGGAGGGCGGATATAGCCGTAGCCGGTATTAAAACCCTCCTGTAACAGGCGGGACAGGTCTATCTGCAGGCAGTTCAAGGTTTTGCTGTAATAATCCAGGTCATGAATATGGAAGCTGCCTTCATCGTGAGCGCGGGCAAATTCTTCCGGCAGCAGGTTACTGAGGTAATACTGCTTGCTGGCAGCCATGGCTATCTGCAGCATCTTGGCGGAAGGCGAGTTGCTAACATTGGCGTTTTCCCGGTTTGTTTCGACTAAAATCTCCTTGACCACATCCATTAGTTCAGATTTGCCATCCCGGATCCGGGTGCGGCGATCGCGGTAGAGGATATAGGCCTTTGCCGTCCGGGCGTGGCCGTTTTCGATCAGGACCACTTCCACTTCGTCCTGAACTTCCTCCACGCTGGGGGTGACGCCGTTTTGAACTTTTTGCTGCAGGTTTTTGATGACCTGCCCGGTCAGGTTTTCGGCAATGCTGCGATCGCTTCCGCCGACAGCCTTTGCCGCCTTGAAAATGGCATCGGTGATCTTTTCCGGGTCAAAGGGGACCACCCGGCCATCACGTTTGCGGATTTCTTTAAAAGTTTTTTCTGCATCGTATGCGGTCTCGACTTCAACCGGCGCTGTACCGTCGTTCATTATTGCAGCCTCCCTTGTTTTTTTAACTCTTCTTTTTCACGAAGCATGTCTTCCAGTTCGGCTTTGAAAGCTTCAACATCGGGAAACTTGCGGAAGACAGAGGCAAATCGCACGTAGGCAACTTCGTCGGTTAAACGCAGCTTTTTCAGGATCATGTCGCCGATCCGGTCGGCTGTAATTTCCTTGACATAGTTACTGCGCAATTCCTGTTCGAGGTTTTCAACCAGCGTCTCCCAGTGGGAAAGCGGGATATTTCGCTTCCGCCCGGCCAGGAGCAGACCCCTGATAATTTTACCCGGGTCAAAAAGTTCCCGGCGGCCATCTCTCTTGATGACCACAAGCGGTTCTTCCTCGGTTTTTTCCATGGTGGTAAAACGGTTGGAGCAGTTCACGCACTGACGCCGGCGCCTGATTGCAGAGGAATCCTGGGTGGACCGGGAATCTAAAACGCGGGTATCAATTTCTCCGCAATAAGGGCATTTCATATTAAGCTCTCCCATCAATATCTTGCGTTTCATTAATTATAGAACACAATATATTGTGTGTAAAGGGCTAAATTGATCTTTTTTTCTTGGGAGGGATGACCCGCTTAGAATTTGCAAACAATCCGGCGCTCAGCTAAGGCCGGAACGCCGGATTGTTTTAATGTCATTTATCGCCAGATTGGTCATAGCGATTAACTGTTAACTCAGATAGCCTCTTGTCCTACTCATTGACGATTTTATCCTGCTGTTCCTGCTGCCGCTGCCAGCGCGACCAGGCCGGGGCATCCAGGTTTTCTCCCCGGGCATAAGCGCTTTTTCCTACAGCAGCTAAAGTGGGCTTAAATCCCTGCTTTTGCTGTTGCTCGGGAGCGTTAAATCCGGTGGCAATCACCGTGACGCGAACATTATCCTGGCAGTTTTCATCAATCACCGCCCCGAAGATGATGTTGGCATCAGGATCAGCATACCCGGCTACGATTTCAGCCGCTTCGTGGACCTCGTAAAGGCCCAGGTCGGTCCCGCCGGTTACGTTGATCAAGACTCCCCTGGCTCCTTCAATGGAGGTTTCCAGCAGTGGACTGCTGGTGGCCGCTTTGGCCGCTTCCATGGTGCGGTTCTCGCCGCTGCCCTGTCCGACACCCATCAAAGCGGGTCCGGTTTCCGCCATAATCGTCCGCACATCGGCAAAATCCAGGTTGATCAGTCCGGGCACAGCGATCAGGTCGGAAATGCCCTGCACACCCTGCCGAAGGACATCGTCGGCAACCCGGAAAGCTTCCAGGATGGGGGTTTTCTTCTCAACAACCTGGAGCAGGCGGTCGTTGGGAATGGTGATCAGGGTATCGACTTTCTCCCTGAGGGCCGCTATTCCTTCTTCAGCCTGCTGCTTGCGCTTCTTGCCTTCAAAAGTAAACGGTTTGGTTACCACGCCTACCGTCAGGGGCCCCAATTTTTGGGCTATTTCAGCAATTACATGGGCAGCGCCGGTTCCGGTCCCACCACCCATTCCGGCGGTGATAAAGACCATGTCCGCTCCCTTGAGCATGGCTTCAATTTCTTCACTGCTTTCTTCTGCGGCCTTGCAGCCGATGTCCGGATTGGCTCCGGCCCCAAGGCCCTTGGTCAGCTGTTCGCCGATCTGCAGTTTCGTGCCGGCATTGGCCAGGTAAAGAGCCTGGGCATCGGTATTTACCGCGCAAAAATCAACTCCCTGCAAGCCGGCTGCGATCATCCGGTTTACAGCATTACTTCCTCCTCCACCTATTCCCACTACTTTTATGGAAGCAAATTGTTCCATTTCAATATCAAACTCAATCATCAAAAAGCACCTCCTGAATTGGTATGCTCTTCTGTTCAGGTTACAATCTCAATCTACAATATCGGTCAACCAGTCTTTTATCCTCTGCCAGAGGCCGGGCCCTTTTTTCCGGGTTGACTTGCCCCGCTCCTGGATATGCATCTTGGGCTGCTGGCGCTGTACGTAATAGAGCAGCCCGGTCACAGTAGAATAAATCGGATTTTTAATGCCGACTACGTCGAAACTGGCAATCCTGACCTGGTCGCTTTCAAAAGCTAAACGGGCCATTTCTACCATTCCCCTCATTGAGGAGACTCCGCCGCGCATAACCATCCCGGCCGGAGGCAAATACGGCCAGCCCATTTTGGTTATTTCTTCCCTGATCATTTGAAAAATTTCCTGTACCCTCGGCTCGATAAAACTGCTGAGCTCTCTTTCCGACACCAGCCTGAGCTCGTTGCTGCCTACAGTTTTTACTTCAATTTTAGGTTCGCTTTCGGCCATGGTCCCCATAGCCGATCCATGCTCTTTTTTCAGCTCTTCAGCTGAAAGGTGGTTGATGCGCAGTCCGGCGGCAAGATCGGTAGTGATATGATCGCCTCCCACCGGCAGCACTGCCAGCTTTTCCAGTTTTCCATTCTGGAAAAACGCGACCTCCGTTGTTCCGCCGCCAATGTCAACCAGAAACACGCCCAGTTCTTTTTCATCGGCGGAAAGGGATACTTCGCCATTGGCCAGGGCCTGCAGGACAAGAGCGTTAACGGTCACACCGCCCCGGTTAACGCAGCGGAGCAAGTTGTGAAGAGGAGTAATCAGGCTGGTTACAACCTGGGCATCGACTTCCAACCTCACTCCCAACATTCCCAGGGGGTCTCTGATCCCTTCAAAACCGTCAACAATGAATTCCCGGGGGATAACATCTACAATTTCCCGGTCGGTGGGCAGGGCCACCACCCTGGCCGCCTGCATGACCCTGTCCAGGTCCTCTTCCCGTATTTCCCGATCATCGGAAGTAACCGCTACAACTCCCCGATTATTGATCAGCTCGATGTTTAAACCTTTTAAAGCCACATAGGCTGAATCGATTTTTAAACCGGCCATCCTTTCTGCTTCTTCAACCGCAGTTACAATCGATTCAACAGTTTTCTCCAGATCAACAATTACACCTTTTCGAACACCATCGGAAGGGCTGAGGCCCAATCCAACAATATTCAAAGTGCCATCGGGGCGGGGTTCGCCGAGCCCAACC
>Ga0207421_10000276_pt1 | contig 64346 bp, 70 predicted proteins | sample SodLakKL_010_SED_4_FD_187542 | JGI IMG/M metagenome (GOLD analysis project Ga0207421, IMG submission 187542) | Alkaline sediment microbial communities from Lake Tanatar, Kulunda Steppe, Russia - 8KL_010_SED (SPAdes) (version 2) | ecosystem: Environmental > Aquatic > Non-marine Saline and...
CCATGGATGCCCGGGAGGCAGAAGTCCGGCGCCATGTCCCCCTTCTTCAATGTGGTCATTGTCATTTCACCTCTCCTTCAATGTGAGGAGTACCATTCCGCTGGACCTTACATAAGCCTATTCCTGCCACGCAACTCCGCTCTCAAGTATAGCATTCTCTGGGACCCGCACCCAATGGCTTCTGTCTTTGATCGCAGCGAGGAAATACATCGTATCCAGCAAAATCCTGATGAAAATGAACAAATACCATCGTGATGGATTCTAACACAGTGATAAGATGACGGAGAGCAAATCAGACCTGATGATGAAGTACGGACCCAATTGCATATGCCCCAAATGCCCGTCCTACAACAAATGCGCCCAGTTCAGGTCGCAGCGGGCCTTCTGCATAGCCGGCAAGTCCCCCAGCGACTGCATCAAGAACGAAAAGGGCTGCGTGTGCGGTGATTGCCCGGTGGGGAATGAGCTGGGCAAGAAGGAGCAGTACTACTGTCGCTACGATCTCTGAACCTGGCTCATGGGCGGAAGGCTGGCCGGCACGCGGCCATCTTCTGATTCATTTTCCCACTCTAGTGCTACCAGGACGAACGTCTCAGGGGCGGAACAGCTCGTAAACGTGCATGATGCCGTGGCAGCAGCAGGATGTGCCCAGGGCCACGGTGAGCGCTCCCTCCGCATTCTCCAGGTCCTGCAGGAAACCCGATAGGACGTCTTTCTCGAAACATCCCACCCCCTCGCCCACCAGTTCAGTGGTTATCACCAGCGAGCGGTCGGCCCCGACCGTTGCGCGGCGCAGCAGCTCGTCCATGCGCGCCTCCTTCTTCTTCCCGGTGACCTGGCAGCGGTCCGCGGGCTGAGAACATACGGAACTGCACAGCGATCCCGCGGGCATATGGCTGCTAATGATACGTCCCGCCATCTTATCGAAGCGGAGGACCAGCTCAGGGTCCATGCGGCGCAGGACGTCCATGGCCAGGTCCGGGGCCGGCCTGACGGAGAATCCGCGCTCCTGCAGCCAGTTCTCCGCCGCCAACGCCGCCACGTGCCCTGGTATGCAGGGGGCGATAAAATCCGCCGCTTCGTCGTCGAGGCAGTGGACGACCGAACCGAGCGCTGCGCCGCCCACGAAACAGGCCTCTCCCTCTTCCAAGCCAACGAACGATGCCTCCGCTGCCTCGCGTCCGCAGATATCGCGCGCCTTGCAGCCCTCGTCCACATCCACGACCAACACCCTCGCCCCTTGGGACTTGGCATTGGCGGCGGCGCGGCTCCCGAAGACCCCGCCACCGGCGACGAGCACGTTCATCCCTCTGAGGCTCCCGTCCTCCCTATGCATATCGGATCATGCCCCTGGTGAAGTAAACCGCTTCGACCATCGCAGCATCATTCCACCCTCCAATACAGCTGCGTGAGCAGCTTCTCCGGCGGGGTCTCATCGGGATCGTTGAGGTAGTACTCCCACATATCAGTGGCATGGAGCCCTTCGTCCTCCAGAAAGGACTGCACCTTCAAGTAGGTGCCCATGACCTCATGGTATGGGCCGACATGCACCGCGGTGACAGCCCTTCCACCGGGAAGGGTGAACGGCCTTATCTCCTCATCGGCCTCCATCGGACTGGACACCGGGAAGCCGCAGGTCATATCGGTCCTCTCATCGCTGTATGAGTGATAGAAGGCGAACGGCGGACCGTCGAAGGCCGCCCCACTCTCCGCCAAGAATTCCAGGACCCGGTAGAATATGTCGCCCATGGCCTCCCCCATCCTCTCGTTGGACACCATGGCCCTTATGGCCATGGCGTCCTTAGGCTTCACATCCACCATCTCTATGGGGGCATCCATGCTGATGGAATCGCATCATTAACTATTTCATCTGTTCCCTGCCAGGTCGGTTCCTGACCTCCGTCCGCAGTGGGGCGACCACGTGACCGTTCTTGTGGATTTCGACCTTCGCAATCTTAATAACGATGTAGAAGATAGAAGGCGGCATGAGCGGCCAGGCCATCAGGTTCCGACGCGTGGACTACCGCATCCAAGGCCAGGCTCTGCTGGAAGGGATAGACCTGGACATCGGCGCCGACGAGAGGGTGGCCCTGCTGGGACCCAACGGCTCGGGGAAATCATCCCTGATCCGCCTGGTGCGGGGGGAGGCGCGGGCCCACAGCGGAAGCGGCGAGTGCTCCCTTTTCGGAAAGCATCGATGGAACCTCTTCGAGATGCGCTCGCTCATGGGCGTTGTCTCGATGGAACTGGAACGCGCCCTCTCGCCCAACACGGTCGCCTGGGACCTGGTGGCCTCGGGCCTGTTCCAGAGCTACGACCTCTACCGCAACCATCACCTCGGCGAGGAGGGCAGGAGAGTGACCGGAGAGGCCATCGCGTCATTGGGCCTCGAAGGCCTCTCCCATCGCCGTATAGGGGGGCTTTCCAGCGGCGAGATGAGGCGCTTCCTCATCGCCAGGGCGCTGGTCAACGACCCTCGCATCCTCGTCCTCGATGAGCCCATGACGGGGATGGACATTATTGCCAGGAAGTCGTTCCGGGAAACGATGTCCGCGCTCGCCGCCGAAGGCAAGGGCCTGTTGATGGCCACCCATGACATGGAGGACATCGTTCCCGAGGTGGACAGGGTGGTCATGCTCAAGGAGGGACGGGTCTTCCGCGACGGCGCCAAGGAGGAGCTCTTGAACGACGAGACGATGTCCTCGCTTTTCGGCGTCCCGGTGAAGGTCCTCCGCTCCGGCGGCAGCTACCACGCATCGGTGTGAGCGATGAAACCAGTTATACCAATAAGAACATGGGGTTGACGGATGACGATACGGTGCAGGGAGTGCCAGGCGGAGTCCCCCGGGTGGGCGGAGTTCTGTCTTCAGTGTGGCCGACGCTTCAGCGACGAGGAGAGGTCCAAGGCCAGCGAGGCCGTCCGCTTGTGCGAGAGCTGCGGGGAAGAGATGTCCCCCGGTTCATCCGGCTGCCACAACTGCGGCGCCCGTCCCGCTGGCTCTATGGACCGCTCCGCCGCCCAACGCATCTCCCTGATAGCGAAGATCCTCGCCCTGGTGCCCGGCATATTCAACGTCTTCGGTCTCGGCCACCTCTTCCTCGGGAAGTACCTGAAGGCGTTCATCCTCTTCGCCATCTCCTTGGCCCTGAGATACGCATCGGAGGCGTGGGTGTCGCCAGGGGACATGGCGAACGCCGACATCGCTTGGTTGGGTGTATCGTTGCTAGTATTCATCTACCAGATATGGGATGTCTACCGTATCACCGGCCGAGAGCTCATGGGGCGCTGAAGGTTCGGCGAGCCGCAGGAAAACCATTTTATCCCCCTGGTCGATGGAGAGAAGATGTCCGCCGACTGGACCGAGCTTTACCGGCCACGCAGCCTCTCCAAGGTCCTGGGCAACCCCAAGGCCGTGGAGGAGATGAGGAGATGGGCGGACTCCTGGGAAGGAGGGGGCCCCACCAAGCGGGCGCTGGTGCTCATGGGCCCGCCGGGAACCGGCAAGACGTCGGCGGCGCTGGCGCTGGCCGAGGAGCGGGGCTGGGGAGCGGTGGAGATGAACTCCTCCGACCAGCGCAGCGGGGACATCATCCGCGAGGTTGCTCTGCGCGGCTCCTATTCGAACACCTTCTCCGACAGCGGCGAGTACCTCAGCACCGATACCGGCGGGCGCAAGGTCATAATACTCGACGAGGCGGACAGCCTCTTCGGCCGCGAGGACAAGGGCGCGGTGCCCGCCATCGTAGAACTGGTGAAGAAGACCCTGCAGCCGGTGATACTCATAGTCAACGACTTCTACGCTCTGAGCCGGAAGAGCTCGAGCATAAAGACCCATACCCTGCAGGTGAAGTTCTATCGCCCCCGCGCCTCCCAGACCGTGCCGCTGTTGGCGGCCATCGCCCGCGACCAGGGCATCGGCTTCGATGAGGGGGCGCTCCATGCCATCGCCGAGAACTCCGAGGGCGACATCCGCGCCGCCGTCCGCGACCTTCAATCGCTGGCCTCGGGAAGGGAGCGCCTGACCGTCGATGATGTGCAGCATCTCTCCGAGCGCAGCTCCCGGTCCGACATGTTCGGCCTGATGGCGGCGGTGCTGCGCGGCAGCGACCCCGCGAAGGCCAGGCGGGCGATGTCCGAGGTGGACGAGACGCCGGAGACGGTGATCCTGTGGATGGACGAGAACATGCCCCGCGACTATCGCGAGCCCGGGGACCTCATGAGGGGCTACGAGAGGCTGTCCCGCGCCGACATCTACCTCGGCAGGGTGAGGCGCAGGCAGTACTACGGGTTCTGGGCCTACGCCAGCGCCATGATGTCCTTCGGCCTCAACGAGGCCAGGCACGGCAAGCCCGCCGCCCGCGAACGCTTCCGCTTCCCCTCCTATCTGATGAGCATGTCCCGCAGCAAGTCGTCGAGGGCGATGAAGAACGCCCTCGCCGCCAAGGTCGGCCGCCACTGCCACCGCTCTGCCTCGCAGTCCCGGCAGGACATACTGCCCTCGTTGTCGCTGATGATGCGCCACTCCCTCCCGCTGCGGTCCTCGATGGCCAAGTCCCTGGAGCTGGACGCCGAGGAGCTGGCTTTTCTGCTGGACTCCCCGGTGGACTCCGAGGAGGTCAAGTCGGCCCTTTCGGAGGCGCCCGTCGAGCAAAAGCAACAGCCCGCCGCGGCCAAGCGTAAGGAGGAGCCGCGGCCGCAGAGGAACCTCTTCGAATTCTAGGTGATCGCATGGACGAGCAATACCGCCGGCTGCTGCTGAAGCAGCAATACCGACTGCACAACGACCACGCGGCGGTGAAGCTCTGCCACTGGATGAGGCAGAGCCTGCTGCACGGGAGGAACTGCTACAAGCAGGACTTCTACGGGATAAACAGCCACCGCTGCCTGCAGATATCCCCCGCCATCAACCAGTGCGAGCACATGTGCCTTTTCTGCTGGCGCACCCAGGGCCACGACTTCGACGTCGAGGAATGGGCGGAGCCGGCGGAGATGCTGGACGCGCTCATAGAGCATCAACGCAAACTCATCACCGGCTTCAATGGCGACCAACGCTGCTCCGCCGAGAGGTACGAGGAGGCCCGCGACCCCGACATGGTGGCATTGTCGCTGGCGGGGGAGCCGGTCCTCTACCCGAAGATATCGGATCTGCTGGAGGAGTGCCACCGCCGGGGCATGACCACCTTTCTGGTGACCAACGGCGTGAACCCTGACGTGCTGGAGGCCATGGACACTCTGCCGAGGCAGCTCTATGTGACGGTGGCGGCCCCCAATGAGAAGGTCTACAAGGAGGTCTGCCGCCCCAAGATAGCCGACGGCTGGGAGCGGTTGATGCGCACCCTCGACCTCCTCCCGTCGCTGGACACCCGCAAGGTGATAAGACACACATTGGCCAAAGGCCTCAACCTCGGCTGGGCGGAGGAGTACGGCCGTCTCGACCTCCGATCGCAGGCGGGGATGGTGGAGACCAAAGGCTACGTCTTCGTGGGCGGTTCGCGGCAGCGGCTATCGCTCTCCAACATGCCCTCCCACCAGGAGATAATGGATTTCGCGGCGGAGATGGCGCCGATGCTGGGGATGGACATCGTGCGCGAGAAGGCCGACAGCCGGGTGGCGCTGCTCGCCAAAGAGGGAGTGGAGCCGAGGATCGTCACTTGAGCCGGATGGTCTCGAGGTTGAGCGGGGCCCTGGTCTCGATCTTGTACTTCTTGTAGATGGCCGAGGCGAGCTCGGTGCACTTGCGGTCCTCGCCGTGGCCGATGATGACCCTCTCCGGCTTGTTATCCAGCGAGCCGATGAAGTTCATCAGCTGGCGGCGGTCGGAGTGGCCGGAGAAGCCGTCAATCGTCTCGGAGTTTATCTTCACGTTGAGCGTGAGCGAGCCGCCGCGGTCGCTGATGGTGACATCCTTACGGCCGCGCTGGATCATCCTGCCCACCGTGCCCTCGGCCTGATAGCCCACGAAGAGCAGCCAGTTCATCGGGTTGTCCGCCCAGGCGCGGAAGTACTCCATCACCGGTCCGCCGTTCATCATGCCGCTGGTGGCGAGCACGATGCACGGGTCGGGCGAGTGGCAGATGTTTTCCCGCATCTCGCGGCTGTCGACGCGCTTGAACATATCCGAGAGGAAGGGGTTCTCCCCGTGCTGGAATATCTGCGTGCGCAACTGGCTGTTCAGGTACTCGGGGTAGGCGGTATGGATGGCGGTGGCCTCCCATATCATCCCGTCCAGGTAGACGGGGCATTGGGGGATCTTTCCGCTGCGCATCATCTCCTCGATGACCAGCATCACCTCCTGAGACCTGCCCACCGCGAACACCGGTATCAGCACCTTGCCACCTTTGCTGGTGGCGGTCTTCAGTATCTCGTGCAGACGTTCGGTGGCCTCCGCCCGTGAGGGCTGGATGTCGCCGTTTCCGCCGTAGGTCGCCTCGATGACGAGGGTCTCCAGGCGGGGGAAGCGGTTCATGGCGGCGTTGAACAGCCACGACCTCTCGAACTTGGTGTCGCCGGTGAAGCCGACGTTGTACAGCCCATCGCCGATGTGGAAGTGGGCGATGGCCGAGCCGAGGATGTGGCCGGCGTTCTGGAGCGTGAGGCGGATGTCGGGGGCGATGTCGGTGGTCTCCCCGTACTTCAGGGGTATGGTGTGCAGCACCACGTCGCGGATGTGCGACGACTCGTAGGCGCTCTTTTTCCCCTCCCCGTAGGAGACCTTGATGTTGTCTATCTGCAGCATGGACATCAGGTCGCGGCTGGGTGGGGTGCAGTAGACCGGCCCGTCGTAACCGTACTTGAAAAGCACCGGCAGCAGGCCGCAGTGGTCCAGATGGGCGTGGGTTATCACCACCGCGTCGATGGAGTCCAGCGGTTGCATCTCCGGCACGCTGAAATAGGGCACGGAATCGCTCTTGGAGGGGTCGAGGCCGCAGTCGATGAGGATGCGGCTCTCCTTGGTCTGCAGCAGGCTGGCGCTGCGGCCCACCTGGCGGAATCCGCCCAGGGCGGTGACCCGAATCCATTGCTCCCCGTCTAGGGTGGGGCGGGCGATGCGGCGTCCCACCTTCTTGAGGAACTCCTTGCGGTCGTCGTGGTGGTGGCGCAGGTAGCTGCGCACGTCGGAGACCGTCTTCGAGGGTATGGGGGGAGAGCGGACCACCTTGGGTGCCCAGCCCACCTCCTTCTTGATCTCGTTGAGCAGGGTCCCCTGCTTGCCGATGACCATGCCGGGGGCGACCGCCTCGACAGTGACCTCTCCGGTATCATGCTCGAAATAGATGTCGGTGATCTCCGCCTCCGCTGGCGCCATCTCTCGTATCTTGGCCTCAACCTCCTCGGGGTCGGCGAGCATGGACGGGTCGGGCCTGACGGCCACTCTGCGGCGCAGGTTCTGGGCGAGCTTCTTCACCACGTTGTTGTTGGACGCGAACTTCTCCAGGTCGGTGGTGTAGATCACGACCACCGAGCCCTCGAACTCTATACCCGTTATGTTTATGTCATCGGGTACGATCCTTCGCACCTGTTCGCGCTGTTTTTCAAAAATCCTTTCTGCGTTCATGGGGAAAACCCGCTCTCGGATAGGTAAAGAAAAGGGAAGGGGTGAGAGCCAGGGGACATCCTCAGTTGGGATATCTGTAGCCCAGCTCCCCCGCCCGTGTCTTCAGGTCATCTTCGGGGACCTCTTGGAAACCCTTTCCGTTTATGGTGGCGACGGCCATGCCGTTGCCGCTGCCGGCGTCGCGGCTCATGGAGGCGTTCAGGCAGCTTATCGCCAGGTCGACGCCACCCTCCAGGGTGAGGTCGTTGCGGTAGTTCTGCTCCAGCACGCCGAGCGACAGTATCGATCCAGAGCCTACTGAAACATAGGAATCCTCGATGCATCCTCCGGCGCCGTCGATGCTGAACACATGACCGCCCTCGGCGTCCCATCCGCCGATTATCAGGCCTACGTAGAAGCCGTTGCGCACGATGTTCGCCACGAGGGTGGAAGCGGCCCGGACGCTCATGCCGCCGCCCCTCTTCAGGCGGTACAGCTGAACCTCGGCCTTTATGAATCGTGTGATCAACTGGGCGTGCCCCACCACTCCAGCGGTGGTAAGGCCTATGTTATCATCAATTTTGAAGACCTTCTGAACGTCCTTGTGGGCGATCAGGTGGCCCATGGTGGCCCTCTTCTCGGAGGCCAGTACGACCCCCTCCTTGGTAACGATGCCGATGGTAGTGGTCCCGGTCTTCATTATGTTATCGTCCATTATTGCACCATCCAAAAGATTTCGTAAAAGGTGAATTGAGAAATTCGTTCCGTTGATTATTGCCAGTCTATTTAAACCTTTTTGAATCACCTTTCAGGACCAGTGTCCTCTCCGCTCCGGACCCCCATCATATTAATATGCCACGAGCTGATACCTTTTACGGGGCGGGTAGCGTATAAGTCCTCTCCTGATAATGCACTGGAGATGACTGTGCTCCAAAATCAAAATACGGAAGGCCTCGCGTCAGGACCTCTTGTTCCTGCCCGCCTCACCTCTTCTGTCCATCCGTAGCGCCATGCTGTCGTAGAAGTACATCATCAGAAAGGCCAGACCGGCGCCGGCGGCGGTGCCGGTGACGAACCTTATGGCGTTGGTGGACTCGTAATCAGTGAAGAGCTGGACCCCGCCGTCGATGACGGTAGGGGCGCCGAGGGCGATTATCGCCCACAATGGAGCCCGGCGAGGCACCAGCACCAAGGCCAGGAATCCCATGGGAACTCCCAGGAAAAGTCCGGCGTCGCGGGCGCAGACTGGCATCTGGTTACCGTTGAGGATGAGCGAGCGCTCCTCCTTCTGGTGGCAGAGGAGGTCTCCCGTCTGGTAGACTAGCGAGCTCAGCGGGTCTAGGCCCTTCCATATCCCGGCATGGTCTATGGTCCCGGTCCCTCCGCTCAGGCCGGTTATGGTCCCGGGGGCGCTGAGGAAGGGCGTGACGAATATAAGAAGAGCCAACACTCCGAAGATCAACAACAGCGTACGCTCCGGCCGCGGCTCCTCCTCTTTCATCGTTTCGGTATCATCGCAGTGACGTATAACCGTTGTTGCGCAAATCAGATATCATAGCGGCGAGATGCGCAGCCATGAGCGAATTGACGCCCCTGCTGAGGAGATTGAAGGACTTCCATGGCCATCTCGGCCCCTATGTGGTCATCGGCCACCGCATGGGCCTGGCGGCGAGGTCTGGGTTGGAGGGTCGGCTGCATTGCGAGGTGTTCTGCGGCACGAGACCGCCGCTGTCCTGCCTCATAGACGGCATCCAGTTCTCATCAGGATGCACCATGGGCAAGGGCAACATCTCCGTGGCGGGAGAGTCCGAGGCAAAGGCACTGTTCCGTGAGAGGGAGGGCGCTTCAATGGACATCGCGCTGCGGCCCGAGTTGCGTCGGCAGGTCGATAACGAGATGGGAGTCCGCGACGAGGAGGAGGCGGCCGCAGAGCTCGCCGAGATGACCGATAGCGAACTTTTCGTCATAGGCTGAGAAGGCCTCCCGACAGCGTCTGCCAGGAAAGCAGGAAGACCATCAGCGCCACCGGGGAGCGCAGAGCGGCGTTGTGCGCCACGCATGTCATGCCCTCCTCCCCGTTCAACCTGGCGCCGATCCACGACGTGAGAACCGCCAGCTCCACCAGGTAAAGGCCGGTGAGCAGCAGCGTCCATCCCCCCTCCGGGCCGCCTACGGCCAACGGCGATGCCAACGAGAGACCGATGCCCAATACCAAGGGGGCGAAAAGCAGGCTCGTCCCCGACATCATGTCGGTGAGGCTGCGCATCCGGTTCATGACGTCCTCGCGGGACACGCGGCGCTGGTGAAGGTGCCTGCCCATCCTGATGCAGAGCTCCCCCGCTTGCGCCATGTCCTTCCTGGCGGCGCGGAACAGCGCTTGGTATGTGGCAACCGTTGACGGGGACATCCCCTCGAGGGCCGAACCGACCGCCTCTGCGGTTGACGACCTGCCCGCCCTCATGGAGTGGAGCAGTCCCCTCACCGCCGCGGACGATGCCTCCCCGTCAGGGAGGGAATGCCGCAGGGAGTCCTCCAGGCCTCTGCCAGAACGCAGGCCGTTCCCCAGGCGGACGAGGTTGCCCCCCAGCTCCTCCTCGGCGATGCCTCTTCTCCTCTCGGCGGCCACCTCCTTCCTGGTGGCCAATGCGGTCAGGGCGCATAGGGGAAGCGCCGCGGCCAGCAGCGCCGTGGCCGGAGTCGTACCGACGATGAACAGGGCGATGGCCGCGGCGATCACGGCCAGGAAGGGAAGCAAAGGCAGCGCCCCCGCCCGCGCCCTGGAGAGCGCCGGGCTCCGTGCCAGCACGCGCCGCATGTATAACGCCACCACGAAGGGCAGCCCGAGCACCCCCGCAAGCACCAGGGGCCCGTAGCCAGCGCCGCCGCCCATTCCCTGCCCCATCATCATCAAGGGAAGAAGTGAAACGCAGATGAGCGGAAGGATTATGCCGGCGGCGAACACCGTCATCGCCGGAACCCCCAATGAGGACGCGTAACGGTCCAAGGCGGACCTCATACCATCGATTGAGATACGGTTGGCCTCCTCCACCAGCTCCGTGCGCTCCGTTCCCGGAGGACCCTCCGAGGCCGCCACCAGCAACTGCATGGCGACCGCCAGCGGGCCTCCCCCTCGGAAAGCCGGCTCCCTGTCCAAGGCGTCCTTCGGCCCTGCGCAGCGACGGGTCTCAGCGCTCCACAGCAACCGCCGGAAATGGCGCGCGGACCTCAGCCCCTCGGCCTCAGCGACGAAGCGCATGGCCCCATGCAGATTCCCTCCTCCATGGAGGGCCACCGACATCAAGGCCACCAGCTCGGGGGCCTCCCTCCTCATGTCATCCTCGGGGTCCTCGGGGCTGAGCGTTCTCATCAGAGCGAGGGCCGCCAATGGAAGCACTGCCGCCGCCGGCAGGAGCAGCAGCACCGTCCTGGTCTCCAGCAGCAGGACGGCCGCCGCCATGAGAAGGGCGGACGGCAGCAATGCCCGCCAGGCTTCCCCGGGTGCCAGGCCTGAGGAGGAGGCCTCAGCTTCCACCGGTCCTCCTGCGGAATAGCTCCGCGAACGTTGACGCCGCCTCTTCGGCCTGCAACGGGCCGCTGGCCATGGCGGTGGACAGGTGGTCGTTGGCGATACGCACCCATTGCGGCGACAGGGCATCGTCGTGGTCGGCGCCCGCATCGCTGAGGAAGGCCCTGATCGACCTCCGCGCCTCCAGGTTCTCCATCACCTCGTCGGCGCCCATATCCCAGGCGGCGGCGATCCTCCGTATCGTCCTGCTGTCCGCTAGGCCACGGGCCCAGCGGCCGTTCTCCAACAGGGGGTGGAATTCCCCGGGCGCGGAACCGGTCTCGGACAGCTCATCCAACCTGCGTCGCATCCTCTGCGTCCCCCGCGGGCGGCTCAAGGACATGCACAGCAGCACATCGGTGGCCATAAACGCCTCCGGGCTGACGCCGATGTCGTGCACCACTCGTTCAAACACCGTGGAGGCGGACTCCCCGTGCATGGTGCCCATGACGGCGCTGCCCGCCCTGCCGGTCCGCATGCCCTCGTAGAGCGTTCTCACCTCCTCGCCCCTGACCTCGCCCACGATCAGCGCCGACTCGCCCATCCTCAGCGAGACGCGCAGCGCCTCCTGGGCGCGGGCGGCGCCAGTTCCCCCGCCGCCGTCGGCGAGCATGGACTGCACCTTGTATCCCAAGGACTGCATGGCGTCCACAGGCAGCTCGCGGGTGTCCTCCAGGGCGAGGAGTCGCTGCGACAGGGGGAACTCGAACATCGCCGCCGCCAGCACCGAGCTCTTGCCCGCGCCCCGCGGGCCGCAGACCATCATCGTCGACCTGCCGTCCACCAGCAGCGATATCAGCGCCGCCGCCTCGGCGTCCATGGTGCCGTTGCGGACCATCCTGGTCAAGGTCCACGGGCGCGATGAGTGCCGGCGGAGCGATAGGGCGGTCCCGGCCGGGCTCAGCGGCCTGCCCACCACGGTGGCCCGGGCCCCGCTGACGCCCATGTCGCACTCCATCATCGGCTGGGCCTCGGAGAAGGTCTGCCCGGAATCCTGGCAGAGACGGGACACCACGTGCTCCATCTCGATCTCCTCCAGCAGTATGTTGCTGCGGCATCTCACCACGGAGTTGAATCCGCTGATCCCGTTCACCGTGACGTGGACGCGGTTGCGGCCGCAGGGCGCGTCCACGTAGACATCCTCGACATGCGGGTCCTCCAGCAGCGCCTCGAGGATGCCGTATCCCACTGTGTATCGGACCGCCAGTCGGCAGATCCTCTCCTCCATGGACGTATCAGTCGTCGCGCCGCTAGGCATCGCCGCCCGCGCCTGGGAGAGCATGTAGCCGCGGTCCGCCTCCGCTCCGGGAGGAGGGGTCTCCGCCCGTAAGGCGGCGAGCACGTCACCGAGGACGGAAGACTCCTCGGCGGAGAGGCGGTACTCGTGGGGATGCAGCACGTAGTCCACCTGCCCGTCGGAGGAGTTGCGTATGCTCACCTTGCCGCCCTCGGTCAGATAGGAGTCCACCTCCTCGCCGGCACCGGTCGACATTATCCACGCCTCCGAGAACGAGGGCTTCTCCCGGGTGTTGCGGGCCACGAGCCTCTCCAGGGGCGCCGTGATCTCCGTTGGGCCCCTCCTACCTTGCAAAATCCTCAAGATCTCACCCCGTCTCGCCGAAGGCCAAGGACTGGGCGAGGTCCGCGGCGGAGCGGTGCAGGCCGCGGGCGCGCTCCAGCGCGGCGGAGCTCGCCGCCAGGCAACGGGTGCAGCGCCTCCTCCTCCGCTCGGGCGCCGGCGGTTCCGGAGGAAGGTCGGGGAACGCCGCTCTCGCCCTGCGCAGCAGCTCCCCCGGCGAAGACGGGCAGCCGGAGCATGACCTCTGCCGCGGGGGTTCGGGGAAGGAGAGTGCGCCCAGGACCAGGGAGAGCTCCTTCAGCACCATGACGGCATCGCCGCGGACGGCGCGGTCCACGTCCCGGCGCATAAGAACAGACTCGGCGGCATGCTGGCCAGCGAGGGATTCGACGGCGCAGAGAAGGCAGGCCCTGCTGCTGGGAGAGGCCTCCTCTCCGCAGTCGCCGCATTCGATTATCAACGTCTCCCCTTGGGCCCTGGTCCGTTTCGGTACATTGACATTTCTTCTAACCGACCGCCGCATGGCCGTCATCAGCCCTCCGGGGGTTTAAGCGTCGATGGGCTGGATGCAGACTACCTGCGATACGGTTAATAGACGCCCCCTCGTTGCGGTTCCGTGGAGCTCCTCCTTCCCGCCGGTTCCCCCGAATCCTTGGCCGCCGCCATCGACGGCGGCGCCGACTCCGTGTACATGGGCGGCAGCCGTTTCGGCGCCCGCGCCCAGGCCGCCAATTTCAGCGAGGGGCAGCTACGCTCCGCCATCGGGCTCCTCCACTCGCATGGGTTGAAGGGATATGTGACCGTGAACACCCTCGTCAAGGACGCGGAGATGGCCGACGCGCTCTCCTACGTGTCCTTTCTGGAGGAGATAGGCGCCGACGCCGTGATAGTGCAGGACAAAGGGCTTCTGCAGGAGCTGCAGGGTTTCAAGGTCCCGCTGCACGCCTCCACGCAGATGGGGGTCCACAACCTCGAGGGGGTGCAATGGGCCGAGGACAACCGCATCTCCCGGGTCATACTCGCCCGGGAGCTCTCCTTGGAGGAGATAGAGTCCATATCCTCCCGCAGCAGCATGGAGCTGGAGGTCTTCGTCCACGGAGCGCTGTGCTACTCAGTGTCCGGGCAATGCCTGTTCTCCAGCATCCTCGGCGGGCGCAGCGGCAACCGCGGCGCCTGCGCGCAGCCCTGCCGCAAAAGCTACCACCTCGGCGCCGAGAAGGGCCACCTGCTCAGCACCGCTGACCTCGAATGCCTCGACCTCCTACCTCGGCTCCGGGACGCGGGCGTCGCTTCGGTCAAGGTCGAGGGCAGGATGAGGTCGCCCCTCTATGTGAACCTGGCCGCGAGGGCCTATTCGGCGGCCATTAGGAGGATGGAGGCCGGCGGGCCGCCGGCCGACAGCAGGGACCTGGAGCTTCTGAGGACTGTTTTCAACCGTGGGCACGGCCCTGGACATCTCCTCGGCGGGCCGGTGCGCAAGACCGACCACGCTGACCACCGCGGGCTTTTCCTGGGGGAGCATCGTTTCGTTGACGGCCGCGCCCGCATAGAGGGCCTGCGCCCCGGTGACGGAATAACGCTGTTCCGCGATGGCAAGGCGGGAGGTTTCAGCGTCGCGGGGGAGGAAGCCAATGCCCCCTTCCCTCTCGCCGACGGGGCATATGACGTCTACAGGACGCACGATGCCGCGTTCGGGACGCTCTCCCTTCCCTCCATTGACTTGGACGACGGCCCTGTGCGCCTTCCGCGGGCGGAGCCGGCGCCCTCCCCCCGCGAAAGGGCGCCGCGGAGGGGCGAGCTATCGGTCTATCTCAGCTCGTTGCGCTCCGTGGACGCGGTGATCGACATCTGCGACCGAGTATACTTCGAGCACAACCGCCATCATCAGGAGGCGGCGGAGGCCTGCGCCGCGGCGGGCAGGGAGTGCGTCGCCATAATGCCGAGGTTCACCCCTGAGGTGCCTGACATGCCCTCCGGGCCGCTGATGGTGCATGACCCCGGGCAGGCGCGGAGGCACGCCGACAGGACGCTTTACGGCTCCCACCACCTCAATATGTTCAACGGCAGCTTCCCCCAGGCCTTCCATCAGCAGACCGTTTCCCCCGAGCTCTCCGCCCACGAGCTACAGGGGCTGCTGAGACGCTACCGGGGGAGGGCGGAGCTGATGGTGTTCGGACGCATAGAGCTGATGCTGGCCCGCGACCCCGGCCTGCCGGAGGGCACGCTGGTGGATGAGAAGGGCTTCCGTTTCCCGGTCAACGTCTCCCAAGGCAGCGCGAGGATAATGAACTCCGCCGACCTGGTGTTGCTGGAGCAACTGGAGGACCTTGACCGCATGGGGGTCGATTCCCACGGCATCGATCTGCGCCGCCGCCCCCATGACCTCTGCCGCAAGGTGGTGGAGATCTTCTCGCAGCGGGACCTCGACCGCCGGCGCGAGCTACGCAAGCTATGCGGCAAGGTCACGTACGGACACCATCTCCGCGGCGTAGCATAGATGCAGACGTTCCGTTGAACTATCACTGACCGTCTTCACGCACCATGATCGGGGGCAAGTCCGCGGAGGCCGGCTTCGTGGGGGCCATGGCCGCGGTGCTGGTCATATCCGCCGGCACCCTACTCTTCGTCCAGGGCATCCCGGACGGGGACCGGACGGAGGAAACGTCCTGCCCCCTGGAGCTGGTTGAGGGCATGGAGCTGACGCATCATCCCTCGGCGCATGAGCTCGAGGGATGGATGAACGCCACCCTGCACGAGCATGGGTTGAGCGCGATCGGCATCGAGCTGAGGCCCCTGCTGCCGTTCGGTGAGAGGATCGCGCTTCTCGTCGGTGAACCATCGGGGATGAACCGGGGAGCGGTGTCCAACGTCATGCTCGACAACGACAAGGGGGAGTCCCTTCCATACGCGTTGACCGTGAGGGTGTGGGAGGATGGATGACCGGCGGGGCATAGCCAACATGGCCGATGCGGCGATGTTCCTGGTGATAATGACCGCGGTGGGGGCGATGCTCTTCGTGGCCCCCCTGTCGCAGCACGAGGGCCCCGACGCTGAAGCCGCTCACGACATCCTCGTCTCCACCGAGATACGCATCGACCGCCTGAGCGAGGGGGGGTACGGCTCACTTCCTCTGCATGAGCTGCTGCTCCTCGCCCATGAACGGGGAGGGGAGGCCTGGAACCGCACTGTGGACATCGCCGAGGGGCTCCTCGCCGAGCTGACGCCCGATGGCCACCTGGCATCGTGGAGCCTCGGATGCGCCGGCGATGAGGTGGCGATCGGGGACGGGAATCCCGGCGATTCGGTGAGCGTGCGGAGCGTCCCCTCTTCGGTCCTGGGGGAGGAGGCGGTCCTCACCCTGATGATCTCCATGGCTTAAGCGCCGAACTTCTCCGAGCGGTTGGCGAGGTCCATGAGGATGGGCATCAGGTGCTTCCCCGATATCCTCCCCAGCCTCCCTTTGCCGCAGGCGGCCTCGTTGTATTCCTCGGTGCCGTCCCGCACCACGTGCCGGGAGTGGATGGTCAGCGGCACCGGGTCCCCGGAATGGTCGCCCACGGAGACCGGGGTGCTGTGGTCGGCGGTCAGGGCTATGACCACGTCCTCGGGCAGACGCTCGCGGATGAGGGCGAACATGCGGTCCATCCTCTCTATCATCTCAACTTTTTGGTCGGCGAGGCTGTCATGGCCGCTGATGTCGGCGGCCTTGACATTGAGTATGACGAAGTCGTGGTCCTCGAGCGCATCCAAGGCGATCTCCGCCTTGCGCTCCATGTCGGTGGAGAGGCCGCCGGTGCAGCAGTCGGGAAGGTCCAGGACCTTCAGGCCGCATACCTGGCATATCCCTCTTATCATGCCCACGCCGGCGACGCAGGCGGCGCTCATCCCCGTCCTATCGGGGAACGAGTCGATATCGGGGAATGTCCCGGCCCCGCGGGGGAGCAGTATGTTGGCCGGGGGCTTCCCTTCCGCCCTCCGGGCCTCGTTCACCGGATGGCTGTCGAGGACCTTATGGCTCATACTGACGAACCTGTTCACCGTCATGGCGGTGAACTCCGCATCAGGTGTCAGGGGTTTGCTTTCCCACACCGGTCCCAGCCCGTGGGGGTCGACATCGCTCACATCGGAGCTGAGGCTCTGCCCTCGCAGTATCAGCGCCGCCCGGTGCTCGGTGCCCTTGGCGACTATCGCCTCCACCCCGCTGAACTCCAGGCCCTGCATGGCATCCAGGAGCTCGTCGGTCTCTGGCTCGGCGATCCGTCCCGCCCGGCGGTCGATGACGTTCATGTCCTCGTCGACGGTGGCGAAGTTGCAGCGGAAGGCCACGTCCCCCTTCTTCCCCACCAGGCCGATGCCGGCGGCCTCGAAGGGCCCCCGGCCGGCGTAGACCTCGTAAGGGTCGTACCCCAGGAGGGCGAGGTGGGCGGTGTCGCTGCCCGGCCTCACCCCGGGAGATATCACGTCCATTATCCCCGATGAGCCGTTGCGGGCGAACCAGTCCAGGTTGGGGGTCCTCGCCTTCTGCAGCGGCGTTCGGGCGGAGAACTCCGGCACCGCCCGGTCCCCGAGGCCGTCCATTACCACCATCAACACTCTGCCCGTGCTGGCCATGGGCTCACTCACCGATCCTCTTCAGCAGCCAGGCGATGTTCTCCCCCAATCGTCGCATGGTGGCCTTTCCCTCCTCGTCGCCGGCGTGGTCGCCGGGCGCCTTGCCGACCCCCATTGTCCAGTAGGTCGAGCCGGCCACGAACATGTCGCTGATGGTGAAGAAATGGTTTATGCTGTCCAGGGTGTTGAGGGCGCCGGAGCGGCGGTGCACCGCGATCCCCGCCCCCACCTTGCGGGAGAACATCTGACCGTTGGAGCGCGATACGTAACCTGCCCGGTCGATCAGCGCTTTGGCCTCGGCGGTCAGGTCGCCGAAGTACGTCGGCGAGCCGATGATGATGGCGTCGGCGTTCTCCATCTTCGAGATGCAGCTGTTGATGATGTCGTCATCGTACTTGCAGAGCCCGTCCTTGCGCTCGCGGCAGACGCCGCAGGCCTGGCAGCCTCTGATCAGCCTTCCTCCGACCTGCACCGTCTCCGTCTCTATCCCCTCCTCGCGCAGGACCTCCATGGCCGCGGCGATGAAGCCGGCGGTGTTCCCGTCCTCGCGGGGGCTGCAGTTGAACGCTAGCGCTTTCATTTCCATCACTGCTTTAGACAATCATAAAGCGATTATATTATATCTGTCAAAAAAGTTCTGTCCGATTGAGTATATGGCCGTTCTAGCCCTGACCCTGGCATTGGTGGTGTGGATGCTGGGGTTCCTGTACCTTTCGATGAGAGCCCCCTCGATGCAATTGGCGGTGCCGGTGAGGCTGCTGTTCGCCGGCACGGCTCTGAGCGGGTTCACCTTCGCCATGGAGCTTCTGTTCGATGAATTCGCCTGGATGATGTTCTGGGGTGTGATGCACTACATCGGCCTGGGGCTGCTGCTCATCGGCCTGGGGCTGCTTCTGTTGAACTATATGGGCTGGGTGGACGGTTGGGACCGCCGCTCCCTGTTGCTGTCATCCATCGTCCCCCTGTTGATACTCGTTCTGATGGCCTCCGACCCCTGGCACGGCATATATTACGCCCGCATCGAAACAGGGTATCTCGCTGGTTACAGCTACTTGGAGACCGAAAGGGCGTGGGGGTTCATCCTGACCGTCGGTTACATCGTCTTCCTCTGCATAGCGGTCCTCGCTCGGATCGGCATGATCCTACTGGGCGCCGCGAGGTCAAACCTCCCGCACATGGCCGTCATGGCGATGGCCATGGCGATATCCCTGGTCCTCTCCTTCCTCCCGAACCCCATAGCTCTCATCCCGATCGCGCTGTTGGCAATGACAACATTCTCGCTGATGGCCCCGCCCATCTATCTTGTGACCTTCAAGGGCGGGCTTTCCTTGCAGGCCCTGAGCTACCGCCAGGTGCTCGACCTCTCACCGGACGTCAAGCTCATCATCGACGACGACGGCCAGGTCATCTACAGCAACCAGCGAGCCAAGGACGTACTCGGCGACCCTCCCCTTATACCTGACAGGGTGGAGTGGTTCTTGCAGAAGCGGGGGAGGGGTTATTCCGTGGAGGAGGTGGACGTCCTTACGAACGGGGAGCTGAAACATTACGGCTTCGACGCCCTCCCCCTCGCCTCGCGCAACGGCGTCTATCAAGGCATCATGCTGTCGATGAGGGACATCACCCGGGAGGTCCGCATAAGGAAAGAGGTGCAGCTTGCGAACGAGAAGCTGAAGCTGATGTCCAGCATATCGCGGCACGACATGCTCAACCAGCTCACGGTGATCAGCGGCTCGGTCTATCTACTGGAGGAGATCCTCGAGGACGAGACGGCGGAGAGGATGATCAGCTCGCTGCAGCGGGCAGTGGACAATATGAACCGCCAGCTGGCATTCATGCGCGACTACGAGAGGCTGGGCGCCGCCGAGCCGCAATGGATATCCTTGCCCCGTGCTGTGGAGCAGGCGGCGGAATCCCAGGAGCTCGATGGCATCGAGCTCGCCCTGGAGGTAGACGATGTAGAGGTCTTCGCCGACCCCATGCTCGTCAAGGTCTTCTCCAACCTCATACACAACACACTGCTCCACGGGGAGGATGTCGGCGGCATAGGCATAAGCACCGAAGAGAGCGGGAAGCGCCTGCGGGCGATCTACCGCGACGATGGCGGAGGCATACCGGCGGAGTACCGCGATGGGCTGTTCGGCAAGGGCGTCGGCAGGAACAGCGGCCTGGGCCTCTTCCTGTCCCGCAACATACTGGAGCTGACCGGCCTCAGCATATGGGAGCAGGGTGGAAGCGGCGCGGGCGCCGAGTTCGTCATCGAGGTCCCTCCCGAGAAATGGCGTAGGGCGGGCCATTGACACACTCCCTCTCGCCCCTGCTTCTTGAAATAATATTCCCCCCGATTGTATTATATGTCCATTTTAAGATGACTAGATGAGCATGATCGTACCCGTCCTTCTTTTCGCCATAGCTGCTTACGCAGCGCTGTTTCTTTACAGCTCCCTCAAGCGGGCCGGGAAACCTTTGGCCAAACCGATATCCGCGTTCTTCGCCGGTCTCATCGTCGTGTCCTTCGGCTTCTCGATGCAGCTGTTGGCGGACGAGAGGGGCGCGATGCTTTTCTGGAACTTCTTCGACCACATCGGCTTCGCCCTGCTGCTTCTGGCCCTCGGATGGCTGCTGTACTGCTATGTGATGGGGGGCTCCACCTTGGAGCCGCGGTACGCCGCCCTTATAGCGGCGGTCCCGGCGGCGATGCTGGTGATGGTGGCCTCCGACCCGTGGCACGGTCTGTACTTCTCCGCTCTGGTTGAGACCCGGTTCCTCTCCTACAGCTATCTGCAGATAGGGCCCTCCTACGGGTTCGCGGCGGTGGTGATCTATGCTTTCGCGCTGCTGTCGGGGATACTGTTCCAGATATTCAGGACCCTGACGGGCGCCATCGAGGCCAACCTCGCCCACATGACCACCCTCGCCGTCTCGGTCATCGCCGCCATGATCATCTCCGCGATCACCTCGCCTATCCTCTCGGTCCCGCAGACGCTCATAGAGACGGCCGTGCTCGCCGCCGTCGCCTATCCCGTATACCGCGTGACCTTCGGGAAAGGGGTGATGCTCTGGAGCCTCAGCTTCAAAGAGGTTTTGGACATATCAACGGACATAAAGCTCATCGTCGACGATGATTGGAACATGCTTTACTCCAACCAGCTGGCGCGCAGCATCCTCGACCTCGACCAAGGGGTCCCGGGCCGGATCACGGATGCCATTTCCGACGGCACCGGTAACTCGTTTCAGGAGCTGACCATCGAGGCGAACGGAGAGGAGAGGGTGTTCAGCTTCGAGTCCCTGCCCCTGTTAAACCGAGCGGGGAGCCGATACGGAACCATGGTCACCATGAAGGACATCACCGAGGAGTGGTCGCTGCGGGAGGCCCTGGAGGAGGCCAACGAGAAGATAAGATTGATGTCCAGCATATCCCGGCACGACATGCTGAACCAGTTGTCGGTGGTGACCGGCAGCAGCTACATGCTGGAGGAGATCTCCGAGGGCGATGAGAGGGCCAAACGGTTGGTGGACTCCGTGAACAGGGCCGCGGACTCCATCCACCGTCAGCTGATGTTCATGCGCGACTACGAGATGCTGGGCACCTCGTCGCCGGAATGGATACCGCTGCGGAGCACGATCGAGACCGTGCTGAGCGATCACCATCTGGAGGGCATCGAGGCGGTGGTGGACACGGGAGACCACGAGATTTTGGCCGACCCGCTGGTGGAGAAGGTCTTCTACAACCTGGTGCACAACAGCCTGGCCCACGGCGAGGGGCTGGAAATGATCTCCTTCAGCTCAACGCGGGCAGACGGGAGGCTGGAGATCCATTACCGTGACGACGGCGGAGGCATCGATCCCCGCTTCCGGGAGCAGCTTTTCGACAAAGGGGTGGGAAGGAACAGCGGTCTGGGCCTCTTCCTTTCCAAGAGCATCCTCGAGGCCACGGGGATGACGATCGACGAGGAGGGGGCGCAAGGCGAAGGGGTGCACTTCGTCATCAGGGTCCCCGAGGGCGGTTTCCGCATTGGACCGGGCCAGCAGTGATGACCCCTACATGGCAATGGTTTTATACGTCCTTCCACTTAGAAAGCGATGACACGACGCGGAGCCTATGGCATAACATTACGCTGCAAGGCCTCCGCGACCTTCCTTTGAAGTGATCCCATGGTGCCTGACAAGGACTCAGCGAGGGACCAGTCCCACGCCCTAGACGAAAATATAAAGATGTCCAAATGGACAGATTGGAAATGGCATATACGCAACTCGGTGAGGGACATACGCACCTTCGAGCGCCTGCTCGGGGCGGACCTGTCCGAATACCGGTCGCAGTTCAATGAGACGGTGACGACATTCCCCATGTCCATCACCCCCTATTATCTCAGCCTGATGGACAGGAGCGACCTCTACAACGACCCCATATTCCGGCAGGCCTTCCCCTCCCCCAAGGAGCTGGAGCTCAACACCGAGGACCTGGAGGACCCGTTGTCTGAGGACGAGGACAGCTCGGTGCCCGGCATAACCCACCGTTACCCGGACCGGGTGCTGTTCACGGTGGCCAACACCTGCTCCATGTACTGCCGCCATTGCACCCGCAAGCGCAAGGTCGGCGACAAGGACTTCCTCCCGTCGCAGGAGCAGCTCGACCTCGGCCTCGAGTACATACGCGAGCATTCCGAGGTAAGGGACGTACTTCTCTCCGGCGGCGACCCCTTCATGCTCAGCGACGAGGCGCTGGACAGCATACTGACAAAGTTGGATGACATCCCTCACGTGGAGGTCGTCCGCATCGGCAGCCGCATGCCGGTGGTGCTCCCCTACCGCGTGACAAAGGGACTGACGGATGCGTTGTCCGGCCATAAGAAGGCACTGTGGCTGAACACCCATTTCAACCACCCCCGTGAGATAACCCCCTCGTCGCGGCGGGCGTTGGCGACCCTCGCCGATGCCGGCATCCCGCTGGGGAACCAGAGCGTGCTACTCGCCGGGGTCAACGACTGCCCGCGCATAATGCGCACACTGGTGCAGAAGCTGGTCGCCAACCGCGTCCGTCCGTACTACATGTACCAGTGCGACCTGTCCCAGGGCCTGAGCCACTTCCGCACGCCGGTGTCCAAGGGCATCGAGATAATCGAGAACCTCATCGGGCACACCAGCGGCTACGCCGTGCCCACCTACGTGATAGACGCCCCCGGAGGCGGCGGCAAGATACCGGTGATGCCCAACTATGTGCTCTCCTGGTCGCCGACGAAGGTCATACTCCGCAACTACGAAGGCGTGATAACCACCTACCGTCAGCCCTCGGACTACAAATCCGACTTCTGCACTGGAGACTGCCAGGGCTGCGAACTGCAGCTAAAGCTGGAGGACGCTGAGGAGTACAACTGCGTCGGAATAGCCAACCTGCTCAGTGAGCACGACCCGTCCATCAGCCTGGTGCCTGAAGGCACCGAGCGCATGGAGCGCAGGAAGGATGACTGACGAGACCGCGAAAATCGGCAGGTCCCTGGTCCATCACGGGCCGCTCAACGACCGCGTCTACCTCCTCAAGCTGGACGAGCACGACATGCCCGGGATGCCGCGCATGCTCGCCATGATGGCCAGGCGCGATGGCAGGGGCAAGGCGGTGGCCAAGGTGCCCGAGCGCCATCGCCAGGCGTTCGCGGACGAGGGCTACGAGGTCGAAGCCACCATCGAGGCCATGATGGACGGCGAGGACGGGCATTTCATGTCCCTGTTCCTCGACCCCGCAAGGAGGGCCTCCCTGAGCGAGGAGGAGAGGGAGACTATCCGCCAGGCCAATGACTCGGGCGAGGGCCTGCGGCAGGCCCATGAGGTGCTGGAGCTCGGGCCGAAGGACGCCCGCGAGATGGCAAGGCTCATGGAGGATATCTTCCCCTCCTATCCGTTCCCTATGAGCGACCCCGATTACATACTGCGCTGCATGGACGATGACGTCTGCTACTTCGGCATCAAGGCCAAGGGGAAGCTGGCGGCCATGGGAGCGGCGGAGATGGACCAGGAGAACGGCTGTGTGGAGATGACCGACCTCGCCACCCGTCCCGACCACCGGGGCGCCGGCATGTCCAGCTCGCTGCTGCTGCATATGGAGGAGCGGATGTCCGAGCGCGGCTACAGAATCTCGTACACCATCGCCCGCTCCGCCTCCAAGGGCATGAACACCGTCTTCGGCCGCGCCGGACATGAGTACGGCGGCAGCCTGTCGTTGAACACCAACATCTCCGGAAGCATGGAGAACATGAATGTCTGGTACAAACGGCTCTGAGGTCCGGCCCGCGCTGTCGGGGCGGGAGACGCTCGTCATCGGTGGGGGGCTCGTGGGCGGAACCGCAACGGCCACGCTGTTGATGGCGATCGACGGGGATATGCTGGCGATGAGCCTCCTTCCCGGCGTTGGCCTGTTCGCGGCCTTGGTTGCGGTCGCCGTAGCCCGCAAACGCGCGCTTTAGGCCGTTGGAGGGTGCTCTCTCCGGCCCATCAGAGCGATGACCGGCAACGCCAGCAGGCAGACCGCCAGCGCCGTGCTGGTGGGCAGAACACCCTCCATCTCATAGATGTATCCCGCCAGGGGAGGAACGGTGGCGACCCCCAGGGAGAAGAAGATGAAGAACGTCGCCATCACCCGCCCGCGGCAGGAAGGACTCCCGGCATGGAGCAGGACCAGCAGGTTGGGGAAGATGATGCCGAAACCCATGCCGTAGATCCCCATCGAGGCGATGAACGGCAACGTCGCGGCGCTCGCCGGCAGCAGGACCAGGGCGACGCACACCACTGACACGCCCGCCAGGCAGCCGATGACCGGCGGAACGCGGGGGGCCATGAGGCGTGGCCATATTGCCTGGGTGATGATGGTGGCCAACGCGTAGACCGCAAAACCCATCCCCACCGCCATGTCGTCCATGCCGATGGACGCCCCATGGATGGGCATGTGCGATACCAGCGTCCCGGTGGCGCCCATCAGCACGAAAGCCGTCAGGAAGGAGATGGCGATGCCGGGACTGAGGACGAGGGGGCTGAGCTCCTCCCGTCTTCTGGAGGGCCCGCCGTCGCCGGGAATGGAACGCAGCACCGCCATGACCATGATGAAGCAGGCGAGCATGAGCAAGGAGAGGGCGAGATACGCCGTCCGATATCCGAAGGCCGACGACACCGCCCCGGCGAAGAGGGGCCCGAAGAGCCCCGCCGCGCCGATGAGGATGCCGTAGCGGGCCATCCGCGGCATCAGCTGGTCGGAACCGGAGAGACTGGAGACCGCCATCAGCGTCGCCGGTATGAGCAGACCGCCAGCGATGCCATGCACCGCCCTCACCGCCAGCAGCATCTCCGCGCTCTGTACCAGCGCATAGCCCAGCAACGACAGCGTCGCGCCCAGAAGGCCCAGGGCGAGGGGGGCCCTCCACCCGGCCATGTCCATACTCAGACCGGATATCCCGTTGCCCACTATGCTGAAGAACGAATATGTGCCCACGATGAGACCGATGAGGAACGGCGTGGCCCCCAGACTCTCCGAGTAATTGGCGAGGATGGGCATCTGCGCGTGGGTGTCGAGGAAGGAGACGAACACCACGAAATATACTGCTGACAGGCTCGCTGCCATCGGGCCCGGGCCGGCCGTACCATCTTCATCGCGATCCATGTTGACACTGCTGATCCCCTTTAATCGCGGAGAGCATAAATAAGCAGCGTCACCGGAAACAAATGCAAATAGGTGGAAGCACGATAGCTCAATGGGCGATATCCATGACGAACAGGGACGTCGATCCGGAGGATGTGAAGGGAAGGGTCCTCTGGCACAAGGGGACCGAGGAGCCGTACACCGGAAAGTACCACGACTTCGAGAAGGACGGCGTATACCTTTGCGGCGGTTGCGGAAGCGTCCTGTTCGACTCGGAGCACAAATTCGATTCCGGCAGCGGTTGGCCGAGCTTCGACCGACCGGCCGCCACCAACTCCCTGCAGGAGGTGGAGGACCGCAGCCATGACATGGTGCGCACCGAGGTGACCTGCACCCGCTGCGGCGGTCACCTGGGCCACGTGTTCGACGATGGCCCCTCCATCACCGGACAGCGTTATTGCATCAACTCCGCGGCCCTGGACTTCGAGGAGAGGTAAGCCGCCGCGTTACGAGGCTCCTCAAGAGACCTCGAAATCGATTAAAGCCATTCCCTCGTCGGAGTGCATCTCGTTGCCCCTGATCTATGACATCCTGACCGCGCCGCCGAAGGAACAGCACCGCCCCTTATGGCGGGCAGCGTGTCGTCGGGTGGCTGAAGTAATGGCCTAGATTTAAGGGTACTCGCATCCAATGCCGTGCCCGGTCTTGGCTATACTTTTAAGTAACCTGGCGCCAATCAAAATCATAGGTATAAAGATGCAGAAGACACTGGAGAATTTGGCCAAGGCCTTCATAGGCGAGAGCCAGGCGCGCAATCGATACACCATCTATTCCCGTAAAGCCAAGGACGAGGGCTACGAGCAGATCTCCGAGCTTTGGCTCAAGACGGCGGAGAACGAGTGGGAGCACGCCAAGTGGCTGTTCAGGATGATGGACAAGCTCAAAGGCGAGTCCAGCAAGGACATCAAGGCGCTGGAAGTCAATGCCCATGTCCCTCTCGACCTCGGCGACACCATGACCAATCTCCAGGCCTCGATAGACGGTGAGGACTACGAGAACACCATCATGTACCCCGAGTTCGCCAAGGTGGCCGAGGAGGAGGGCCTCGAGGAAGTGGCCAAGAGGCTGAGGGCCATCGGGCACGCCGAGAGCCATCACCGCGAGAGGTTCGAGAAGCTCCTCGCCGAGGTCAAGGGCGGCACGGTGTGGAAGAAGTCCAAGGAGGTCGAGTGGGAATGCCGCAAGTGCGGATACGTGCACAAGGGCGCCACCCCTCCGGAGGAGTGCCCCTCCTGCGACCACCCCACCAAGTACTTCCAGAGGAAGTGCGAGGAATACTGAAACCGGGGCACCGCCCCATCCTTTTTATTTTCATACGGGACCGTCGCAAAGCTGTCAGACGACCTATTTGCACCCGGCAGGCCTCGCCGTCGATAAACCCGTTGTACTGCGACAGGCTGAAGCCCCCTAAGTGCCAGCCCTCCGCGCCGCCGTCGGAAAGGCCGCCGGAATATCCCTATTCGCCGCCGAGGACCAGGACGCCATGGCCATGGTTAACGAATATCCGCGACTGCCTCGGTCAGGTCCTTCCCCCCTCTGGCCGTTCACTCCGCTCCTTCATTCATGGTGACATCGGAGCGGACCCAATTCGAACCACCGGAGCTGGATTCGGAGAAGCGGGAGACGGTCATGGACGTGAACATCGACAAGTACGACGCGGTGCGTTTCTATCAGAAACGTGGCTTCAGGATAGCGGCGGAGAACACCATCAGACACGAAGGTCGGACCCTCGGCAACCGCCCGATGAGGAACGCTTGATATTCCGGATGAATGCTTAGCATTATCCGCTATAACGGCGTTCAGTCGCCGGGGTATGATGATGAAGGTGCTCGTAGCGTTCGCAACCAAGCACGGCGCCACCGCGGAGGTGGCGGAAGAGATCGCCCAAACCATCCGCGGCGAAGGTCATGATGTGGACGTGGCCGACCTCGGCCGCGGTACCATGGATGATGTCGACAGCTACGACCTCGCGGTCGTGGGCAGCGGCATAATAGCCGGCAACTGGATCAAGGGCGCGCGGCGATTCATAGAGAAACGCTCTGGAGAGCTGAGAAGGGTCAGGACCGCCTTCTTCATCGTCGGTTCCGAGCCATATTTTGAACCGGAGAGGCGGGAGGAGCTTCTGGCAAAGTACATAACCGGGCCTGTTTCCGAACAGGGGCTGACACCGTCGTCGACGGCCGTGTTCGGTGGGGTCTTCGATTTCTCCAAGTACGGCAGGGTGGTTACGGCCATACTGACGAAGATGGGCGTCAAGAAGGTGCTCAGCGACGCGGGCTTCGATGTTTCAGGCCCATGCGACCTCCGCGACTGGGACAGGATAAGGGATTGGGCTTCTTCCCTGGTATGAGCTACGGCCTCTTGCCGTGCCTGCCGCGCAGCGGCACATAGATCACGGTGGTGAGGCAGCGCGAGGACTTCTCCCCATTGGCATCGAGCTCGGTGAGCATGAGGTATTGGTAGGCGTCGCCGCCCGCCGGATAGATCATTCTGCCGGGGGAGGTCAGCTGGGGCAGGATCTCCGCGGGCTCGCCGGGGCAGGCGGCGGTGACCGCTATCTTGTCGTATGGCGCCAGGTCAACATGTCCCGCCGAGCCGTCGTCGAGCACCGTGAACACGTCATGGTACCCCGTCCGCTCAAGCCTCTCCTTGCCGAACTGATAGGTCTCCTCGTCGAGCTCCACGCTCACGACCTTCCCCTCCTCCCCGACCAGCTCCCGGGCCAATGCGGCCCCGTACCCCGAGCCCAGGCCGATCTCCAGGAAACGGTCGCCAGGAGAAAGGTCCAAGGCCTCGTAGTACAGGCAATAGGTATGGACGCAGGATATGGTGGCGTTCGCACCCGGTATGGGCAGCGGCGTCTCGGCGTAGCTGTGGTCGCGGAACGCGGAGGGCACGAACTCCTCACGAGGGACCTTCAGCACCGCGTTGGCGACGGCGTCCGAGTTCAGGTAGCCCTGCTCCTTCAACCACCGCACCAAAGACCTCCTCTGGCGGAGGAAGCGCTCGGCATCCTTGCTATCCGTGCCCATGGTCATCACCGCATATCGATGCCCGTCTGATGCTTGTCCCTGCACGGTGAAAAATGTATCGTTCCGCTCAGACCAGCGGAGACTTGGAGATCGTCAGCGCCAGGAACAGCAGCCCTCCCAGGGAGGTGTTGATATAGGGCAGGTACCAGTAGACGCGTTCGATCTTCAGGTCATGGCGTAACAGCAGTGACAACGGCACGGCGGGGTAGATCAGCGCCAGGAAGGAGAGCGGATGAAGCCCGCTGAGGCCGATGGCGAGGAACGCTAGTCCGGACCAGAACCCCAGGCACACCAGCAACGAGGGCCCCCGTCCGAACAGCACCGCCGAGGTCGCAATCCCCGCGGCGCGGTCGTAGTCGATGTCCGGTATCGCCGAGAACAGGTGCATCGCGGCGATGTGGAGGAAACCGGCCAGCAGCAACACCGCAGGAGGCATCGATCCTGCAGCGAGGAGGTAGCCGAAAACCCCCGGCATGATGTACAGCATGTTCGATGAGAAATCCAGCACCGGCACCCTCTTGAAACGCAGCGGCGGCGCGCTGTAGAAGAAGGAGAGGAAGAGGAAAAGCAGGAACACCGACCTCTCCTCCATGGTCTGCGTCAGCAACAGGGCGGCGCTCACCGCCCCTGTCGCCCCCAAGGCTAGGAGCAGGCGGCTGCGGTCCGAGTCCATCAGCAGGTTCTCCTTGCCCGCCTTCTTGGGGTTCAGAACGTCGGTCTCACCGTCCATGAGGTCGTTCACGCCGTAGATGAACACATTGGCCAGGAAGAAGAAGTACAGCAGGTATACGTAATAGGGCAGCTCGTAGAAGGCGTCGATGCTGTCCATCCCCAGGGCGTAACCCACCACGTAGGTCCCGCCGGTGTAGATCCAGAAACGGAAGCGGGACACCGTGAATACGAATTCCAGGAAATCGCGGAGTCCGCTCATCTCACCCTGAGGCCCCCCTCGTCCAGCAGCGAGCGGGAGGAGGGCCCGAAGGTGAACACGAACAGCATCACCGTAAGCCCGTGGCGCAGTATACGGAGCCTGCTGGGCTTTACCTTGAGACTGTAGACGATGAACGGGTCCCCCATTATCTCCTGGGCGGTCCACGAGTACATGTTGGAGGCGGTCTTGATGGGGACCAGGTAGCGGAACGGAATGTGGTGGAAGCCGGCCTCCGCCTCCGCCTGCCATTGCGAATAGCGCTCTATCTGTGCCCTCAGGAACGCCTTGAAACCCTCCGGCGCGGCGCGGGCGCTCTCCTCGCTGAGGTCCTTCAGCCCATGAGCGTCCAACTCATCACGGGGGAAATAGGACCTCCCCAGGGCGAGGTCCTCTTGGATGTCGCGGATGAAATTGATGTACTGCATGGCCTTGCCCAGCATGCGGGCGGAACGGTAGGACTCCTCCGGCAGCTCCATCACCTTGGCCATCATCAGGCCTATGACCTCGGACGAGCCGTAAAGATACTTGTCCAGCTCCTCGGCGTTGCGGTACTCATGGGAGCCGACGTCCATGGCCATGGAGTGCAGGAACGCTTCCACCCATTCATGCGGGATGGACTTCCTCTCCATCAGGTCGACGAAGCCGTCGATTACCACATCGCCGCTGGAGACGCCCTTCAGCGCCTCGCGGTAACGCCTTCGGAATTCCTCGAACCCCTCGACCTGTTGGGGCACGCTGTCCACGTAGTCATCGGCGACGCGGACGAAGGAGTAGAGCAGGGAGATGTCCTTCCTGGCGTGCTCCGGGAACAGGAGGGTGCTGTTGAAGTAGGTGGTGCTGCCCTCCCGGAATATCCTTTTGTGGGCCTCCTCGTACAACCGGCGACCTCCTACAGTCCGTGCTCTTCCTCTATCATGCCGGCCACGACTATGGATGCTATGATCACCATGGGAACGCCGATGCCGGGGTGGGTGTAAGCCCCGGTGTAATAGAGGTTTCCGGCCTTCTTGCTCCGATGCGCCGGCCTCCATACCGCGGTCTGCCTCAGGGTGTGAGCCAGGCCCAGGGAGGTCCCGCGCAGCGCGTTGTACCGGTCGCTGAAGTCATCGAGGGCGAAGATCCTCTTCGTCTCGATGTAAGGGCGGATGTCCTCGCCGATCTTGACCGCCAGGTCGTCCAATATCTTCTCGAGGAAGATTTCCCTCCGCTCCGGCGTGTCTTCGATGCCGGGAGCCAACGGGATCAGTATGAACAGGGTGTCGCAGCCTTCGGGGGCGGCGGTGCTGTCCGTCCGCGACGGAACGTTGACGTAGTACGAAGGGTTGTCAGGCCAATCGGCCTTCTTGGGGTTGAACAGCTTGTCGAAGCCATGCTCCCAATCATCGTCGAGGAACAGGGTGTGGTGGTCGAAGGCATCGAACTTCTTGTTCACGCCCACATAGGCCACCATCGCCGATGGGGCCAACACGCGCTTGTCCCAGTATTTTTGGCTGTAGGTCCTCAAATCTTCGGGGACCAGGTCGAGCTCGGAGTGGGCGTAATCGGCGTTCATGATTACCAGGTCGGCTTCTTGGACTCCCGAGGGCGTCCTAACGCCCACCGCCTTGCCGTCATCGAAGAGCACCTCCTCCACCGGCTCGTTGAAGGCGAACTCGGCCCCATGCTCCATCGCCAAGCGGTATATGGAATCGGCCAACTTCCTCATGCCGCCCTCCGGGTAGAAGACGCCCATGGTGATGTCTATGTGCGACATCATGTGGTAGAACGCGGGGGTGTTCCCCGGGGCGCCGCCGAGGAAGCCGATGGAGTACTGCACCACCCTTCTGGCCTCTTGGCTGCTGAAGAACTTGCTCACGAACGATTCCATGTCCTGCAGGATCTTCAGCTTGCGCCCCTCCTTGAGGAGGCGGCGGTCGAACATGTCTCCCAGGGACTGGTAGTCCTTGTAGAGAAGCTCGTTGATCGCCAGGTTGTACTTCTCCTCGGCCGATTCCAGATATGCCTTGAGCTTCTGCGAGCCGTTCTCCTCGAAGCTGTCGAACAGCCTGTAGTTCTCATCTATGTCCTTTCGGATGTCCACGCTGCCCTTCTCGCCGAAGTATATCCGGTATGAGGGGTCAAGCTGCTTGAGCTCGAAGAAGTCCTCCGGGGTCTTGCCGAAGCGGGAGAAGAAGTCCTCGAATATGTCGGGCATCAGGTACCATGACGGCCCCATATCGAACGTGTAGCCTTTGTCCGAGTGCACGCTGGCCCTCCCGCCCGGCATCTCGTTCTTCTCGAAAACCTTCACCTGCGCGCCCTTCTGGGCCAGCAACGCTGCCGCTGCCAGGCCGCCGAATCCGCTTCCCACCACAATGACCTTCAACCCATTCCTCCCAGTGTTATCATAACGTTCAATGACGTAATTTTCAAAGTACTTATGGTTTTTATAATGTTTGCGCAGAACAATTCTTGATTAAAAGTATAAAGTATATATACGGTCATATACGACGAAGAGCGAAATGGAATACGGCGGAATGTTTTTTTTATACGAAATTGAAAAAAATAACCTGAGCTTAAGGGGCGCCGCGGAGCCTGGACGTCCTAAGGTGGACAACTACGACAACTCTATGGAACGCGTTCTATCGCTGCGCATCAATATCATTGATCTTTAGTAGATGGACAACTGAGGGGAGAGATGCCGCGTTCGCTCGGCGGGGATGATGTTCGCCGATGCGAAGCTCAAGCGAAGCATCACCGTCGACAGTAGATTATTTGTATCATTCCACACGGCGCACAAAGCGTTCTGGAACGCAATATTGGTGCACAGCTGCTCGCTGGGATCGGACGAGGACGCGCTCCTGTTCATAATACTGCACGGGAGTCCCATCTGGCGACTCCGCAGCACAGCCGCCGGTTGCGCTGGCTTGCGGTGCCCGTTCTGTCGTTCTACGCGGCGGACAGTTTCGGATGTTCATTGGGATGGTAGGAAACTCGCTCCATTCGCCGCCCGGGGCGCCGTCCTGTCGCGCTCGAAGGACCGGCCGGGGGAGGGCAGGGTGCGGGCCCATCCCAGGCGGCGGACATGTTGGGACCCTTGCATGGGGCGGAGGACGTCGCCGGCACCGCTTTGGCGCCGCGCAGGCCGTGGGCGGCGGTCGGCAGGGCTCCCGGCCGGATCAGGCGCCTTCCCGGCCACCATCCTCCGACCCGCGAAAGGGTCGCGCTCATAGAAGAAGGGGCGCTGGGGCGGCAGCCCCCGGGCCTAGGAAAACCGTTTAAAACCGGCGGTATATGCTAGGGCATGCTCGGTTCCGTACTCGCCATCCTCTCAGGCCTCGTTCTGCTCACGGGGTTCATGCACACGCTGCCCTCGCTGGGCCCGCTGCTCGACAGGATAGGCCTGATGCTCTCCCGGTTCAAAGCGGTCATCGGCATCATCGCCTTTGTCCTCGGCCTCATGGGCCTCATAGAGGCCCTCAACCTCCTCAACATAATGCTGGTTATCGCCGGTCTCATGCTCCTCACCGACTATCTAGAGGGTCTTCCGTCCATCGGCTCCGGCCTGGACCGGATGGTCAAGGGGCTCTACACCGCCCAGGGCGCCATCGGCGTGCTCACTCTGTTGGTGGGGATGCTGTCGCTCATCGCATGAGAGTCCGCGGCTGCGGTATCGTGGTATGCGGCGTCCGGTGGAATCGTTTATATAGGTGCCATCGACCTTGAATCAAACATGTTGTCGGTAACGGTGGCGATCCTGGCCGGCCTGGTGCTGCTGACGGGAGTGATGTCAGCGGTGCCGGCGCTGGGCGGATACCTGGAGAGGATCGGACAGTTCTTGACCGGATTCAAGGCGATAATAGGGGTCATCGCTCTCATACTGGGGGTGATAGGCGTCATCGGGTCGGTGTCCCTGCTGAACGTGATGCTCATCATCGCGGGGCTGGTGCTCCTCATCGAGCTCCTGCCCATGATACCCGGCGTGGGCAACGCGCTGGAGAAGTTCGCCCGTTGGCTCTCCACCGGACAGGTGATCATCGGCGTGATAACGATCATCGTGGCGTTGCTATCCCTTTGATGTCTCCCGGTCTAGCAGAAACCCCTTGCCGTGCCTTAATCACGGGCCCAGGCGGACCGACGCCTAGCCGTTGGCAGTCCAGCGATGGTGCGGGGGAAGGGATTTGAACCCTCGGACCACTAAGGACAGGATCCTAAGTCCTGCGCCGTTGGCCAGGCTTGGCTACCCCCGCTTTTGGCGGAACAAAGCTTTCTGATTAATCAACTTTATCTTCGCTGAACAGGCCCTGCAGGAAAAGACGGGTCTTGAGCATCGCCTCGGTCCTGTCCACCGGATGGGTCTCCACCTTTCCGCTCACCTTGAAAACGTCACCATGCTGGGCGAGCTCCCATTTGCCTTGGACCGCCGCCTGCTTGTCGAAACGCAGGTAGATGCCGTTCTCGTCGTCGACGCGCTCATCCAACTCGGCGAGCATCGCCTTGACGGCTTCAGCGCCCATCTTGCGGAAGAGCTTCCGGTGCTCCTTATCGCTCTTGAGCTCCGCCTCGAACATCAGCAGGGGGTTCCCGTGATGGCCTTCGCTCTCGGTGTACTCCACCCTCTCCTCGCCGCAGAGGTCCTCCATGATGTCCGACAGCAGGTCCTCGTCCTCGGTGGCGTTGCACAGCACCCGCACCCTCAGGTAATGGAAAGTCTTGGCCATGGGCTCCCTCCCGGTCTAGCGCTTCGTCGGTGATAAATATTGCCTCGGTCGCCTGTCGTAAACGATTAAAACGGTAAGCGGCTTTACCCTTCGATGCGATGCGTTGACACGGCCACCGGCGCGCAGCAGGCCTGGGCGCTCGCAGGGAGGGATTGATCTGGAGAAGCTATTGGACGATTCAGGAAGCCTGCTGGTGTTGGGCAACGAGGCGATAGTCAGGGGCTGCATCGAGTCCGGCGTGGCGTTCGCCTCCACCTATCCGGGCACGCCGTCCTCGGAGATAGGTAACACGCTGCAGAGGATAGCCCACAAGGCGGGCATGTATTTCGAGTTCTCCACCAATGAGAAGGTGGCGGCGGAGGTCGCCGCCGCGGCCGCCGCCTCGGGTGTGAGATCGCTGGCGTTCATGAAGCACGTCGGCGTCAACGTCGCCGCCGATGCGATAATGACGCTGGCGGCCACTGGTGTCGACGGGGGCATGGTCATACTCACTGCCGACGACCCCTCCGCCCATAGCTCGCAGAACGAGCAGGACAACCGGTACTACTCCCTGCTGTCGCTGTTGCCGATGTTCGAGCCTTCGACGCCGGCGGAGGCCAAGGAGATGATAAAAGAGGCCTTCAAGACCTCCGAGGAGCTGCGCTCCCCGGTCCTTTTCCGCACCACCACCCGGGTCAACCATGCCCGCGGCGTTATAGAGCTGATGCCCCGCGAGGCCGAGCCCGGGGGAGGCGGCTTCGTCAAGGACCCGTTGCGCTACGTGAACATCCCCGCCGTGGCCCGGATGAACCGGGTCAAGCAGCTCGAGCGTCAACAGGCAGCCCTCCAGCTCGCCGAGGCCTCGGACCTGAACGTCGTCGAGGGGAACGGGGGCGTTGGAGTGGTGACCGCCGGCGTGGCCTACACCTACGTCAAAGAATGGATGGAGGACGTCTCCATCCTCAAGCTGGGGATGAGCGCGCCCCTTCCCGAGAAGAAGGTGGCGGACTTCATCAGGGATAAGGACCTGGTCCTGGTGGTGGAAGAGCTCGAGCCATTCCTCGAGGACCAGGTGCTGCGCGTCGCCCGCCAGCACGGCATCGGGACCCCGGTCTTCGGCAAGAGGACCGGCCACATGCCGCGGGCCTTCGAGTACGACCCCGATGTCATCTCCCGTAACGGCGTGGTGCCGGTGCGCGGCGGGCCCGAGCCATTGAAGGCTCCGGACATGGCCCTGCCCACCCGCCCGCCGATGCTCTGCGCCGGCTGTCCTCACCGCGGGACATACTACGCGGCGAAGAAGGCGGTGGGCAAGGAGGGCGCCATCTACTCGTCGGACATCGGATGCTACACCCTGGGGATGCAGCCCCCGTTCCAATGCGCCGACTTCCTCCTCTGCATGGGCGGCTCGGTGGGCGCCGCCTGCGGCTTCGCCGCCGTCAACGAGCAGAAGGTGGTGGCCTTCATCGGCGACTCCACCTTCTTCCACACCGGCGTCCCGCCGCTGATGAACGCCACCTTCAACGGGCACAAGTTCGTCCTCGTCATAGTGGACAACCGCACCACCGCCATGACCGGCCACCAGCCGCATCCGGGCACCGGGCGCAGCCACGGCGGCCGGGATACCAACCCTCTGCCCATCGAACCATTGGTCCGGGCCTGCGGGGTGGAGCACGTGGTGACGGTCGACCCGCTGGACGTAAAGGCGGCACACAAGGCGATGAAGGAGGCGTTGGACCATGACGGCATGGCGGTCGTCGTGTCCCAGAGCCCCTGCCCTCTGGAACTGAAGAAGCGCAGGGTCCTGGAGACCTCCACCTATGCTGTGGACCAAGAGAAGTGTGTGCAATGCCACCATTGCGTGGAGGCCCTCGCCTGCACCGCGTTCTACCGCGAGGGCGAGAATGTGATGATCGATGCTGACCTCTGCATAGGATGCGGCGTCTGCGCCAAGGTTTGCCCCCGCGGGGCGATGGAGGTGCTGGAATGAGGTACTGCGTCCAGATAGCCGGCGTCGGCGGGCAAGGGGTGCTGCTGGCATCCAATGTGCTCGGCCACGCGGCCATGCGGGCCGGCCACCGGCTGGCGATGAGCGAGGTCCACGGCATGGCGCAGAGAGGCGGCAGCGTGCTGTCCACACTGCGCTTCGGGGACGAGGCGGTCAGCCCATTGGAGGCCTCGGGGCAGGCCGACCTGCTGCTGGGGTTCGAGCCGGTAGAGACCTACCGCATGCTGCATCTCGCCAACGAGGGCACGCACATAGTGATGAACCTGCAGCCCACGGTGCCGGTGAAGGTGTCGATGGGCATGGAGCGGTACCCGGACGTCGACGAGCTGGTGGGCAACATCAGGAGCGTCACCGACCGCCTGATGACCCTCAACGCCACCGAGCTGGCGGTGGAGGCGGGCAAGGCGGTCGCGGCCAACGCCGCCCTCATCGGCGCAGTGGCCGGGACGGAAGGCTTCCCCCTCGACCGCGAGCTTTTGGAGGAGACGCTGCTCGACACCGTGCCGGAACGCTTCAAGGACATCAACTCCAAGGCCTTCCAGCTGGGGTACGAGCGGGTGCGGCGGAAGCTGTGATCAAAGCACTTCCACGATCTTCTCCCGACCGTAGCCGACGATGACGCGGCGGCGGCCGCGCAGCTCCTGGTCTAGCCGCGGGTTTCCGCTGTCCACACGCAGGTGGCGCACGCGGTCGAGCTTGGACGGGGTGCAGACGATCATCAGGCTGTCCGTACCGGCGCGCTCGATCATCGATGGGGTTAGCTGCTGGCTCCCCCTGCCAAGGAAGAAGCCCTGCCCGCCGATCACCCCCAGGATGATGGCGCAGCGGCCATGCTCCTCCAGGAGCTCCATAATCTCCTGGGAGCACAGGTCCTTGGCTGTCACCTTCCCATCGATAACGGCGTCGAAACCCAGTATGGAGTGCTGCAGGCCCAAGACCTCCATGCACGCCTTGGCGGTGCTGCCCGGCCCGACGATATGCAACAGGCCCGGACTCATGCCGTCGGCGATGTGCTGCCCTATCTCCTCGCGTTGCTCCCAATCCTCTCCCGAGGATGGCCCTTTGGACCCGGGCATGAGGGTGTCGTCAGCGAGGCTGCGCAGATAGCCGTGCAACTTCACGTCCAAAGAGCCGACGCGGAAGGCGTCCTCGTTTATGTCCATCACCTCCGCCTCCGTCTCGGCGCTGTTTCCATCCACGAAAGCGCGCAGCAGCTCGCCGGCGGCCTCGGGGCTCGCGGCGAAGACCGCCGAATGCATCTTCACCCCCGCGGGCACTCCGAGTACGGGCAACCCGTCCCCCACCGCCTCCATTATGTCGCGGGCGGTGCCGTCCCCGCCGCTGAAGAACAGCAGGTCGGCGAGCCCCTTCATCATCTCCCCCGCCTGGCGGGTGTCCTCCGGGCCTCCCGCCGTTCCAAAGCTTAGGTCGTGGTGCTCCAGGCCCATATCATGCAGCAGCTCGGAGCCCATTTCCCCGGGGGCGGCGATGAGGTCGATGCCCTTGAGGGCGGCGACATTCAGCGCCCGCCTCATCCGCTCCGCGGAAACGGGTGCGGCGCCGAGCTCACGGGCGCGGCACAGGGTCTCCTCTCCATCAGTGCCTTTGAGCCCCACCGCTCCTCCCATGCCCGCTACGGGGTTGATCAGAACGCCCACCCTCATGACGCGGTCAATGGTCCGAGAGTCCTATAACATTATGGAGAAAAAAAGGGGGCTAGGCCCCCCCCGGAACGGTCCGTGTCCGAAAAGAACGGAGGTCAAAGGAAGTGCATGCGGACTGTGTCGGTGCCGACTGCGGACCATTCCTCGTAAGAGTCGCCGACATCCAGATCGAGCTCGGCGAGATGCTCCAGGAAGGCCTCGGTGACCTTCCTCTTGCTCTTGTTTATATAATCGTGTATCCCGGCGTTCGCCATGGAGAAGGCCTCCTTCATCCCGGCGTCCGGGGCCTGTTCCAGTATCAGGTCGTTCTCCACCACGGTGGTAAGGGGCGCGACCGCCCTCAGCCGCCGCAGGCCATCCCTGGCGACCTGCCTCCTCCTTCCCTCGAATGAGAATGGGTTGATCGCTATGGCGAACGTTATGATCTCCATGCGGCGGGATATCTCGGCCACCACGGGGGCGGCGCCGGTGCCGGTGCCTCCGCCCATGCCAGCGACGATGAACACTATGTCATGTCCGCCGACGGCCTCCTCTATCTCGTCCGTATGGGTGAGCGCGCAGGACCTGCCCAGGTCATGGTCGCCGTCGGTCCCTTCACCGCCGGTGACCTTGGGGCAGAGGCAGATTCTCCTGTGCGCTCCCGTCCCGAGCAGGGCCTCACGGTCGGTGTTTATCGCGACCGTCTCGAAGCCCGCTCCGCTCCAGTATATGTGGTCTATTGCCTTGCATCCGGCTCCGCCGACCCCGATAACAGCCACCCTTGGCTCTATGTTGATCGTCCAGTCGGTTGAACCGCTTTCCATTGTTTCATTCATCGCATCCCCTCCTTGCCGCTGAAGGGTCCAGGGCCATAGGCCCTGTTGCATCCCAGCCCCTTCTCGCGGCCTTGTTTCTAGACCGTTCTCCGCTCCTCCACGGCCTCCATCAGCCTTATCGAGGCCAGGGTCAGCTCCACGATGCGCTGGTCGATCACTGGATCGTCGTACATCTCGGCGGAGCTCCTCAGCGCCTCGAGCGCCTTCCGGTGCCTTTCCAGGAGTTCTTCGTCCATTCGGTCCCGCTCCTCAGGCCGGCGGGGTGGGGCCGAAGCCCCTGCATCCCTGCTCCCCGGTCGGCCCTGTTCGTTTCATACCGTACCTCACTTCTTGACGATCTCCGAATACATGTCGTAGGCTTCGAAGGCGTTCTTGGCCGCATCCTCGAAGGTCTCGCGGGGAGCGAGCGTCCTCTCGACGATCTGCTCCACCATTCGGGCTTCGCTGTGGGCGAAGCCCCTCTCCTTGAGGGAGCTCAGCGCCCGCATGTAGCGGTCGCCGAGCCTTATGGTCAGCCCGTCACCCTCTTCAGCCGGTGCATCCCTTCGCATGTAGTTCCGGAGCGCGATGCGCATCAACTGCGAGCGGTTCGCGAACTCAGGGTTATCGTCCAAGAAGACGTCCATCAGATGGATGTCCTCCGGTTCCATCCTGAGCGTTATCCGTTCGCCGTCCATCCACATCACCTTTTCTTACGGTACAGAGCCCCCTTCTGCGGCTCTGAATATGACATTTCAATATACACTATTTAAAAATTGTCATACATTGTAAGACATTGTATGACATGCCTCCAGCATCCCGGAGGAATAAATATTCATTCTGTTCCAGACTTAAAACAGTTTGCCCACCGTCATCAAGGCTGGTATGACGCCCCCGCTACGTAAATATCTAATAAAGAATTCCCGTTCTGCTTTCAGAACCCCCTAGAGGACCTCGTATGGCAGCCCGTTTCAAAGATATAGAGGAGAAGTGGCAAAGGAGGTGGGAGGAGGCCGGCCTCCATCTCGCGGAGAGGGACTCCCGCCCCAAGTTCATGATAATCTTCGCCTATCCCGGCGTCACCGGCTACCTGCATGTGGGGCATATGAGGGGCTACACCTATGTGGACGCCATCGCCCGCTACAAGCGCATGGAGGGGCACAACGTGCTCTTCCCGGTAGGCACCCACGCCACTGGCAACGGCGCCATAAGCCTCGCCAACCGAGTCGCCGCCCGCGACCCGGACACCCTTGAATACCTTCTGCGCAACGGCTGCCCGCAGGACAGGATCGAGGACCTGGAGACCCCGGAGGGCGTGGTGGAGTTCTTCAACGACGTCTATGTCAACGATTATTGGAAGAGGTTCGGGTTCCTCGCCGATTGGAGGAGGTTCACCTCCTCCATCCGTCCCGACTACAGCCGCTTCATACAGTGGCAGTTCCGCAAGCTGATGGAGAAGGGGCTGCTGGTGCAGAAACCGTATTACGCCCCCGCCTGCGTTGACTGCGGCCCGGTGGCCGTCGACCCTTCGGAGACCGACCTCTCCAAAGGCGGCGGCGCCGAGGTGAACGAGTACACGCTCCTCAAGTTCCGCTGCGGCGACGAGCTGCTGATCGCCGCCACCCTGAGGCCGGAGACCGTGTTCGGTCAGACCAACTTCTGGGTCAATCCCGATGTCGAGTATGCCAGGGTGAAGGTGGGCGAGGAGACATGGATAGTGTCCGCCCCCGCGGCACGGAAGCTCTCTTTCCAGATGGACGACGTCGAGGTCCTGGGCCAGGTCCGGGGGAAGGAACTTTTGGGGATGATGTGCCAGGCCCCTATGGTGGGGAGGGAGATACCGGTGCTTCCGGCGGGATTCTGCGACCCCGAGGTGGGTACGGGGTTGGTCACCTCGGTGCCGTCCGACGCCCCCGATGACCTGGTGGCGCTGCGTCAGCTGCAGGGCGATCCATCGTTGATGGAGTCCTACGGCCTCGACCCTTCCGTGGCGGACATCGAGGTAATCCCCATAATCGACATAGAGGGCTACGGCCCCTGCGCCGCCGCGGACTCCGTGGACCGCGTGGGCATAACGGAGAGCGGCGACCCCCGACTGGTGGAGGCTAAGAAGCAGGTCTACAAGGACGGCCACCACCTGGGGCGCATGAACAAACTGTGCACAGGGTATGAAGGACTCAGGGTGGAGGAGGCGAAGGAGCGCATGCGCGACGACATGCTCGCCGCCGGCGAGGCCGAGCTCTTCCACGATCTCTCCGAGGAGGTGGTCTGCCGCTGCGGCGGACCGGTGATGATACGCCGTGTCGACGACCAGTGGTTCATCGATTACGCCGACCCGGACCTGACGGCCCGCACCAAGGCCCACTGCGAGGAAATGGGCATCTTCCCCGCCGAGTACCATCACAACGTCCAGGCGGTCCTGGACTGGTTCCGGGAGCGCGCCTGTGTGCGCAAGGGCAGCTGGCTCGGCACACGGTTCCCCTTCGATGAGGAGTGGATCATCGAGGCGATATCCGACTCCACCCTCTATCCGGTGTATTACATAATATCCATGCATGCCAACGACGGCTCCCTTTCCCCCGAGCAGATGGGAGAGGATTTCTTCGACCACGTCATACTGGGCCGCGGCGACGCCGCCGCGGTGTCCCGCAGCACCGGCGTTCCCGTTGAGCTGCTGGAGTCCATCAGGGAGGACATATCGTACTGGTACCCCTTGGACCTGAACCTGGGTGGAAAAGAGCATATGACGGTGCACTTCCCGGCGTTCCTGTTCAACCACCAGGCGGTGATGCCCGAGGACAAGCTCCCCCGCGGCATCTTCGTGAATTGGTACATAACCGGCAAGAAGGGCAAGATATCGAAGTCCAAAGGCGGAGCGCAGCCCATACCCGGCGCGGCGGAGAAGTTCGGCGTTGACGCGCTGCGCCTGTATTACGCTCACGTCGCCTCCCCCTTCCAGGACGTGGAGTGGGACGAGGACATAGTGACCTCCTACCGCCACAGGACGGAGAGGACGATGAGGATGATGGAGGAGCTGCATTCCCTCGATGGCGAGGACGAGGGAAGCGTCGACGCCTGGATGCTGTCACGCATGTCGCGTCACGTGGCCGAGGCAGGGGGGCATATGGAGTCGTACGACCTCCGGCAGATGGCCAACGTCGTCTACTTCGACATCCCCAACGACATCCGCTGGTACCTGCGCCGCGGCGGCCGCTGCCGCCGCACCGCCCGCAAGGCCCTCGACGCCTGGTTGCGGATGACCTGCCCGATCACACCTCACATCGCCGAGGAGGCCTGGGAGTCGCTGGGCGGCGAGGGTCTGCTCTCCTCCGCCGAGTACCCCGCCGCCGAAGGCACGGACCCCTCGAGCGAGCTCGGCGAGAGCTATCTGCGCGATGTGCTCGAGGACGTTAACGAGATAGTCCGCGTCACTGGCATGAAGGCCCGCTCCCTGCATCTCTACACCGCCCCGGAATGGAAGAACCTGGTGCAGTCGATGGCGGTGGAGATGGCCCGCGCCGGCGAGCTGAGCGTGCCCGCCCTCACCAAGAGGGCGATGCAGGACGAGAGGGTGCGCCGCAACGGCAAGGCCGCCTCGGAGTTCGCCAAGAAGGTCGCTCAGGACACCGCCCGCCGTTCCGCCGCGGAGCTGGAGAGGCTGTCCGCCCCCATCGACGAGCTGACCCTCCTGCAGGACGCCAAAGGATTCCTGGAATCGGAGCTGGGCGTGGCAATCGAGTTGCACGACGCCGCCGACCCCCGACACGACCCGCAGGGCAAGGCCAAAGCGGCCATGCCCTTGCGGCCGGCCATGCTGCTGGAGTGAGTCAATCCCGCCAACGGCGGTAGAGGGAATGCTCTATTTCCAGCTGGTCGAGCATGCGGCCGACCACGAAATCCACCAGATCGCCCAGCTCGATGGGCCGGTGGTAGAACGCCGGGCTGGCGTCCAGCACCGTGACGCCGGCGCGGGCGAGCCGCAGCTCGTTCTCGAGCATGAACTGGCTCTTAGGGGTCTCGCGGGGCACGATCACCAGCTTGCGCCCCTCCTTCAACGCCACAGATGCCACCCGGGTGATCAAGGTGTCAGCGATGCCCTGGGACATCTTGGCCACGGTGGACATACTGCACGGTACGATGAACACCGCGTCGACGCGGTTGCTCCCCGAGGCCACCGGGGCGCCGAGCTCGTCATCCTCATGGACGTGATCGGCCAGCGCCTTGACCTCCTCGTATTCGATGCCGCATTCATACTCCATGATCTCCTTGGCGGTGGGAGACATCACGAGGGTCTTCTCGCCCGGGAGCTCCTGTAGCAGTCTCAGGCCGTACACGCTGCCGGAAGCGCCGCTTATGCAGACAATGAATCTCACGAGGTTAACTATCGGCGTGCATAGATTAAGTTTCTGGTGATTGTCCACAATCCGTCGGGCCGGCATAATCCTTTTATATAGGTGCAATATTCACACAACATAGCAATACTCCCTGACGCCTTAGTTCGGGTACTGTTGATAGAGGTTGAATATATGGTCACCGTCTATGATGTCCCTCCTGAGAAACTGATACTCAAGACCGCCGAGAAGCTCAAAGGAATAGATTCCATCGAACCTCCGGAGTGGTCGGAGTTCGTCAAGACAGGAAGGCACACTGAAAAATCCCCCACCCAGGACGACTGGTGGTACACCAGGGCGGCCTCGGTCCTGAGGAAGATCTACATGAAGGGCCCGATGGGCTCCTCCCGACTGTCCGAGGAGTACGGCGGGTTCGCCGACCGGGGCGCCAAACCCAACAAGGCCGTGAAGGGGAGCCGCAACATCGCCAGGAAATGCCTCATCCAGCTGGAGGCCGCCGGCCTGCTCAGGCCGGTGGAGAAGGGTGGGAGGGGTATAAGCCCGCAGGGCATGTCCCTGCTCGACAATGCGGCCAAAGAGGTCTTCGAAGAGCTGAACGCCTAAAGGTGATGAGCATGGATGACTCCGAGATTGAAGCCATAAGGCAGAGAAAGGTAGCCGAGATGCAGAAGCAGCAGCAGCAAGGCGCCCAGGCCGAGGAAGCGGCCCAGCAGAGGGAGCAACAGAAGCAGTCCATCCTACGGCAGCTGCTCACCGTCGACGCCCGCGATAGGCTGGCGAATCTGCGCATGGCCTATCCCGACATCGCCGAATCCGTGGAGTACCAGCTGATACAGCTGTCCCAGAGCGGCCGCCTTCAGGGCCAGATCAACGATGATATGCTTCGTGACATACTCAAACAGATGACCCCCCAGCAGCGGGATATCAAGATCGAGAGGAAATGATATGACAAGGAACAAGCCGCCTGCCATGAAGGCCAGGTTGAAGAAGGCAGGCAATCAGAACCGCAGAGTGCCCGCCTGGGTCATGATTCGTACCAACAGGAATTTCCTGCGCCACCCCAAGAGGAGAAGCTGGCGTATGACCAACCTCAAGGAGTGAGTATTCAGATGGAAGACAACGAGAGGATAATGAACATACCCCTCAGGGACACCAAGACTGTTCCCCGCAGCAAAAGGGCCAATCGCGCCATCAAGGAGATAAGGGAGCACGTGGCCCGCCACATGAAGGTGGAGGACGATGAGCTCATCTGGATAGACACCGCGCTCAACGAGAGGATATGGTCACGGGGCATCCAGAAGCCCCCCTCGAAGGTCACCGTGAAGGCCATCCGCTTCGAGGACGGTCTCGTCGAGGTCTCCTTGGCGGGAGAGTGAGGTCTTCTCCGCCATGTTGAAACTCTCCAGCTATGGGGGGAACCCATACCTGGGCGTCTATTGCGTCTCCAACGACAGCCTGGCGCTGATGCCTTCTGACGCCCATCCGTCGCTGGTGGAGGACAGCGGTCAGGCGCTGGGGGCAGAGACGGTCAAGCTGACCATGTCCTCCTGCCACATTCTGGGCTCCCTGGTGGCGATGAACTCCAACGGCATAGTGGTCACCAACCAGGCCGAGTCCGCCGAGATCCGGAAGCTGGAGGAGCACCTGCCGGTCTTGAAGTTGGAGGACCGCCTCAACGCCGCCGGCAACAACATACTCATCAATGACCACGGCGCGGTGGTGAACCGCAACTTCCGCCCCGGCACCATCGAGGCGTTGGAGGACTTCTTAGGTTTGGAATGCGTCCGCCTCAGGGTCGCGGGCATGGACACCGTGGGCTCGGTGTGCAGGGTCACCAACAAGGGCGGCATATGCCACCCCAAGGCCTCCGAGAGGGAGGTGTCCGTGCTGTCCGAGGCCCTGAACGTCGATTTCTCCCCCATAACCCTGAACTACGGTTCAGCGAGGGTCGGCGCATGCATAGTGGCCAATTCCCACGGGGCGCTCGTAGGTGAAACGAGCACGCCCATAGAGCTGGGCCGGCTCGAGGACGCGCTGCATCTTTTCTGATGGCCGCGTTCGTTCACATGGAGAATATCCAGTACTCCATGGCCTCGATCATGTCGTCGCGGGTGAAATCGATCTCGTTCCCCACTCGATAAATGAGCTCCTCCGGTATCCCCGCGAGGAATGTCTCCACATTGTCCAGGACCAGGCCTAGGCCGCTTATGCGGTAATGCATCGGCACCACTATCCTCGGTCTGATGCGGTCGATTATGTCCTTGGCCTCGTTGGAGTTTATGGTGGTCACTCCTCCTATCGGTATGAATAGAACATCGATCTCACCGATTTTTTCCATGATCTCATCGCTCAGGGTATGGCCTAAATCTCCTAGATGGCAAAAGACTGTGTCATCAAGTTGGAAACGGTACACGATGTTCGTTCCGCGCTTCGTCCCCTCCGAATCATCGTGATAGGTCTTATGCCCGTCCACCTGAAGGCCGTTGACGCAGAACGAGCCCTCTTTGAATGAAAGCTCGGCGTGGTCGCCCTTGATGACCCTGACCGCGTTATGGTCGTAGTGGTCATGGCTGATTAGCACCACATCAGCCTTCAGCCTAGGAGGCCTGATGCCTATGGATTTGCCGTCGTGAGGGTCGGTTACCACGGTCAGCCCGTTCCGCACTTCGAAACAGGATTGACCATGCCATTTGATTCTCAGTTGACCACCTGCAAGTTATCAACTCATCTGTTAAGCTATACTCATCAATTAAACCTTCGTTCCTTTTCTCAACCTACCGATGCTGGCCAAAATACATTAATACGGACACGTCTACTTTCTGGGAGCACATGAAGAAGACTCTAATCCTCGCGGTGGACCGGGACGACGATTTCGGTAAGAAGGCCGACATCGGCAGCCCGGCGGTGGGAAGGGACGCCAACGAGAAGGCAGCTCTGTCCCTGGCCTTGGTCGATCCCGAGGATTCCGACGTCAACACCATACTCGCCGCCCTCAGCATGTACGATGAGATGAAAGCGGACGGTTATGATGTGGAGATTGCGCTCATCTGCGGCGACCCCAAAGTGGGATACCGTTCCGACAGCATCATCTCTCAAGAGCTGGAATACGTTCTGGACACCGTCAAGCCCGACCGGGTCATCCTGGTGAGCGATGGCGCCGAGGACGAGTACATATACCCTATAGTATCCTCGAGGGCGAAGATAGACTCGGTGCGCAGGGTCTTCGTCAAACAGGCCCCTGGGGTGGAGGGCGCCCTGTACATATTAATGAAGATGTTGCAGGACGATGACAAGCGCAAGAGGTTCGTCACGCCCTTCGGCATAGTGCTGATTGTACTGGGCGTCTTCGCCGTGATACCGGACTTCTACAACCTGATAAGCACAGGCAACATCGGCCACATAACGGGCATGATGGGCGGCGTGCTGCTTCTCGTTCTAGGGGTCTATTCCTTGAGCTACGCCTACAAGATGCTTCCACGTTTGCGGCGGTGGTACGCCGTATTGCGGAACTCCATACGCCGCGGCAACCAGAGGATACCGTTCACCATAACGGCCATCGTGCTCTTCATCTCCGGCCTGGTCATCGGCATACGGGCGGCCTTGGACGTCCCGGAGGCGAGCACCCTCTATCAGCTCATACTTTTCAGCACCACTGTGATATGGATGTGGATATTCGCCTTACTCTGTTATGAAGGAGGCAAGTTCATCGACCTCTATCTGGAGCAGAGGCGGATCAGGCATAGCTTCCTGATCGCCGCCCTCACCCTCTTTGCGCTGGCCTTCATCCTCCAGGGCATGCTGGACATATTCGCGCTCGGCCTCGGCTTCACGCCCACGAACGAGATCATAATCGTCATGGAACTGATGCTGGGGTTCACCTTCGCCGTCATCGCTGGAATCCTCCAGTCCGCGTTCAACAACATCATCGAGAAGCATTCCGTCACCATGGGGACATGAGGGGCAGCCATGGATTTCAAGCAATGGGAACCGGTATATGCCAGGATAATAGAGGAGATGGGGTATTCACGGACCCAGGACGAGGCCTCTGCCCGACTGCTACGCCAACTTGCGGCCAACAAAGAGCTTATGGACCCCGATGAGCTGAGGCCGTTGATGGCCGACGGCGTCACGGTGGTGGGGGCCGCGGCGACGCCGGAGGGCCTTCAGGATGCGGATGGGACGCTTATATGCGCCGGCTCTGCCGCAAGCATAATGAGGGATGCGGACCGGACGCCTCATCTGCTGGTGACCGACCTCGATGGCGATGTTGAGGACCAGGCGGAGCTATGCCGCCGCGGGTCGATCGCGGTCATCCACGCCCACGGTGACAACCATCAGCTCATACAGGACCACATCGCCCTCTTCAAGGGGCCGATGGTGATAACCACCCAATCCCGCCCTGACATGCTCGTCGAGAACTTCGGTGGGTTCACTGACGGGGACCGCGCCGTCTGCATGGCCAGACACATGGGGGCGAAAACGGTCTCCCTCATAGGTTTCGACTTCGACCGGCCGCTGGTGAGGGAGGATGAGGACGAGGCCACCAAAAGGAGAAAGATCGAATGGGCGCGCAGGATCATACTGGACATGAACCCTCCTGGAGTAAAGCTCGTGTTTCGTTAGTCGGCGGTCGTTCCGGGCGACAATATATTAGAATGCAGCGCATACGGTGACAGGAGGGCTAGACCTTTGACTTTTGTAACCATGGAGAACATAGTTTCCGCCCTGAAAAACACACTGGGCAAAAAGGGCATGAACGAGGACGAGATCAAGGACCTCGCCGAGTACATAATGAGCTTCTTCGGTTATGAGAAGGAGGTCATAGACAACATCCTGACATCCGAGGACCGGGACGTGTTCTACATGCTCGAGGAGGAAGGCATCCTAAACACCACCCAGGAACAGGTCAACCTGAAGAAGGGGAAGCTGTGGAGGATACACTACTGGGTCCTGAAGGGGGAGCACATAGACCGCCTCGCCCAAGATGACAACGTCGAGGAGGATGAACGCGATGAGTACGAGATTGTCTACGGGGAGATGGGCGACGAGGTTTGGACGCGGTCCTCCGAAGGCGATGAGGATGAAAACCATTAATTGCGTGACATGATTCAGGTGCCACGATGGAACCCGTGACCACGGCACTGCTGCTCCTTCTCACCGTTTACATCGGCGCTTGGGTGTACATCCGCAAGAACCCGGCGGCCCGCGAGCGGGGGATAGTGCCCTACGGCCCCACCATAATGGTAAAGACCCAGGCGGGCAAGGCCGTCATGGAGAGGCTCTCAGCCCCCAAAAGGTTCTGGCGGGGCTTCGCCGCCCTATCCAAGGTGATAGTCTTCGGCCTCATGGCCTTCATGACCGGCCTGCTGCTGTGGCAGTCGACGATAATCGCCACCATACCGAGGGAGGCGGCACTGGGTCCGGAGTACATACTGGGCATCCCCGGCCTCAATCCTATCATCCCCATCGGGTACGGCGTCATAGCCCTGGTCGTCTGCATTGTCATACACGAGGTGGCGCACGGGATACTCACGCGGGTGCACGGGATGAACATCAAGACCACTGGCCTCCTGTTCCTGGTGTTCCCGATAGGGGCTTTCGTGGAGCCCGACGAGGAGGCATTGTCCAAAGCAACCAAACGGGAAAGGGGTGATGTTTACGCTGTCGGCGCCGCGGCCAACTTCATTGTGGCGGCGGCGTTGGCGCTGCTGCTGACCGTGGGGATGCTGGGCGGTGTGCAGGCCTCGTACGGCGACAACCCTGTCATAGTGGACGTCTCCGGCGGGTCCCCCGCCGATATATCCGACATCGGCACCGGCATGGTGGTGGTGGGCATGGGCGGTGTGCAGATAGACAGCATATCGGATTTCTTCTCCTACAACGCCAGCGACCCGGGCGATGAGATAACGGTCAATATGGTCAAGGACGACCGTCAATTCGACATCGACATGGTATCCGGCGTCATGATCGAATCCGCGCCATCCAACCGACCAGCGGCCCAAGCGGGCCTTGAGGCGGGCATGCTCATAAAGTCGATAGACGGTGAGACCATACGGGGCATGGACGACTTCAACCGCGTGATGGATGGCACCGAGGTCGGCCAGAACATAAGCATGCTCATGCTTGAGCGCACCGATGGCGAATGGCAGCAGGCCGGACCCTTTGAGATAACGCTCACTGACGGGCCCGAGGACAAGGGATACATCGGTGTCACCAGCAGCTTCGCCGGAATGGGCGTGAACACCCCGGACGCCATATTGGGGTTCTTAAAGGACCCCTATGGGGGCTCGGAGGGAATCAACGGATACGTCATGGACACCCTCAGATACCTGGCGTTGCCGTTCATAGGCCTGTCGCCCATGCCGGCGGAGTTAACTTGGCTATTCCCGACCGGCGGCGCGCTCGACGGCGACCTGTTCTGGGTCCTGGCGAACATCGTCTATTGGGTGTTCTGGATGAATCTAATGATAGGGCTCACCAATTCCCTGCCCGCTGTGCCGCTGGACGGGGGGTTGATGTTCATGGATGCCGTGGACAGCGCGGTGGAGAAGCTGAAGCCCAACGCCGATGATGAGGAGCGCGCCCGCATCGTGGGCACCCTCACCATGTGGATGTCCCTCCTGATATTGTTCCTGATAATCTGGCAGTTCGTCGGCCCCCGTATATGAGGCCTTGAGGAAAAAATAGTGAAGAGGGGCCGAGCCCCTGTGTTTATCGGGCCTCAGAGGTCCTGACCCTTGACACGGTCGTGCAGCTCGCCGATCTTCCCCTTGTTCCAGCTGCTTATCTTGGAGAAGAAGCCGGTGACGCGGGTGATGCCCTCCACGTTGGTGGAGTGGCAGAAGCCGCAGCTGTCGTTCATGCCCCTCACCGTCTTGCCGCATTCCAGGCAGGAGGTGAACTCGGGGCTGAAGGCTATCTGCACGTTGTTGGTGTTGAAGAACGCTTTGCGCACGAAGGCGGCGATGTTCTCCGCCGGGGGCTTGGACTCTCCTAGCCAAACATGGGTCAGCGCCCCCGCCTCTATGAGCGGATGGAACAGGCCCTCCTTCCGGGTGCGGTCGATGGGGCTGATGTCCGATTGGACGTTCAGGTATGTGGAGTTGGTGTAGTAGAGCTCTCCGTTGGCCTTGCTGCCCTTGACCACCGAGCTTGCCTGCAGCGGGAAGTCCTTCATGTCGAGCTTGGCGAAGCGGTAGGCGGTGCTCTCGGCCGGGGTCTGCTCCAGCGGCATCTTGAAGCCGTATTCCTCACCCAGCCTTTCGACCTCCTTCTTCATGTAGGAGATGACCTTGAGGCCGAACTTCAAGGCATCTTTCGACTGGTGGAGCTCCTGACCGGTGTGGTACTGCACCATCTCATTGAGGCCCACCATGCCGATGAGGAAGGTGGACTTGTCTATACGGTAGTACGGTTCCCCGTCAAGGTCCATGGTCAGCAATGCCAGGGGTCCGTGGTTCTTCAGGTCCATCAGCTGAGCGATGAACTCCTTCTTCTGCAGGTGGGCCTTAGCCGCCAGCTCGATGTGGTGGGTGATGTTCTCGAACAGCCTCTCTTCGTTCCTCTCTGCCATGTAAGCGAGGCGGGGGAGGTTGAGGGTGCAGTTCTGCATGGCTGAGAAACGCATCTTCCAGGGCGTCTTGGCCTCCTCCAGGTCCTCGTCGTCGAGCTTGAAGGAGAGGCGGCAGCACTCCGATATCTTGGCGGTGTCGCCCCGGTCGAAGACGAAATAGGTGTTGCCCTTCTCTGCCGCCACATCGGAGATCTTCACCAGGAACTCCTCATGCCCCTCCGTCTGGAAGAAGCGCTCGGTGATGTGGACCTGAGGCTTGGGGAAGAAGAAGGGCCTGCCGAGCGCGTCGCCCTCCATGTACACATCGAATAGCGCGTTGAGGAAGCGCCGGCTCTCGACCTCGTAGTCCTCGTAGTTCTTTCCGGTGAACTCCCCTCCCGGGCCGATGGCGGGGACGCCGATGAAGTGCTTGGGGGTCTCCCAGTAAAGGTTTATGTCGCTGAATATGGACTGGCCGCCCCGGGCGACCGCCTGCTGCGCGAACTCGTACACCAATATCTGCGCGAGCTGCTTCATGCGCTTGTCGTCGACACCCACCAGGTACGGTGCGAGGAAGGTGTTGAAAGCGTCCCACCCTATCGCTCCGGCGAAATGGCCCTGCAGGGCCGCGGAGAACTTTATTATCTGCTCTATGAGCACCTCGGGATGCTTGGCAGGGGTGGCTATCGAGAGGGCGTTGGGAAGATTAAGGCCGAACTTCTTGACGTACTCGATGGACTGGCCCCCGCAATAGGGGCGGTCTATCATGCCGAGGTCGTGCAGATGCATGGTCCCGGTCATGTGCACATCGGCGATGTCAGGGGTGAAGACCTCGAGCAATGCGAACTCCTTCTTGATGTTCTCCGAAAGGGTGAGGTTGGTGGCCTCCGGGCCATGGGGGACGTTGGCGTTCTCCTTGTTGGGATTGGTGATTATCTGCCGTGCATCATACAAGGGCACGCCCAGGCGGGTGTGCTGCTTGCGTATGGATTCCAGACCGTACTCGACCAGTTTGGCGTTGGTGAGCTCCCTTATTAAAGGGGCGGTGATGTAGCCGATCTCCATCTTGGACACCATCTTCTCGACCTCGGTCGAAACGATGGCGGCGGCGTCAACGCTTATCTCCGTCTCCCTCATCAACGCGTCGAATATCCTTTCCTTGTTCCATTTCTTGAGCTCCTCATCGGAGGTGCGGACGAAGAGAGTGAGGTCGGTGGACTCCCCCTCTTTCATCTGCGATCCTTTCTTGAACGTCTCTTTCACTTTCATGTGATTCCCAACCCTGTGGCATTGCTTATGAATGGTAATGTTCCCGAACATTCACGGGACTATCCAATTCGCCCTATCACCTATAAAGCAATTTTTGAACTCGAGGTGATAAACTAAACGGCCATTAATACTGATATCTGTTATCATGTTTGTTATCATATTCGTTATCATAACTTCGTTCCAGATAGTAATATCCCCGTTCTTCGTGTTCGTTGGTAAGTAAAAAATGGGTTAAATGTCTTTCTTTGCAACCATGCTGCACCGGTCTTGTGACGTTTGAGAAACAAGGATTCCGCGCCGGTCAAACATCACCTTTCGGGAAGGACACGGACCATCTCATGCCACCGTTGTAGGACCACCATATCATGCCCTCCAACCTCTCCTCGACGATCTCCTTCGCCACCTTGAGCCCCAGCTTCCCATGCTTATCGATTCTGAAACCCTCCGGAACGCCCGGCCCGTCATCAATCACTTCCAGCAGGTACTCGTCACCGGCCTCTTTGAAACTGACCACGACCCTGCCTCCGCTGTCTGAAAAAGCGTGATTTATGGAGTTGGTCAACAATTCGGTGACCACGATAGAGAGGTCGGTGGTCTTGTTGTAGTCAAGACGGACGGACTCTATATCCGTCTCAAGTCGGACCTTGTCCTGGAGGCCGTAGCCTTCGACGATCTGTCTCAGCAACCAGTTCAGATTGGAATTGATGTCCACCCTAACGAAGTCATCGGACTGGAATACGAAACCGTGTATCGATGACATCGACATTATCCTCGCCTCGGCGTCCCGCAGACTGTTTCTGACGGCCTCGTCATCGGCGGACATCATCTGCATGTTCAGCATCCCCACTATCATGGCCAGGTTGTTCCTGACGCGGTGATGCAGCTCGGCGAGCAGCACCGTACGCTCCTCCACCGCCTTCTCCAAGCTCTCCTCGTAGTCCTTGAGCTCGGTTACGTCCTCGGCCATGCCTTGATAGCCCCGGACTTTGCCATTGACGAAGATGGGCGAGAGGCTGATCGCCAGCCTTCTGCCCTCGCCGCGCATCTTGACCTCGAAGACCCCCGCTACGTCCCCGCCTCTGAGCGCGTCGCTCTCCATGATCAGGAAATCCCGCCTCTGGTTCACATGCACGAGGTGGGACAGCCCCCTCACTGTAATCGATGACACCTCATCGGGACCGAGAACGTTGTGAACTGAGGGAGAGTAATAGAAGTATCCCTTGTCCTTGTCGCGGATGAATATGAATTTGTCCTCCCCGGATATTATCCGGTTCAGAGTGAAGGCCTCCCAGCGCAGGATGGTCATGAAGCTCCCCACGGCTATGTATATGACAGACCGGGAGGCCACTGGCGCCCACTGATCGAAATGGAGAGTGCCCAAGTGCCAGCTGAAGAACATGTACAGGGAGATGTAGGCCGCCGCTACCCCGAATGAGAAGATTATGCCGTGGCGGGGGAACCAGTAAGCGGCCATTATGATGGGTATGTAGAACAAGTGGGGGAACACCACGTTGATTCCCTGATACATCATGACCACCGTTATGACGAGGATGGCGCCCGTCACCGAGGCGATGGTGGCAAGCTGTCGTTGAGTCCCGATATCCCGGGCGGAAAGCCGCAACAGAAGAAGAGGAATCTTTCCGTAAGGCAGCCGGGTTCTCTCCGCGCTCCCGCTGCCGCCATTCGTGCCTCTATCATCATCAGAGGAAAACCTGAATGCACGTTTCATAGGACCGCCGGACTCCGGCATGTCACCGTTCACCGTTTGAACAACGGACTGAATCATATTTAACTATGATTAATAAAAAACTGGCATACGCCCCCCTGATCGCCGAAGATTGAGACCGTAGAACGTTGGCATGTCAGGGCTGATGTTCCGGGGCGAAGATGCGACCTGTCGACTAATGGCGACAATGGGTCGCGGTGGACGTGTTCACTGTCATCGTCGCCCCTTGACGCTGACCGCTTCCTAGTCATGGCAACATCTTTATTATCAAATCTGTTATCAGATTCGATACAATGGCCAAGATACCTATCGAGGACGATTTCCGAAGGACCGTCCTCGAAGCCCTGGGCAAGGAAGGCAAGTCCATCAGCTCCCTCTCCAAGGAGCTGGAGAGGCAGGGCCACCGTTATCACCGTCTGATCATCACCGGATACCTGCGAGCCCTGGCGGACATGCAACTGGTGAAAGAGAAGGACGTCCCTCCCTCCAAGGTCTACGTCCCCCTGGCGAAGCACGATGACAGCATCTATACGAGGGCGAGAGAGGCGGCGGAGGAGACCGCTGATGACCCGGACCTACGCACCCTGCAGGCCCTGCATTCGATACTGAGGAGACCGGTCTACGAATCGGAGCTTCGCGAGGCAGAAGTGGGTATCATCAAAGGGGTGGCATTGAGCGAGGAGGGCATGGCGGAGCTGCGGGCGGCGCTCCCCAAAAGGCTCAAGTCCCGCTTCGGCGCCAAAGAGCCCGCCTATCTGCCTGAGGCGTCCCCTTCTGCCGAGGACCTTGCCCGCACCCTCGAAGCGTTGGCGTCATCGGTCACCCTTTGCCGCCACCTCGTCCTCGACAGCAGGCAGAGCAAGCTTATCTGAACCGACAATATATTTATCGTAAGATGGGATACGAGGGGTATGGACGTCGACGGAATCGTGGATAAGGTGAGGAACTTCCCGGGCATCACCCGCAAGCGCCCCATCGAGGAGGTGGTGGGATACCTTCCGACCGCTGATTTCCAAGATGTCCTGGCCTCCGCGGGCGAGGATGCCGCGGTCATAAGGCACGGCGAGGAGTGCCTGCTCTTCGCCGCCGACGGCATAATGGAGTCGTTGATGAAGACCAACCCCTTCTACGCGGGGTACTTCTCGGTCCTCGTCAACGTCAACGACATAGCCGCCATGGGCGGCAGGCCGCTGGCGATGGTGGACATCGTGTCGATAAAGGACAACCGCATCTGCATACAGGTCCTCAAGGGCATGGAGACGGCGGTGCGCAAGTTCAACGTCCCCATGGTAGGAGGGCACACCCACCCTGACTGCGATTACAACGCCGTCGATGTGTCGATAATCGGTACCGCCCCTTGCGACGAGGTCATATTCAGCCATACTGCCAATGAGGGCGATGACGTCGTCTTCGCCATGGACCTCAACGGCTTCTACCCCCCCGACCTGCCGTTAGCATGGGACAGCACCTCTGACAAGAGCGACGAGTACGTGCGGGACCAGATAACCCTCATGCGGCGTATCGGAGCGGAGGGGCTGGTCAGCGCCGCCAAGGACATGAGCAATCCTGGTTGCCTCGGAACTCTAGGCATGCTGCTGGAGACCAGCGGCAAGGGGGCCCGTGTCGACCTCGGCAAGATACCGGTGCCCGAGGGTGTGGATTTCGACCAATGGGCGGTCTCGTACCAGGGATGCGGTTTCTCCATCACCTGTCCGCCGGAGAACTCGCAGCGCCTCATAGACATGTTCGCCGAGGTGGGCATGGACGGCGCGGTGGTGGGATCGGTGCGCAAAGGAAGGGTGTACTCCATACATCATGGCGGCGAGGAGAGGACGCTGTACGATTTCTCCAAGGACAAGATAACCGGATGCATAAGGAAGGGGTGAGTGCTAGGCCACGGAGGTTGCCGCGCTCTCGCCCGAAGGTTGACCGTATCGCTTCTCAGCCCCGCTACCCATCGAGCGTCGGTAGTTCGCGGTGAGGCTGCTCCCGTCAGGGCCTCGCCCGGTCTCCGCGATCATAGTGGCGGTAGCGACCCTCCGGTCGAACCTGGCCACTGCCTCCGGCCCCGTTGGACAGGACCTCATCGTCGCAATACTGGGCCTCCGAGGTCGAGCTACGTCGTCCTCCGCTGTCACCTCCGCATATCGACGGTTTCGGTATACAAGGATACGCCGAGCATCCCGGTCTAGCCTAGCACTCTTAGCTAAGTTACGGACCTATTTAGTCGTTTCCTTCACTGGCCAGGGGGGACGGGGCCGCCGCGGTCCAAAGAGCAGACCCATTCGTAGTAGTTCTGGTTGACGATCCGCGCCAGCTCGATATAGGTGTGCAGCGGCCCCTTCATCATACGGTTGGGGCGCATGGATATGGTCAGATGGCCTATCACGCAGCGCTTGGAGCGGTCGGATATGGCGTTGTCGTGGACGGCGAGGTTCCGCACGGTGATGATGTCGTGCCACTGCCTGTTCCTATCCTCGCCCATGAGGCCGGCGTCGCGGCTGGCGTCCATTATTCCCCGAAGGTGCTGCGAATCCTTGAAGATGCATCGGGAACGGCAGACCTTCTTGGAGGAGTGCTCGATGGCACTGAGCGTCTCGATGAAGAGCATCTTGCCCAGGTAGACCGCGCGGTCAGCCATCTCCTCTCCCATCTTCTCCTCGTCGATGCCGGCATCGAAACGGTCGCTGCTCCACAGCCGCTGATAGAGGTGCAGCATCTCCCTGGTGATCATCGCCTTGTTGTGTACCATGGTGAAGGCCATGGCCTCGACGCTCTTGTCCTTCTCGTCGGACCGCAGTATATCCAGGAATAGCCTCGATTCCTCGATGAGTAGTTCGGCCCTCTCCACCAGGTCGTGCACGGCCGTCCATCGGACGGCTGGTTTAAACCTGTTGCCCCGCGGTCCAATCTTAAATAAGGGTGACTAGATTACCTTGGCCATCCGGAGGTGAAGCAGGATGTATTGGAACGCCCGCATGGAATGCATGCCCCCCGAAGAGTTGAAGAATCTCCAGTACCGGGAGCTGAAGTCCCTGGTCTACAAGCTTTACAGCTTCAACAACTTCTACCGCGACCGTATGGACGAGCACGGTGTGCATCCCGACGACATACAGAGTCTGGAGGACATACGAAAGCTGCCCTTCATGTACAAGCAGGACCTGAGGGACCACTACCCATGCCAGATGTTCACCTCCCCTCGCGAGGAGGTGGTGCGCTACCACGTGTCCTCGGGCACCACTGGCAAGCCCACCCTGGTGGGATACACCGAGCACGACATCGAGTTCTGGACCGACAGCCTCGCCCGCGCGCTCACATCGATCGGCATCGGCAGAGGTGACGTGGTCCAGGTGTCCTACGGCTACGGGCTATTCACCGGCGGGCTGGGACTCCACTACGGGGCGGAGAGGGTGGGTGCCACCGTCCTGCCGGCAAGCGTCGGCAACACCGAGCGCCAGCTGGAGCTGATGATGGACCTTGACGTGACCGCCATCGCCTGCACCCCGTCGTACATGATACACATGGGCGAGGTCGCCAAACGCCTGGGCATCGACTTCATCCGCGACACCAAGCTGCGCAAGGCGATACTGGGCGCTGAGCCCTGGTCGGAGGGCATGCGTCGGCACATCCAGGAGGGTCTGGGGATCGAAGCCTACGACATCTACGGAACCTCCGAGATATCCGGTCCGATGTTCACCGAGTGCGAGGAGCGCAACGGCATCCACATCTGGGGGGATGTGGCCTTGGTCGAGATAATCGACCCCGAGACTGAAGAGCCCCTGCCTCCAGGGGAAGTGGGTGAGCTGGTCATAACCGTGATCAAGAAGGAGGCAATGCCCATGGTCCGCTACCGCATCCGCGACCTCACCTACATGGAGGACGATGTCTGCCCCTGCGGCCGCACCTCGGTCCGCATGGGACGGATAAGCGGCCGCAGCGACGACATGCTCATCATCCGCGGCATCAACGTCTTCCCGTCGCAGGTGGAGCACACCCTGATGAACATCCCCGAGGTGGGGGAGCAGTTCATGATCATCCTCGACCGCAAAGGGGCGCTTGACAACATGACGGTGCAGGCGGAGCTCAGGCCGGAGCACTTCAGCGACAAGATGTCCGACATGATGGCGATAAAGAAGAGGATAGACAACGACATGCGCAAATACCTCAACATCTCGGTGAACGTGGAGCTCATGGACCCTGGCTCCCTGCCCCGCTTCGAGGGCAAGGCGAAGAGGGTCGTGGACAGGAGGGAGTTCTGATGCCCAAGAGGCACGTTATAAAACAGATATCGGTCTTCGTGAACAACGAGCCGGGAAGGCTGGCCAAGATAGCCAGGATGCTCAGTGAGGAAGACGTAGACATAAGGGCGTTCAATATCGCCGAGGCCAGCGGCTTCGGCGTGTTCCGCGCCATCGTCCGCGACCCTGACCGTGCATTCGAACGCCTCAAGGACCGCGGCGTCATCGTCAAGGAGACCGAGGTCATCGCCATTCCTATGCAGGACCGTCCCGGGGGCCTGTTCGAGGCCGCCGCCGTCCTCGGCGAGGAGGGCATCAACATCGAGTACGGCTACGCCTACTCCGGCAAGGAGGGCGCCATCTTCTTCATACGCGTGGACGACACCGAGGCGGCCATCAGCGCCCTGCTCGACCGCGGCCTGGAGCTGATGAAGGAAGGGGACCTCTAGAGGATTTCAATGCCCAGCGTCAATGTGGCCTGCCTAGGCCGGCCAGGGTACGCCTCCGCCATCGCCAAGAAAGGGAGCGAATCGGACATCGCCTTCTACGACCTCAAGCGGGGCGGAACCATGCTCACGCTGATAGAGCCCCTCCGCTACCCGGAGAGGCTGGCCCCCTTGTTCTACGCCTGCTCCATGTCGAACTTCGCCCTTCTTGCTGTGGAAGAGCTGGACCACCGTCTAGGCGAGGCCCTGGTGATGCTGGACCGTCTGGGCGTTGAGCGCGGCATCATCGTGCCGCTGAACCACATCCAAGAAGAGCAGGTGAGGCCGCTCCTACAGGGGACGGTGTGCGAGTCATACCGTTTCTTCGAGGACGACCCCGCCCTCATAAGGGAGGAGCTTCTGCAAGAGGCGTCGACGAAGCCGTCGGAGGGTGCGGACTGCGGCAGTGTCACCGTGGACGAATGCTTTAACGTCAAAGGCGTGGGCACCGTCGTGCTGGGGGAGGTGATGAGCGGAAGCGTCAGGAAGCACTCCAAGCTAACCGTCCACCCGCTGAGGGAGGTGGTCGTAGTGAGGTCTATACAGATGCACGACGATGACTGCGAAGCCGCCCACGAAGGCGACCGCGTCGGACTGGCACTGCGGGGCGTCGACAGCGGCCGCTTGACACGAGGGATGGTGCTCAGCGACGATCCGCGGATGATGCTCAGCCAGGAGCTCGTGGCGGAGCTGGAGAAGAGCAGGTTCTGGAGAACGCCGATAAATGAGGGGGCGGTCCTGCATCTCGGGCATTGGATGCAGTCGGTACCCTTCCGCGTGATCTCGGCCGAGGGGGAGGAGGAATCCCCACTGCTCACCTTGCGGGCCGACGAGAGCGTGACCCATCCGCCCGGCGACCGCGCGGCCGTCATGCACCTGGAGGGAGGAAAGCTGCGGGTGGTCGGCAGACTCCGACTGCCCTCCCGCTGACGGTCCGAGCGCATCATCGGGTGAGCATTGAACTCCCGAGGGCGGCCGGCCTTCCGCAGCAAAGTTGATGGCAATTACCCCTCGACGCCAAGCATGAAGGGCGATAAAGAGACGCCCCGCCGCCATGCGACGCACATAGGTCATAATGCGCAGCTCATCTCCAAGAGGTCGGCGATGCCCCTGTGTATGCCGATTAAGCAATGAACGATACCGGCTTGGCCAATAGAGCGCATCGGATCAGGGATTCATGAGGTCTCCAGATTAGATGCACTAACGGTCTGGGCAATATCATAAAATAGGTCGATATCTTTCCATGAGCCGCCCGTGACAGTTTTTGGCATGGTCTACGGCGAGGTCATCCGATGCATTGCTGGAACAGTAAGATAGAGACGCTTGACAGGGGAGGGATCGAGAGGATGCAGCTGAGCTCCCTCAAGGGGCTCGTCTCCCGTCTTTACGAATGCTCCCCCCTCTATCATGCCCGTATGAGGGAGGCAGGGGTTATGCCGGCGGACATAGCATCGCTTGAGGATGTCGTCCGCTTGCCGGCCATGACCAAGGAGGACCTGCGCGACAACTACCCCGACCAGCTGTTCACTGCCCCTCCGAAGGACATACTGCGCTACCATGTTTCATCGGGCACGACCGGGAAGCCGACGGTGGTCGGGTACACCCGCAAAGACATCGAGAACTGGTCGGAGTCCCTGGCTCGGAGCTTCGCCTCTTTCGGCCTCGGCGACCGCGACGTCATACAGGTGAGCAACGGCTACGGCCTTTTCTCCGGGGGGCTGGGGATGCATTATGGCGCGGAGAAGTTGGGTGCGGCGGTGGTCCCCGCAAGCACCGGCGGGACGAAGAAACAAATCGAGCTGATAAAGGACCTCCGGGTGACCTCCATCGCCTGCACTCCGTCCTATCTGGTGCACATGAACGAGACCGCGGAGGACCTGGGCGTGGACCTGGGGAGCGACACGATGCTGAATTCGGCGATACTGGGGGCGGAGCCATGGTCGGAGAACATGCGCCGCCACATCGAGGGCCGCATGGGGATAAGGGCGCAGAACTGCTACGGCGCCTCCGAGCTCTCCGGTCCGCTGTTCACCGAGTGCGACCAGCAGGATGGCATCCACATCTGGGGCGACCTATGCCTGGTGGAGGTCGTGGACCCCGAGACCGGTGAGCATGTCGGCGAGGGCGAACGGGGCGAGCTGGTATTCACCATGTTGCAGCGCGAGGCGTTGCCCATGATACGCTACCGCATCGGGGACCTCAGCGAAATAGAGTGGGAGAGATGCGCCTGCGGACGCACCCATCCCCGACTGCAGCGCGTCACCGGCCGCGTAGACGACATGATAATCATCCGCGGAATCAACGTGTTCCCCTCGCAGGTGGAGCATGTGCTGGGCAGCATCGACGAGGTGACGCAGCAATACCTGATAACGGTGGAGTCCCAGGGCGTCCTGGACCGGATGACGGTGCAGGTGGAGCTGGATGCGGTGGCCTTCACTGATGACATCCTTGCCCTGCGCGGCATCACCGCCAAGGTGTCCAAGGCGCTGCAGGAGCTTCTCAATGTGAGGGTGGAGGTGCAGCTGATGGAGCCTGGGTCCCTGCCCCGCTTCGAGGGCAAGGCGAAGAGGGTCATCGACAAGAGGGTGGTCATGTGAGCGTCCTCCGGCAAGTATCCGTGATGGTGGAGAACAGGACCGGCAAACTGGCGGACATCACCGGCACGGTGGGCGATGCGGGGGCAAACATACTGGGCTTCAGCATCGCCGAGGGGGAGAACTTCGGCATCATCAGGCTCATGGTGGACCGCCCCGAGCAGGCCCACGAGGCCTTGAAAAACAAGGGCCACACCGTATCGTACACCGAAGTGCTGGCGATCAGGATGGAGGACCGCCCCGGCGGCCTGCACGAGGCGGCCAGCTCCTGCGGCCGCCTGGGCATCAACATCGTCTATGCGTACGCGTTCCGCAACCCCGGACACGCGGTGTTGGTGATGAAGGTGGACAACGCCGCCGAAGCGCTTCGCTCCCTGAGGGCGGCGGGCATCGAGCCTTTGGACCATTCATCCCTCGTTTAGAACGACTATCGCCGTCAAACGATAAATACTAAAATAGCATACTACCTCTGCACCGTGACATTACTTATCACGGCGGTGGAACGTCTCAGGGGGATACTGGGGATGCTCGGCATAGAAGACCCATGGATATGGTCAGCCTATCTGTTCTCGTTCGGACTGGCCCTTTTCTGCGTGGTTTACGGATGGTTGAGATTCAACGAGGAGGAGGAGGAGGAGGACGAGCTCGATGGTTGAAGCCGGCGTCGACATGACGATGTTCGCCGCCGTGGCTGTGTTCTACCTGGCGCTTACGGCACTCCTGGCCTATTACGGTTACCGGAAGACGCTGGCCAATGAGGACTTCATGGTGGCCGGCCGCAGGATAAACCCGGTGGTGCTGGCGCTCTCCTACGGGGCCACCTTCCTCAGCACCGCCGCCATCGTGGGCTTCGGCGGGGTGTCGGGAAACCTGGGCATGGGCACCATTTGGCTTCTGGCCCTCAACATCCTCTTCGGCCTCATAGTGGCGTTCCTGGTCTTCGGCAAGAGGACCCGGCGCATGGGCAAGAGGCTGAACGCCCTCACCTTCCCCGACTTCCTGGGCCGGTCCTTCAACTCCCCCTTCATACAGATGTTCGCCGCCGTGGTTATACTCATCGGCATGCCGCTTTACTGCGCCGCCGTCCTTCTCGGCGGCGTCAACTTCATCGTCGCGTCCCTGGGCATCGACCGCGACTTCGCCCTGCTGACGCTGGCCATCATCGTCACCCTCTACGTGGCCTACGGCGGCATCATCGCGGTGATGTACAACGACGCCCTGCAGGGCGGCATAATGTTTCTCGGCATGATCCTGCTCCTCGTCGTTACCTACTACACCTTGGGAGGAGTGGTGGAGGCCAACAGCGCCCTGACCGCCATGGCCGACGACCCCGGAGTCTCCGCCGGCCTCGCCGATGCTGGGATGCGCGGATGGACCACCTTCCCCGAGTTCGGCTCCGCTTTGTGGTGGACCTTCGTCACCACCTTCCTGCTAGGTGTCGGCATCGGAGCGATGGCCCAGCCTCAATTGGCGGTGCGCTACATGACCGCCGAGAGCGGCCGCTCGCTCAACCGCGCCCTGATGGTGGGCGGGATATTCATCCTCGTGGTCGTCGGCACCGCCTACACCGTGGGCCCGCTCAGCAACGTGTACTTCTACAACGAGTACGGCCAGACCGCCATCCAGTATGTGGGCGGGGACACCGACATGATAATACCGGTCTTCGTCAACGAGATCTTCGGCGGTCATACGCTGGGAGAGCTGTTCATCGTCCTCTTCCTATTGACTCTGCTGGCCGCCGCCATGAGCACCATCAGCTCCCTGCTTCACACCATGGGGGCCTCGGCGGGGTACGACATATGGAGGCATATACGCGCCAATCGCAGCGGCATGCACAGCCCGGCCGAGGTGCTTTACGGGAAGGACCGCGAGCTGGTGACCTCGATGCGGGCGTCGCGCATCGGCACCATGGTGATGATCGTCATCACTGTGGCGGTGGCGTACTCCATGCCCGGCAGCATCATAGCCCGCGCCACGGCGGTGTTCATGGGCCTCACCGCGTCCGCGTTCCTGCCCGCCTACACCCATGTGATATTCTCCAAGTCCCCCAACGCCCAAGGGGCGAAGTGGAGCATCGTCGTCGGTACCGTGGCATGGATGCTTTGGGGTCTCTTCGTTCACGGCACCAATGCTAACCAGATAGGCCTAAGGGACGCCCTGTTCGGTGACGGCAAGCTGCTGCCAGCGGTCACTTGGCCCGGGCTGCCGTGGATGAACATCGACCCGCTGGTGATCGCGCTGCCCCTCTCCGCCGCGGTGATGGCCGCCTTCATAATCCGTGACCGGAGGCCGGGCAGGCCCTAGGCCTGCCGGCAAATCTTTTTATTGGCGTAGGTGCAAACATACTCACATGGTCGTCTGTGCTGCCGTGGTCGGCAGGAAGCTGCATTGGACCCGCTCAGGCGATGATTTCCTCCTCAAGGACGGCGATAAGCTGCTGTGCACCATGAGCATGCGCTCGATGCAGATCGATTGCGTGTCCGAGGGCTGCTGTCTGAGCATCCGGAGGAAAGGCCTGCTCCGCCCCCGTTTGGAGATGAGCGACGACGACAGGTCCATCGCATCGATCGCCAACCTGGAGGACTTCGAGCCAGAGGTCCGCTTCAACGATGGCACGGTGTACACACTGCGCTACCTCAACGAGGCCAGGACCGCATTGGCGTTTTTCGACGAGAAGTCGATGAACGTCATGGAGCTCACCGACGCCTCCACCTGGTCGGAGCCGCGCTCGGAGCTGGTGGCGAACCGCGATCTAAAGGGCCGCCTCGCCACCACACTCATGACCGTGGGCCATTACATGCTGATGCAGCAGCGGGGCGTTCCGCTCTGACCTCTCAACGCAGCATGGAGCGGAGCGACCCCTCCTCCAGGACGGAGGGGTCTCCGTGCCCTGGGCAGATGAGGAGCGGACGGCCGTTCTCCTCCTGCCATCGGGCGGCAAGGTCCAGGAGCCCCTCCCTCTCCCGCTTCGCCTTGGCGCTGTCCACGTTGACCGTGGTCATCAGCACCTTCGCCAGCGTCATGTACTCCCTACTCTCATCGTCGAGGGAGGCGAAATTGATGAGGCTGTCGCCGCTGAACAGCAATCCCAGGGAAGGGAAGAGGAAGAAGACCTGCCCCTCCTGGTGCCCCCCGAGGCCGCTGAGGGCCACGCACTCCAGACCAGAGAATCGCATCCTCCCCTTCACGGGGAGGCCGTGGATCTCCCCCTCGCCGCCCCCGACCGCGTTGAAATCCTCGGGAGGCCGGAAATCGGAGAACAGGGAGATCATGCGGGTGTAGAATGACTCCAGCATCGAGCCCTCGATGCCCGAGCCGTAGGACCGGTCCCCCTGCTGTAGCACCCTCCATGCGGCCTCGGACATCCAAACCGGCGCCCGCAAACGGCCGGCGGAGCCGCAGTGGTCGGCGTCAGCGTGGGTGATCAGCACCGCGTCCAGCTCTTCGGTGGTCGTCCCCGCCGTTGCGAGAGCCTCCTCGAGGGCGGCATGATAGCTGCCGAAACCGGTGTCGACCAGCAGCCTGGCACCGGCGTCGATGAGATAGGCGTTCCCTCCGCAAGGGAACTGTATGCAGTGCAGCATCCCCCCCGGGACCTCGATGGGAGCGACATCATGACAACCGTAGGCCACGCTATCGCGCAGCATCTTCCCTGAATCCAGTATGCTGCGCAGGGCGTCCACGGGGTCCTCGCCCCTCCTCCTCAGCTCCTGGGATATCCGATTGGAGTCGTTGAGGAACTCCAGCAGGAAGTCGTCCTCGCCCTCCTCAAGCATCGGCCGCAGCTCCTGGGCGAAGCGGATGTAGAACACCGTGCGGTCGAGCTCCTCGCCGGTGGAGCTGTGCTCGAGTATGCGGAGCGGATAGCGGGCCTTGAGCCCGTCGAGAAGGACGTTGGCGCGGCTGCCGTCCTCCAGCACCACCGCCAGCTCTATTGCCATCAGATCCAGAGCCACTACCGCCACCACCAACAACTAAAACATCAACACTAGTTACTCCATCAGGAACAGTCCAGGTGTGGTTTCCTGTGGTAGTAAAGGCAATAACT
>Ga0207421_10000278_pt1 | contig 63829 bp, 58 predicted proteins | sample SodLakKL_010_SED_4_FD_187542 | JGI IMG/M metagenome (GOLD analysis project Ga0207421, IMG submission 187542) | Alkaline sediment microbial communities from Lake Tanatar, Kulunda Steppe, Russia - 8KL_010_SED (SPAdes) (version 2) | ecosystem: Environmental > Aquatic > Non-marine Saline and...
AGCCACCTGATCATGGTAATGAAATCAAAGACCGGCAGCCCGACCGTTCTCTGGACAGAAGCGGCATAGGGAGGCATGTCGCTGCATTCAAGCAAAATGGCCCCGATCTCATTATGCTCTTTAACCAGTTCCACGGCCGCAGAGGTGACTTCATTATTTACTTCCCCGTGGTCAAAAGAGCCCCGACCTTCCAAAATGGCCGAAAAATGAGGCCCATGCCTTAAATCCTTGATGATCAGCAGGCTGGGGTCTTCGACGGAACAGCTTTCAAGCAGCCTGTCTTTTACAGAGGCCAGATCGGCGGTCAAAACTCCGATTTTCTGGCCGGGCTTGAGGGTGGTTTTTATCCAGGATGCCTGGACCAGGCTGGACATGGCGACCGGGATATCAACCGCTGCAGCTACCTGTTTCTGGAAAAAGCCAAAGAATCCGCAGGCCCCGGAAATGGCCCTGATCCCTTCTTTTTCAAGTTCGATAGCCGCTTTTACAATGGGCTCTCCCAGGGCGGTATCGCCGCTGAGCAACCCCGGCACATCGAGGTCCGGAACGGCCTTCATTTTGACGGGAAAATCATAGGTCCAGGCATTTACGACATTGCCGGGCATAAGGGGGTAGTAGACATCGTCTATGTGGAGGATCCCCACCGAGTAGCCGGCATAATTCTGCCCCTTTTTCATGCGAATCATTTTACTGTCGCTGGACTCCGACAAGTATCCGTATTCTCTTTCTTCACCGTTGATATTAATCTGGAACCCCTCCCCGGGTACTGACTGAATTTTTTTTAAGTCCCTATCCTTCCGGGCGGCTCCTGAACATTTACACGCAGGCCGGTTCCGGTATCAATTCGCCGCGTTCGAACCGCTCCAGGCACATACAGCTCATGTCGATAAAGGGCGTTTCGCCGGAGATGATTTCAGCCAAAGCCCGGCCCACGGCCGGAGCCAGCTGGAAACCATGTCCACTCCAGCCCAGGTCCAGGTAAAAACCCTCAACGGCCGTTTTTCCGACGATGCCCTGCGAGTCCGGGGTCATGTCGTAGAGCCCGGCCCACTGCCGGATGATGTTTGCTTCGCGCAAAGCGGGCCAGTGAAAAGTGGTCTTTTTGACCACATCGAAGAGAAACTGCCAGCTCGATTTTTCGTTAAAATCTTTTACTTCATGCTCCGGATCTCCGACCCCCAGCAGCAAGCTACCGTGCGGGGTCTGTTTGAAATAGGCTCCATGCTCAAATGAAATGACCATGATCCCTAAAATCATCTCCAGGGGCTCAGTAACAGCCACCTGGTGGCGTTCGGGAATGACCGGGACATCAAGACCGACCTGGGCGCCAAGGGTTTTGGTATAGGCGCCGGCTGCAGCGACAACTACGGGGGTGCTTATCTCCTCGCCATTGCCGGTGACCACGCCGGTGATCTTATGGCCTTCTTTTTGGACCCGGGCCGCTTCCACACCGGTGCGGATCTTCACTCCCAACCGGGCAGCGGCCTCGGCATAAGCCTGGGTAACATGAAAGGGATTGGCATGCCCGTCCCGGCGGTTGAAAGAAGCCCCGTAGAGGCCTTCCAGGTTCAAGCCGGGGACAAGCCCGGCCGCCTGCTCCGGGGTTAAGATCTCGGTTTGATTTTCAGGATCGATTTTTTTCTGCAGGTCCCGGTTGCAGCTAAATAGATCCAGCTCTTCTTCGCTGTAAGCCAACATCAGGTAGCCGTTTTGCATCAGTTCAATACTGCCGCTATATTCCAGCTCTTCTTCCAGGCGCTCCATCCGTCTCACACTTTCATTGGCCAGACGGATATTAATTTCAGTGCCAAACTGGTGGCGAATTCCGGCCACACTGCGCCCTGTAGCCCCGCAGGCAAGAGTACCTTTTTCAAGAAGGACAACATCCTTCCAGCCTTTTTTGGCCATATGATAGGCAATGCTGCAGCCGTGAACACCCCCACCAATGATTACCGCATCCGCTTTAGATTTCATTTTGCTCGCCCTCCATTAAGCTTTTGGCTTTAATCGGCTTGGTCGGGGGCCGAAAGGTGGTCATTTCAAGCTCGCCCACACTTTTACCGGCCGCCGATGCCACTTCTTTCAAGAGCAGTTCACGGCAGGTGCTGCCCTGGCAAGGCCCCATCCCGCAGCGGGTCAGGCGCTTGATTTCCTGGGGGTTATGAAAACCGGCCCTGATTGTTTTGCGGATATCGGACAGGGTCAAGTCTTCACAACGGCATATAATAGTATTATCCTCCATTTTATTCACCGCCTTTTCTGACAAAACTGCGCACTCTCATCAGGTGCTGTTTGGGAACGGCCAGGGTAATTACCGGGGTCCGGTCCAGGGCTTTAGTATTCTGGACTCTGATCACCCGGGCCCCGCAAACGGACCGGCCCTCTGTGTCCACACCGGTTACCTCTTCATCCTTTTCGGGCAGGGGCACGTATTCGTAAGGCATTTTGACCAGGCCCTCCTCTTCGCTGTAGGTGGCATCAATTACGAAAATGGCCAGTCCGGGGCATTCGCTGATGCATAAACCGCAGCCGCTGCAGAGTTCATGGTCTATAACCGGCAGATCGTTAATATCTTCAAATTCCTCGATTGCTCCCTGCCGGCAGGCATACTGGCAGGGATCGCAGGGGATATTCTGAAAGCATTCCACTACCGCCACCGGTCCTTTTTTCAGCCTCTCTTCCGGGGGGGTTATTTTTTTGATCTGTTCGGAATCGGGAACCCCGGTTTTTTCTAGCATATTTCCGCACCTCCGTTTAACCTGGACAGGCCCTGCCTGATCTTGGCCCCGGTGGGCCCGGCCCGCAGCTCTTCCAGTTCATGAATATAGCTTTTATAGCGCTCTTCCACTTTTTCGTCATAACCGAGCTCCGCCGCCGCGAAGAGGCCGGCAATTTTTCCTTCCACCATAGCCGAACCGGCTTCTTCTATGCAGGCTACATCACCGGCCACATATATATGGGGGAGGCTGGTCTGCATCTTTTCATTGCGCCGGGGCACGTAGCCGCCCAACTCCGGAATATATTTCTGTTCGCATCCGGCCTGCCAGAGCAGCTCCGTTTGCGGGATCAGGCCCACCGCCAGGCAGATCACGTCCACCGGCATGTCCTGCTCGCTTCCGGGAACGGCGCACCAGTTTTCGTCGAGGTTGCAGATTAAAGCGCCTTCCACGGATTCTTTGCCGTAGGCCTCTTTAATGGTGTGGGAGGTTAAAATAGGGATCCCGGCCCGCCTGACCTTGGTGGCATGGACCAGGTATCCGCCGATGCGCGGCGCCCCTTCTATAATGGCGGCCACTTCCACTCCCGCCTGCATCAGCTGATAGCTGACGATCAGGCCGATATTGCCGGCCCCGACCATGAGCACCCGCGAACCGGGCTTGATACCGTATACGTTCATCAGGGTCTGCACCGCTCCGGCGCCGTAGACACCCGGCAGATCGTTGCCCGGAAAGGGCAGCATCTTTTCCGCCGCGCCGGTGGCGACAATCACTTTTTGGGGCTCGATCAGCAGGGCCTGCTCTTCTTTATCGGCCAGGATCACCCCGTCTTCGTAATAACCGAGGACGGTTGTACTGGTATAAGGCTTAAAGCGATCTGCGCCCTCTTCCTCCAGGGCGGCTAAAAGTTGGCCCGGAATATCGATACCCCTGACAGCGGCATATTCTTTTTTGGAGCCAAAAAACATGTGGGTCTGCTTGACCAGCTGGCCGCCCAAAGCCGGATCACGGTCCATAAGCATCACTTCCGCTCCCTGGCGGACTGCGCTCAATGCCGCTGACAAACCGGCCGGCCCGCCGCCTACAATGGCAATCTCAGGCTTTAGCAATGATGTCACCCCTTCCTTCCTGTATCTCCACCCGGTCACCTTCGCGCACCGGGGTAACACAGATGCGCACGTTATAAGCTCCGTTAACCTTCATCAGGCATGAAGAGCAGTTGCCGATGGCACAAAAAAACCCCCTCGGTCGCTTGCGGTTGTGGCTGTAGCTCAATACCCGCACCCCGGCCGCATGAAGGGCTGCCGCAATAGTCTCCCCTTCATAGGCTGCTATCGTTTGACCGTCAAAGTAAAAGGTAACCGGTTTGCCCCGCTTAAAATTGATAATGGGGTGATCTTCGATCCTCACATTTGTTCCCTCCCGCCATGGTCATTAAAACTGCCAATTAAATCATATTATATTTCCACAGTTAATCAAGTTAAAAATTTAGGCTGACCATCATAGATAAAAGCAATTGCTATGCCAAGGAAACAGCAGGGAAGAACCGCAAACCCTGGATTATAAAAATAAACCGCTTTGGCTCCATCATCTGGGTCATCTCAAATTAATACTATTTTTTTAAAGGAAATCGCGGCCTGACATAGAAGAGACTTAACTGAGATATGTCGGGCCGTGGTGTCAGCATGTTGACAGATGTCATTATGCTGACGGGGTTGGAAAGGGCATTTATAAAGGTAAAGGCCGCCTCTGCGTCAACCTGCTGACGCCTGTATGGCAAAGAGTCGGCAACCGGTTTCAACGGTTAAACCCGCGCCGGTCCTTACCGGTGTAAAGATGATTTATCAGGAGCTATAATCCGTGCTATCAGTAACATTGGCAATTATCTGCAAGATAGTCAAATGTCATCTATAATTATCCAAATCATCAGCTTTTTCCATGGTGGCATATCAATTGCAATAGTAAAAGGTATTTTCGCGTTATTATCTCCATCTTCAGCACCACGAAAAGGAGGGATGCCGGTTCATTAAAATTTTAGCATGGTCTGCATATTATCTTCAAAACCACATAGTTTACATTAAACAATCTCTTACAACTAAATAGCACAAGGCGTATTTTTGTCATTTATTATTGTTTTTTGCAAGATTCGAAGCTGGATTGACGAAAGGAGGAAGTTTTTCTATGTCAAACGGACAGAGAGAAGAATGGGGCAGTAGAATGATCGTTATTATTGCCGCTATCTCCATGGCTGTAGGAACAGGAAACATCTGGAGGTTCCCAAGAGTCGCTGCCCAGTGGGGCGGAGGTTCTTTTCTGATCGCCATTACTATTGCCCTGGTATTGTGGGCTATTCCTCTGTTAATGTCTGAGTTTTTGATGGGGCAGAGGTCCCAGCTTGGTAACATCGGCGCCTTCCGGGACTTCATGGGCAAAAAATTTGCCTGGGTCGGAGCCTGGATGGCCCTGGTCTGCATTGGTATTACTTTTTATTATGCGGTGGTTACCGGTTGGTCGATCCGTTACTTTGTCTATGCCCTTTCGGGTGCCATCACACCGGGCATTGAAGGCCAGGCCTACTGGGACGCCTTTATTGGCAACCCGCTGGAAACCATCGGCTTTCACTTTATCGCCGTTTTAATTGTCTTCCTGGTAGTATACAGGGGTATCAAGGGCGGGCTGGAATCAATTCTCAGGGTTCTTCTGCCCTCACTGTTTGTGATTCTGATTATTTTGGCAGTCCGGGCCGTTATGCTTCCCGGTTCCGTGGAGGGACTGCGCTACCTCTTTGTGCCGGATTGGGGCCTGTTGGCCAGCGGAAGGGTCTGGCTGGAAGCCTTTACCCAGGCCGCCTGGTCTACCGGCGCCGGCTGGGGGCTTCTGCTGGTTTATGCCGCTTATGCCAAGGCTAAAGAAGACGTCGGCGTTAACTGCACCATCATCGGCTTTGCTGACGTTTTAGCCGGCTTTGTTGCCGCCATCGCGGTTCTTTGTACAGTTTACGCCCTCTCTCCCACCATCGAGCTGGCTGAAGAAGCGCTGGCGGCCGGAAACGTAGGGCTGACTTTTATTTATGTAGTTGAACTGCTGGCGGTAATGCCAGGTTCTGTTGTAATAGCCCCGCTGTTCTTCCTGGCCCTGTCCCTGGCCGCGATTTCTTCATTAATCGCTATGATCGAGCTTATTACCACCAACGTTATGAACTTCGGCATCAGCCGTCAAAAAGCTGCCATCACTGCCGGTATTGCCACCTTCCTGTTTGGGATTCCTTCCGCCGTCAGCATCAATTTCCTGGACAACCAGGACTGGGTCTGGGGCGTAGGGCTCCTGATCAGCGGGTTGTTGACCGCCGTAGCCATGATGAAGTACGGCGTGGAAAAAGCCCGCTCCCAGATCAACGAAACCAGCGACCTGCACATCGGCGGTTGGTGGACCTTCCTGATCAGGATTATTCCCTTGATGTTCGTGGTTATTTTCGGCTGGTGGGTAATGCAGTCTATTGAATGGTATCCCGATGACTGGTGGCATCCATTCGAGGTGTTCAGTACAGGCACCATGGTCTTCCAGTGGGTAATCCTGTTCATTATTTGTTACGCCCTCAACAACTTCTTTGCCAAGAACGTTGTTGCCGGTCCGATGACTAAAAAGGAAGACCTTGAGTAATTTAATTAGCTTGAACATGATTCCGTTAACAGATCGGATTCGTCCCGATCTCTCTACGGTGCTCCTTAACTTAAAAAAGGAGGAATATAAATGGACGCTGAAATCATCATCTGGATGATCATATTCATGGGCGGGTACATTGCCATTCTGGGCTATTTCGTCCGGGTGGCTATGAAATCCGATAACGGTTAGTGAAAAAACCCAACGTTAGTTAAGTAACTAATGGCCTAAAAAGGCGACAGCATAAAAAGCTGCCGCCTTTTTTGTTGATCAGCCCCCTATTGTTTGATGTGAAGCTCTCTATAAAGTCCAGACTACCATATTCTGCTTTCAGACTTAAAACAGCCCCCCAAGTTTCATTAACTCTTGCATTCTTCATAATATTGGTTATAATATATAATCATATCCCCGCTAAATGTTAATGATTGAGTGGTCTAGTTTGCCTGTCAGAAGTCAGCCTGTGCTTAGGTAATGGCATAGGAATTGCTTGATATAGTATGGGGTTATTGTTTTCAGATATCACAATATTCTAAAACAGGAGGGATGCCTATAACCATCTAAGTTTAAAATATTAGTTTTTGTGTCCACGAACAAGCAGAGTATTAAACTATACTGTTATGGTTGAGAGGAGAAATCAAACTATGTCTAATGGACAAGAACGATGGAGCGGCAGGATGATCATGATCATCGCCATGATTTCCATGGCTGTCGGAACCGGGAACATATGGCGTTTTCCCAGGATAGCAGCCAGCCAGGGCGGTGGCGCCTTTCTGATTGCCCTGACTATTGCCCTGGTCTTATGGGCGATTCCCCTGCTCATGGCCGAGTTTTTAATGGGTTACCGCTCCCGGTTGGGGAATGTTGGCGCTTTCCGTGATTTTATGGGCAAAAAGTATACCTGGGTCGGCGCCTGGATGGCCCTGGTCTGCATCGGGATCACTTTCTATTACGCGGTGGTCTGCGGCTGGACCATCCGCTATTTTGTTTATTCAGTAACCGGTAGTATAGCAGCTGGTGTTGATGGCCAGGCTTTCTGGGATGCCTTCATGGCCAGCCCGTTGGAAACCGTCGGGTTTCATTTTATCGCTGTCCTAATCGTATTTTTAGTTGTTTACCGGGGGATCAAGGGCGGCCTGGAGAGCGTCCTGAAAGTGATGCTTCCATCCCTGTTTGTAGTTCTGGCCATCCTTGCTATCCGCGCAGCTACCCTGCCCGGAGCGGCAGAGGGCCTGCGTTTCCTGTTCGTGCCGGACTGGTCCCTGCTGGGAACCGGTGAAATCTGGCTGCAGGCCTTTACCCAGGCCGCCTGGTCAACAGGCGCCGGCTGGGGGCTGCTGCTGGTTTATGCCGTTTATGCCCGTGAAAAAGAAGACATCGCCGTCAACAGCTTTATCATCGGGTTCGCCGATGTTTTCGTCGGCTTTGTCGCCGGGATCGCCGTACTGAGCACCATTTTTGCCATCGCTCCCACTTACGAAGCTGCCGTCGCCATCACCGGTGAGGGCAACGTGGGTATTACCTTTATCGCCATGGTCAACCTCCTGGCGGATATGCCCGGCTCCTGGGCGGTCTCTTCTCTATTCTTCCTGGCGCTGTCCCTGGCCGGAATATCTTCCCTGATCGCCATGATCGAGCTGATTACCACCAACCTGGGCAACTTCGGGATCGACCGGAAAAAGGCCGCCCTTTACGGCGGGATCGCCACCTTCCTGTTTGGGGTTCCCTCCGCCTTGAGCTTCAACTTCCTGGACAACCAGGACTGGGTCTGGGGCGTGGGCCTTTTAATCAGCGGCCTGCTTACCGCCGTGGCCATGATGGTCTACGGGGTGGACAAGGCCCGGGCTCAGCTGAACGAGTTCAGCGACATGCATGTCGGCACCTGGTGGACCCTGTTCATCCGCCTGATCCCGCTGATGTTCATCGGCATTTTCGGCTGGTGGGTCTGGCAGGCCATCGGCTGGTACCCCGATACCTGGTGGCACCCCTTTGAACTCTACAACGTGGGCACCATGGTCTTCCAGTGGGGTATTCTATTGATCGTTTGCCTGGCTCTGAACAACTGGTTTAATAAGAACGTGGCCAGCGGACCGATGACCAAAAAGGATGATTAAAGCCTTTAAGCAAAACTGCCGGTATTAATTATGGCTTTAATAGCCAGGAGGAGGATATACTATGGATGGACAAATCGCTCTGTGGATGATTATTTTCGTGGGTGGTTACGTAGCAATCCTGGGCTATTTCGTCCGGGTGGCCATGAAATCAGATAACAATTAGTAATAGAGCAAACGGTTAAAAAGTAACTATTGGCCTGAAAAGGCCCTGAAGGGGCGGCAGCAAAGATACTGCCGCCTCTTTATTACCTATTACTCTATTTTTTTCATATGCCTCATCAAAAAACCTAACCACCAATGATCATTTAATTAGCCTGTAATCTTCTTTACGAACTTTATCCCCGTCAAGTTTACCGGTCCTGGTTTAGATGGTATGATGATAAAAAAAGACGAACCCGGGTGATTAGATGGATTTTGGCGTTTTAAAAAGTGAAGCCGTAAAAAATATCCTCAATGCCATTCATGAAGCCGTATGCATCGTGGATAAAGACGGCATCGTGGTGCACTGGAGCAATAAATCCGAAACTCTTTTTGACGTCGGGGCGGATAAAATTATTGGCAGGCCCTTAAAAGATTTTTTCCCCACCGCCCTGCTCCTCAATGTGATTAAAGATAAAAAAGAAACCAATAATATCTACCTCAGCCCCCGAAAAGGGACCTATGTCGTGGTCAGCGCCAGGCCCCTTTACTTTAACAACAAATTTGTGGGAGCCATCTCCACCGACAAAGATATAACTGAAATGACCAACCTGTCCTTCGAGCTTGAAGAAACCAGGGAACGCTTAAACCAGCTCCGGGAAGAGGTAAGCAAGTTAAGCGAAGAAAAGTACTCATTCGGCCAAATTTTAGGCCGCAGCGAGGTGATCGGGCAAAAAATTAAACGGGCCATGCAGGTAGCCAAAACGAAAACCGGTATCCTGATCACCGGGGAAAGCGGGACCGGTAAAGAAATTTTTGCCAGGGCCATCCACCAGCACAGCGGCAGGAAAGGCAATTTTGTGGCCATTAACTGCAGCGCCATCCCGGAAAACCTCTTTGAAAGTGAAATGTTTGGTTACATGGGCGGAGCATTTACCGGCGCCCTCAAAAAAGGCAAGGGAGGACAGTTCGAGAACGCCCACCAGGGCACGCTGTTCCTGGACGAAATAAGTGACATGCCCATGCACATGCAGGCTAAACTGCTCCGGGTCCTCCAGGAAAACAAGGTCCTGCGCATCGGCGCAGATACCCCGAAAGATATAGATGTCAGGATCATCTCGGCTTCCAATAAGAACTTACACAAAATGGTAGAAAGCGGGACTTTCAGGGAAGACCTTTATTACAGGCTGAACGTGGTAAGGATCGATCTGCCGCCCCTGCGGGATAGAAGAGAAGATATTCCCATCCTGGTAGATGCTTTTATAAAAAATTTTTGCCGGCAGAATAATGTGGACGAGCCCCGGATGATGCCCGAAGTCTTTAATATCCTGACCAGCTACAACTGGGAAGGCAACATCAGGGAGCTGAAAAACACAGTGGAACACCTGGTGGTATTCTCCAGGAACGGCAAAATCGAGCTGGAAAGCGTCCCCGAGCAAATCATCGAGCGCTCCCTGTCCGGAGTGCGGGAAAAAGAAACCTCTTTCGACCTGGAAAGCTGTGTAGCGAAGACGGAGATAGATCTGCTCAGCAGGGTAATGGAGATGGCAGATGGCAATAAAAGCAAGGCTGCTAAAATCCTCAACATCCCCCGGAGCACCCTTTATTACAAATTAAAGTATTACCGGTTGGAGGACCTGCTTTAGACCCTACCGTTAGCGAAAGCAGCTTCCGCCGCAAAAAACCCTTTACGGCCCTCATTCATTGGCAAGGTGTATTCTTGTCAGCTCATCTTTTAAGTAATTGAAAGCCTCATCCACCCGGTCACAAAAGCGGACCAGTTCGCGATCCGCCTTGCTGATGGCCCCGTACTTAACCAGGGCATCGAGGTTAATAACCTGGTCCCAGTATTCTTTTCCATAAATAACGATCGGCAGCTCTTTTTTAACTTTTTCGGTCTGAATCAGGGTCAGGGTTTCAAACAACTCATCCAGGGTCCCGAATCCTCCGGGGAATATAACCAGGGCCTTGGCCAGGTACATAAACCAAAACTTGCGCATAAAAAAGTAATGAAATTCAAAGTTCAGTTCCGGGGAGATATAAGGATTGGAAAACTGCTCCATGGGCAGGCTGATATTGAGCCCGATCGATTTGCCTCCTCCTTCCAGCGCTCCCTTGTTGGCTGCTTCCATCATCCCGGGCCCGCCCCCGGAACAGATAACAAAACGATGGACAGAATTCAACGACTTTGACCATTCGGTCATCCGCCGGGCCAGTTCTACGGCGTCGTTGTAGTAAGCGGCCAGGAAAGCCTGGTGCTCGGCAAGTTCCAGTTCCTCCTGCAGGGCCGGATCAGGCGGCTCCTGGTTTGCTGCAGCAATCCGGCCCCGGACATCCTGCAGCATTTGCTCTGCTTCCTGCGGGTTCTTGGTGCGGGCGGAGCCGAAAAATACTATGGTGTCATAAATATTATATTTTTTGAAGCGGTGCATTGGTTCCAGAAATTCAGCCAGGATTCGGACCGTCCGCGCATCCGGACTGTTGATAAATTCCAGGTTTTTATAAGCTTTGACCGGTTCCGGCAATTTATTTTCTGTTTCTCCTGATTGCTTCTTATCCATTTTTCCCTCCCGGGTATTTAGTTTGTATCCTGTTATTAACTTAAGGAATTATAGCAACTACAGCCTCAAAATGTCAAAACCGGTTAGCAGGCCTGATCATATCACTAACCGGAACGGGCCGCATCCAAAATAATTGAGGGATCCGGCGAAAGGCCGGATCCCGTTCCATTAATCCACTCAGGGCTTTGTCATTAAGCCTGCAAGGTTATTCTTTCTTCTTGAAGTTGTCGACCCATTCAGAGAGTTCCCTGGCTGCCAGGTCCCGGCCACCAAGACCAAAAGCAACCACCCCGGTCAGGGCAATCGCTCCTAAAAGCACACCGAAGGCGATGATGATGATCTCATCGGCTACCCCCAGCTGCTGCAGGGCAATTGAACCGGCCAGGATCAGGATCGCGATCCGGGCCAGCTTGGCCAGGAAATCGGCATGGGGGCCGCCGCTGGCGGTGACCACTTCTTTAGCCAACCCGCCCAGGTAAAGGCCGATGCCAAAAATAACAACCGATACGACAACCCGGCCGAGCAGTATGGTAAGCTGGGCAATTAAATCGGCCAGGACGGCAAACCCAAGCAAACCGGCCGCTTCGATGGCCGCAAAAAACATGATCGCCACCATCACCACATAACCGACAATCTCTGAGGGTGACCTGGCCCCTTCGCCGCTGGTACGGGCGATTCCCAGGCGGCCCAGAAATTCATCAAAGCCCACGGCGGATAAAAGCTTTGTTATCAGGGCAGCCACTACCCTGCCCACCAAAAAAGCAATACCCAGGACCAGGGCGGCGGCGAAGATCGCCGGCAGCGCCTGCAGGATCATTTCCAGCATATTACTGGCCGGACGGGTGATGGCCTCTACAGCGAGGGCATTTAGAGCTCCAATGATGACCAAGATCAAGACCACTACGTAAACAAACAAACCGACAATTTCAGAGGGTTTCCGGGTTCCAAAGTAGGAAGCAACCTCTTCTTTTTCGCTCAGGCGGTCCAGCCCGACAGCCCCAAGCAGGTTGACAACAACCCGTTGTAAAATCCGGGCTCCAAACCAGCCAAGAAGGATAATCAGGCCTGCTCCAATGATATTGGGCAGGTAACCCAGGACTGCTTCGAACATACTTTGAACCGGGGCTAACAGCCCTTCTACATTAAGGGCGTCCAAAATAACCGGGATAAAAAGGATCAGAGTAATCCAAAAAACTACATTGCCGATGGTTTGAGAAAGGGGTACCTTTTTCTCTTCTTCTCCGCTTAAATCAGTGAACCGATCATCGATTTTGGTAGCATCAAGAAGGCGTTGTACAATCATTCGGAGCACGGTCGCCACAAGCCAGGCTAGGAGCAGTAAGATGATAGCACCAAAAATCCGGGGGGCATATTCAAAGATCTGCACTAAAAATGCGGTCAGCGGTTCGGCGATAAAGGTTAAATTTAAATACTGGAAAAAAGCAACCAGCACAAAGAACATGACCAGGTAAAAGGCAATTCTTCCGCTCCACTTGTTTACTTCGGTGCCCGCGGCCTCTTCATCGCCTTTAATCCAGCGGGCCACCCTGGCCCCTAACTGAGTCCGGCGGAAAGCGCCGCGCACGATAGAAGCTATAATCAGGGCCACTACCCAGCCCACTACCAGGATCGCTATGGCTCCCAGGAAATGCGGAAATTGGACAGTAAACCATTCTCCGAGGTAACCAAAAAATCCATTCGCAGTCATCACGACTACCTCCTTATTTCGCTTTTAATTGAACCTATACTAAGTATTGCTTCTGTTTTCACATTTTAACATATATTCATTATTACCTGCAACATAAAGAAACTAATTTTTATTTATCAAATTTGCCTTAAATAAATTTTATACAAAATATACTGCTAAATTGTTCTTACTGCTTTCAGGCCTGAAAGAGTTGGTAAATTGTGTTACAATTAGCTTAACTTAAGCATCCAAGGAGGCTCGGGCAATGAGACTAACCAGGATCGTGGTGGCGCTGGGGGGAAATGCCCTCTTAAAAAGAGGCTCTCCCGCCACGGCCGAAAACCAGCTGGAGAGGATCTATCAAACGGTGGAATATATCGCTGAAATGAGCTGCCGGGATTATGAGCTGGCCATCGTCCACGGCAACGGGCCCCAGGTGGGCAATATCGTTTTGGCCAGTGAGACTGCCGCCGATGTTGTGCCGGTAATGCCTTTCGATGTTTGCGGCGCCATGAGCCAGGGCTACATAGGTTATCATATCCAGCAGGCTTTACGTTATGCCCTGGATCAAAAACAAAGAAAGGTCCCGGTGGTAACCATAGTTACCCAGGTGGTCGTTGATAGAAATGATCCCGCTTTTAATAACCCGACCAAGCCAATCGGCCCCTTTTACACCCCGGAGGAAGCGGAAAACATTGCCCGGGAAAAGGGCTACACCGTGGCGGAGGACGCCGGGCGCGGCTGGAGGAGGGTTGTCGCATCACCGATGCCGCAGCGAATTGTAGAATTTTCCTGTTTGAAAGAACTCTGGGACACTACTATCGTCATCACGGCCGGAGGAGGAGGCATACCGGTTATCGAAGCGGAGGACGGATCCCTGAAGGGAATCGCCGCTGTAATTGATAAAGACCTGGCCGCCGCACAGCTGGCCAATGATATCGAAGCCGATATTTTAATGATCCTGACCGAAGTAGACCGGGTAGCCCTTAACTTCAACCGGCCCAATCAGCAGGACCTGGACCATATGACTGTAAAAGAAGCCGAAAAATATATGGAGGAAGGCCATTTCGCTCCGGGCAGCATGCTGCCTAAAATCCAGGCCGCGGTTATGTATGTTAAAGAAAACCCCGGCAAAAAAGCGATCATTACTTCATTATTCAAATCCATTGAAGCCCTGGATGGAAAGACCGGTACCTTTATAACCGACTAAATCCCGGTAAAACCGGACCGCATCGGATATCAAATAAGGGACAGCAAGCAGTTCCAGGCTGTCCCCTTTTATTTGTTGCTTTACACTGCAGCCTTTAACCGGCCGTTAGTGGTATTGATGCTTACAAGGGCCGCTATATTTTCAATCCCAGGCCGCTGCGGAATAAATACCGATAGAAACGGCCCCGGCTGCCGGGGCCATCACTGCCATGATGTCAACGAGCCGGCCAGGCCGAACGGCTAGCGCCACCACACCTGGAAGGTGCCTTCTTCCATACGGCGGGTAAAATATTTTTGGGCCGCCGCTTTGTAGAAAATCCTGGTAAAAGGCAGCAGCAGGGAGAAGCCGATCAGGTCAGTGATCAGGCCGGGGGTAAGAAGGAGTACGCCGCCCACCAGGATACAAGCGCCATCAAACATGGATTCACCGGGCATAATGCCTGCTTCCATATCCATCTGCATCTTCTTTAAGACGGCCAAACCCTGATACTTGGCCAAAAACACCCCCACGAAACCGGTAGAGGCTATGAGCAGGATCGTGGGAACAGAACCGATGATAGCGCCTACTTCAATCAACAGCCAAATTTCTATTAAGGGAACAAGGGTGAATAGTAACAGGAATTTAAGCATGGTCCACCTTCTGCTGTAAACGTTGTCATCTTGATTCTAACACGAATCGCCGTGCTTTTTCACGGGCCTAAAAAACTACCCCGGAGCTCATTCGTCCTTCATATCCACAAAATGGATGCATTCATCCTGGTGGGTCATATGACGGTAAAACTGCTGGAAATCGATGCGGTAATTAAAATCGTCCTGTTCCTTGTTCTTTTGTTCCCTAATATCGAGGTTCCTGACTATAAGCAGTTCTTCGTTAATATTGGATGCCTGGAGTAGAGTCATTCCCGACGGGGCCCAGATACCGCTTCCGCCCCAGTAGTACTCCAGGCTTTTTTCATGCTTACCGACCCAGTTGCTGCCCAGGCTCCAGACCTGGTTATAGGCTGCTTTTGATCCGTTCATCAGGTTCCAGAGATAACCGTAATAGTGGTCGGTGCGGGTGTTCATCTTGGAATATTCCCTGACCGCTTCAGAATGCCAGGCCGCCGTTGTTATGATGGCGTCCACATGGTCTACAAAAGCATACTGGCGGGCCAGCTCCACAAAACAGAGATCGTAACAGATCATGAAGCCAAAGCGGCCCCACTTGGTATCAATGCTCAGCCTTTTATCAGTGCCCTGCCGGAAAAAAGCTCTTTCGACCGGGGTTAAAAAAACCTTGGCGTATATATATTCTTCCTCGGCGTAGTCTATTTCAGGATTTAATATAAAGGTTGAATTATACAGGTTGCCGTCTCTCAGGCGGGCATTGCCGTAGCAAATATATTCCAGGCCGTCCCTGCCTTCGGTAAGGCTGTCTCTGATGTTTCTCAGCCAGGGCTTGATGTGGCTGTTTTCGCCTTCCATCAATAAATTCTTGACCTCATCATTATTAGCGCTGTCCCAGACATAACCTGTGACGGAAAGTTCGGGGAAAATAAGGATGTTTACTTTAGATTCATGGGCCAGATTAATGATTTGCTCCATTTTGTCCAGGTTTTTCCGGACATCCGCATTTCCATAAATATTGGCGATCATTACGGTGGGCAGGGTTTCATCGTCCGAAAAATACCTTTCCACGATCCTGAAGTCCATGATCAATATCCTCCTCCGCAATAGCTGGTAATGGTTGATAGGCAAACCCTATTATTCAAGATTCTACCTTTTATTCCAGGACCACGCCCAACCTTATTGCCAGGGACCGCTGTAAAAACCAGGATAGCCCTTTATGCCTTTTCATTATAAGGAGCCCTCAACTAAGCTTCAGCTGAGTTTAAACAACAAAGAATAAAGATGATTAATCCAACTATAAGCCTAAAGTGATTAATTAATCTTGATCCAGGCCAAAATAGATGAAAGCTGTCCTAACATGCATCTCAGTTCCGATCAGGAGCGCCTCTTCGTCGAGGTTAAAGCAGGGGTGGTGATGTGAATAGTCGGTTTTCTTTTTTCTGCTGCCTGAACCGATAAAATAAAAAACCGCTGGCACCCTGGCGGCAAATTCAGAAAAATCTTCTCCGCTCATGGAGCGCAGGCCTGCTGTAAGGGAGCTATCGCTGCCCAGGCACTCCACCGCTGCCCGGCGGGCCAGCGCCGTCATTTCAGGTTCGTTGGCCAGCATTTCATTGCCCACCTTATAACTTAAGTTATATTCTGCCCGGTGGGCAGAACAAACATGGGAGATAACCCGCTCAAAGCGATCTTTAATAGCCGCGCCGTCAGCAGAAAGGAACCTGATGGAGCCCTCCAGTTCTGCAGTTTCCGGGATAATCGTGGTATTGAAACCAGCCTTGATCCTGGTAAATACTATCGCTACAGGCTGCAGGGCATCGAGTTCCCTGGTCTGCATGGCCTGGACGGCCTGGATTAATGCCGAACTGACCATGATCGGATCAACCGCCTTATCCACATAACCGGCATGCCCGCCCACTCCTTTAACGGTCAGGTAAAAATAATGGCTGGCCGCCATGACCGGCCCTTCGCAGATGTCAATTACACCGGTATCAAGGGCCGACCAGAGGTGGGCGCCGGCTGCGGCATCAACGGCCGGATTATCCATAACCCCTTCTTCTACCATCAGGTAGGCTCCCGCATCTTCCTCGTTGGGTTGAAACACAAACTTGATATTGCCGGGGAGTTTGTCCCTGTGAGCGGAAAGGATCTTTGCCGCCACCAGGAGCATGGCGGTATGGCCGTCATGGCCGCAGGCATGCATTATGCCTTCATGCCTGGAACTGTAAGCCAGGTTGTTCTGCTCCTGGATCGGTAAGGCATCCATATCGGCCCTCAAGATCAGGGTCTGGCCCGGTTTCTCCCCTCTCAGCAAACCGACTACGCCGGTCTTTGCCATGCGTTGTACTTCCAGGCCGCAATTTTCCAGGTAGGAGGCAACAATCCCGGAGGTGCGGTGCTCTTCAAACCCCAGCTCCGGATACATATGGAAATCCCTTCTTAACCGGATCAATTCATCTCCAAGCGCTTCCACTTCTCTTTTTAGCCTCATTTAAATTATCCACCTTCTATTGGGGAGCTTCTAAAATAAATATGCATCTTAAGGCCTGACTTCGACCTGCAGGGTCAGGACATTGGACACGCGATCCGCTTCAGGTTCTCCATCAACCTGATAGCCAAAGATTGTAAATTCGAAAAGATCAGCCATGGTGGGAGTAATCCTAAACCAGATCAGGCGGGTCATGCCTTCTTCAAAATCAGCGCCTGCGGGAGGACCAAAATCTATCATCTGATGATCATTTTCAGCTTCGATCACCGCCTTTACTCTTTCTGCAGGAAGCTCTTCCAGGGGATACCATAGTTCTGCCCGGGGATCAAGCCATTCCACTTCCAGGTGGGCCGGGACCCCGCTTCCCCTGTATCTTACTCCTTTTAATTCCTGTTCCGAGGTTGCGCTGATCGGAACAATATAGCTTTCGTCGATCTCCCAGGTAACCATTATGATGTCTTCATCAACCGGTTCCACTTCCTCGCCCTGCAGTTCCCTCTGCAGGCCTTCAAAGGCGGTCACCTCTTCAGGGATGCCCCAGCTCATGGTGATCGGCGCTTCGACAGTTTCTTCTTCGCAGGCTGCAATGAAAAGGGCGATACCCATTCCCAGGACTAAAACCGCTATCATTAAGCTTTTTTTAAACATTTCGTGTCCCTCCTGATTTAGAGTTCCTTATTAACAGCAGACCCGCTCCACCCAGGATCATGATTAAAGATACCAGCTGGGCCAGGGTTAAATAGAAAGCGAACTCTTCGCTTACGCGCAAAAACTCGACCATAAAGCGGTAGCCCCCGATCAGGATCAAAAACCAGCCAAAGACAGAACCGCCGGCTTTGGCCGGGCCTGTAAATTCTCTTCTGCTTATTGTAAGCAAAATCACGGCTATGATCAGGACCGCCCCAAAAGAATAAAGCTGGGTGGGATGGCGCGGCACATCAGCAAGGGCCGGGTAAACCAAGCCCCAGGGCGACTCTGTAACATGGCCGTAGCAGCAACCGTTAAAAAAACAGCCCAGGCGGCCTATAGCGTAGCTGAGGGTGATGTAGGGGATGGCCAGATCCAGCAGTTTTCCCAGGGGAATCCGGCGGAACCTGGCATGCCAGGCCAAGGCGGGAACCGCGAGGATCAAGGCGCCGTGAAAAGCAAAACCGCCCCTCCAGAGAGCCAATATATTGAGGGGAACCTCGCTGTAAAGATCCCAGTTGACAACCACGTAGGCCAGCCGGGAACCGATAACGGTGCAAATTACGGCGATCAAGAGCGCTTCGCCGTTGTAATTAATGATCTCCGGCGGGAGCTTTCCTAAGCCTTTCAGGTGGGGGATTTCATAATACCTGATCAGCACCACAGCAGTAAATATGGCCAAAACAGTACATAGCAGGTAGGTGCGGATCGTAAAATCTCCCACTGTAAATAAAACAGGCATCATATAAAACACCCTCCCTTTACCGGGCCGAAAAAAAGCTGCATGCTGCCGGCACTGGATCGGTCGGCTGTATCCGGGGGAAGCCGCTAACAGTCCAGACTGGCAGATTTATTTAATTCGAAGATCCGGCAAAGAACCAGGCTGCTGAAAACCTTCCGGCCGGCAGCAGCTTCCGCCTCAGGGCCAGTCCCGGTAATAACGGACCAGGTGGTGGAGGGGGCCGCTTCCTTTTCCGATATGGAGGCCCTCTGCCAGGGCCTCCAGCAGATATTGCCTGGCTTCTCTAACAGCTTCGGGCACCGATGGTTTCCTGGTCAGCATAGCCGCTATGGCCGCGGCGTAAGTGCACCCGCTGCCGTGGGTGTTAACCACCACCAGGCGAGGTGAGGAAAAATAGCTGTACCCGGAGCCGTCATATAAAAGATCCGTTACCGTAGAACCTTCCATATGGCCGCCCTTAATCAGGACCCAGTCCGGCCCGAAGGTAAAAATAGTCCGGGCAGCGGCTTTCATATCTTCTAAGGTTTTAACTTCCCGCCCGGTCAGGATGGCGGCTTCATCAAGATTGGGCGAGACGATGGTCGCCAGGGGTAAAAGCTCTTCCCGCAGAGCGGCAATCGCTTCTTTCTCCATCAACACATCGCCGCTCTGGGCCACCATAACGGGATCGACCACCAGGGGCCCGAGGCCGTATTTTCTTACCACGCCGGCAACGGCCCGGATTATATCAGAGTTGGCCAGCATGCCTGTTTTCAGAGCATCCACTCCGATATCTTCCACGACCGCTTCTACCTGCCTGGCCACGAATTCCGCCGGCAAAGCGTACACACCGGTGACCCGGCTGGTATTCTGGGCAGTAACCGCAGTAATTGCCGAGGTCCCGTATACCCGAAGGGCGGCGAAGGTTTTCAGATCGGCCTGAATTCCCGCTCCGCCGCCCGAATCAGATCCGGCCACAGTAAGCACTTTTTTCATTGCAATTCACCTTTCAAAAAGGAAAAATAGGTAGGGCCAGTGGCAACCAAATCTATTTTAGATTAACGCCGTTTACTGGTCGTCGTCTTGCTCGGGTTTAATGCCTTTGCTGATAGCAGAGTTGACATCTTCCATCAGCTTGTTGAAAGATTCCTGGGCCCTGGCATAAGCCTGGATGGTCAGGTTGGATTCCATTTGCTGTTTTAGCTCATTGAACTGCTGGATTTGTTCCTGGCTTGGCTGCACCCCGGACTGATGGGCAAACTGCATGTTTTGCTGGACTTCCTGGACCTTGTCGATCATTTTATTTGCTTCCGGGCTGTCCTTGACATTTTTACTGGTTCTTTCCAGCTCTTGATAAGCCTCCGTTTTAGCAATTTCATTTCCTAATTCTTTAGCTTTCTTTTCCAAACTCATTAATCGAAAAACCTCCTAAAATTAATATCGATCTGTATTCAGATCTATCTTTTTACCTGCCTGAAAAAACCTTCTTGAGATGCTTTGCAGATTCCTTCTGCAGGCAATATTAAAACTTAAATGCGCGGCAAAGCCGGAACATTTTCCCGGCAGCGCTTTACCAGCGGTATACTGCGCAGACGGGGCTTTCGTCCGGCATCTGTCCTTCTTGCACAGCATAAACATTGCCGCTGTTCAGGAAAGTTTCCGCCGCGGCAAGATCTATTAAGTCTTCGCTGCCGGCAAGGGGGCTGTCATTAAACCGAACTGCTTCAGTTTCAGGATCATAGAATCCCCACTGTTGAACACCCACGGTTACGAATAGTTCGCTAATCCGGCCGTGAACAGAGGCCGGCACGATGTCAACTATATCGTTCGCTGTCTTGCCGGTTCCGGCCAGCTCCAGGTAGCGCGCTTTGGCCCCTTCCTGCTTTTGTTGAAAATAGGGCCGGACAATTTCCCAGGCCTTTTCATGCAATTCTTGGACGCTCATGTTCTCAGGATTACCCCTAATCCCTTTTTCAAAGAGAAGCGGATATTTGCTGGCTTCCCGGTAAGAAGAAGAAATGTGATCCACGCAGGCCAGGACAATGGGCGCAATTGTTTGATCCAGTTTGTCCTGCAGTTCCCTGTCTATAAAGCGGAAGTACTTAAGAAGCTTTTCCTTTTGGATGCTGTCTATTTCCCCGCCGTGCCCGAAATAAATTGCCGCCCGAACATCACCGGTAGCCGGGGCCATGGTATGGAACTGCAAAAATTGTTCCGGCAGTTCAGTGGCAAACTTATCTTCAAACTTCTTAATTATATCACTTAAATCTATTTCTTCAACCTGCATGCTGGTTCCTCTCAGCAGCCGGGCATCCTTCTGGCTGAGGGCAAGCACATAAAACTGTCCGTCTGAAGCAAGCAACCTGAAAAGGGGCTTGATGTGAAAGCTGTCCCTTACAACAGAGAGTTCGTTAAATTCCAGCGGAAGCCGGTAATAGCGATTGTAGTATGGCGAAATAAAAAAAGCAAATCCATCGCTCTGGTTGGCCCAGAAATAACTATCATCTAACTTTTTGGCCGGTTCGAGGATCTTTTTTAAATCAGCTGCATTGGTGGTAGTTGTCTCAAGCTGCTTTTCAGCCTGAACCATTAAATTTTTAAAGCGGATAGAATTTTCCCTTGCTTTTTCTCTTCCCTTTTGGGTCGGCATATACAGCGAGAGGCACGGACCGTGCCCCCTCTGATCCAAAAGCAGCTTAATCTCTTCCCTATTAATAATTTCCATGCAATTACCCCCTTACACTAATATTGTGGGTGTAAATGGTCCGAATGTCAAATAGGCATCAACAGGCGTGATGCCGGCGCTTATTGAAGAAGGGTTTTATTCGAACAGCTCCGCCGGAGGCCGGTGGGGAATCCGGGCTATCTCCTGCTCCTCATGCCTGAATACGGCTTCTTGGCCGTCGGTTATTTCGCCAATATCTGCCACCGCTGCTCCCCCGGCAAGCGCTGCTTCCATGACCTCTTCCGCATCTTCCGGATCGACCTGGAATACCATCCGGGCCTGGGTTTCGCAGATCAGGATTTCTTCCGGGCTGAGGCCTTTCTTCTTGATCGGCGCCCGGGCCAGATCAATAATGGCCCCCAGCCCACCGAAGCGCACAGATTCACTTACCGCCGCCCCGATGCCCGCTGCCCCCAAATCGGAGCAGGCCTTTATTTTGCCGGTTTTTATAGCGGCCAGGGCCGCTTCCATGGTTGCCTTCTCTTCGCTGAACAATGCCTCGGCCGGGCGCATCGTATCCACCAGGCCGGCCCGGTAGAGGGTATCATTGCCGTCATCGCCGGTTTCTCCAATCAGGAGGAGGCGATCTCCGGGGTTTTTAGCCGGCTTGGTCAGGGGCTGATCGATAATCATCCGCCCAATCACCGCCGCCACTACGGCCGGCACCACATCGCTAAAAGAGGTGGAAAGGCCACCGCCGACCACAAAGACATTCATTTCCCGGCACATGTCGTGGATCCCTTTTACGATCAGGTTAATTCTCTCGCCGCTGGTCATCGTTTCACACTGTCCGCAGGTGCACCGGCCCTTAAAACCGCAGGGCCCGACGATTACTTCTTGATCAAGCGGCCTGGTGCCGATGAAATCGAGCAGAAAGAGGGGCCGGCCGCCCATGGCCACCACATCGCGCATTGCCCCTCCCGCCCCGGTTGCCGCGCTGTCGTAGGGACGCGGCACACAGGGCGAACAATGGCTTTCCATTTTGGCTACGACCAGGCCTTCATCACAGGGCATTTTGAAAACAGCGGCATCGTCATTAGCGTCCGGGCCGATCATAAGGGTTCCCGGGGAGGTTTCGCCGACCATCTCGTTAAGCTTCTTAAACATGCCAAAATCAATAGCCTGATCAATATTATGATGCAAATGAATAAACAGGCCGTGCATCAAAGCTCTTTCCACTGTATTCATTAATTTGCCCCTCCTCATGATTTCCTATTTATTATTATAAACCATCAAGACCTTAAAACAACAGCAAACTGGGAGGCAGGCCGTGTTTTTTCAAAAATAATCTTTTATTGACTAAAATTAATTTAACCGGGTCAAATAACTATTATTGTTCACAATTGTACAATTTTGTGGTATTGTATTATTTGAGGAACTAGTTATTTAAATTTTCGGGCCAGCCGGACGGGTGCTGTTTGCATCAGGCCCTGGCAACCGGCTAGATAGCAGGTGATCATATGCAGAACAGCTGGAATATGGAAACCCGCGCTAAAGATATTGAAACCGCGGCAAACAACAAATATGACCTGATCATTATCGGGGGCGGTTTTACCGGGGCCGGGATCGCCCGGGAATGCGCCCTGCGGGGCATAACGTTTTGCCTGCTCGATAAATATGATTTTGCCTCCGGCACTTCTTCCCGGTCCTCAAAGCTGATCCATGGCGGCATGAGATATCTGACTTCAGGCGATTTCGGGCTGGTCCGGGAATCGACCGGCGAAAGAAACTGGCTGCGCAGCCATTTGCCCCACCTGGTCAGGCCCCTGGGCTTTGTTTATCCTTCCTACCAGAACTATAAAGCCGGCCCTTACATGGTCAGGATAGGGGTTAAATTATATGATATTATCTCGGACTGGTTCAGCGGTTTTAAGAATTACCGCCAATCAAAGATTTTCAAAAAAGATTTTGTGGAGGAATTTGAACCGGCCATTGTAACCGAAGATCCGGACCTCGGCAGCATGATCCTGGCCGGCTTCTACTATGACAACATCTGTGACGATGCCCGGGTAGTCCTGGAAACGATCAAGGAAAGCCTGGACTATGCAGAAGGCCGATCTGTGGCCATTAATTACGCCGGTGTCGACAGCTGCCTGAAAAATCCATCCGGGTTGGTAAAAGGAGTAAAGGTTACAGATCCTTTAAACCACCGCGAGTTTCGGGTCGAAGGGCGATGCGTTGTTTCGGCGGCCGGGATCTGGACCGATCAGGTCCTCTCGGCGGCCGGTTATGAACAGCAGCGGATCTATCCCACCAAGGGCGTCCACGTTGTTGTGCCCACCGATAGGATTGGCAACCGAAACGCTTTCACCCTGGTTTCCATCGATGACGGCCGCTTTTTCTTTGTCCTGCAGCGGGGCAAAGTTTCCGTGATCGGGACCACCGATACCGCTTATTACCCTGAATCAAAAAACCTCGATCAACCCTGGTGCAGGAAAGAAGACTGCGACTACCTCCTGCGGACGGTAAACAAAATGTTTCCCCGGGCCGGGTTGACCTATGACGATATCATCGCCACCTATGCCGGGATCAGGCCCCTGATCAGGCAGGAAAGAGGCCGGTCCGAATCAGATCTATCCCGCCGGCACCAGGTCTTTCAGACCGGTGACGGGGTTGTAGCCATAGCCGGGGGCAAATCAACTATCTACCGGCGCATGGCAGAAGACCTTATTTTTTACCTGTCCGACCATAAATTCCTGGACCGCTTTGCCGACCCGGCATATCACAAGCGTAACTTCTCCAAAAAACCTTTCAAAATCGCCCTGACCAGGAAGCAGTTTGACAGGATTATTGCTGAAAAAAAGCTGATGGAAGGAATGCACCCCGAACTGCTGGAGCATCTTTACCGCCAGTACGGCCGGGGCGGCATAGAAATCCTGGAAAAAATCAAGAGGGAACCGCAGTCGGGATCTCCCCTGCTGGAAGGCTATCCGTACTGCGAAGCCGAAATTCTTTACATCCTGGAACATGAATGCGCTCCCCGCTTAATCGATGTCCTCAGCCGCAGGACAGAAGCGCAATGGCTGATCTGGCATCACCGGCAGCCTGAACTGGCCGAAGCTGCAGCGCAGATCATTTCCGCCTATTACGGCTGGAGCGAAGTTAAGAAAGCGGCAGAGATTAAAGAATACCTGGACTATATAGAAGGCACCGTTCACTTCATAAACGAGGCCGACCCCGAAGAACGATCCAGGCCGGTCCGCTGACTTCCGGGCCGCCGAGACGAATCGGCAAAGATTTCACGGCGTTGCCCTCTCTGCCAATTTTTGCTATAATGGAACAAAGCTTCTTTCCTTTTGAAAACTGCATGCCATGTTACGGCCGCGTTTGTCCACCAGGAGTGATCAGCATGAAACTTAATGATTTCGGCCTTATTGTAAAATATCTACGCAAGAACAGTTTCGATAAAGAGGGAAACCGCTGGACCAGGGAAACTTTGAGCCGGGCTGTCCACCTCACAGAAGACCAGCTCGGCCGGCTTGAAAGAGGCGACCGGAAGTACCTCGACAACCAGACCCTGATGCTTTTGGCAGATTCATTCAACCTGACCAGCCTGGAGAGGAAAGAATTTTTTTATGCCGCTCTCGGGCTAAAGGATGAAGAGCTTTTTAACCAGGAAACACCCGAAACCCAATTATTAAATCTTTTTGAGACCCTGGAACAATTGCAGGCGCCGCTATACCTGATCGATGTCTACTCCGATCTGGTCGCTGCCAATAAGGCGATCAAAGACCTCTTCCAGCTAAACATGGAAGAAGTTAACAACTTCAGGCAGTCCCCGCTTGGGTTAAACCTGCTCCACTTGATTTACTCGCCACAATTTGGCTTGAAGGATTTGATCGGCCCTGACTGGAGGGAAGCAGCAATGATGGCTATCCTTGAATTCCGCCGTTCTTCCTTACGCTACAGGCATACAAACTATTTCCAGTACCTGCTTAACAGCCTGCTTGAAAACAAGCACTTCAAAATGGACTGGTCTTCCAGCCACCGCTTTTCAGATTATTATGACCTGACCTACGAACATTTCGAGTACGAGCACCCCGGGTTTGGGCCCCTGGCCTATACCGCTACTGAAACCATAATCAACACCATGAAAGGTGAGTTAAACCTGATTATATACAACCCGGCCGATTCGAATACTGTTTCAGTCTTTAATGAGCTTTTTAAAAATGCCGGCAACCAGGTCCTGCAGTTAGCGGACTGGCCGAAATAATGACCTTCCAGATGCACCACCGGTTAAACTGTTATCCCGGTTTTGCCGGGCCTGGGGGTTCCATCATTATCAGGGCAGCCTTTAAAATATGGACTGCCCGTATAGAAAACCAATCGTAGCCAGGATGGCAGAAAGGGCGGAGCCCCAGACCAGGTCCACTGCGGTTACGGCTTTGGGCCAACCTTCCAGGGTGGCCAGGTTGCTTAGATCATAGGTGGCGTAGCAAATCAGGCCAAAAAATGCGCCGGTCCAGAAAGCATAAAACCAGCTTTCCTGCCCTAAGGCGGGGTAGATCACGAAAAAGATCAGACCCACGATGTAAAGCAGGTAAAAAACCATTGCCGCCGCCCAGTTAATCCTTTTGGCCATCATGCTCCCAAGCTGGGTTTTGTAAAACTTTTTAGCCACCACCCCCAGCCAGATCATATCGATAATGAAAAATGAAGCAAATACAACCAGGTAAAGCTGGATAAATTTAAGCATTGTCAAAAACCTCCCAAATTATATTAGGACCGCTAATCTTTTTTAAGGGTTGCATACCTCTTTTTGGGAGGGAGAGGGAAAAACTTGCTCGTCCTCTCAGCATACTCCCGGTAGGCGGGGTTTTTCATCATCTGCTTCTCCAGCATGGGCACTCCTGATATAAAAAGCAGAAGGGTGGTAATGGTCAGCGGGCTGATTATCCCGGTCCAGCCCAGGGGCACTGATAGGGCCAGTATAAAGATCCCCCACCACATGGTCGCTTCTCCGAAATAGTTGGGATGGCGGGTATACTGCCACAGGCCGGACTGGATCACTTGACCCTTGTTGGCCGGGTTTTTAAGGAATTCCGCCAGCTGTTTGTCGCCGACCGATTCAAAGTAGAAACCTGTAATCCAGATCAACAGTCCAATGATATCAAGCCCGGTCAAACCACGGCCCGGATAGGCATTGATGAGGATTATAGGATAACCGATGACCAGCATCATCAGCCCCTGGAACATAAAAACCTGGAAAAATGCGCGGGGCACCAGCCAAACTCCCCATTCTTCGCGCCACTTGGCATAGCGAAAGTCCTCCGGCTTGCCCCAGTTGCGGCGCACGATATGGTAGGTCAGGCGCAGGCCCCAGATCGTAACCAGGAGGGTGACGATAATATTCCTGGCCGTAAAAGATCCGGCGATAAACAGGGTGGCAATGGCGATCAGCACAAACCCCGCGCCCCAGCCCATATCCACAATAGAGTTGTTTTTAATTACCTGGGCAACCAGGAAAAAGATGAAAAAATAAATAAATACGATTAAAATAGTCTGCATTAAAAGCTCGGTCATCATAACACCTCTTTCATAATTTTTTACAGATAATCTGAAATTACACTTATCTATTCAAGTCTGGACGGCAGTAATCTAATTCTCTCACCCGAGCAGCTCAGCTCTGCAGCGTTGACAAAATAACAGCTTAGGTCTATAGTACAGACAGATTTTCCCTTGCCGGGGCCGAATTTTCGTGGACAGAAAAAATGTTGCTCCCGGCAACAAGGAGAGAAAAATGCCGGCCCGCAAACGCCTTTTCATGGGCTTATTTATGTTATTTACATTCATCCTGATTATATCGTTGGCCCTACTGGCTTTCTTTTTAGTAAGGCCCGAGGCCCCCCTATTTCATTACGCACTCTTATTTTTCTTAATCCTGGTGGGCGGCACGGCCCTGGTTTCCCTTTTCGCACTGGGCCTGATTACCATTTCGCTGCTGCGCGGCGCTTCACCTCCCTGGTTAAGCAGCGCAGTCAAAAAAGTGATGGTCTTTTTATTTCCCATTATCGTCCAGTTGGGCAGGCTTTTAGGCATAACCCAGGACCAGGTCCAGGCTTCTTTTATCGGCATCAACAACAAGCTTGTCGAGGTTGAAAACCTGGAGGTAACGCCCCAGAGACTGCTTGTCCTGCTTCCCCACTGCCTTCAAAATGAAGATTGCCCCTATAAAATAACTCTCGATCCACATAACTGCCAGCGCTGCGGCAAATGCCCCATCGACAGCCTGCTGAGCCTGGCTGAAAAATGGCAGGTCAACGTTCAGGTCGTCACAGGCGGCACCCTGGCCCGCAGGGCGGTTAAAATGCTGCGGCCCCAGTGTGTTCTGGCCGTGGCCTGTGAAAGAGACCTCTCCAGCGGCATTGTGGACAGCGCCCCCCTCCCGGTCTGGGGCATTCTCAACGAAAGGCCGATGGGGCCCTGTCGCAACACCCTGGTCTCCCTGGGCGCCGTGGAAGAAAAACTGGAAGAGATCCTCGGCAGCCGGGCTTAAAGGGAATCCTTAAGCCCCCATGATGTGGTAGCCGCAGTCTGCAAACAGGACGGTTCCGGTAACGGCGCTGGACAGATCGGAGGCCAGGAAAAGGGCCGTGTCAGCCACTTCATTGGCTCCGGCCAAACGGCGTAGAGGCGTTTTTTCCTCCACCCCTTCCAGCAGGCGGTTGAAATCTTTAACTCCCTTGGCCGATATGGTCCGGATCGGGCCGGCCGAGACCGCATTGACCCGAATGCCCATTGATCCGAGGTCGGAAGCCAGGTAGCGGACGCTTGCTTCCAGCGCAGCTTTGGCCACCCCCATGACGTTATAATTGGGCACTACCCGTTCCGAGCCCTGAAAGGTAAGGGTAATAATACTGCCCCCCTTTTTCATCAACGGATAAAGGCGTTTGGAAACGGCCGTCAGGGAATAGGCGCTGATATTCTGAGCCAGCAGGAAGCCTTCGCGAGAGGTATTGACAAACATACCGTCCAGTTCTTCCTTCCGGGCATAGGCAAGGCTGTGGACGATCCCATGCAAAACACCCCACTGATCCTGAAGGACAGCGGACAGGTTTTCAAGATCGCCGTCTTCGGCTACATCACAGGGAATGAGCAGCGAACCGGGAATTTCGTTTTCCACCAGCTTTTCTACTTTTCCTTTAAAGCGTTCGTTCTGGTATGAAAAAGCCAAATCAGCCCCGGCCGAGGCATATGCTTTGGCGATAGCCCAGGCAATACTGCGTTGATTGGCTACGCCCATAATCAATATTTTTTTCCCGGCCAGCATTTTTTCAAGGTTCATCTGCATCAAACCCTTTCCTGATTGATATTGCTCCATTAATGATCAGATCCCGATTATTAAATATCCAATTATTAAATATCATTTTAACATAAAGAGCGCTTTAAATCAGGTTCACCGGGCCGGTTAACTTCAATTTAGTGAGGAATGCTGCTGCGTGCTCGGTAAGGTTTCGTCGTAAGTGAGCCGCTCCCCCTTGGGTAAGATTTTAAAATGAGCGATCTCGTGCTGTTGACTTAACGCTTTCATGTATGCTAAAATATATGTGAAATAACGCATATGTGAAATGGAGGACACATATGGAGGATTATCTAAAAGCGGTTAAAAGTCTGTCGGAGAAAACCCGGATTCGAATCCTGGCTCTCCTGCACCAGGCCAGTGAAGCCTGCGTAACTGAAATCGTCGACTCACTCCAAGAGAGCCAGTACAAGGTTTCGCGGCACCTTAAAGTCCTGCAGGATGCCGGTATGGTGGAGACAAGAAAGAAAGGGCGCTGGATCTATTACCAGTTAAATGAAAACCAGGCTGATTTTAAAAAGACCCTTTTGAAGGCGGTTCAAGAAATATCATCAGACATCTTAAAAGATGACTTGAACCGGCTGCAAAAACGCCTGGCAAAACGCGTTAACGGCGAATGTGCCAGTCTCAAAAGCAATAAATATCGTGAAGTTACTTATGATTAGAGGATTAGATTTGTAACGAAAAAACAGGTCTTTTTAAGACCGCCCTTACTATTTATTGAATTAGATCAGAACTGTCAACATAAAGTACTTGACCCAGGCTGCCGCCTCCGATGGGGCCGCAAAAAGCAGAGAAGGAAGCGTTAAAGCTTAATTTTTAGCTTAAAATGGGGAGGGATGCTTTGTGATGATGAGCAAAAGCATGGATGTAGGCAAACGTTTCTTTGGAGAAAAAGTCTTTAACACGATCATAAGTTACCTGAAGAAGAATCCAGAAGAAAACCTGGAAAAAGCCCTTGATTTGGTCGAAAAAGTGGCTGTGGCTCCAAACCACAAGGAGTACACGAGAAGAATCAAGTCCCAGCTGCAGCATAACCCTGCGCTCAGGGAATACATAAACCGCGTTATATACGAGCTGGATGAAAACGTTCACAACCACCTGATTAACAACTTCTTTGTCAATGCTTCGCTGGTAGGGGTGCCGCAGCAAAAGAGGATGTCTGAAAAGCTGGGCTACAGCGTACCCTATACCATCCTGATCGATCCGACCAGCAACTGCAACCTGAACTGTAAGGGCTGCTGGGCCGGCGAATACGATAAACATGACAGCCTCAGTTTTGATGAAGTGGACCGCATCGTTAGTGAAGCCAAGGAACTGGGCATGTATTTTATAGCCATGTCCGGCGGCGAACCGATGATGTGGAAACACCTGCCGGAACTTTGCCGCAAACATTACGACGTGGCCTTTATGATCTATACAAACGGGACCCTGATCGATGAAAAGGCCGCCGACTGGATGCGGGAAGCAGGCAATATAACGCCGGCTATCAGCCTGGAAGGAGGCCGGGAAGAAACCGACCAGCGGCGCGGTAAAGGTGTATACGACAAGATCATGGCCGCAATGGATCACCTCAAAGAAAACGGGGTAGCTTTTGGCTTCAGCATGACCATCACCAGGGAAAACGCCGATCGCGTTTATTCGGAGGAGTTCGTGGATCACATCATTGAAAAAGGCGCCCTCTACGGGTGGTCGTTCCATTATATACCCATAGGCAGGAACCCCGACTTTTCGCTGATGATAACGCCTGAACAAAGGGCCGCCCTGATCGACAGGGTGCGCCGGGTCCGCAGCACCAGGCCGCTCCAGGTCGCTGATTTCTGGAACGACGGTGAAATGACCCGCGGCTGCATCGCCGGCGGAAGGCGTTATTTCCACATCACCGCCAACGGAGATGTAGAGCCCTGCGCCTTTGTCCACTTCGCCGCCGACACCATCAAGGGCAAATCGCTGAAAGAAGTGCTGGGCAACCCGCTGTTCAGGGCATACCAGAAACGGCAGCCCTTCAGCGATAACCTGCTCCGGCCGTGTCCGCTGATCGACAACCCGGAAAATCTGCGGGAAATGATCGGCGAATCAGATGCCCGGCCGACCCATGACGGCGCCGACACTATCCTTTATGATCATATGGCAGCCAGGATGGACTCCGTGGCTGAAGCCTGGAGGAAAAAAGCCGAACCAAAATGGCATGAATTAAACGAAGTGGCAGAAAAAGAAAAAGCTCACATTTAAGAAGGGCCCGATCCTGATCAAGGTGGCCGAAACTGCCTGGCCAGGTTGGCCACCTTTGGTCATTTGTTTTGGAGCGGTACTGCAAATTACCGGGCCATAACCGGGCTTTGCAGTCAATAACACGGGGGCTGGCCAATGAGGGAACAAAAAGGAAACACCACCAAAAAAGTGGGCTGGTTTTGCACCTATACGCCGGAAGAAGTAATTCATGCCGCCGGTTTTACCCCGCACCGCCTGCTTCCCGGGCCTGGCTCCGGGAACGGCCCGGTCGAAGATGCCCTGCCGGGCAGCATCTGTCCTTATCCCCGAAAAATCCTCAGCAACCTGCGCAGCAGCATTTATGATGAGCTGGCCGGCATTGTCGTCGCCAATTCCTGCAATGCCATGATCCACCTTTATAACGTCCTTAAGGAGGAAAGCGGGCCCTTTGTTTATCTGCTGGACGTCCCCCGCAGGCAGGATCAGGAGGCCGTAAATTACTATACCCGGGAATTGGAACTATTGGCGGACTACCTGGGCAAGAAGGGCCAACCGGTCAATGCAGAAAACCTGACCCGCTCCTTAAATATCTACCGGCGCAAAAAATTACTGCTGGATGAATACAGCCGCCTGTACGGCCTGGGCGCCTTAAACCAGGACCGGGCAGGCTTATACGGGTTGGCTATTGAAGCGGCAAATAGCGAACCGGAAGCTTTTAATAAAAAGCTGTCCGGGGTGCTTGAAGGCAGGCAGAAGAAAAGAGGCGCTCCCGGAGCCGTTCAGCAGGGCGATAATCCATCGGCCCTGCTTTTGGCCGGGGGCCTGCCTCCGCAGGGCCTGGTAGAGCTGCTTTCCGAACAATCAGGGCTGCTCCTGTACCCGGAAAACTGCGCCGGGATCCGCTACTTGCAAAAACCGGGGCCGCCGGCACTTTCCGGGGGCGATCTTTCCCGGAAAGAAATCCTGCACATCATCTCCGGCAATTACCTGGCCAAGCTGCCCTGTCCGCGGGTTTTTAACCACCGGGCCAGGGAAGACTACTATTGCCGGCTCTTAGATGAACTGGCGGTCCGGGCAGTGATCTATCACGATTTGCTTTTCTGCGACATGTGCCATTATGATTACCTGCTCCTTAAAGATTTATTGAAAAAAAGAGATATTCCGCACCTGAAAGTAAAAACTGAACTCGGTCAGGAAGACCTGGGACAGCTCAAAACCAGGGTGGAAGCTTTTTTAGAAATATTAGCCTGAGCAGGGAGGCGTAAGCTCTGTGAACCCGCAGCAATTAATTAAAGAAAAACTGAACGGCCGGCTGGGGCGCAAGCTGCTCTCTTCTCCGGCCACCTACCGGCTGGCCAGGGATATTTTTGTCAGGCGGAACAAATTCCAGTTTGAAGCAAGAAGAATGATGACGGCAATGGGCCTGGAACAGGCCGCCGAAGCGTACCATAACACAAAAGCGGTGGCCTGGACCAGCGCTTTTTTCCCGGGGGAACTGGTTTACCTTTTTGACCTGGTTCCCTTTGCCCCGGAAGCGTCGGCGGGCACTTTTGCCGCGTTGGACCTGGCCCCGGGCCTGCTTAAACATTCCGACCAGATGGGTCTATCCACGGACAGCTGCAGCTTTCACCGCTGTGCGGCGGCCGGAACGGACCTGGAATATTTCCCCCTGCCCGATTTTCTGATGGCCAGTTCGCACCTCTGTGACGGCGCCCCCCACCTTTTCCAGTACATGGCCCGGCAATACGGCAGACCCTTATACCTGCTTGACGTCCCCGCCCGGGATAACGAGGAGGCCCTGGATTACGTGACCTCTCAACTGGCCGGCTTTGCAAAAGACCTGGAAAGGCAGACCGGCAAAACCCTGACCCGGGAACGGATCAGGACAGTTTTTGATCGCTCCAACCGGGCCCGCCTGGACCAGATCGAAGTGGCCAAACTGCGCCAGAATATTCCCTCCCCCCTGCCTGGCCAAGAGGGCCTGAGCTATTTCTATCTGACCCTGCTCGGCCAGGGGCACCCCGAAACACCCGCCATCTACCGGACCCTGGCCGGTGAGCTGCGGGACATCATGGAGGGCCGGCGCCATGACGCCGCCGACTTAAAAAAGGAGAGCTACCGTTTAATCTGGCTGCACCTCCGCCCCTATTACCCTTCCGCAATGATCAGTTACCTGGAAAAAGAGCTGCATCAAAAAATCGTGGCCGAGGAAATGAACTACGTCTACTGGCCGCCGCTCGATCCGGAAAAACCTTTCCGCAGCCTGGCCCGCAAGGCCCTGTCCCATCCCGGCCTGGGACCCATTGAGCGGAGGCTACAAATAATTGAAAAGATGGTTGACGACTACAGCGCCCATGGGGTAATGCACTTTTCACACTGGGGCTGCCGACAGTCCGTGGGTGGAACTCCGTTCTTGAAGAAAAAACTGCGGGAAAAAGGAATCCCCTTCCTGGCCCTCGACGGCGACTGCATTGACGGGGCCAGTTTTCCCTGGGGCCAGGCCCTGACCCGTATTGAGGGTTTCTGCGAGGTTTTAGAACAACTTCATGCCTAAAGAAGAGCAAACCTGTCTACATCGACCAGGCCGCGGTCGGTAATTTTCAAAGAAGGAATTACCGGCAGGGCCATAAAAGAAAGGGTTAAGAAAGGCTGGGGCAGATCTGTGCCCAGTTCACGGGCCGCTTCAAGCACCCGCTGCATTTCTGTGGCAACCTTTTCCGCCGGCTGATCGGACATCAGCCCTCCCGCCGGCAGCGGAAGAAGCGCTTTTAGGGCGCCGTCTTCGCCGGCCACCGCAAAACCCCCGCCGGCGGCGGCCAGTTCATTGGCGGCCCCGGCCATCGCTGCTTCAGACGCCCCGATCACTACCAGGTTATGGGAATCATGAGCGACGGTCGACGCCAGGGCCCCTTTTCCCAGGTTGATGCCCCTGATCAGGGCCACGGCAATGTTGCCGTTTTTACCATGTCGTTCAATAACGGCAATTTTATTTACCCCGGAGGCCGGGGCTGCCGCCACAGAACCGTTTTTAGCCCGCTCAACTTCCAGGTGCAGCTTTTCCGTAATTAACTGCCCCGGAATCACCCCGATCACAGGCACTTTGCCCGGAGGATAGTTCAGCATGAAATCCTCTTCGGTTAGAGGACGGGAAATCTTCACGCTTTCCCGGGCGGAAAGAGGCAGCTCAGAGGCAGGAACGGGCACAGTGACCTGCCCATCGCGGGCCGCTTCCCGGCCGTCCTTGATCACCAGGCGGGTCCGGAACTGTTCGATATCCTCGAAAACAGCCAGGTCGGCCCGGTATCCGGGGGCCACCGCCCCCCGGTCATAAAGCCGGTACTGGCGGGCTGCGTTGAGGGAAGCAATTTTGATCATCAGCAGCGGATCGGCGCCGAGAGCCACCGCCTGCTTCAGGGCTTCATTTAAGTGCCCTTTTTCAAGCAGTTCCCCTGCTTCCCGGTCATCACTGCCCAGCATAAATGAATCAGCGGTGGCGGGCGTAACCAGGGGCACCAGTTCAGCCAGGCTGGATGTAGCCGAGCCGTGCCGGATAATTATTTTCATCCCGCTGGCCAATTTTTCCTGGGCTTCTTGGGCTGTAATGCACTCATGGTCGGTTGTTATGCCGGCCGAGAGGTAGGCCTGGAGCTCTTTGCCCCCGACTGCTGGGGCGTGGCCGTCTATAACCTTGCCGAGCTTTTTGGCGGCCGCTATTTTTTGATGCACTTCATAATCCCCGGCGATGACGCCGGGGTAATTCATCATCTCCCCCAGCCCGATCGTGCGGGGATCTTGGAGCAGTTTTTCCACCGCGCCGGCATCAAGTTCTCCACCCGCTGTTTCCAGGTCCGTGGAAGGAACAGAAGAAGGGACGGTGGCAAAAAAGTCGCAGGGAGACTGTCCGGAAAGTTCGATCATCATGGTTACTCCTTCCGGCCCAAGGACATTGGCAATCTCGTGAGGATCGTGTATTACGGCGGTGGTGCCCTGACCCAGGATAATCCGGCCCAGTTCGGGCGGCAAAAGGAGGGTGCTTTCAATATGCAGATGGGCATCGATCAGGCCGGGGGCGATAAAAGCGCCGTCAAGATCGATTATCTCCTTCCCAGTGGTATATTCGCTTCCTACAGCGGCAATGACCCCGCCGGAAATAGCAACGTTGCCGGCTATGATTTCACCGCTGAAGACATTGATAATCCGCCCTCCTTTAAGGAGCAGATCGGCCGGCTTATCACCGCGGGCCACGGCCAGGATCTCCGACTTATTATCAAACACCCGGGAGTTATTTTCCATTATTTTTATCCTCCTTACAGCAACCAGGAAGCTGTGGTTCTGAAAACTGATCGCTTATAAGATTCACCGTTATACCCTTCGATTCCTTTTTAAAGATGGAACCGGCCGATTCCTTTAGCGGTCATAGAGTTAAAAGCCAAAAAAAGCGAGGGGAATTAAAGTGCCTAACAAAAAAATAGCCGGACATTTTCTAACCTGCGGCCTGGGTGGACTCTTGATTTTAGGTTTGCTCTTACCGGCCCTGGTTACGGGGTGTACCCTGTTCCAGGCCGAACAAGGCCTGGCCGCTCCGGTGGAAGAACTTGACGGGCGCCTGGTCCGGGCCAATAACAGCTTTGGCCTCAACATCTTCCAGGCCCTCAGGGCCGCTGAAGATGAAGAAAATCTCTTTATCTCTCCGGCCAGTATTTTCACCGCCCTGGCCATGACCTACAACGGGGCCGAAGCAGAAACCCGGCAAGCGATGGCTAAGACCCTGGACCTGGAGGATATGACCCGGGAAGAGGTCAATGAGGCTTTCGCCGACCTGCTGACCATCCTGCACAACCCCGATCCCCGGGTAGAAATGGCTGTGGCCAATTCGCTCTGGGCCCGGGAAGGAGTTGATTTTAAAAAAGACTTTTTACAGCGCAACGAAGATTTTTTTAATGCTGAAGTAACCGCCCTTGATTTCGGCGACCCCGGGGCAGCCGACATAATCAACGACTGGGTCAACGAGCAAACCGGGGGAAAGATCGAAGATATTGTCGAAGCGCCCATTGATCCATTAACCGTCCTTTTTTTAATTAACACCATCTATTTTCACGGGGAATGGAGTGAACCCTTTGACCCGGAACTGACCCGGGAGATACCTTTTTATCTTGCCGACGGCTCCGTAAAAGAACACCCGGTCATGTTCAAAAATGATGACTTCAGCTATTTCGAAACCGATTTATTCCAGGCAATTCGCCTGCCCTACGGCGAAAACGAACGGCTTGGTATGTACGTGTTTCTTCCTTCCGAACAAGCTGGATTAAAAGAGTTTTATGAAGAATTAGATCCGCAAAAGTGGGCCGAGTGGACAGAGTCTTTTACCACCAGGGAGGGGGAAGTCGGCCTGCCCCGGTTCAAGTTTGAATATGAGAAATCGCTGAACGACGTCTTGAAGGCACTGGGCATGGAAATAGCTTTCGATTACGAAGCCGCCGATTTCAGCGGCATGCGCGAAATCCCGCCCCGGTTGTATATCAGCGAGGTAAAGCATAAGAGTTTCGTCGAAGTAAACGAAGAAGGCACTGAAGCTGCCGCTGCCACTTCGGTTGAAATCAGGGTGGAATCAGCCCGGCCCGATTACTTTTCCATGATTGTCGACCGGCCCTTTTTCTTCGCCATTGCCGACGACATGACCGGCCCTATTTTGTTCATGGGCGCGGTGCTCGAACCTTAATCCAACTATGATCCCGGCTTTAAGTAAGCTTGACCGGCTCTCCCGAGATTAAAAGGGAGGGCCGTTTTATTATGTCTTTAAAACTTATATTATTAAGCAATCTTGCCCCTGCATAAGCAGGCGATAAACTTTTTCAAAAGGTCCACAAATGTGTTATTCTTAATGATAGAGTGGTATTAATTGATCAATCAGGACGACTGTTACGGGAACCAGAAACGGTGACAACCATAAGGAGGTTATCTTTTTGAGAGCGAGAGATTCTTACGCGGAACCGTACCGGATCAAAATGGTAGAGCCCATCAGGCTGAAAGACCGCGCCACAAGAGAAGAGCTGATCAAGGAAGCCCATTACAACATATTCAACCTGAAAGCCGAGGATATCTACATCGATTTACTAACCGACAGCGGCACTTCGGCCATGAGCGCCAACCAGTGGGCAGGTATGATGCTGGGTGATGAATCTTATGCCGGTTCGAGGAATTTTTTTAACCTGCAGGCGGCCCTGCAGGATATTTTTGGTTATCAATATGTAGTGCCCACTCACCAGGGGCGCGCTGCCGAAAATATTCTCATGTCCATGTTTGTAGACAAAAACCAGAAAGTGCCCGGAAATATGCATTTTGACACCACCGAAGGCCATATCCGCCTCCGAGAAGCCCAACCCTTAAACCTGGTGATCGATGAAGGGTTAAAATCAGGTTCTGATCACCTCTTTAAAGGCAATATTGACCTGGATCGGCTGGAAGATGAATTACAGAACAACCCGGTTTCAAAACTGCCGCTCATTATCATTACCGCCACCTGCAACAACAACGGGGGCCAACCGGTAGCGATGGACAACCTGCGTGCCGCTTCCGAGCTGGCCAGGAAATATAATCGCCCCCTTTTCATCGACGCCGCCCGCTATGCTGAAAACTGTTACTTTGTTAAACAGAGGGATCCCGCTTACCGCGATAAATCGATCCGGGATATTGCCCGGGAAATGTTTTCTTATGCCGACGGCTGCACCATGAGCTCAAAAAAAGATGCCCTGGTCAATATCGGCGGCTTCCTGGCTTTCAAAAATAATGAAGAGTGGTATGAAAAAGCGGTCCAGATCCAGATCTGTTATGAAGGGTTCCGCACTTACGGCGGACTGGCCGGCCGCGACCTGGAAGCAATCGCCCGGGGCCTCTATGAAGGGACGGAGGAAGAATACCTGGAAGACCGCATCGGCCAGGTCAGTTACCTGGGGCACAGGCTGCTCGACCTGGGAGTACCCATAGTAACACCGGTCGGCGGGCATGGGGTTTTTGTTGACGCCCTCAAATTCCTGCCCCACCTGCCGCAAAGTTATTTTCCCGCCCAGTCCCTCACGGTAGAGCTATACCGGGAGGCGGGGATCAGGAGCGTGGAACTGGGCGCCTGCGCCTTTGGCTACACCGATCCTGAAACAGGCCGGGAAGTTTTTCCGGCCCAGGAACTGGTGCGCCTGACCGTACCCCGCCGGGTTTACACCGATCGTCATATGGACCTGGTGGTTAAAGCCTTTGAAGCGATCGCCGGGCGCAAAGAAAACATCCGCGGCCTGGAAATAACCTACCAGGCCGAAATATTGAGGCATTTTACCGCCCGTTTCCGCCTGCGGGAGCAATAAAGATCCTTGAAGAATACTATTGATCAATCCGGAATCCGGGCCAGAGCCCCCGGCCCGGTTTGCACTATACTGCAGGCCGGACAGGCGAGACGGCAGCGGTGATCTGTTGCGGAGGTACTCCAGAACAGGTCCGAGTTTACAGGAAAACTACGCAGGATCAAACTTTTAGCCAGGGCAGCTGATCTAAATCGGCATTGCCGCCGGAAACAATCAGCCCTATGTTTTTGCCTTTTATATAGTTGCTGTTGGCCAGCAATACTGCCAGGGGCAGGGCCGCCGAAGGCTCCACGACCAGTTTCATCCGTTCCCAGGTCAGGCGCATGGCCTCAACAATGGCCTCTTCGCTTGCCGTCAGGATTGCGCTGACATGTTGATGGATTATTGGAAAGGTGAGATCGCCCAGGGAAGTCCGCAGGCCGTCGGCAATAGTCTGTGGATTGGTCAGGGGAATTATTTTTCCGGCCTGTATAGAACGGTAAGCATCATCAGCCCCCTGCGGTTCTGCTCCGAGCACTTCGGCTGTGGGCCAAAGTGCGGAAACACTTAATGCGGTCCCGCTCAAAAGCCCGCCTCCGCCCACGGGGGCGATCACTGTATCGAGCCCGGGGACCTGTTCCATCAGCTCCAGGGCCGCCGTAGCCTGGCCGGCAATAACCCGGTAGTCATTGTAGGGATGAACAAAAACAGCGCCGGTCCGGGTCACAATCTCGTCCAGGGCTTTCTCCCGGGCCTGCTGGGTCGATTCCGTGTAGGTAATTTCAGCGCCGTAGCCGGCAACCGCCGCCTTTTTAACCGGCGGGGCATTTTCAGGCATAACCACATGGGCCTTGATGCCCCGGCAGCGGGCGGCGTAGGCCAGGGCGGCGGCATGATTGCCCGATGAATGGGTGGTTACACATTTTTCCACGCCCCCTCCTCCCAAAAAATCGCCTTCCTCAAGGCTGAAGACCGCGTTTACCGCGCCGCGCGCTTTAAAGGCCCCGACCTTCTGCAGGTTTTCGCTCTTGAAGAACACCCGTCCCTCACAAAGCCGGTCAATGGTAGCCGAGGTAAATACCGGGGTGCGGTGGACATAGGGTTTAATCCTGGCCGCCGCCTCTTTTATGGTCTGGATGCTGGGAAATGAATGCATAGGGTATCCCTCACTTTCAGACCGCCATCAACGGCGACCCGCTCCTTAAATTAAGGGTTTCTGAATAATTATTCGCCTTGAGGAGGCTTGATCCCTCTTGAACAATAAATCCGGAGACCGCAAAATGAGCAAATCTTGCCTGATACTTTTAAAGGGAAAATCCCGACCTTATAGAATTATTAACACGAAAGGGGAGATGGACATGAAAATACTTATATGCACCGATGGGTCCGACTTCAGCCAAAAAGTGATCGAGGTTTCTTCCAATATGGTCGGCAGCTGCAATATTAACGAGGTAACCATGATCCACGTTCATGAGGGTTCTACCATTCTACCCGATTACTGGCAGGGAAAATACCTTTTCAGCGATGAAGAAGAAAAAAAGTTAAAAGATATGGATAAAAGGCTCCTGGAGGAAAGGAAAAAATACTTTGCCGGCGCTGAAAAAGAATTTAAGAAACATGACATACCGGTCAATACCCTCTTTAAAATAGGGCATCCAGCCGAAGTAATCAGCAAAGTGGCGGAAGAAGGCGGGTATGACCTGATAGTGATCGGAAGAAGGGGCATGGGCGGAGTGAAAAAGCTGTTTTTGGGCAGTGTCAGCAACGCCGTGTTGCAGATCGCCCGCACCAACGTATTAATCGTCAAGTAATCCATATTTTTTATGCAGTAAAGCCAGGCATAAAGCCTGACGTAATAGACTATTTCATGCCGTTACAAACCAACGAGGTCCGGACCGACAGTGCTGAAAAATATTTTTGAAAAACAAGACTGGCATTTTGTCCTGCTTGCCCTGCTAGTGGTATCGGTCAATATGATCATGGACCGGTTTCCACTTTTTTTCCTGGGCGCATTCTGGGGCTTAAGCACCGAAACGTGGATGTGGATCGGCATTATTGCCGCCATCCTTCACCAGCTATATGTAATGATAATCTGGAGAGTACAGCTGGAAACCCAGTGGCTCACCGCCAACCTGCCCCGGGTTGGCTATATCGCTTACCTGTTAGATTACACCATGATGCTCATAGCCCGGATTGGGGCTATTGTCCTGGCAGCTGCTGCCAACCGGGACAGCTTCACTTTTCCCGAACCCACCAGGTGGATTGTTGCCCTCACCCTGGCCGTCCCTTTCGTAGGGGTAATATATTCGATAACCAGGTATTACGGCTATAAGCGCCTGGCCGGTGCCGACCACTTTGAACCGGCTTACCGCGACACCGGTTGGCTCAAGAGGGGCATTTTTCAGTTTGCCCCCAATGCCATATATGTCTTCGGACCGCTCGGCTTCTACATCCCCGGCATCCTGCTGGCTTCACCGGCATCACTGCTCCTGGCCCTGTTTAACCATATTTACATCTGGATCCACTATTACTGCACCGAACTGCCCAATTTAAGGCGGATCTACGGCCCCGACAGGCATTAAAGCCGGTCTTTGCCGAGATACCGGGCCATTTAGAACGCAAGTTCCCGCTTCCTACTACCGGGGCCGGCGGCAGGCAGGCGGGTCGGATATAAAGCGCGGCTTTTTATCCAGGGTATGGGTAGCGTAAACATTCCTGATGGTGCCGGTAATACCGCGCATGATCAGGGAATGAGTTTCTGCCGTTCGGCCCCGGTAACGGACCCCGCTCAGCATATCGCCGTCTGTAATCCCCGTGGCGGCAAAAAAGATATCCTCCCCCCTGACCAGGTCTTCAAGCAGCAGCAGTTTATCATGGTCGGCAATCCCCAGCTCGCGGATCCTTTCCAGATCTTCTTCGTCTTCCGGCGCCAGGCGGGCCTGCATCTCCCCGCCCAGAATTTTAATGGCGGCAGCGGCAATAACCCCTTCGGGGGCCCCGCCAATGCCGAAAAGAATATCGACACCGGTATTTTCAAGCGCAGCAGCAATGGCCGCGGAAACGTCACCGTCGCTAATCAACTTGACCCGCGCCCCCGCTTTCCTGGTTTCCTCGATGATGTGCTGGTGCCTTTCCCGGTCCAGCACTATAGCGGTGACGTCTGCCACATCTTTTTTCAGGGCCTCGGCCACCTGGCCCAGGTTTTCCGCCACCGGAGCATCGAGAGCGACGCAACCCCTGGCACCGGGCCCCACGGCTATCTTGTCCATGTAGACATCGGGGGCATGAAGGAAACAACCACGGTTGGCAATGGCCACAACCGAAAGGGCGTTAGGTAGACCCTTGGCCACCAGGTTGGTCCCCTCGAGGGGATCCACTGCTATATCGACACAGGGTTCGGTTCCGCTTCCTACCCGCTCGCCGATATAGAGCATGGGAGCCTCATCCATCTCCCCCTCACCGATCACTACCGTCCCGTCTATGCTGACCGTATCAAAAACCGAACGCATGGCATCTACCGCGGCCTGGTCCGCGGCTTCTTTATCCCCCCGGCCCATCAGCCTTCCCGAGGCCAGGGCTGCAGCTTCTGTTACCCGGACAAACTCTAAAGATAGTTCTCTCTCCAATGTTTTCCTCCATTTTCTAAGATGGTGTTTCCCTGTCCAGGGGCATACTCATGCACCGTGGACCGCCGCGGCCGCGCACAAGTTCGGAACTGTCAATTTCAATCACATCTACCCCGTGCCGGCGCAGGGCTTCGTTCGTGGCTTCATTACGATCGTAGCAAATTACTTTACCCGGTTTGACAGCCAGGGCGTTGGTGCTGTCTCCCCACTGTTCCCTGGCAGCCGTAATCTCATCGTTGGCGCCTGAGTAAATTATTTCAATCTGCTTCTGGTGCAAAGCCTTGCGCAGTGCTCCCTGCAGGTTATAGCCGCTGGAAGCCGAAACCCTGTCATCTCTGCCTTTTTCCAGCCAGTACGTTGTGACGACATCCTTAATGCCTGGATACATCAGGAATTTATCGCTGTCGACCATAGTAAAAACTGTATCCAGGTGCATGTAAGCCCGCCGGGAGGGAATCTGGACCACCACGATATGTTTGACCAGTTCTTTTTCCACCAGGTATTTATGGGCAATCCATTCGATCGCTTCTTCAGTCGTCCTCTCGCTGAGGCCGATCACCAGCGTCTCCTCGTTCAGGACGAGAACATCCCCTCCCTCGATGCCGTAAGGGATTTCTTCATGAAAAGCCAGTTCCACATTTTTGAAAAGAGGATGGTACTTGTGGATAAAACGCAGAAAAACAGTTTCCAGGCGCCTGGCAGGATTAAACATGCTGCTGACCTGCAGTTTCGGGCCGATCATGGCCCCGTGGTCCCTGGTAAAGTACATATTGGGCAAAGGCGCCAGGTAAAAGGGATAGCTGTCCAGGGTCAGGTCACTCAAGGTGCGGTGTTTTTTTAAATGCTGTATTTCCTTTTTGTGAAAACCCGCAATTAAAGTTGCAACCAGTTCCTGTGGTTCCTGCTCGCTCAGGTAGTTATAGATGGTATTTAAAACATCCGCTTCGATCAAGGGACTGGCCTTGAGATGCCTTTTAATCAGCTCGCTTTTAACCTGCGGATCTTTGACAATCTCGGCCAGTAAAGCAGTTACATAGTAGACCTCGGCCCCGTTGTTTTTTAAGACCGCGGCAAAACCGTCATGCTCTTTCTGGGCCTGGGCCAGCCAGGGGATCTCATCAAACAGCAGATCTTCCAGATAACGCGGCGTCAGATTTTCAAGTTCCTGGCCGGGTTTGTGCAATATTACTTTTTTCAGCCGGCCCACATCAGACCCTACATGCATTGTTTTATCCAAAAATCTTCACCCCCATTATTAATCGAGTTTAGCAGTAGCTTTTTATTATATATTCGCTATTTAAAAAATATTACCTTTATATAATAACGCATAATAAAGTGATTTTAAACAGGACCTGCCCCTGTGATGCTCTTGATCTTGACTGAAACTGGATCAATAACGGTTGAGATAAAACAAATTATTTCTTGCTTTATCTGGAAAGACGTGATATAGTTTCGTCAGTGTTGAAAAGATGAGCATGATGCAAACTGTCTTTAACCTTTGCCTGATGAAAGGAAAGTGGTTTGGCTATACTCCTCTTTTTAAACCATTTCTAAAATGAAGGAGAATTAAGTACATGCAAGGTAAAGTAAAATGGTTTAACCCCGACAAAGGGTACGGTTTCATCGAAACAGAAGAAGGTGGGGATGTATTCGTTCATTTCTCCGCAATCCAGTCCGAAGGTTTTAAGACTCTTGAAGAAGGACAAACTGTAGAATTTGAAGTTGTCGAAGGCGAGCGCGGAAAACAAGCTGCCAACGTTGTGCCCCAGTAATAAGGGGCTGACAGATAATGGTTTAGGGTATTTCCTTAATTGAAAGGGAAATGCCCTTTTTTATCTCTTATGCGCATAAAGGAAGGTAACATCAATGAAACTACTTGCAAACATTAACTTAAAATACCCCCTTATCCAGGGAGGCATGGCAGTGCGGGTCTCTACGGCGCCCCTGGCCGGGGCAGTAGCCTCTGCCGGAGGAATCGGTGTAATTGCTGCAACCGGCATGAGCATGGAAGAGCTGCGGCGAGAAATTAAGGAAGCCAGGAAAATCGCATCAGGTGGGATTATCGGCGTCAACGTCATGTACGCCGTGCGCGATTTTGCGGAACTGGTAAAAACTGCCCTGCAGGAAAAAGTAGATCTGGTAATTTCAGGGGCCGGCTTTTCAAGAGATATTTTTAGCTGGGGGAGAGAAGCCTGTATACCTATTTTTACCATCGTATCTTCAGCCCGGCTGGCCAAAATCGCCGAAAAATATGGCGCCTCGGCAGTTGTTGCCGAAGGCACGGAAGCTGGCGGCCACCTGGGCACCGACAGGCCGACAGTTGAAATCCTGCCGGAAATCAAGGGCGCCGTAAAAATTCCGGTCATTGCCGCCGGAGGTATTACCGACGGCGGGGATATTGAAAAAATGCTGCAGCTGGGAGCAGACGGGATTCAGATGGCTACCCGCTTCGTTTTAAGCAGGGAATGCAGCGTGGCTGAATCATTTAAAGCCCATTACCTCAGCGCTTCCAGGGAAGATTTAGTTTTGATCAAAAGCCCGGTCGGGCTGCCGGGCCGGGCAATCCGGAATGTTTTTTCTGAGGCTTTGAGCCGGGGCGAAGCGCCCAAACCACTGTGCGAAAACTGCCTCAAAACCTGTTCCCATGAATTCTGTATCCTGAAAGCCCTTGAAAATAGCCGCCTGGGCAATATTGACCGGGGTGTTGTTTTTTCAGGACAGAATGTCTATAAAATTAAAGAAATCTTGCCGGTAAAAACCATCATTGACCACCTGAGCAGGGCTTTTTCCGACCAGGTAACTTCTAACATCAATATAAATTCCTCAACAATCCCCGGCACCGGTTAGAGCCCTTCAGCATAACATTTTTTCAGTAAACCGGGTAAAACAGGCGCGATTTCACCTGGCCAGGCAGACCGGTTCGGCTTTCAGGGCCGCAGCCAGGTCCCGGGGAGAGAGGCTGATCTGGACCCCGCGGGTCCCGGCGCTGATAATTATTGATGAATGATCAAAAGCGCTCTGATCGAGGTAACAGGGAAAATTGCTTTTCAGGCCGAGGGGAGATACCGCACCCCTGATATAGCCGGTCAAGGGCCGGATTTCTTTTAAAGGTACCAGCTCCACCTTTTTATTACCGCTGACCCTGGCCAGGGCTTTTAAGTCCAGCTCTCTGCCCCCCGGCACAGACGCGATGATCACCCCGCTTTTATCTCCCCGGGCCACAAGGGTTTTAAAGATCTGCTCGGGCGGCAGGCCAAGTTTTCTGGCCGCATTCTGGGCGCTCAGGTCGTCTTCATCCACATCAAATTCCAACAACCGGTATTCGAGGCCCAGGCGATCCAGGATCCTGGCCGCATTGGTCTTTTTCATCTCAAAGCAGCCTCCCGCTGAAACCAGCATGCTAAATTTTACTATTTTATATTTTTAGCCCACCGGAAAAATTCCGTCCCCGTCAACCGGGGCCGGTTTAAAGACCGCGTAAAAATTCGCTTTTTAAGGCGCCGGGCGCTTTTTGGGCCAGGACCCGGTCCAGCTCGGCCAGCAAAGCCTCACGGTCCCGGGAAAGAACCGCTTTTATGGGCAGATAATTCGAAGCATGGTTGGCCCGGAAAACACAGTGGGTCAGGTCCAGGCCCTCGACCATCATCCTGATTTCCTCCAGCAGCTGCCAGGGGCTCAGGGGAGTGAGTTTGCCCTGCTCAAACTGGCGGTGGGTGGTAGTTCCAGGGACAGGCATCAGGCTAAGCAGGCCCAGGTATTCCGGATCAATTTGATTTAAAAGCCGGGCCGATTCCCGGGCATGTTCCTCGCTGCCCTCCAATCCGGCCAGGCCGTTAAGGACAGTAATGGATAACGGCAGCCCTGCTTTCCTGGCTTTGGCGGTGCCGGCGGCAATTTCTGCCGGTGTAACGCCCTTTTTTATGTCCTGCAGGACCTTAGCGCTGCCTGTTTCCAGGCCCAGGTAGACTATCCCCAGCTTACAGCTTCTTAGCTCCTGCAGCTCCCGGACGTTTTTTTCCAGCAGGTCCTGGGGGTTTCCATAAACAGCGACCCTTTCCAGCTTTGGAAAAGCCCGGCCCAGGGACTGCAAAATTTGCAGCAGCCGGCCGGTCGGAATGACCAGGGCGTTGCCGTCGGCCAGGAATATTCTCCGGGTATGCGGTAAAAACCGGGAAACCTGCTCAATGTCCTGCTCTATCTCCTCCAGGCTGCGGAGGCGGAATTTCTTCTTCTTATACATGCCGCAAAATGTGCAGCGGTTATGGGAGCAACCGATGGTTGCCTGTAGAATTAAACTTTTTGCCTCACTGGGAGGCCGGTAAACATCTCCTTCATACTGCAGTGGTATCATCATGATCAACCCTTTGCCTGAATCTGCCTTATGCCGGCATCATTTTTTATTTCGCCAGAAAACCGCTTATCCCTGCCTCAGCCTGATGGCGCTATGATCCGGTCCGGCCAAAATATGCTGAAGAAGCTATTGTCGCTGCCGGTTAAATAAGGTATGCTTTATAAAGGCTGAAATGCTGAATGCATTACTGTCGGTTTCTCAAACCACCGGGAACCCGGGCCTGCGGATATTAAATTTCCTGTGAAAGCGCGCTCGAAATATGGACAAACACAACATCATAAAGCTTACCTTGCGCTTTATTACTTTTTTTGGCGGTTTATATATTGTGGCCAATGGCATTGTCTCTACCATCCAGGCCAACCTGGGCGTTAATCCCTGGGATGTCCTCCACATCGGGCTGGCCGTCCAAAGCGGTCTCACTATCGGCCGGATCATCCAAATTGTTGGCTTGACGCTGGTGGGCCTGAGCTTTTTCCTCAAGGTCAGGCCCTCCATCGGGACCCTGATGAATATGGTTTTCCTGGGCCTTTTTGTGGACCTGATTATTTACCTTGATTATATTCCCGCCCCGGATCCACTGTGGTTGAAAATTATCCTGTTTGTCACCGGGGTAACCTTATTTGGATTTGGCTGCTCCATCTACATAAGCGCCAACCTGGGGGCGGGACCGCGGGACAGCCTGATGCTGGCCCTGGGCAAGATAATTCCCTACCGGCTGGGAACGGTAAGGACTTTTATGGAAGCGGGCGCCGCCCTGAGCGGCTATTTTCTCGGCGGCCCCCTGGGCCTGGGAACCGTTATTTTTGCCCTTACAGTTGGTATTTTTATGGATATTGGTTTTGCCTTGATCCGACTTTTTAAAAAAACTGTCTTCTACAAAACATTGGTGGCTGAACAACTCCACTGAGTTTAAAACCACTATAAAAGCAAAGGAGGGCGGCTTACCCATAAAAGCCGGAGAGGCAATGAGAAGGGTCAGCATAGCTGATAAGGGGGGTATGGAGATTAAACACAAAGAAATGCAATGGCGGTCCGACGACGGAGAGCCCCTGCTGGCCAGGCAGTGGGAACCGGACTCGGAGGTAAAAGGGGTAATCTGTTTGGTGCATGGTCACGGTGAGCACAGCGGCCGTTACCGGCACTGGGCCGAGCGCCTGGCCGGCGCCGGCTATGCCATGCTGGCCATCGATCTGCGCGGTCACGGTAAATCCGGGGGGAAGCGCGGTGACACCCCTACTTTTGATCATTTTTCCGATGATATTAACCTGATGCTGGATGAAGCCAGGCGTGAATTTAAAGATATACCTTGCTTTCTTTACGGCCACAGCATGGGCGGTCTGCTGGCCCTGTTTTGCCTGATCCAGCGCCGGCCGCTCCTAAACGGGGCGGTAATTACCAGCCCCCTGCTGCATTCGGTCTATGACCACAAGCAATATCTTACAGCAATGATTAGTTTTTTCAGCCGGATCATACCCGGCCTGAGCATTTCCAGCAATCTTGAGGTGGACGCCCTGGCGCAGGATCCGGCGGTTATCTATGCTTACCGCAGCGATCCCCTGGTCCACGACAGGGCTACGCTGCGCCTGGGAAAAGGACTTCTTGATACCATCGAGTACATTTTTAACCGTGCCGGTGAAATTAAGTTGCCCCTGCTGATCATGCACGGGACAGAGGACAGGATTAATCATGCCTCCGGTTCTGAAAAACTGGCCGGCCTGGTTTCCGGTGACTGCACCCTGGAGCTCTGGGAAAGTTTATACCACGAGCTGCACAATGAAGAGGAAAAAGACGAAGTTTTTGCCTGCTTGAAAAACTGGCTGGACAGCAAGCTCTCCAGTCCTTAATAAAGCCCGCCGGGGCGAGCGGACAGCTGCCTTGAACCGGTCCTGGTACGGGCCTGTTGATCGATCCCGCTAAAAAGGGCCTTTAAATAAAAGCTCTCCTCCCGGAGGCAGTGTTTCCTCCCGGCCGTGGACTTGAACCTGAACCGCCGCGCTGTTTTCCGGGGCCGATTTGACCGCAAAAGAAGCTTTGGCCATGCTTATGTGCAGTTTTTGAGCCCTGTAGACCAGCTTAAAGCTCACTTCGCGCCATTTTTCCGGCAGGGCCGGTTTAAAGGTTATCTTTCTTTCTGCAGCCTGCATCCCGGCAAACCCAAAAACTATGATCTGCCAGGCGGCCCCGCAGGAGGCGGTGTGAATACCGCCGATAAAGGTGCCCCCGCTGAAAGCCTTGTTGGTATCGAGCAGGTCGATCAGGACGGAGCGCAGGAAATAGCGGTAAGCCTGCCCGGTGTAGCCCGCTTTTGCCGCAACAATGGCGTGGACGGCAGGGCTGAGGGAAGAACCGTGCTGGCAGCGGGGCTCATAATAATCGTAGTTTTTCCTGACCACCTGGCGCGGGAAAAAATCATGCATGGCCAGCAGCTGGAGCACGTCAGCCTGCTTGGCAACCTGCGTATGAACGGCCACCCCGTTGGGCCAGCCCCAGTATTCATTTTTATCGATCAGCCTTTCTTGCAAGCTGGCGGGATAAAGATCTTCCAGTTTAAAATAGTCCCGGAACTGTTCAATGATCCCGCTTTCCGGGTCGGGTTCGGGAAGATAGATTAACCCGGCCATTTCTGCCCAGCAGCTATAATCATCTTCAGTCAGGTTCAAGCGGCCGGACAGCTCTTTTAAACGGGCGGGGTTTTCCTGTTGCAGGCGCTCGTAAATATCAAGGGCGGTTGTTAGGCTGAAGCAGGCCTGGTAATTGGTAAAAGCGTTGTTGTCTACATTTTCGTGATATTCATCAGGACCCAGGACCCTGATTATTTCATAGCGGTTTTTATCTTTTTTAAAGTAAGCGAAAGAATACAGGAACCGGGCCACTTCAAAAATAATCTCCGCTCCGTAGCGGTCGATAAAGTCCCAATCACCGCTGGCCCGGTAATAACTCCAGATCGCATAGACAATGTCGGGTGAGATATGGATCTGCCAATCGTTGAAATGATTGCGGATTTTACGGCCGCTTAAGACATCGGTGAAGAAAAAAGAGGGGCACAACTCGGCGCCGGTTTTGCCGCTGACCCAGGCATAAAAGGCACCTTCACAACCCAGGTCCTCAGCCTTCTTGCGCGCTCCGTCAAGGGTCTTATAACGGTACGTCAGAATATTGCGGGCTACATCCGGGAGGGTATAATAATACATGGGCAGGTTAAATATTTCCTGGTCCCAGAAGGCAGAACCCTGGTAGGCCTGGCAGGAGAGGCCCCTGGCCCCGATGGGCAAACTGTCGCTGTGGAAAGGGGTGGCAATAATATTGTGGTATAGATTGAACCTGAGCGCCGCCTGCGAATAAAGGTCCCCGCTGATGGCAAGATCAACCTGGTCCCAGATCTGATCCCAGAACGGGCGGTGATCTGCTTTAAGCTGATCATAACCTTTTTCAAGGGCGGCGCGGAGGCTTTTATGGGCCGCAGCCCCGGGATCGGGAACGTCGTTGCTGCTGTAAACTACCATCAGCTTTTCCAGGGTCAGTTTTTCCCCGGCTTGCATTTCAAAGCTGAGTTTCCTTAATAGAGTCTCTTCCCCTTGAATGATTTCCTGCTCCAGGGGCCGGCAGCCCGACACAGCCTGCCCTTCCAAAACCGTGATCACAGTTCCCAGTTCCCCGGTCCTGGCTTGAACAGACAGGTACTCTTTACCGCCCTCAAAGCGGTAATCAAACAGGTGCCTGCCGTTTAAATCCCAAACCGAGCCGTCAATACCGCTATACAGCTCCAGCCTGCACGGCTGCCGGGCTTCAATTTGATAGCGCTGGGCAATCAGGTGCCGGTCGGCGCAGCTGGCAAACTGCTCCATCTTGATGTTAAGCTGTTTTCCACTTCCGCCGATCCAGCTGTTTTCAAGGCTCAAGATCCCGTGTTTGAGATCCAGTTTGCGGCAGTAATCTGAATTGCAGCCAGCGGTTGGAGAAGCCGTCCCGCAGGTGGTTACTTCTTCTCCGTCAACTTTCACCAAAGTATAAAGGGCATTGGGCACATTGCAAAGCTCGGTCCATTTGCCGTCGGCATTATCATAGGTGTCGGCCACGAAACAGCCCACGTAGCGATCTTTGCGCCATTCCGGAAAAGTTCCCCGGTAACCGAGATAGCCGTTGCCGATCAAAAAGTTACTGCCGGCAGCGATCAGGTGGGCTTCGATAAAAGCGTGTTCAATGATTTCCCAGCCTTTTACAGTGGAAAGATTCTCGTTAATTTGCATTTAAGCAGCGGTCCTTTTTATGATTAGACTATACCGGCGGGGTGAATCTTTAAGTTTATCTCCGGCAAAGGATAATTTTCTCTAATGATTTTTTGATCTATTTGAGGCTCGAGGGGATCGGCAGTCATTGTAAACTCGACTTCGCTGGACCCACCCTGCCGGTAATCAAAACTTAACCCGTCGTCGTGGTAAAGGAGATAGGTTCCCTCACTGCCGGCATAGCAGTGCATGGTCAACTGTTTACCGGTTTGTGCGGCCCCAACTGCCCCTTCTACGGAATCGTGGGGCAGGATCGTCCCGGCCCTGACAAACAGGGGCAGGGTATCAAGGGGCGCTTGGCAGATATAATAACGGCCTCCCCGGTATACTTCTCCGCTCCAGTAGTCATGCCAGAGCCCTTCGGGCAGGTATAGCTGGCGCCGATCAAGCCCGGGCCGGAGCACCGGGCAGACCATGAGCCCCTCCCCAAGCAGGAATTGATCGTTTATGTGGTAGGTCCGTAAATCATCCTGGTTATGATAAAACAGGGGCCGGACCGCCGGCGCTCCATTTAAGGCGCTTTCTTTCATCAGGTTGTAATAATAGGTCAGCAGCCGGTAGCGAAGGCGGATATAAGAGCGGGTTATGGCAAGGACTTCAGCACTGTAGGCCCAGGGTTCCTGGCGGGCTGTCCCGATCTCGCTGTGGTTGCGGAAATAGGGCAGGAATGCGCCCAGCTGGGTCCAGCGCACCAGGAGTTCTCCGCTGCAGTCACCGCGGTAACCGCCCACATCGGCGCCGGTAAAGGAATAGCCGCTCAAGCCGAGGTTAAGGATCATGGGAATGCTGACTTCCAGGTGTTCCCAGGTGCTGGCATTGTCGCCGGTCCACAGGGCGCTGTAGCGCTGGCTGCCGGCAAAAGCAGCCCGGGTTAGAATAAAGGGCCTTTTTTCCGGCTGGTATTTTTCCAGCGCTTTTAGGGTTGCCCGGTTTTGCAGCAGCCCGTAGATATTGTGCACTTCACGGTGCGGCCTTTGCCGGCCCGCATCATCATAGTGGACAGTGTCATCGGGCAGGGTGCCCGCCGACTGAGTAAAATCAGTAGGCTCATTCATATCATTCCAAATTCCTTCCACACCGCAATCCAGAAGTTCGCGGTGGAAACCGGCCCACCACTGCCGCACTTCACTGCGCATAAAATCGGGATAAACAGCCGGTTTGGGCCAAACCTCTCCCTGGTATTCTTCGCCCTGCGCCGTTTTGACAAAATAGCCCTTATCCCTGCCTTCTTCATAGACCCGGTAGCCCTCTTCGACCTTGACCCCCGGGTTGATGATGACAACCACCGCAAAGCCCATCTCCCGGAGCTGCTTTAAAATCTCTTTAAAGTCCCGGAACCGCTCCCCGTGGACGGTAAAAACTTTATAAGCGTCCATGTAGGCTATGTCCAGGTATAAGACATCGCAGGGCAGATCATGCCGGCGCAAGTTTTCGGCTATGGCCAAAAGTTCTGGCCCGGTTTCGTAACTGTAGCGGCTCTGGTGGTAGCCTAAAAAATTTTTTCGGGGCAGGTAAGGCCGGCCGGTAAGGTTGCCGTAAGCGCTGAGCACCTTTGAAACAGAAGGCCCGTAGAGGAAGTAATAATCGAGATTGCCGCCCCGGGCCCGGAAAGAAACCGTCCCGGGATCGGTTTTGGAGAAGTCAAAATCGGTCCTGTGGGTATTATCAAAATAGATCCCGTAAGCGCGGCCGGGAGCAGCCCCGATATAAAAAGGAATTGAGGTATGCATCTCCGGGACCAGGGGATTATGGATGATGTGATGGAACAGGACATCGTTATTATAATTAGCTGTGGCCGTGCCGATCTGGTTGATCCAGCCGTATTTCTCCCCGTTTCCGTAGAAGCCCTTTTCCCAGAGCTTTTTCTTTTTGATGCGGAGTTCTTTTAGATCGACCTCTGTATCTTCACTTAAAACCAGCCCCTCCCGGCTGCTGATTTTCACGTTCAGGGTTTTGCTGTCAACCTCAATTTTCAACTGCGGGGTCACCAGGATCATATTTTCCAGATGCGCCTTTATATCCTGCGGTTCGCCCACCACCGCCACGGTGGAAGGACAAAGTTCCTGGTCCTCGCTGTAAGCAAAGCGGATTGTTTGCTCGCTGTAAAAGAGAATCTGCAAATAGCCGTTGAGGCCTTTAACCGTATAGCCTTTGCCGTTTTTCCACATTGCCCCGCCGCTCCTTTTAAGCCTGGTTTTAATTAAACGATTAATTAATAATTGCCCCGGGGTTTATTTCAGCCACAGAAGGAAAAAATAAATCGGCCGCGCCTACCCTTTCCGGCGGGCCAATACCAATGGTAGCCATGCCGGCCGCTTTTGCCGCTTCAATGCCTGCTTCTGCATCTTCCACTACCACACAAAAACGGGGTTTTACTACCAGTTTTTCCGCGGCGTAGAGAAATAGATCGGGGGCCGGCTTGGATTTTTCCACGCTGCCGCCGTGGGCAAAAGCGTCAAAATAAGAAGCAATGCCGAGGCGATCCACGACCAGGGGGGCATTTTTGCTGCCTGAAGCCAGGGCCAGCTTAAATCCCAGCTCCTTTAATTGCTGCAGCAGCTTTTCTGCGCCCGGAAGCAGATCCTGTGCCGTGATTGACTCAATAGACCGGCGGTAATAACCGTTTTTACGATCCATAAACTCCTGCATCTTTTCTTCAGGCAGCTTCCGCCCCTTTAGGACCAGCTCCAAAGAAGCACGCCTGGATACGCCCCGCAGTTTTTCGTTATCCTGCCGGTTAAAAGGCAGACCTTCCTCTTCCGCCAGGCGCTTCCAGCCCAGGTAATGGTACTCCGCAGTATCGGTTAACACCCCATCCAGGTCAAAAATGAAAGCCTTGATATTTTTCAACGCGGGTTTGGGGTCAGCTTTTAAGCCCCCTTTATTTTGCTTCATAAAAAAGCGCTGCCTCGGTTTCGCGATCGAAAAGATGCACGTTTTCTACCTGGAATAAAACTTTAACCCTGTCATGAACCTGGATATTGAGGGTGGGATCCACCCTGGCAATGATCGTATTCCCGTTCAGGTCTAAAAACAGGTAGGTTTCAGAACCTAAAAGCTCAGTAACCTCAACGGTAGCCACATTATCTTCCTCTCCATCAGCCCTGGTTACATCCAGGTGTTCCGGCCTGATTCCCAGGATAACATCCTTTTCCCCGAGCCGGTCATTGTTTTTCAGGCTGGTGACCATTTCCGGTTTAAGCTCTACTCTGCCGCCCTTAAAGTCGACCGAAACCTTGCCGTTGCTATCGCTCAGGCCGGCCTCGATAAAATTCATCTGCGGCGATCCGATAAAACCGGCCACAAACTGATTGATAGGATCCTTGTAAAGTGTTGTCGGATCGGCAATTTGCTGGACCAGGCCGTCTTTAAGGACCACAATTCTTGTTCCCATGGTCATAGCCTCGGTCTGGTCGTGGGTCACATAGATAAAAGTGGTAGCCAGGCGCAGGTGCAGTTTGCTTAATTCCGCCCTGGTTTGCACTCTCAGCTTGGCATCAAGGTTGGAAAGAGGTTCATCCATCAAAAACACCTTTGGATCCCGGACAATGGCCCTGCCCAGGGCCACCCGCTGCCTCTGTCCGCCGGATAGTTGTTTGGGCTTCCGGTCCAGGAGATCTTGCAGGCCCAGGATGCCGGCCGCATTTTCGACGCTTTTTTTGATTTCTTCTTTCGGCATCTTGCGCAGCTTCAGGCCGTAAGCCATATTATCGAAGATGGACATATGCGGGTAGAGGGCATAGTTCTGAAAAACCATGGCTATATCACGGTCTTTTGGCGAAACATCGTTTACCAGTTCATCGTCGATATAAAGCTCTCCGGAGGTTATTTCCTCCAGGCCGGCAATCATCCGCAAAACGGTCGATTTTCCGCAGCCCGAAGGCCCGACCAAAACAATAAACTCCTTGTCCTCAATTTGAAAATTCACATCTTTTACAGCTACAAAACCATTGGGGAAAACCTTGTTAATGTCAACCAAATTTAAACTGGCCATAGCATCCACCCCTTTAACTTTCTTATATTATTAATTAAGCGAAACGACAACCTTTTCTCCCCCTGAAATTTTAAGATCCTGTCCCCGGTGCCGGAAAGTGAGGATGTCTCCTTCGAGCAGGCTGTATATAGCTTTATCATCTTCAACCGCGACTGCCAGCCGGTTATTCTGAAAAATTATGCCAAACCGGTAGCCCTGCCAGCTTTGAGGCAGGTACGGTTTAAAGCTCAGCTTACCATTGGTGGTTCTCATCCCGGCAAATCCATAAACCAAATTCATCCAGGATCCGGCCATATTGGCCATGTGCACCCCAAAGGGGGTGTCCTGCAAAATATTGTCCAGGTCAAGCCTGGCCGTTATGTCAAAAAAGTATTCCGCATCTTTATAATATCCCAGTTCAGAAGCCATTACCCCGAAAATGGCTGGAGACAAAGACGAATCATGGGTGGTAATCGGCTCATAATAGTTGTAATCCCGGCGCTTCTGCTTCAGGCTGTAACGATCGGAAAGCAAAAAGTGGGCCAGGATAACATCGGGCTGTTTACAGACCTGGTAACGGTATATAACCAGCGGATGGTAATGTAAGAGCAAAGGATACCTGTCGGCCGGCGTGGCCGTAAAGTCCCACACTTCCTTGTCCAGGAAACCATCGTCCTGGGGATGAATCTTTAAGGCTTCGTCATAGGGAATAAACATATTCTCCGCAGCCTGCTGCCAGGCCTGGAGTTCTTCTTCACCCAGCTTAATTTTTTCGGCCAGCCTCCTATAATGATCAGGAAAATCCTTTTTTAGCCTGCGGGCGGTGGCGCAGGCATAATCAAGGTGCCACTGGGCCATCAGGTTGGTGTAAAAATTGTTGTTGACCAGGGCTGTATATTCATCGGGCCCTGTAACCTCATTATAGCAAAACAGGTGGCCTTTCCGGGGAATATAAGTCCCTAAATCTTCCCACAGGCGGGCGGTTTCAAATACAATCTCCGCCCCGCCTTCCAGCATCAATGAGTAATCGCCGGTCATTTCCACATACTTGTTAACGGCATAAGCCACGGCGGCATTGATGTGGTACTGGGCCGTTCCGGCCGGATAATAGGAAGATCCCTCTTCTCCGGCTATTGTACGCCAGGGATAGAGCGCTCCCCTGGGATGATCGAGCATCCGGGCCCTGCTGCGGGCATGATCAAGGATACTGTAGCGGTAGGCCAGGAGTTTGCGTGCTTCTTCAGGCATCAGGGCCGCATAGAAGGGAATCATATATATTTCGGTATCCCAAAAATAATGCCCGTCATAACCTTCGCTGGTTAGCCCCTTGGCTCCGATCCCGGTCCTGCCGTTGCTGCCGGCAGCCTGGAAAAGGTGAAAAATGTTAAAGCGCAGGCCCTGCTCCTGGAAAAGATCCCCTTTGACCTCAATTACCGCCTTATCCCAGAGCTTATCCAGGCGCTCTTTTTGTTCCTCAACCAGGGCCTCAAACCCTATTTCCCGGCCCTTAACGGCCATCTCTGAAGCGAGTCCGGGCAAATCCGGGGCCGGATGATCCAGGGAGGTGTAATAGGCCGCATATTTTTCGAGACAGGCGCTGGCTTCTTGCTTTAATTCCAGGTGGTAACTGACGGTGATCCTATGCTGATCCTGTTCTACTTCCTTAAAGACCATCGGCACGCCCGAAAGCCGGTGATCCATGGCACAGGCCAGCTGCAGCCCGGAACGCTTTGTTTCCTGGAGCATAACAAGCGGTTCTTCCCGGGCCATGATCCCGGTTACAGAAAGGCCGAGTCCCCCCAGGGTGGCAGAAAAACGGGGATCTTCTTCCTCATGAGTATGATTGTCTACATCTCCGTCCATGGAGGAGCGGATGTTGACCCTACCGGAAAAGTTTAAGGCTTTAAGCCGGTATTCAAAGGCCAGCAGGTGCCGGTGCGCAAAGGGCACCAATCTTTTCACTTCAATCTCGATTTCTTTGCCCCCCGGCGATCTCCAGACCACATTTCTGACCAGGCAGCCGGTTTTCATATCCAAAAAGCGATGGTAGTTTAAAATTGTGCCGGCGACCAGGCTAAAGCGCTCATCTTCCAGGTCCAACTCTATGATCTTGCTATTGGTTACATTGAGCATAGTCTGCGTATTGAGCGCATAACCATATCCCGTTTCAGCGTGGGGGATGGGCACCGACTCATAGAAGCCGTTCAGGTAAATACCGTCTATAGATCTGCACCCGCTACCTTCCAACCCTTCTTCAAAACTGCCCCGGATCCCGATATAACCGTTTCCCAGGGCAAATATAGTTTCGCTCAAAAGATTATTTGCCGGGGAAAAATCATTTTCTGCTATGATCCAGCGGTCACCCGGGTAAACAGGAGGGCGTTTATGTTTTAGCTGCTTCACAATGAGAAATCAGGCCCCTTAATATAAAGTCGGTTTCCGATCAATATCTTTGTCCCGGTGCCGGCTTGAGAATTCTCTTGCCCGGGGCCTCCAGGCCCCGGGCAAGAGCCTTGCTGCAACTCTTAATTAAGGCATAGCCGCTTACTCAGCATCAAAACCGGTCAGATCCATCAGGTCGATTTCCAGTTCCTCGAAAGCATCGGCAGCGTTTGTATCACCGATCAATACATCATACACGGCATTGTAAAACAGCTCCGATACAGCCGAGTACTGCGGTGCGGTTACCGTCGAGGGACGGGCCACGGCATTGATGAAAACATCATAAAGGCTGCCAAAGAAAGGCGCCGCTTCCAGGACTTCGGCATCTTCGTAGAGATCCATGATGGTCGGGTTAAAGGTCCCTTCAACCGCCCTGTATTTCTGCCCTTCGTAAGAAGCCATGTAAAGGGCGACATCAGCAGCAATCTCGGGATTCTCGCTGTACTGGCTAACAGCAAGCTGCCAGCCGCCGAGGGTGGCCGCCCCGGCTCCGCTTCTGCCCGCCGGCAGGGGCGATACATCAAAAAGGTCCTTTACAGGGCTGTCATCAGCCTGGCTGGTTGCATAAGCATAGGGCCAGTTGCGCATAAAGGCGGCATTACCGGCATGCCATACGGCCCGTGATTCTTCTTCGGCCATAGTGGTTACACCGTCGGGAGAGATGGTGCCCACCCAGCCGGCAGCCTGATCAACAATCTCGATAGCGTTGGGATTATTGATGGTAATTACGCCTTCCGGGCTGATAATTGTCCCTCCGTCGTTGGAGGCAATCCATTCCAAAGCATCGCAGGTCAGGCCTTCATAGGCCCTTCCCTGCCAGACAAAGCCCCAGAAATCGGGGTTTTCGGCCCGTTCGCCATCCTGGATAATCTGGGCTGCTTCTTCCAAATCATCCCAGGTTGCCGGAGGATCGAGATCGTATTTCTCCAGCAGGTCGGTGCGGTAGTAAAGCAAACCGGCGTCGGTGAACCAGGGGATGCCGACCAGCCTGCCGTCAACGGTATTGTTTTCGACAATGGCCGGGAAGTGATCGCCGGCTACTTCATCGGCTCCGTGTTCATAGAGATCGACAAAGTGCTCAGCCAGGTCTCCGGGCCAGATTACGTCAATCTGATAAACATCGACTTCGGAACTGCCTGCTTCAAAAAACTGCAGGTATAGTCCCAGGCGGTCTTCGACCATGTCCGGAGTATCGAGCACTTCAACCCTGACTCCTTCATTTTCAGCGCTGTACATTTCCGCCAAATCCCGGGTCAGCTCCAGCTCCATGCCCACAGCACCGGCAGCCACGGTAATCACAATTTCATCGTCATCATCAACTACTTCTTCCGCTTCTCCACAACCGGCAGCCAAAACCAGGCTCAAAACCAGCAGCAGAGCAACACCAAGTAACCATTTTCTTTTTAGCATTTTTATTCCTCCTCTTTAATTATAAGCAGTGATTGGAAAAAACAGCCAACTCTATGCAGGCATCCCTCCCGTCAATAAATTAACTTCAGCACGCCAGTAATATCATCCCTTGACCGCTCCGGCCGTTAACCCCGTCACAATGCGGCGCTGGAAAATTAGCACCAGGACCACCAGGGGTACTGTAACCAGGCTGGCTGCAGCCATGATTTCTCCAAATGGTTCCTGGCGGGCCACCGCCCCGGCAAAATAGGCGATCGCTACCGGGACAGTCCGGGCCGTAGGGTCAATAGAAGTAAAAGTCAAGGCAAAAAGGTACTCGTTCCAGGCGGCAATGAAAGCCAGCAGCCCGGTGGTAACCAGGGCCGGGGCGGTCAGGGGCAGCAAAATGCTTTTAAAGGTTTGAAAAGTCGTAGCCCCGTCCACCTGGGCCGATTCCATCAAAGCATCGGGCAGCTCCTTAAAGAAAGAAGTGAGCACCCAGGTTGTAAAAGGCAGGGTAAAGATCATATAGGCAAAAATCATACTGACCCTGGCCGAGAGCCCCAGGGCAGTTATGACCGCGTAAAGTCCGGTCAGGACCGTTACCTGGGGAAACATGGTCATGGCTAAAATCAGGTAGAGGGCGGGCCTTCGTCCGCGGAAACGGAGTTTCCCCAGGGCAAAGGCGGCAAAAGAACCGGCGATCAAAGCCAAAACGGTGGTGGAAGTCGCTACGATAGAGCTGTTGGCCAGGCCCCGTAAAAACTGGCCGTCCCTGAGAACCGCAGAATAGTTTTGCATGGTTGGCGAAAACTCCAATGTGGCCGGGTCCCGGGGAATCGCCGTAGCCGGTGTCATGAAAAGCTGTGACTCGGTTTTCAGCGAAGAGTTGACCGCCCAATAAAATGGGAACAATAAGTAGACAAGGATAAAAATAATCATAAAGTTAAAACCAAATCGTTTCAGCACACCAAAAGTTCCGGAGCTTTTTTTCATTCCTGATCAACTCCCAGCATCTTAATATAGGATATGGCAAACAGAAATATGAGGATAAAAATGATAACCCCGATGGCCGAAGCAAGGCCCATATTTCGGTTACCGATCAGTTGGAAATAGTTATAACTGGCCATGGAATACTGGCTCTGGCCCAGCATGACCTGGAAGATATCAAAAACCCGCAGGGCATCGAGGGTCCGGAAAATTAAAGCTACGACGATGGCCGGTTTTAACAGGGGCAGGGTGATGGTTATAAACTGCCTGATTTTCCCGGCTCCGTCAATTTCAGCCGCTTCAAAAATGTCCTCGGGCATAATCTGCAGGCCGGCCAGCAGCAGCAGTGCCATAAAAGGTGTTGTTTTCCAAACGTCAACAGCGATCATGGCCGGAAGCTGGTAAGTGCCGGAGGCCAGAAAAGCAATGGGGCTGTCGATCACCCCCATCCAGTCAAATAAAGCATTGAACATCCCTATCCGGCTTGGGGCCAGCATCCACTCCCACATCCGGGCGGAAACAACCGTGATTACTGCCCAGGGCACGAGCATAGCTGCGCGCATGGACCCCCTGAACCTAAATTTACTGTTAACCACCAGGGCGATGGCTAAACCCAGGACAAGCTCCAAAAACACCGACACTACGGTAAAAGTTATCGTGTTGGAAACTGATTGAATAAAACTGGGGTCAGTCGCCCCCACCACATAGCGATTGCCAAACAGGCTGAACTGATTAAATTCCCGGTAGCGGCTCGGTTCGCGGGGCAAAACATCCAGCGGCCTTTCATATACCTTCTGGCCCGTTTCCGGATCGATCATTATTTCGCCGGTCGCTTCATCGATCACCGGATCCAGGGTGGTAATATGGACGCTGAGCAGTTGCTGATAATTGTCAAAGCCGATAAAATTGGTTTCCTGGCCACTGGCAAAAACACGATCAGTAAAACTGGTGTAAAAAACCTGGGCCAATGGATAAAAGGCGATGATGGCAATAATGAGCAGGGCGGGTAATAGTAGCCTGAACGCGAGCCTTTCTTCTCTTTTTGCCAGGTTTGACATTTTGACCTTGGGCGATGAAACCTTACTCTTGGAAGAAGCGTTATCATGATTTGAAGTCACCTGTTCCCCTCCTTTTCAAATTTAAATTTACTCGGCCTGGACCTGCTTGCGAGTTTTGAACAGCCAAAAATAGACTTACTCCGGTGTCGGCAGCGGTTTATAAGCATCTTTGGCAGTACTGTCCCTGAGGACAATTTCGTGGGGCAGAACGATCTCCCACTGATCAATCTTTTTTCCTTCGATCAAATTAATGACCATTTCTGCGGCCAAACGGCCCATTTTATCTATCGGCTGGCGGACGGTTGTCAGTGAGGGATGGTAGTAAGAAGACATGGGCACATCATCAAAACCGGCCACTTCAATATCATCGGGAATTTTTAGCCCCTGATCAAAAATGGCCTTCATCGTACCGAAGGCCATCAAATCGCAAGCTACAAACAGAGCTTCCAGGTTTAAATTTTCCTTTATAATTTCCCGCCCAATCCGGTAACCATCCCGCGCATCGAGGGTTCCGGTTTTTACAAAGTCCTCATTAAAAGGCACCCCGTGATCCTGCAGGGCCTGCCGGTAACCATCAAACCTTTCCTGGCCGGTATATTGATCTTCAAGGGGCGCCCGGATCATGCCCACCCGGGTAAAGCCTTTCTTGAGGAAGTAAGAGGTAATATCATAAGCCGCTTTGCTGTTATCGATGCGAATGCCGACCAGGTTGCTTTCATCATAGCTGACATTGACCAGGGAGATCGGGACTGAGGCTTCTCTCAAAAAGGACTTGTGTTCTTTCTTCAAGCGGGAAGTTAAAAATACGATACCGTCCACTTGCTTGTTATGAAGCATCAGCAGCAGTTCGATCTCTTTTTCGGCAGAACCGTGGGAGTTGCATATAATTATGTTATAGCCATGATTAAAGGCGATCTTCTCAATTCCCTTGACCAGGACCGAGACAAAAAGATTGGCAATGTCGGTGATAACGACCCCGATAGTCCTGCTCTTTTTGAAAACCAGGCTTCTGGCGGTTGAATTCGGTTGAAAATCCAGCGCCTTAATAGCCTGAAGCACCCGTTCCCGCGTTTCAGGACGCACCGGCTTGGAATCGTTCAGCACACGCGAAACGGTTGCCTTGGAAACCCCTGCTATTTCAGCCACCTGTTTAATTGTTGCCGCCATGGGTCACCAACTTTTACGGGTTATATATATTATAGGAAACCGGTTTCCCCATGTCAAGCATTTTTTCAATTTTTTTTCAACTGGTTATGTTTAATAAGTCTATTTGTAGGGATAGGTTTACCTGAAGGAAAAGTTTTACAAAATCAATCCTTTAATGGCCGGGGCTATGGATTTAAAATAAGATCGAAACTGGTGCTTCATAGACCCCACCTAGCGGTGGAATCCCCAAAAAAAGCGGCGCAACAGCCTCGGTTGCGCCGCCAAATCTATATTAATGAGGGGGTTATATTCATTATGCCTGATCTACGTTACCGCATTATTACAGTTATGTTTAAATCATATTAAACTTAAGGCTGCTTTCTATCAGGTCCTCATTACTAATCCACAGTTTAACCTGTTTTTCGATCTGATCCCGCGCCTGCCGAAATTTATTTAGTTTATCTTCTTCTTTGCCTTCCGACGCGGCAGGATCATCAAAATGCCATCTGATCCTTTGACTTATTCCCGGAAATGTAGAAGGGCAATTATCTTCAGCGCTTGAACACACTGTAATAAGGTAGCTGAAATTTTCTCTGCCCAGGTAGTCTTTTATATGTTTGGAATACTGTCCATCCATACTTATTCCTGCTTCTTTCATAACCATTTTTGTCAGGGGATGGATGCCCTGGGGATCCAGCCCGGCGCTGTTTGCTTCATAAATATTGCCGGCATAATGCCGCAAAAAAGCTTCGGCCATCTGGCTGCGTGCTGAATTGCCCGTGCACAGGAAAAGCACTTTCTTCTTTTTCATCATCCACCTCTTTCCAGCTATTAATTCAGGTTCCTCTTTTCACCTGTAACCAAAAAAATCACTTCTTCGGCAATATTAGTGGCGTGATCGGAGATTCGCTCCAGCCAGCGGCCGACAAATAGAAGATGGGTGGCCTGGGTGATGGTTTTGGGGTTTTCCATCATGATGGTTAGCAGTTCTCTAAAAATCTGTCCAAAGAGCTTATCCACTTCATCATCATCTGTTCCTACTTCTACCGCCATTTCAACGTCCTCTCGCACATAGGCATCCAGCGACTGCTTGACCATTTTCTGACTTAATACAGCCATGCGGGGAATGTCAACCAGGGGCTTAATAAATGGCTGATCTGCTATCCGGAGGGTAATTTTGGAAATGCTGGTGGCATAATCGGCCATCCGTTCCAGGTCGTTAATCATTTTAAAAAGGGTAGCTACCCGGCGCAGATCTTTGGCCATGGGCTGCTGGGTGGCAATCACCTCCAGGCATTTTTCTTCGATTTCCTGTTCCAGCTGATCAATCCTGTCGTCGCCGGCTATAACAGCCCGGGCCAGGTCCATATCCTGTTTTTTTAAAGCCTCGATGGAGCGGCCGATAGCTTCTTCCACGAGGCTGCCCATAAATTGCAAATGATCCTGGAGCCAGCTCATTTTTTCGGCAAAGACGACCTTGTGATCGCCGGTTTCTGACCTGTTCATTGCTTTTCTCTCCTTCAGAATAAAGATCTTGCCTTGCATCCTACCCAAAACGTCCGGTAATATAGTCTTCTGTCCGTTTATCCTGGGGGTTGGTAAATATCCGGGAAGTCTGGCCCCATTCAATCATCTCTCCCTGCAGGAAAAACCCGGTATTGTCAGAAATGCGGGCAGCCTGCTGCATGTTATGGGTGACTATGATGATGGTATAATCTTTACAAAGGTCCCTGACTAAGTCTTCAATGCGCTGGGTGGCAATCGGGTCGATGGCTGATGTCGGTTCATCCATGAGCAGAATGCGCGGTTTAACCGCCAGGGCCCGGGCAATACAGAGCCGCTGCTGCTGCCCTCCGGACAGGGCTAAAGCCGGTTCATTCAGGCGGTCCTTAACTTCCTCCCACAGGGCCGCGCCTTTCAGGCTGGTTTCTACAATTTCAGTTAAAACAGTCTTGTTTTTTAAACCGTCAATCCGTGGACCATAAGCGATGTTGTCAAAAATACTCTTCGGGAAAGGATTGGGGTGCTGAAAAACCATGCCTACTTTTTTTCGAAGATTTACTACATCGGTATTCGGGGCATATATGTTCTCACCGTGAATAGAGACCTTACCCTCCAGCCTGGTTCCCGGAATTAAATCATTCATGCGATTGAGCACTCTTAAGAAAGTAGATTTGCCGCACCCCGAGGGACCGATTAAGGCGGCTACCCCTTTTTCCTGAATCTTCACCGAAACATTAAATAAAGCCTGTACAGATCCATAATAAAAGTTCAGGTTTTCTGTTTGTACTTCACAGTACTCATTTTCTAGATCTGCAGGTAATTTAGCCGGTTCATATCCAGTATTTTCCTGAATAATGGTTTCATCTACTGTGATATTGGCTTTTGTATACATCATTTTTATAAAGCTCCC
>Ga0207421_10000279_pt1 | contig 63737 bp, 67 predicted proteins | sample SodLakKL_010_SED_4_FD_187542 | JGI IMG/M metagenome (GOLD analysis project Ga0207421, IMG submission 187542) | Alkaline sediment microbial communities from Lake Tanatar, Kulunda Steppe, Russia - 8KL_010_SED (SPAdes) (version 2) | ecosystem: Environmental > Aquatic > Non-marine Saline and...
CCCGCCTCAACAACGAGCTGATAAACACCCAAAGGGAATTGGCCAAGCTGAACGCCCGCTACTCCCGCGACCTGGAGAGGCTGGGTGAGATCCTTGGCAACATCGGCAGCGGCATAATGGTCCTCGATGGCAAGGACAAGGTGGAGATGATGAACGATGCTGCCGCTGCCGCCCTCGGCGTGAAGGATGACCCGATCGGCAAGAGTTTGCAAGAGGTATACCGCATCCATGAGGGCACGCCGTTCGAAGAGGCGGACGAGTCCGCGTTGCACCGGTTTAGCGTTGAGGCCGACGGCCGCGTAGTGGAAATTTACGGAAGTTTTAACAGGATAAGCGCCAAAAAAAAGGTCATCGCGTTCCAGGACATCAGCGAACTCCTCCGCCTGGAGAAGGAGCTCAAGGAGAGGAACGAGTTGCTGCGCCTGATCCTGAAAGTAACCAGGCACGACCTTTCGAACAATCTCACCGTGGCCCAAGGCTACATCGACCTGTCGGTACCTGATGAGGGCGACGAGCTGCTGAGAAAGTCCAGCGAAGCCCTGTCCAAAGCCAATATGATAATCAAACAGATGAAGGACATGGAGTTCCTTGTCCTTGAGAAGGGCGAGAGAGAAAGGAAGGGTCTTGCCGGCACCGTCGAGACGGTCATGGGCGGACATGGCATCGAATGGACCATCGGCGGCGATGCCGAGGTCCTCGCCGACCCGGCGCTGCCATCCGTCATCGACAACATGGTGTCCAACGCCATCAGGCACGGGAACGCCGACCGAATCGATTTCCAAGTAAACAGCGAAGACCAGCTCACGGTGCTGAGCATAGCGGACAACGGCAGCGGTATACCGCCGGAGATAAAGGACAGGCTTTTCCAGGAGGGCTTCTCCTACGGGAACGCCGCCAACACCGGCCTCGGCCTCTACCTGGCGGACCAGGTCATGCAGCGCTACGGTGGCTCGATATCGGTGGAGGACAACCAGCCCTCGGGCGCCCGTTTCCTGCTCAGATTCCCTCGCTCGGACCCTGTTCAATGAGCTCCAGTGCGAACTCGGCGCTCTTCCGCAGGTAAGAAGAGGAGCTCCCTTTCATAATTTCAAGGCGCTCGATGCAACGGGCATCGCTCTTCCCCAGCTTCTGCGCGTACCTGCCCAGCGACCAGGACGCCATCGCTTTGACGTGGTCGTCGAGGTCATCGAGCATATCGATCAGGGCGCTCAGTGAGGCATCGTCGCCGACGCCGGCCCCGGCCAGCTCCCCCATGGCCCAGGCGCTGTTCTCGCGGTTCTCCGCTGACGGGTCGTCAGCGAAGTCCAGAACCGCCGGTATTGCGCGCGGGTCGCCTATTTTGTTCTGGCCAAGTTTGCCCAGGCACCATATGGCCCTCGCCCTCTCCTCATCGCGGCCATGGCTCAGAAGCTCGCAGAGAGGGCCTATGGCCTCAGCGCCGACCCTGGAACGGCGGAGCAATCCCTCCAACTCATACAGCGAGGCCGACGCCTCCTCCATGTCCTTAGACCGCAGGCCTTCGAGCACATCTTTCATGTCTCAGCTCCGGGGAACCGGCTTCTCGATGAAGAACTCGCATTCCTCATAGTCCCGCTCCGGCTCGCAGCGCTCGTAGTCCGGTAGCTTTAGCACATCGAGCCTGATGCGCTTGGCCTTGCAGTTGGAGCATCTACCGTCCGCGGCCCTCCAAAGGCATCTGGTCCTCATGTTCGTTGCATGTTAATCGCTCGTTGATTATTAAACCGTATTCAAAATCGTTATATGCTCCGTGAAACCAATAGATTATCAGCAAGGGAAAAGTTATATGCATCGATTTACAATATATCGCGCAAAACCGTAATAATCCGTATGGAGGTAGCTAAGATGGTCGATGAGTCTCTGGACTGCAAGGGGATGATGTGCCCCATGCCCATAGTCCACATAACGAAGAAGATCAAGACGATGAACCCCGGTCAGGTGCTGGAGGTCGTCGCCGATGACGTGGGCTCACTGGAGGACGTCCCCGCATGGGCGGACCGCACCGGCAACGAGCTCATGGAGAAGAGAGAGGACGGTGGGGAGTTCCATTTCATCATAAGGAAGAGTTGATGACGATGACAAGCAACGATGCTGACGACAAGGTGGCGATAGTGGTCTCGGAGGGGTCCTACGACAAGGCGATGGCCTCGGTCTTCCTCGGTTCGACCGCCGCCGGCCTTGGTATGGAGGTGCACCTGTTCTTCACCTTCTTCGGCCTTGAGCTGTTGAAGAAGAACAAGAGGCCCAGGCTCAAGGGCATGTACCGGCCGTTCACCGGCATGTTCGAGAAGAAGATGAAGGGCATAGGGGTGGAGTCCTTCCAGGATATGATGGACACCTGCTCGGAGATGGGGGTCAGGCTCTACGCCTGCAGCACCTCCATGGAGGCCATGGGCCTGAAGAAGGAGCAGCTGCGCGATGGGGTCGATGTGCTAGGGGCTTCGAAGTTCCTCGACATCGCCGCCGGCTCCAAGGTGCAGCTTTTCATAGGGTGATAGATTGCGTTCGAAGCTCTTCCTCCTGCTGAAGTCCCCGCGTGAATTCTCCGGCCTAGAGGACATCGCCGCCATCGCCGGCGATGCTGACCGGGCGGCGGTGCTCCTGAACGACGCGGTGCTGTTCGCGGCGCAGGAGAACAAGCTCGAGGGGCTGCTGCAAGTGTGCACTGAGGTCTTCGTCATGAAGGACGATCTCCAGGCCCGTGGGGTGGATCCCTGCTCCGGTGCGGTGGAGATAGACTACCATAGGTTGGTGGACCTGATCATGGACGAGTACGACCAGACAGTTACGCTGTAGGTGATGGCATGTCCACGATGTTGATACAGATACGCTCGGGAACGATGATGAACATGGACACCAACGTCCTGGTGAAGCTGTCGCAGGCCGCCTTGGACCGGGGGCACGCGGTCAAGGTCTTCGCCTACGGGGAGGGGATAACCGCCCTCAAGGACGGGCAGGAGCCCAAGAGGTTCCCCAACGTGGGCGAGATACTGCAAGGGCAGATCTCGCAGGGCCTCACGCTGGTGGCCTGTGAGACCTGCTGCCACGCCCGCGGCATCAAGCGGGGCGAGGAGTTCGAGGGCTCGAAGATAGGCAGCATGACCAACGACCTCTCCGTCTTCGTGTCGGAGTGCGACCGCATGGTCACGCTGGCGAGGTGACATCATGGCAGAGAACATCGCTGTAATGATAACCAAGCCGCCCTACGGCACCGAGGAGGCCTTCGCCGGCATGCGGCAGGCACTGGCGCTGCAGGTCTCCGGCCTCATGGAGAGGACGGTGGTATTGATGATGGGGGAGGGCACCCTGAACGCCCTGTCGACGCAGCATCCTCAGGCCTTGTCGATGCCCTCCAACGTCGAATCGGTGGAGGACCTGATCACATTGGAGGCCGAGGTCTACGTTATATCCGAGGACCTGGAGGCTTTATGCTCCGATGCGCGGTTGATCGAAGGCATCCAAAGTATGGACTGGGATGACGCCCGGGACATGCTTTCCGCTATGGATGTCGTTACAACCTTCTGACCATCGAAAAAATGGGTAAGGGTGTGGAAAAGATTTGTAGCGAGGTCAGGCCCTCGTTATGCCTCCAATCAGCTGGCTGACGGAGACCAACGCATCCTCCTCGTCCTTCCCCACCTGTTCGGCGTAAGTGGCAATCTTCGATCTGAACATCTCTATCTCAGCGTTGGTCAGATTGTCCTGCTTCTCGGCCAGCTTGGTCTCGGCGAAGGTCAAGGCCTTTCCGAGGGGAGTGCTACCGTAGTCCTTTACTGCAACCTTCGCTGGGGCAGCCTTGCCAGGCTTCGCGCCCGGGGCCGCTCCAGCGGGCTTCTTCTTAAACAGCGCTTTGATTTTATCTAAAATTCCCATTTAAATTCCCTCCTGTCTGAGGTGTGGTTTGTTCGATATTCCACCCATGTATCATGTGTTGAATTATTAGTTTATAAAGATTATCAAATTGAAATCATTTTCGCATGAATCAGGGCAAAGCGTTGCAAACAGGGTGCCAACACCCCGAGATACAACATCTAATGGAAAGCAACTAACACCAACTATTTATATTATATGTAATCAATAACTATATCGAATAAAAAATATTAATTTTTTTGTGGGAAAGATAGATATGATGGCCTTTCCATCACCAACCGTGCGGCCGTCAGAGAGATTGAGTTCAGTCCCGCTTTCAGGGATACGCAAGCTTTTCGACCTGGCCACTCCGGAGACCGTGAACCTCGGGATCGGAGAGCCAGACTTCCAGCCCCCTGAGGAGGCGATGGAGGGCCTGCGGCAGGCATGCTCCGAGGGGCGGAACAAGTACGGGCCCACCAACGGGTTGCCGGCCCTGCGGCGGGCCATCGCCGAGTACTCGTCCCGTTACAACAAGGACATCGGTGAGAGCAACGTGATCGTCACCCCCAGCGGCACCGCCGCCCTCATGACCATAATGCAGGCTTTCGTGGACCCTGGCGACGAGGTCCTGCTGCCCGATCCCGGCTTCGTCGTCTACCGCCCCCACATAATGCTGGCTGGCGGGGTTCCGGTGGATTACAGTCTGACCTCCGGTGATTTCCAGCCATCGCTGGACTCCATCCAGGAGGCGCTGGGCCCCAATACCAAGGCCATAGTTGTCAACAGCCCCTCGAACCCCACCGGCGGGGTGATGGACCTTGAAAGGCGCCGGGCGATAGGCGACATCGCCGCCGACCGGGGCATCATGGTGGTGTCCGACGAGGTCTACGACCGTTTCGTATACGAGGGGGAGCATCACTCCTTCCTTGACGACACGGAGAACTGCATCGTGGTCAACGCATTCTCCAAATCGATGGCGGCCACGGGATGGAGGATGGGATATGCCATGTCCAATGTCGAGGCCATCGACGAGATGGCCAAGATGCAGTACCACATGACCGCCTGCCCCAACACTCCGATGCAGTTCGGACTGCTGCAGGCGATGCCCTGCATCGAGAGGTTCATATCGGAGATGGTTCCGGTGTTCGACAGACGCCGCCAGCTCATCACTGAGCGGTTGAAAGGGATTGACGGCTTCCACCTGGAGCCGCCACGGGGATCGTTCTACGCGTTCCCGTCCTACGACGCGGACATCGGATCGGTGGACCTGGCGATGATGCTGGTGAAGGAAGGCCTGATAAGCACGCCCGGCTCGGCGTTCGGCGACGCCGGGGAAGGCCATCTGCGCTTCTCCTACGCCACCAGCGAGGAGATGATAGAGAAGGGAATGGACATCCTCGAGAGGGTGGCCGCCACACTTTGACATTCAGTAGGAGAGACATAAATGGAAGAAGAGAACACGATAAACGACATGTTCGGAGAAGAGAATATCGACATAGAGGCCCAGCTATGGGGAAAGAACCCCAAGCGGTCGCAGGCCCTCAAAGACCTCTGGCTCGACCTCATGAACGAGACCGTTGACCAGGACGACAAACCGGAGGAGGCCAAGAGGGAGATGATATTCCTCATGACCGCCAACAACGTGATGGACATGGTCATGGAGACCCTGCCCGAGGAGCTGGCGGTGGAGCTGAGCGCCAGCATGGACAGCCTCATCGGGCTGTCGATGGTCAACCGGCGTTTCGAGGTCGACCTGTTGGACGCTAACTACCAGACCCTCACCAAGGTGGACCGGGAGGAGTACTCCAGCGACGAGGAGTTCGAGGAAGCGATCAGAGACATGGACGAGCGCTGGTGGACCGTGGGCAAGCAGCTGCTGGGCGGAAGGACACCCAACGACGCCATCCTCGAGGAGATGTCGAAGTACGGGCTCACCCGGTAGGTCCCGGACATGGCCATGATGACATCCGCGCCCGGGAAGGTCATACTCCTGGGCGAGCATGCTGTGGTCTACGGGAAGCCCGCCATCGCCCTGGCGATAAACCGGCGTTTCCGCTGCCGCGTGGAGCCCTCTGATGCCATGCGCGTTAACGGGCGCCGGATCGAGCCAGGCAAACACCCTTACACCCGTTTCATAATCGACAGTTTCTGGAAGGGAGGGCCGCTGGACATCTCCATGGACAGCGAGATACCATCAGGCTCGGGCCTGGGTTCGTCGGCGGCCCTGTGCGCCTCACTGAACGCCGCCCTTATGGCGATGTCCGAAGGTATGGACCCGGCGGAGTGCGCCCGCCGCTCATTCTCCGCCGAGTTGGGGGTGCAGGGGTCGGCCAGCCCCATCGACACCTCGGCGGCGGTCAACGGCGGCGGCATAGCGGTCAACCTCCAGGGGCAAGAGCCGCTGTGGGAGCTTTCCCGCGGGGAGAAGACCTGGAGCATCGGAGCTATCCAGGTGCCCGAGATGACCTTGGTGGTGGGCTACACCGGCGTCAACGCCCCCACCGGCCCGTTGGTCGCCAAGGTCGCCCGCTACCGCGAGCGGAACATCTTCGCCCGCGACATCATCGATGAGATCGGCGACCTCACCCTGGAGGCGGCGGCGGCTATGCGGGCCGCCGACCTCCCGCGGCTGGGGGAGCTGATGACCGCCGACCACAAGCTGCTTTCCATACTGGGGGTGTCCTGCCGTGAGCTGGACCGCCTGGTGCAGGCGGTCCTTCCCCACTCCTTCGGAGCGAAGCTCACCGGGGCCGGCGGCGGCGGGAGCATGGTCGCCCTCACCGACCGTCCGCAACAGGCCTGCGAGGCCATAAGGAAGCACGGCGGGGTGCCCTTCATCGTCAGGACCGGCGAGCCGGGCGCGACGGCCGATGAGGACTGAAGGGCGCAACGCCTCAGATGAAGGACTCAAACTCGTCTATCAGCTCGGGGTACTTGTCCTTGATCACCTTGAGGAGGTTGTAGACGTTGACCTCCTCGATATCGGAGTCCTTAATGGCGAGGACCAGCTTGTCCAGGACCTCATCGCTGAGCTCGGCGAACTTCTCCTTCGCCATCCAGTTGCGGTAGAGCTTGTCCTCCATGCTGTCCCTCCACATATCCTCGTAGTCCTGTAGGGCCTCCTTACTGAAGTCGCCCTTCTCGGCGCAGTCGCTGAGGACCTTGCCGGCGTACATCCCCGCCCGGCAGGCGTGGCATATGCCGCCGCCGGTAATGGGGTCTATCATCCGCGCCGCGTCGCCCACAACCACCAGGTTGTCGGCGACCGTCTCTTCGAGGCCCGGGCAGGTGGAGACGCCGCCGCCCACTATCTCCAGGACGCTGCCCTTGCTCAGGCGCGGGTCCTCGGCTATGAACTTGTCAAGGTGGTGCTTGGGGTCAGCACCGAGCTTGCACTTGCTGCCCTGTACGCCGATGCCCACATTGGCCTTGCCGTCGCCCTTGGGGAATATCCACAGATAGCCCCCGGGGGCGGCGCTGCCGAGCACGAACTCGCAGTAGCTGGGATCAACATCGATGTTGGCCATGCGGTACTGGATGCAGGTGTCGATGTCCTTTAGGTCCAGACTGCTGTCTATTCCGGCCCAGCGGGCCACTTGTGATTCGAAGCCGTCGGCGGCAACCACGCACTTGGCGCGGATTTCGAGCTCATCGCCCATGCGGTTTGCGCGGACCCCGGCGACCTTGCCGTCCTCGAAGATCACGCCGGTGGCGGCGGTGCGCATCCATATCCTCGCCCCCGCTCTGCCCGCCTGCTCGGCCAGGGCCTTGTCGAAAAGGTGCCTCTCCAGCACGTATCCGACCTCGTTACCCGCACGGCTCTCGTCGAGCTTGAAGGTGTGTCCGCTGGGGGAGACTATTATGGCACCGTCCATGTCGGCGGAGATCCAAGCGGGGTCGGGGGGCATATCTATCTCCTCCAACCATTTCTTGGACACGCCCTCGGCGCAGCGCAGGGGCGAACCTATCTCCGCCCTCTTCTCGAGTAGTATGACGTCCAGTCCGCCCAACGCCGCGTACTTGGCGGCCATGCTCCCTCCGGGGCCGGCGCCCACCACCACTATGTCGCACTCATGGGTCTCCATCTCACTCGTCCTCCATCGAAAGAGCCCCCACAGGGCATATCTTAATGCAACGGCGGCAGCGGTTGCAGCTGTCGCTGAACTCCAGCACGTAGTCGTTCAGGTATATGGCGTTCTGCTTGCAGGAGCCAACGCAGCAGCCGCAGTGCAGGCATTTCTCATAGACCACCTTCATTTCAAAAACCTCTCAGCAATGCTCATCGCCGTGTCTGGCCTTCCATTCCTCCAAGGGTACGGAATGCTCGCTCTCCACCCGTGAACGGTAATCCGGGCCGCCGTTGTAGGCGCAGAACGGCACCACCTCCATGTCCGGGGTGGCGTAGTGCACGGCGCAGCGGCGTATCCGCTCCACGTCGTAGTTGTAATCGTCCTGGAAGTGCATACCCCCTACGAACATCATCTTCCAGGAGAATTCCTTCAATGACTCTATGCTCTTGTCCTTGACCACGCCGGCTATGATGTCGGCGATGTCGATGTCACTCAGCCCGGACGGGATTCTCTTATGGATGATAGATTTCCTGATGAGCCTGAGTCCGCGGTACTTGTACCATGACTTGAACCTAGAACTTTTCGCCTTCTCCGAAAGACGGTACATGCCTTTGCAGAAGCTCTCGACATCCATGAACCGCGGTATCGGCGTGACCGACCCGTCCTGGTCCTTGAACAGGTAGGTGGCGATGCCGCAATGGGGGTGGGTGGTGAAGGTCACCTTCTTCTCTCCCATCATGACGGAGGCGAACTTCGATATGGGGGCCACAACCGGCACCGGGTACCAGTCCTCCTTGGTGGCGTAACCGGTCTGTGCATCGATGTCGAAGGCCAGGTCGGTGAGCGTGTAGCGTTCCTTCGCCCTCTCCTCTTGGTTGATGCGGCCGGTGAAGGCCACCGGCTGGTAGTTGACGCCGCGGACCACATCGCTGTTCTCGAACGCGAAATCGAGGATCGCTCCCACTTGATGATCGTTGACGCCCCGCACCACGGTGGGCACCAGGACCACGGAGGGAGCGGACTCCAATTTGCGGAGGTTGTCCAACAGGCGGAGCTTGACGTCGAACATCTTCCGGTCCCTCGCTTGCAGGTATATGTCGTCGCTAACGCCGTCGAAGGATAGGTAAATGGTGTTCATCCCCGCCGCCTCGGCGTCCTGCAGCAGCTGGAAGTTGTTGGCGAAGGACAGGCCGTTGGTGGCCACCTGGATCTGGGCGAAGCCCAGCTCCTTGGCCTTGCGTATCACGTCCAGGAAACGAGGGTATATGGTGGGCTCTCCCCCGGAGAACTGCACGGCGGTGCAGGGTATGGGCCGCTCCTCGCGGAGCATCACCAGCATATCCACTATGCTTTCGTAGTCAGGCTCGTAAACGTAACCGGCCGCGTTGGCGTTGGCGAAGCAGATGGGGCAGCGCATGTTGCATCGGTTGGTCAGGTCGATGTTCGCCAGGGAAGTGCCGCTCAGCATCTCGAAATCCTTTCCTCCGATGTTCACGGTGGCGTTGCAATCCTCACCCTTGCATCTTTTGCTAGTCTTCAGGAGGCCGATGCCATCGTACGCGTAGTCCTCTGCCTTGAGGAACATCCCAGCATCGGACCAGTACGTGTCGCTGAACTGCCCGTGCTCGGGGCACTCCTTCTCCATGACCGCGGCGCCATCCTTCTCCAGTATCCACGCCTTGACAAGCCTCTTGCATTCCGGGCATATGGACGTTGTCTCCTTGGGGAGGCCCCTTTTAATCTCGTAATCCCTGGCAGTCATTTAAGACATCCCTCTCCATTATAATCCATCACGATTTAATATTTGTGTAGCGTTGATAGCTACATCACCTTGAAGAACTTATTGGGAATGGCCGGCCTCGACCCCGTCGAGGTGCGGGAGGAGCTGAGCAGGCTGTTGAACCTGCTCAGCAACCTCGGGCTTTCGGAGTATGAGGCCAGGGCCTATGTGGCCCTGATAGCCCTGCGCGGAGGCAGCGCCAACGATGTCGCCGGCATATCGAAGGTCCCCCGCACATCCATCTACAAGGTCATGAGAGGCCTGGAGGCCAGGGACCTGGTGGGCCACAGCGAGGGGAAGCCCATGACGTTCTTTGTGAAGAGCCTGGAGCAGGTCGAGGACCAGATAATATCCGATGTCCGAGAGGGCTTCGCCATACTGAAAAGGGTGGAAGGGCTGCTTTCCGAGGGAGGCACTCCACAACTGGTCTACACCATAGCGGGAAGGGAGCGCATAATGGAGAAGATAGGCGAGACGATCGACGGGTCGAGGAGCACGCTCTTCCTGTCCTCGCCGGAGATGAAAGTGCTGCGTCTCGAGCACGGCGAACGGTTCAAGGACGCCATCGACCGAGGGGTGGAGGTAACTTTGGTGATGGGCCCCTTCATCAAGGCCCCGGAATGCAGTCAGGCGATCCGCAAGGAGGGTCTGATGGTCACAGACCTGGTGGTCGATGGGGAGATGACGCTGATAGCCACCCCCGACTTGGAGATCTGCGGCTTCATCGACAACCCCTTCATCACCCGTCATCTGCTCTCGATATTGAGCTCCAACCTGGAATAAGGCTGCAGGTAGCTGGCGCCGTTAATAACCCCCCGCCCTCTCGATGGAGCGATGCTCCGAGCCCTACATCCGCGAAGCGACCGCAGAGGGCAGATGCCCTTCGCCCTGGTGGCGGTGGTTCTGTTGGTCCTCACCAGCTATTCGGTGGTGGTGTTGGCAGAGGCGGAGAGGGCCGGCGCCGAGCTGGAGGCGTCCGAAACGGTGCTGCGGACCCTGGAGGATGCCGCCGGCGAGACGGCGGACCATGTCCGGGCCACCTCGTTGGCGGTGCTGCACTCGATATCCCGGGAGGGCGGGCGACTGGAACCCGAAGAGCTGCAAACCCTGTTCCAGCAAAGGCTGGACGAGGCCCTTGAGCACAGCTACCCGCGGGAAGAGGCGGGGGTGCTCAGGACCATAGACGGGCACGGGATCGCGGCGCGGACGGTGTTCCTGTCGCTGTCCCCGGGGGAGCCCCATGCCGCCTCCCTGCCCTCGTATGCCAAGGTCGTCGGCACCGTCGAGGTGAACGTATCCGCTGATGGTGCCGAGCTCGGCAGGAAGCTGCCAGTTGACGCTGAGGCGCCGGTGCCGCTACCTCTCCTCTCCGGCCTTCTCGGGGACCACTCCTCCATCCTGGAGGGCAGCCGGTCCGAGCTCGGCAGGCTGATGGCATATCAACTGGGCTCGTTGGCGCAGATGAGGGCCCTCTCCGGGGCCTCTGCCGTCGGCAGCACGGAGCGGCTCTTGGAAGATGAGGACGCCAGGCGGTCGCTGGATTCGTCCCTGGACATCCTCGAGCGCGGTTCTTTCCGCTCCCATGCCGGTGACAGCAGCCTCCCCGCCGAAGCATCGCTGCTGGACGCCGCTGAACTCTTCCTCCCCGGCGAGGCGCTGGAGATAGACCTCAACGAACTGCTGGCGCAGTCATTGTACGCCATCGTGGACCTGACCGTCCTGAGGTGGATGGAGTACCTGGATCTTATCAGGCTTCCTATCGACCTCTTCGACCGCGCCGTCCACGACATCTCCCATGTGGTGGAGACTTTCGCAACCGCCCTCGGCGACGGACCCCCCGCCGCGACCTATCTGGAAGAGAGGATGGCGGACGCGGGGCACCGACCTGATGAATACCGGCACCTGCACACGGGAGGCGTTGCCGCGCTGCATCTGCCTCCGTTGAGGGCTTCACTGGCCGGGGGCACAACTGTGGAAGGCGGCACCGTCACGGTCGAGGTGCCGGAGGTGGACATATTCGACAGTGAGGGCTGGGAGGCGTTCATGCCCATCTACCGGGAGGGCCTTTCGGGCCTCAGCAACAGGCTCCAGAACATCATGAAGGACGCCGCGGCGCATGCGGCCGCCTCCCACGAGCTGCCGACGGTCTCGGTGGCGGCGGACCCATACGACGACGTGCCCTTCTCCCAGGCCCTGGCGGAGGCCGTGGAGGAAGCGATGCCTATGGCGAAGCAGGCGTTGAACAGCGCGGTGGAGATGAGCGTTAGGGAGAGCGCCTCCGCCGACCCCATGGGGCTTGAACTCGCCTCCTACCTCGAGGAGTACAGGACCTCGCTGCTGCGTGAGGATGCGGCGTACGAGGCCATGCTCGAAGCGGCCACGGAGCATTACTTCGACGGGCTGCTGCGCTCCGATGCGGCGGAGGGCTTCGCCGACCCCGATGCCATGAGGGCGTTGCGCAGCGACGTGGAGATGAGCATGATCCGCGCCGGGACCCATTCCCACATATGGGACGAGAGCCGCGCCGCCGGCGATGCCTCCATAGAACTCATAAACAGGGTGTTGCGCAGCGAGGGCGGCGGCCCGGGGGCCCTCTCACGGACCTTGGGGGATCTGGCCTCTGGAGCCATCGAAGGCGTCCCCGCCATTGCTGACGAGGTTCTCTCATCGATGCTCTCGGTGGCGGAGTCCATGGCTGAGGGTAGCGGTCTCTCCACCGGCAAAGGGGTGGAGCTGATGCACGGCGAAGGGATGCGGCTGCATGACAGCAAGGGCGGAGTGCACCTCCAGGACCTCGAGGTCGAGCGGGAGGGGGAGGGGGACATTGACGTCAGGGTCCTAGCGCCGGAGGACGTCAGGGGAGGGGCGGTCCGCTACATCGGCCTGGATCATTGGAGTATGGCGCCGTACATGAGCACGGCCATAGTCAGGGTGCAGGGCGAGATTCTGTACACGCTCTCCACCGCCGAAGGTGACGGACCGCTCCCCGTCAGCGAGGCTAGCGAAACAGTGAAGCTCGACCTGGAGGTGAGGGTCCCTGTGCATACCGCTTGGCCGCTGCAGGGGGTAGAGTACCGCAACAGCAACACCCTGGGCAGCGACATGGCAGCGACGGTGCTGCGCAGCGCCATGCCCATGATGGAGCATCTGCGGGGCGCGTTCAGCGCCTGCGACTCAGTGTTCGCGTTCGTGGCCGAGGCGGGGATGAAGCTGAACTCCTACGCCACCGATTCCATGCTGGCGGTCACGAAGGCGGTCATGGGCCCGGTGCTGGCGCTGCAGGAGGCTCTCGAGGAAGGCTTCAGCAGCGTGATGATGCACCTGTTCGAGGGATTCCTCGACGACGCGGGGAATATAAAGCTGTCCACTGACATATTCGGCATGAGACTGGATTTGGAGACCAACCCGTTGGAGATGGCATTGGGACAGACAAGGGACCTGTTGCGCATGACCTTGAGCGTCAACATCAGCGATGTGCACCTGTCGGCATCCTTACGCCTTCTGCGGATGGATGCGGGGGATTATTACGTCCTAGGGACGGGCAACATGGGGATGAACGATTGGTACGTCTCCCTAACCATCGACCCGTCGATGAGGGTGTACCGGCACCTGGTGGAGGTCAAGGGGAACGTGGGCGACCATGGCTTCCAGATGAACTTCCCTCAGATAAGGCAGTACGAGACCTTCAGCCTGAGGCTCTCCCAGGTCCCTGCCGTCGCCCCCTTCATCTCCAGCATACCGCTGCCCTTCCCGGGCATGCGGGGCAGCGTCGATGCGGGCATGGAGCTCAAGTACGACATCCCCCAGGCCACGAACGTGGTCATCAACGAGGTTGAGACCAACCCCCCCGGTCCCGATTCGGGGAGGGAATGGATAGAGCTGTTCAACCCTCTCAACAAAGAGGTGGACATCAGCGGATGGACAGTCAGCACGGGATACGGCAACGGACGCCACCATCAGCTGCCTGCGATTGCCCTCGGCCCCGGCGAGTTCCATGTCCACGTCTTCCCGGTGCGAACATTGTACAACGGGGACGGCCTGGCCCTTCCCCGCGGCGAGTCCGTCATGCTCTGGAACGCCGATGGTGCGATGGTCGACTCCACCCCCTGGATCGTCGACACCGACGACGATTCCCGGACCTGGCAGCGGGAGTACGACGGCTCCGACCGCTGGGTCTTCGCTGAGGGAACCCGAGGGGAGAGCAACGGCCCCCGGACCGCCGCCGCCGACCTGGGGCAATGGTTCGTCTCCGAGCTGAGAGAGTCAGCGCTGACGGCGATGACCAGGATGACCAAGTCCGATGCGGACATGACGATATTCGCCGATTTTCTCCATGAGACCATCGAGATACTGATAGACAGGGTGATGAAGAGGCTGGCGAGCTGCATCGTGGAGATGAAGCTGTTCATATACCTGGGCGTCAGCGACCTGACCTCATCCCTCGAAGGAGGGATGGAGCTGTCGCTGGTGGCCGGCAGGGACTTCGCCCTGGAAGGTCTGAGGTGGATACTGGGGTCGGTCAAAGGCGCCGTGGACGACATACTGAACCCCGGCAACGGCCATAGAGAGGGGGCGGACTTCCTATTGGAGGAGTCGCATCTGCGCCTGAGTTTCGTGTCCAGCATGGGGCCGCCCGGCTTCGTGGGCCGGCTGAGCGATAACGACCGTTACGAGGTCAGAGCGATGGTGCAGATGAACCTGGCGGCCTTGGCTTCATTAGGGGGAATGGCCCGGGATGACAAGAGGATAGGATTCGGTGTCCTGATATCCGGTGTCCCGGGCAATCTCCTCCCGCCGATGTTCAGGGCCGACCCCGGCAGCCCCGCCGACGTATGGATAATGAAGGGCAGCATAACCTATTGAGCGGGAAAAGGTTAAGCGTTTCCAATCACTAAGAGGAACGTATGCCCGACGGGAGCCCCGCAGAACCGGTAAGAGGAGGCTGCCAAGAGAGGCTGGCGATGGTGGAGCGCACGCTGTTGGCTTTGCTGGGACTGCATGTGGTGGAGGAGACGGTGGGGCCGGGGGCGTCGCTGAAGAGCTTCGCGGGCTTCGCGGAGGCCCGCGGGGACGAAGGACGATGCCCCATATGCCTGGAGTTCGTCGAGATTGGTGAAGAGGGTTACCGGCTGACCACCATGGACCGCGACGACCATCATTTCCACCGTGCCTGCCTGGACGCCTACATGGAGTCCCAGGTCCGCAGTCACGGCCGCAGCTCGACAAACAATTTAATCCTAGAAAGGCCTGGTCGGGGGACGGGATGAGCGGCCTCAGCATCGACCTCATACACCATTTCTTCCAGGCGGCGCATATGCGCCGCTGGAACGACCACCTGCGGCCGGTGGAGCTCATCGAGCTCGATAAACAGGCCCACAAGGCGGTTATAGCCTGGACCTTGGCCAAGTTCGAGGAGAGCGAGAAGAACGTGCCCATAGATTGGACCGCCATAATCGAGGGTGGGATGTTCGAGTTCCTGCAGAGGGTGATACTCACTGACCTCAAGCCGCCCGTCTTCCATCGCATCAAGAGGCAGAAAGGGGAGGAGCTGCAGAGCTTCGTCATGGGGGAGGTTTCCCGTATAGAGGGCATCGACGAGGCCATGCTGCGAAGGTTCGAGGATTATTTCCAGCAGGAATGCTCCAGCGTGGAGAGGAGGGTCCTGAACGCCGCCCACTACCTAGCCACCGACTGGGAGTTCAAGATAATCTACGGCGCCAACCCGCGCATGTACGGCATCGAGGAGACCAAGAGGGAGATCGGCCTGCAGATCGAGGACCACTATGACCTCATCGGCGTCCAGAGGATACTCCTGGAGAAGAAATCGTTCGGTTTCATAGATTTCTGCGGCCAACTGCGCTTCCAAAGCCGCTGGGCCCGCTCGCCGCGGGTGCCCATGACATCTGTCCTGGGCCATTCGATGATGGTGGCGCTGATGTCGTTCCTGCTGTCCAGCGGCATGGGCGACTGCCCCCGCAGGATCTACAACAACCACTACACCGCGCTCTTCCACGATCTTCCCGAGGTGCTGACCAAGGACATCATATCCCCCGTTAAGCGCAACATCGGCGGGCTGCAGGAGATAATCGATGGCTTGGAGCGGGAGTTGGTGGAAGAGAAGCTGCTGCCGTTGCTGCCCTCCCGCTGGCATGGCGATATGCGCTACCTGCTCTTCGAGCCGGGCAGCGACAAGGTCCGCGTCGACGGGAACGAGCGCCGCATGGAAGGGGACATTCCCGCGAAGCTAAACAACAACGGCAGCGACCCGCGGGACGGCACCATGGTGAAGATGTGCGACCTCCTGTCCGCATATCTGGAGGCGACGGTGTCCATCAAGCACGGCATGGCGTCGAGGACCCTCCGGGAGGGTCAGCGGGACATGGAGGAGCGATTGTCCTCCATGAGGCCACGCGGCATAGACGCCGCTTCCTTGGCGAAGAGCATATCCCGCATCGACGTATGATCAGCCAATGGTCCGCTGACCTTGCATGTAGGGCCTGAGCACCTCCGGCACGGTGACGGTGCCGTCCTCGTTCTGATAGTTCTCCAGGATGGCCACCATGGTGCGGGGGAGCGCCACGCCCGACCCGTTGAGGGTGTGGACGAACTCGCTCTTGAGATGGGGCTCGGGACGGTACTTCACCATCGCCCTCCGCGCCTGGAAGTCGGTGAAGTTGCTGCAGGAGGAGGTCTCCAACCAGCGGTCCCCGCCGGGCGCGTGCAGCTCTATATCGTAGCACTTGGAGGCATGGAAGCTCATGTCGCCGGTGCATAGGAGGAGCACCCGGTAGGGGAGCTCCAGCGCCTTGATCACAGTCTCAGCGTCGAGAAGCAGGCTCTCCAGTTCGTCGAAGGAGCCCTCGGGCCTTACGAACTTGACCATCTCCACCTTGTTGAACTGGTGCACCCGGGCGATGCCCCGGGTGTCAGAGTGCCTGCCCGCTTCCCTTCTGAAGGAGGGCAGGTATGCGGTGTAGAGCAGCGGGAGCTCGGATGCGTCGAGGATCTCATCGCGGTGCAGGTTGGTGACCGGCACCTCGGCGGTGGGGTTCAGCCATAGGCCGTCCTTCTCCATGTGGTACATGTCGTCCGCCATCTTGGGGAGCTGCCCGGTGCCGATCACCGACTCGTCGTTGACGATTATGGGGGGGAACACCTCGCGGTAGCCCTGCTGGTGATGGAGGTCGAGCATGAAGTTGATCAGGGCCCTCTCCAGGCGGGCGCCGTCACCCTTGAGCACGTAGAACCCCGAGCCGGCCACCTTGGCTCCGCGGACGAAATCTATTATGTCCAGATCCTCACCTATCTCGAAGTGCTCCTTCGCCTCGAAGTCGAAGTCGCGCTCTTTCATACAGGTCTTGGATATGATGTTACCGTTCTCGTCAGCGCCCACCGGGACGCTGTAGTGGGGCAGGTTGGGCATGTTGAGAAGGGCCTCCCGGCGCGACGAGTCCAATTCGGATATCCTGCCGTCCAAGGTCTTGATCTCCTCGGACACCTGGCGCATCTCCTCGATCTTGGCGGTCTTCTCCTCGCCGCTGAGTCCCGGTATCTGATGCGAAACGCGGTTCCTCTCCTGCTTGAGCCGGTTGGTGCGGTCCACGGCCTGCCGCCACTCCCCGTCGGCAGCGAGGAAACCGTCCAGTATCGAAACGTCATAGCAACGGTCGATGATGGCGCGGCGGACCTTCTCGGGATCATCCCTGATAAGATTGGCGTCCAGCACGTCAACACCTAGGTTTCCTGTCGGTGAGCTGTTGATGGGTCCTCTTGTCGCTGAAGATGAGCACCGACCCCCGCGAGTCCACCAGCACGGTGCCGGAGCGGGAGCTGAGCTCCTCGCCCAGCGCGGAGACCTCCTCCTCTGCCGCGGGCAGCACTTTCACCTTGACCAGCTTGTTGGATTTCACCTGCTTGACGAGCTCGTCCACCAGTGAGTCGGTGAGCCCCTCCTTGCCGACATGGACGGTGGGCTTGATCTCCGCCCCTCTCCTAAGCAGTTCCTTTCTCGCTTCCTTCACGGTCATTGGCTCGTTTCTCCTTGATGTACGGCGTCCTGCGCACCGCCCCGCAGTCGAGGCAATGCACGGCCACCCTTCCCTGCCCTATCCGGACCCTGCAGTTCATGCCCGGCACCATCGGTGACAGGCAGCGCCTGCATTGGCGCACCGTCTTCGGCACGGGGGTGCGAGTCCGCATCCCGATGCGCCTTGCCAGGTCCACATATCTTCTGGCTCTTTCCCGGCGCCCTTCCGCGGCCTCGCGGTAGGCCATCTCCATAAGGGATTCCATCCTCTGCTCGGCAATCTCCCTCATTTTCTGCTTGGAGATCCTCCGCTTGGCCATGGGCGCCCTCCGTTCTCCATTCATGTATCCGATATATATCTTTCCTGGAACAGCGACCATGTAGCCATCGCCCGCAGCCCCTATTCCCCCTCCTGCAACCGCCGTTATGGGGCTCAGGGACGGGCGCCGCGTAGAAACATTTATATCCGTTCTCTAAATCCAAGGTGATTGACAGCGCCGTCCGCAGTGACACAGGCCTTATATACTATACTGGGTTTGTAGGGACCGCTCGCGCATTCAAGCTCAAAATCGGTGATACAGATGGCAAGGAAGCCCGCAGTGATGTACAGGCAGATAAAGGGACAAGCCTTCACCCGCAGGAAGTACATGGGAGGGGTCCCCAACCGGAGGATCAACCAGTTCGACATGGGCAGCGCCAAGGAGGAATTCCCTGTCCAGGTATCCTTGAGGGTCGATACTAAAGTCCAGATAAGGCACAACGCCTTGGAGGCATGCCGCATCGCTGCCAACCGGGTGATGAGCAAGCGAGTGGGCACCAGCAACTATCATTTGAAGGTCAAGCCCTATCCCCACCAGGTGCTGAGGGAGAATAAGCTGGCCACCGGCGCCGGTGCCGACCGTGTGTCCAGCGGAATGAGGAACTCCTTCGGGAAGAATGTCAGCATCGCCGCACGGTTGGATATCGACCAGGAGGTCATCACCATCCGCTGCAACCCCCAGAACTTCACCCAGGCCAAGAGGGCTCTGTGGAAGGCCTCCATGAAGATACCCTCGACCTCCTACATCGAGATTGACAAGGGCGAAGAGCTCCTCAGCTGAGAGATGTTCGACCTTTCTTTGGACCAGCTGGCGGCGTGGATAACGTCCAAATGCTGGTCCAGGGTGGCGCTGCAGATGCCCGAGGGTGTCAAGTCCAGCGCCACTGACGTCATCGACGGGCTCTCCCGCCGCACCGCGGCATCGTTCATCGTGATAGGTGACCCCTGCTACGGGGCCTGCGACCTTTGCCCCGACCATCGTGAGTACGCGGACGGGCTGATCCATTTCGGCCATTCCCCCATCCCTTCTCTGCCGGCGGGCGACGACGTGCTCTTCGTGGAGATGAGGGCGGACGTGGGACTCGGCGGTCTGGTGGAGGACGCCCTCCCCCTCCTCGGGGACAATGTCGGGCTGCTGGCCACTCTGCAGTATCTAGACCTCGTGCCGGAGGCGGTCAGGAGGCTGGAGGCGGTTGGCAGGAGCGCCGCCGTCGGCGAGGGCGACAGCAGGATAGCCCATCCTGGCCAGGTGCTCGGCTGCAACCACAGCTCCGCCGCATCCGTTGCTGACAAGGTCGACTCGTTCCTTTTCATCGGCGAGGGGGACTTCCACGCCCTGGCGGCGGCTTTGGGGACGGGGAGGGAGGTCATCGTGCTCGATCCCGTGCGCCGGGAGCTGCGGCAGACGTCCGAACGGCGGGAGCGCCTGTTGCGGCAGAGGTTCGCCGCCATAACCGCCGCCTCCGAATCCCAAGAGTTCATGGTCATAGCGTCGTCCAAGACGGGACAGAGGAGGATGCAGGCCGCCGAAGAGGCGGCTGGCCTCATCCGCTCCAAGGGCCGCAAGGCCTATATGGCAGTGATGGAGGAGATCAACCCCTCCGCCCTGGCCCATTACCGCGTGGGCGCGTTCGTCAGCACCGCATGCCCGCGGGTGGCCATCGATGACGCGGGGATGCATCCAAGGCCGCTGTTGACCCCTCCGGAGCTGGAGATAGCCCTTGGAGAGCGGTCATGGGAGGACTACGGATTCGACGCCATAATCGGCGGGGAATGAGACCTCGCGGGTAAGTTTTTTATAATCATTCTATTTAGCATCTGCCGATGAATCTGCTACGCGTCGGCAAGGTGAAGGAAGTTTACGAGGTGGACCAGAACACCTTGGAGTTCGTTTTCACGGACAAGATATCCGTTTTCGACAAGGTCATTCCTTCCGAGATCCCTTACAAAGGGGAGACCCTGTGCCGCAGCGCCGCATTCTGGTTCCAGTTGCTGAAGAGCAAAGGGATCAAAACGCATTTCACCGAGTACATCCCACCCAACCGGATGCGGGTGAAGCGTTTCGAGGTGATAGAGGACTACGACCAGATAGGCCCTGACACCCGCAACTACCTCATCCCTCTGGAGATAATCACCCGGCACTACGCCGCCGGTTCGCTCATGGACCGTCTCAAGAAGGGAAAGGTCTCCCCCGAGGAGCTCGGCTTCGAGGCAGGCCATGAGGTGGCCTATGGGGAGAAGCTGCCGCGGACCCATGTGGAGGTCACCACAAAGCTGGAGGCCCACGACCGCCTTCTCGACCTCGACGAGGCCCTGGACATTTCCGGGCTAAGCATGGACGAGTACGAGGAGATGGTATCCACCGCCCTGAGGATAGACTCCATCATCGACGACGAGGCCATGGAGAGGCTTTTGATACACGTCGACGGCAAGAAGGAGTTCGGCTACGATGAGAACCGCCAGTTGGTGGTGATAGACACCTTCGGGACCATGGACGAGGACCGCTGGTGGGACTCCGACTCCGTTGGATCCGGCGGGGGCTCGGAGGAGCTTAGCAAGGAGTTCGTACGCCGCCACTACCGGGACACCGGTTATTACGACGAGCTGATGGCCGCCCGCGAGATAGGCGCACCAGAGCCGGACATACCTCCTCTCCCGGATGAGCTGGTGAAACGGGTCAGCGACCTTTACGTGGAGATGTTCGAAAGGATAACCGGCGAGAGCTTCCGTTGAGGCTCAAGCCACCTTGGCGAAGACCAGTCGCAGTCCTTGAGGACAGTCGACATCCCCTTCCAGCGAGGTTATGGTTATCTTGCAGCCCTGCCTCATCCCCACGGGATGGCAGTTCCTGTGGTTGGCGCAGCCGAGGTCATCGCATTTCGGCTCCTCGTAGGTGATGGTGCTGCCCTCGAGGGCCACCTTCAGCGGCACGGTGAGCATCTGCGGCCTCTTCTCCACCTCCACAACCTGCACCCCGTCCTCGTGGACGGGGCAGTCATGGCCGACCGGCCGTTGGCCGGTGACCTCGTAGAGGGTGCCTTTCTCCAGGTTCAGGCAGACTCCCTTGAGACGGCAATCCTTGCACTCGCCCAAAGGCCCCAGGTAGATGAAGCGTGACCCTGGCGTGGCCTGTTTTTTTCCGATGAGTGTGATCAAGACCATGTTAAGCCTCCTCAGATGACCTTGGTCAAGGCCGCGACCTGCTCGGCGGCCTCGTAGGTCAGACCGTTGTCGCCTAGTATGGTGAAACGGTCCTGGCGTATGCGATGGGACTCGGTGAGCGCGTGCACCACCTGGTCCGCCTTGAGCCCCAGGTCCTTGGCGTTGGTGGGGGCCCCTATAAGCCGGAGGGCCTCGCGTATGCGCTGCCAGTCTCCGCCGTGAAGGTACATCATCATTATCGAGCCGACTCCGCACTGCTCTCCGTGCAGGGACTCATTGGGATACAGTATGTCGATGGCATGGGAGAACATGTGCTCAGCGCCGCTGGTGGGTCTGGAGCTGCCGGCCACGCTCATGGCCACCCCGGATATTATTATCGGGCGTATAGCGATCCACACGCTCTCCTCGAAGCTGGGCCTGATGAACTCCGCGTTATCTATGATCGTTTCGGCAGAGTACTGCGCCAGGGCGTAAGCGGAGCGGCTGAACTCGATGTTGCGCAGGCGCCTCGCGAACTCCCAGTCCATGAGCGCCGTCGAGTTGGAAACCACGTCGGCGCAACCGGATGCCAGCAGCCGGTAGGGCGATTTAACGATGACAGCGGAGTCGGCTATCACCGCCATAGGCACGCTGGCATCCACGGACTTGGGCCCCAGGTCCCCCTTCATCGAGGCCCTCCCCGATGCGATGCCGTCGTGGGCGGCGGAGGTGGGGATGCTGATGAAGGGCTTCCCCAGCTCTTTGGCGGCCATCTTGCAGAGGTCTATCTTGCTGCCGCCACCGACAGCCAACAGGAAACCGGCGTCCATCTCGCGCGCGTGCTCGAGCAGCGGCTCCAGGTTCTTGAACGTGGCTCCGCCGGCCTCATGCGCCTGCACTTCGAAACCAGCGTCCACCATCAGTTCTTTGACCTCGTCCCCGGCCACCTTCATGGTGGCTGGCCCGCTGACGATGAGGCCCTGACCTGAAAGGTCGAAGTCGATGCATACCTGGGGGACCTCCTCGATGACGCCATGGCCCGCGATGACGTTACGGGGGAAAACCATGGCCTTGGCGCGCTTGAAAACATGCTTGTTCATGGGTCTAGACCGCCGCAGAGCCATCGGCATCATCACTATTCAAACTATCGGTAATCCAGACCCCATATTTCGGCCTCTATCGAGCGTCTGCGGCGTATGCGAAGCAACGTAGCGGCAGCGGTGCAGGGAGCGTCCCGTCGTTGCCGGGATGTAAGAAGAACTCTTCCGGGAAGGAGCGATTGCAAGGTGGAACATGTACGGTTCTTAGGAGGAGAACTGTGTACTCCTCCCCGGAAGGTTAATCAGAAGCAATAAGAAACTAGTATATAATGATTGTTTTATTACAACTGATAACATGAAGGTCTGATAAAAACCTATATATACACTAATCAGAGAAATTTCCGAAAAAAAGTGGATTCGTTAACGGAAAGACCCTTCTCTTCCTCTCTGATGCTTCGAAGTGAACCGATATGAACGCTACAATCCATTATTTAATGAATGACTTATATAATACTAAAACGACGGATTCGATGAGATGAGCGAAAAGTACAAGCTGCTTCTGATCGAGGACAACCCCGAGCATCTCGAGCTTATGATAGAGCATCTTCCCAACGAAATCTTCGAAATCGACACCGCCACCACCAAGGCGGAGGCGCTGGAGAAGGCGATGAAGAAGGAGTACGACCTCATAACCATCGATTATTATCTACCGGACGGGAACGGGCTCGAGGTCTTCACCGCCATACACGATAGGAATTCCGATCAGAAGATGATCATGGTGACCGCCGCCGACGACCCTGAGCTCAGCTTCTCGGTCATGAAGGGCGGGGCACTGGATTACATCATCAAGTCCTTCAAGTACTACACCCAACTGAAAGAGAGGATTATCGAGAACCTGGAGGAATGAGCATAGTCAAGGTGCTGGGCATATCGGGCAGCCCCCGGGCGGGAGGCAACAGCGAGACGCTGCTGGCGGAAGCGCTGAAGGGAGCGTCCTCGCAGGGTGCTGAGGCCAGGATGGTGGAGCTTAGGACGGCGGAAATCACCCACTGCCAAGGATGCAACTCCTGCTTCTCCGACGGGGAATGCCGCATCGAGGACGGGATGACCTCGCTCTACGAGCTTTTGACCGAGGCCGAAGTCATAATACTGTCATCGCCGGTCTACTTCTCCGGGCTGTCGTCGGTGATGAAACAGTTCATCGACCGCTGCCAGTGCCTTTGGGCGAGGAAAGAGGTCCTGGGGCGTACGGTCGGCGCCCCCGGCAGGAAGGGGGCCCTGATAAGCGTGGGCGGACAGAGTTCGCCGGTCTTCCGCAACTCGATCTCGGTCGCCAGGTCGTTTTTCAACAGCATCGATGTGGAATACATGGGCGAGCTGACGGCCCCGGCAGTGGACTCCAAGGGCGAGGTCTTCGACAAACCATGGCTGCTGCGGGAGGCCAGGGAGCTGGGCGAGACCCTGGCGAAGAGATCAGAACCCGCTCCATGAGCCGTCTGGTGCCGGTGACTTGAAGCTGAACTCGGTCTCCAACGGCCTAACCCCCTCCTCATGCGGCCTCCGGGAGGGTATGGACGGGTCCAGCACCGCCCCTGCATACCCCTCCCGGGAGAGGAAGGGCAGGTCGGTCTCCGCTATGCCCCCGGCCGCGAAGGCCTCCCAATCCGCCTTTCGCACGCTCCTCCACAGATTGCGGTCGATGCTCCTGCCCGCCGATGCTGAGTCGAAAAGGACGCAGCGCTCGTAGCCCATGTCCCTGAGCTCTGAGGACACCGAAAGGACATCCATGCTGCGCCGGCGGAACCTGACCTTGCCATCTTCGATGTAGAGGACGGGCACGCAGATCTCCGAGACCTCTATAGCCTCGGCGTAAAGGTCCGTTCCTGGAAGCCTCATCGTGCCGATAAGGGCGGTGTCGGGGTCGAGGGTGAGAACATCGAAGACGTCCTCCACGTCCGAGGCGCCCGCCTCCAGCCAATAGGGCCCGCCCCGGCGCAAGGCCCTCTTCAAACCGGCGAAGTCGGCATCGCCGCTGTTCACGCCGGCGATGTCGAAGATGAGCTTCTTCCCCCTCCCGCCGTCCCGCTCGGCGAGGGTCGCGAGGAACTCCTGCCTCTCCGCCATCTCCCCCATCGGTGTGAAACGCCCCTCGTTCCAGGCTATGGCACTGACCTTCTCCCCCCCTCCGGGCACGCCGGAACGGGCAGGATTGGACAGCAACGGCATGAGCCTGACGGATTCGAAACCTTCTTGGTCCATAGCCTTAGCACAGCCTTTCCTTCACGGTCTCGAGGTTCTGTTGCAGGGTAACGGAATCGTCCACCGAATCCAGCTTCGAGGTGCCAGGGACTATGAAGGCGTTGAAATCCTCCATGCCGAGGAGACCCTTAATGATGCTGGTGTATCGGTTGGTCAGGTAATGGTAGACTATATGGCCCTCTGGTGAGCCGCAGACCAGCATCACGGTGGCCGCCTTCCCGGGGGGAAGGCGGCTCTCAAAACCCCCGCCTTCCATCGGGGACAGCAATGAGTACAGCCGGTCGAGGAAGCATTTGAAGACACCGGTCTCCGAGCCCATGTATATGGGGCTGGCCATTATGATGTGGTCCGACTCCTTTACGGACTTCAGGACTCCGCCCATATCATCGTCCACCACGCAGCCCCCGGTCCGGTGGCAATCACGGCAGCCGCGGCAGTCCTCGAAGCTCAGGTCGGATAGCCGGGCCCGCTCCACATCGTGACCCATGCCCTCCGCCTCGTCCAGTATGAGGTCCAAGGCCTTGGCGGTGTATCCGCTTTGGCGGGTGCTTCCATCAATGGCTAGGATTTTCATGTCCGGTCATCTCCCCAATCCGATAAATGGTTTATGAATGGTTGTTGCATGGTCATTTATTTATTCCGTCAACCTCAATCCATTCGCAGAGAAACGTTGAGACGCTGAGGGGCCAGCCCCCTGTCCACAGGGAGCTTCGCTCCCGTAGAAGCGTCTGATTTACGGAGGCAGACAACATGGCAATAAGGAACGAGATATACCTGTGCGAGAAGTGCGGTAACCTGGTCGAGGTCCTCGATGGCGGACCGGGGAAGATGGCCTGCTGCGACATTGAGATGGTCCTGTTGGAGGAGAAGACCGCCGACAAGGGCATGGAGAAGCACGTGCCGGTGATCGAGGAGAAGGACGGCGGAGTGCTGGTCAAGGTGGGCGACGTGCCTCATCCGATGGAGGAGGAGCACCACATAATGCTCATCGAGCTCCTCGACGGCGAAGACTCCTGCAAGAAGTTCCTAGATCCCGGACAGGCCCCCGAGGCCTTCTTCGAGTGCGCCGACCCCAAAAAGGTCAGCGCCAGGGAGTACTGCAACATCCACGGCCTGTGGAGGGCATGAACGCACCCGAGGAGTCACCGGCACCTGGTGACAGAGTGGGGGTGTATCTCTGCGAATGCCACAGCCGCGGCCTGAGCGAGAAGTTCGACTTCGATGACCTGGCCGCATTTGCTAAGGAGTTCCCGCAGACGGTCCTGCTGCGCAGGGACTCCAAGCTCTGCGGCGACAGCTCCCTCGAGCAGCTGAAGAGCGACATCGTCGACCATGACCTGGACCGGGTTTTGCTGGCCACCTGCGCGCCTGACAAGCACCTCGAGGAGTTCAGGGAGGCTGCCGGGGAGGCGGGCATGAACCGCTACCTCGTCAACTCGGTCAACATCCGCGAGCAGATATCGGCCATCCATCAGGGCGACCCAGGAAAGGCCCGCGACAAGGCGAGGGACCAGTTCGCCATGGGTATGGCCGACCTATTGGCCACCAAGCCCTCCAGCAAGGTCTATGCGCTGGTGGACGAGACCATATGCAACGGTTGCGAGATATGCTACACGGTCTGCGATAAAGACACCATCAGCATGGTCCCCGACCCTTATGGCAGGGTGAGCAAGGTCGCCAACGTGGCCCCGGAGAAGTGCTGGGGCTGTGGCGTCTGCGTGACCTCCTGCCCGGTGGACGCCCTGGACATGACGGTGTACTCCAACGCCCAGATGTTGTCCCAGCTGGACACGTTCCTGTCGCGGATATCGTCCGACTGCACCAACGCGTTGGTGTTCGCTTGCCACTGGTGCGCCTATCAGGCGGCCGATGCCGCCGGCGCGGCGGGCATCCCCATCGACCCCGACTTCCGCATGATCAGGACCCTTTGCTCCGGAAGGATCGACCCCAATTGGGTCCTGAAGGCGCTGAGCAAGGGGGCCGATGGGGTGCTGCTGATGGGCGGGAAGCCCACCAAGTGCCATTTCAAGAGCGGCAACCTGCGCACCATGACGCGCATGAAGCTCATCAAGCTTCTTTTGGACCAGATGGGCCTCGATAGGCGCCGCTTCCGGGTGGAATGGGTGAACCCCGAGGAGCCCGAGGTCTATGCCCAGGTGGTCAACGAGTTCATATCGGACCTGCGCGAGCTGGGCCCCAACCCGCTGCTGTCCCGGGACAGCGACTACTCCCACGCCAAGGACGGAAAGTAAGGCCGAAACTCAATGGGGCAACGCCCCCTCTCTTTTTTCAAACCACTGTTGAGATGTCATAGTGACGGACCCGTCATGAAGAGGGTTCTGACCGGCCTCACTGGGGCTCAGCCTGCTGAGGCCAGAGCATGGTGTAGACCACGGCGATCCCCACGACCCCCAGCAACGCCACGATGATGAAGAAGGGCTGGAAAGAGGCCAGCATGTCCCTGGCCTGGGCGGAGATAATGCCGCCGATTATCGCTCCGGCGCCGTAGGCCGTGAACACCAGTCCGTAGTTCTTGGCGCTGTCCTTGGCGCCGAACAAGGTCGCTGTCGCCGCCGGCGCGATGGCGAGCCATCCGCCCAGGCAACCCCAGAGTATGCTGAACGCGAAGATGTACGCCCACACGCTGTTGTACCCCAGGTACATGACCAGGCAGGCGGTGATTATGAGGAGGAAGGTGACCGCGGCGGTGTTCCTCACCGAGAACTTGTCGGTGAGGGCGCCGAATATGGGCCTCCCGATGCCGTTGAATATGGCGAAGGGGAGTATCAGTGTGAATATGAGAGCGCTGGACGCCTCTTGGCCCAGGCCAGCGTTGGCGAAGACCTCCTCCCCCACGGGGCCGGAGATGCCAATCGCCGTCAGTCCGGCCAGCGCACCGATGGTGTAGCATATCCACAGGCCCTTAAACGCGGTGGTTTTGACCATCTTGTCACGGGTGAGGCTGGGGCCGACAGGGCCGCTAGCGGCCTTGACCCCTCCCGCGGGCTTCCATCCCGACGGGGGAAACCTCAATTTGAGAGACAGCAGAAGGCTGGCCAGGATGAACACCACACCGAGGAGCTGAAGTATCGACATTACCCCCCATCCGCTGTCCAGGAGGAATCTGCTTGCATAGGTTATGACGGCGGATGAGAATCCGAAACCGAGAACGGTGAGCCCCACCGCCAGTCCGCGCTTGTCGGGGAACCACAGTCCCGATGCGGCGATGGGGGCCCCGTAGGCTATGCCGACGCCGATGCCGCCGATGATGCCGTAGAGAGGTATGAGCATCAGCGGCGATGTGGCGAACGAGGCCGCTATCCAGCCGAGGCCGCAGAGCGAACCGCCTATCATGCTCACCTTCATGGGGCCGAGCTTCTGAATATAAGGCCCCGCCAGCGGCATGGTTATCGAGAAGAACGCCAGGAACACGATGAAAGGCCATGTCATCTCCATGGCGGTGGGCTCCAGGCCCAAGGATACGAAATGCTGCTGCAACGGGTTCCTCAACACACCGTAGGCATAGATGGAGCCCAGGCAGAGATGTATCATTATCCCCGCGATGACTATCGTCCATCTACCTCCGGCCGGCTCTTGGAAAGACGTCCCTTCATCCATGGCTTTTGTCACCTGCTCAGATTCTCTGATTTGAAACCTTGAGGATACTGGATTGTGCCTATCTATCGACGGCGCGACCGTCAGGTGCCCGCCGGCGCGTCATCATCATGAACCGGGATCGTAAATCCAAGGCTCTAGTGTCTTCCTCCGTGAGGGGGATTAACCTGGGAAAGCGCTGATTATAAAAAAATCTATCCACTTCGGCGTTAAGTCCAGAGCAGGTCTGGCCGTATGCGTCGCCGGGTCGCGCCTTGACAATGGCTCCGTTCAGTGGATAGTCATTGACGCTTCCTCATCCTCTCCCGTCTTCTGAGGAAATCGGACAGCGCCCTCTCGGCGGGCCCGTCCTCGTCAAAGGAGACGGTGATCCCCGCTTGGGTGAGACGGTCGTAGCCGTGGGGGCCGATGCCGCCGACGATGACCGCTTCCAGCCCGAGATCAATGATGGCGTCGGAGACCAGCATCCCCGCCCCCTCAGCCGCGTCCTTGAACTCGTTCTCCACCACCTCGTAGTCCATGGTCTCATCGTCGACGATGAGGAAGTAGGGCGCTCGACCGAAGTCCTCGGCCACGAAGGACGACAGGTCGTCCCCCTCGGTGACTATTCCCACCTTCATGTCCAGGGGAGCGATGTCGCTGCTGAAATAATGTTCTGTCCCTAGAGGAGATGCTGCCGCAGGCCGTCGACGATGGCCATCATCGCCTTGCCCGCCGGCCCGCGGCCATCGGTGACCACCGGCTCGCCGCTGTCGCCCCGCAGGGCTATGTCGGCGTCCAGCGGCAGTTTCCCGAGGAAAGGTACGCCCATCTCGGCGGCCGATCTCTCTCCTCCTCCCTGCTTGAACACCTCCACGGTGCCGTTGCAGTGAGGGCAAATCATGGTGCTCATGTTCTCCACCACTCCGAGGACCGGGACGCCCATCTGTTTGCAGAAGTTTATGGACTTGCGGCTGTCGAGCAGGGCGACGTCCTGCGGGGTGGTCACCACCACCGCCCCGTCGGCGCGGGGGATCAGCTGCATGATGCTCAGAGGCTCGTCGCCCGTTCCGGGCGGAAGGTCGACGATCAGGAAGTCCAGGTCTCCCCAGCGCACGTCCTCTATGAACTGCCTGATGGCGCCCATCTTGACTGGCCCCCTCCATATGACCGGTGAATCCACGTCCTTCAGCAGGAATGCCATGGACATGACCTTCAGGCGGGGCGGGAGCTCCACCGGTAGAAGGCCGTCGTTCTCACTGGCCACCCTCTCCCCCTCCAGGCCGAGCATCTTGGGGACATTGGGGCCATGGATGTCGAGGTCCATTATGCCGGTGGGATGGCCCGCCATCGAAAGTCCGAGGGCCAGGTTGCAGGCCACGGTGCTTTTTCCCACGCCGCCCTTGCCGCTCATCACGATGATTACATGCTTGATTCTGTCCAGACTTTCGTTCAGCTTGAAATCCTCGCTCTTGATCATCGGTTCGGTGGGCGTCATGGCTATCGAAGGTGTATCGGCGCCGAGGATTTGAGGTTTACGGCGTTAATATGTACCGTCAGGTCAACGCTGCCCCGCCGAGGCCACCCAAGGGACGGAAAACGGTATATCGCCTCGCGCCGATACATGCTCCATGCCACTAGGCGATCCGCAGGGGGGCGATTTCCAATACGGCGACGAGGGGAAACCGAGAGGCCTGGTAATGGGGACGGTGAGGGTGTCGGACATCGCCGCAGCCACGGAGTTCTACCGTGACCTGCTCCTGATGGAGCCATTGAGCGAGGCTGACGACCAGGTCATCCTGCGTTGCGGCGGGCAGTTCATCATGCTCAATCTCTCCCCGGTGGAGTGGACGGGAGGGGACACCGGGCTGTACATCAGCACCCCCAGCATCTATGACCTCCACCGCCGCCTCGTCGATGAGGCGGTGGTCTTCATGCAGCCCCCTCAGCGGGGGGAGCTGGGCCTGACGGCTGTCCTCAGCGACGACGACGGCAACCTTCTGACCTTCATCGAGCTGTGATCAGTGGCCGACGTTGGCCATGTTCACAGCATCGTCTATCTCCTTGCGCAGGCTCTCGGGGAGGCCGCGAATGCTTCCCTCCAGGAAGCCACGGACTATCATGCCCACCGCCTCGTCCTCGTCGATGCCGCGGGCCATGAGGTACTCCACCTGCTCACGGGCGATCTTGCCCACCGCCGCCTCGTGGGTCATCTCCACATCGGGGTACATGGCCTCCAGCTCCGGTATCGCCAGGGTCCTTCCCTCCTCCGACATGATGAGCGAGCGGCACTCCAGATGGGCGCGGACGTCCTTGGCGTTGCCCACCAGCTTTCCGCGGGCGATCATCTCCCCTCCCAGGGTTATGCTGCGCGAGAGTATCTCCGCCGCGGTGCCCGGGGCGTTCATGACCACTTGCGAGCCGAGGTCTATCTCCGAGCCGGGATGCGATATCGCGATGCTGTTGAACTTCGCCGACGCCCCTTCGCCGTTGAGATAACAGGTGGGGAAGCTCTGCACTGAGCCCGCAGGCTTCATTATCACGTAGTTGTTCACGAAGCTGGCGTTCTTGCCCAGCTCCACTCCTGTCCGCGGCCTGACCCCGGTCTTCTCTCCCCAGTTGTGTATCATGGAGAAGTTGAGCGAGCCGCCTTCATGCACGTAGATCTCCGATATGCCCAGGTGCAGGGACTCGTTGGCATGGGAGCTGGTGGCGCAGCCGGTTATTATGTCCAGAGATGCGCCCTCCTCCACGATTATGATGTTGTGCGTGTGCTGGGTGCGCTTCTCGGTGTCGATCATCATGCAGGTCTGCACCGGGAACTTCACCTTCTTCCCCGCCTTGACGCGTATGAAGTAGCCGTTGGCGTTCTCCAGGTAGGCGCGGGCGGTGTACTTGTCCTTGTCCACCGGCACCGCCTTCCAGGAATACTCCGAGAGCCAGTCGTACTTATCCATGGCGTCCAGGGTGGGGATGAGCTCCAGGCCTTGGTCGGCGGAGCTCTGGTGCACCACGGCGTTGTCCATGTACACCAGGCTGCCCGAGCGGTCCTCCGCCTCGGGGAGCACGCCGACGTCCATCATGGTCTGCTTCTGCTCAGGGGAGACCTCCTCCAGGCTCTCGTAGCTGTCCCGCTCCCTGCTGGCGGCCTCGAACTCGTCCAAGTCGTAGTCCTTCCCGAAGGCGCCCTTGCGATTCAGCGCCTCCTCCGCCCTTCTCCTCAAAGCTTGACCATCCGGCATTTTATGCACTCTCCGTAGCCTCTCTCCTGGATGTCCCTGAGTATGTCCCGCGGCCTGCCGGAGCACATGATCCTGCCGCCTCTGATAACATAGGCGCAGTCGGCGTCGATGTAATCGAGTACCCGTCCAGTGTGGGTGATCACCAACGCCGACTTGCTGCAGTCCCCCTTATCCCAGCCGCAGCCTTTCTTGTCGTATAGCAGGTCATGGATCTTCCTTCCCAACAGGTCGATGCTCTCCATGTCCACGCCGGACTCAGGCTCGTCTAGCAGGAAGAAACAGGGTTCCTGCATGATCAGCTGCAGCAGCTCGGAGCGCTTTATCTCCCCGCCGGAGAACCCCACGTTGACGTCGCGCTCCAGGAAGCTTTTCATGTTCAGCGCTCCCGCGGTCTCATCGGTGTCGAGATGCCCATCGCCGGCAGCTTCCACCATGTCGTTGAGACGGAGGCCGACGATGTTGGGGGGCCTCTGCAGCATTATCCCCATCCCAATCCGCGCCCTCTCGTCTATGGGCTCATGGGTGATGTCGCGTCCGAGGAAGAGGATCCTGCCTTTGGTTATCTTGTACTGGCCGAACCCCATTATGGTGTGAAGCAGCGTGGACTTCCCCGATCCGTTGGGGCCGAAGAGCACGCAGGTATGACCGGCCGGGACCTCCAGGTCCACGCCGGAGAGCACCTCCTTGCCGTCGACCTCTACATGCAGGTCTTCAATTTGCAGCAATTATAACGCCTCCTGTGATAATGGAAACATCGTTTATTAAAATTACAGCTTGATAATGCATGTGTATGCCGAATGAGCAGAGGGATGCGCAAGGTGGCAACGACAACCGCGCCAGCGGCAATACCGGCGATGGACCCAGCCCGCTGGTGCCGTTGGCCGTCGACGTCATGCGCCGCCACGGATGCAAGGATGTCCTGGAGTCCTTGAGTCCGGTGAGGGGTTCTCCGTCAGCGCCGTGGATCACAGCCAGGTATACTGCCGGCAGCTGAACGAGGCTAGCTCTCAGGTCGAGGCACTGTGCTGCGACGTCCGTCACGGACTCCCTTATCCGGACCGCAGCCTGGATGCCTGCTACTCGCATCTGTTCTTCAGCATCCATTTCCCGGATGAGGAGCTGCATTCGATGATGAGGGAGCTCAGAAGGGTGTTGAGGCCGGGAGGCCTGGTGGTCTACTCGGTACGCAACAAGGAGGGCCCCTGTTGCGGCCCGGAAGGGCATGCGGCCGGAGGGTCGGAGGGAAAGGAGGAGAAGGATGCTCAGGCGCAGCGCCGCTTCGATGAGAGGGAGCTGCGTAGATTGGCGGAAGGGTATGAGCTCCTATCCATTGCGAGGATCGAGGAGGGAAGCCATACGGCACCGCTTTTCGCGGTGGTGATGAGGAAGCCCTTCAGTTAAATAAACGGAGACCGTTCCCCGCCAGGATGAAGATAGTCGGCGTGAACGGCAGCCCGAGACTCATCGGCAACACCTCCTCCGCCCTCAGCACCCTGCTCGACGAGCTGGAGAAGAAAGGCTTCGAGACCGAGCAGCTGCAGATATATGACGAGGAGTTGCTGCCATGCAACGCCTGCATGTCCTGCCGTCTGCGCAAGGACGGCCGCTGCATCAACGAGAACGACCGCCTCAACGAGTACCTGGAGAAACTGTACGCCGCCGAAGCGGTCATACTCGCCTCGCCGGTTTATTTCGGCTCGATAACGTCGCAGATGAAGATCTTCCTGGAGCGTGTAGGGCTCTGCTCCCGCTACGGCGACCAGCGCCTTAGGAGGAAGGCAGGCGTCGCATTGGTGGTGCAGGGTGCGAGAGGGGGCATGATGGCGCACGCCGAGCTGGTGAACTTCCTGCTCGATTGCCAGATGGTCGTATGCCCCTCTTCCGAATGCGCCGTGCTCACCGCCGAGGGCCCCTCCGACCTAGAGGGGGACCCTCGCAACCTGAGGATAATCAAGGACCTGGGCCGGGAGATCGATTGGCTCACCGGCCGATTGCGCTGATGACTGGACTCAGGGTTCTAACGATAGTTCTATATAAAACCACATAGCTGATATTCACACGATCACTGGAGTGTAGATGAAAGGCTTTCGCTCAAAGCCCAAGCACAAGGGCAGGGACAGGAGAGGCGTCTCCGATATACTGGCTAACATACTCATCCTAGGGATGACTGTGACCTTGTTCTCCGGTGTGCTGGCGTTCGTGGGCACCGTGCCCGAGCCCGATGACCCGGTGAGGGTGGAGATGAGTGCCAACCTCGACGGCGACCTGCTCTCGATCAAGCACAATGGCGGAAGCACTCTCCCCGAAGACGAGGACTACACCCGGGTGAAGATAGAGGCTGACGGACTCACCCGTTTCGTGCCTTTGTCGTTCGGAACCCAATCTCCGGGCGGGGCGCAATGGAGCGGCCAATGGGCGGTGGGCTCTACCTGGTACTTCAATTTCACAGAAAACGACGAACTCTTCGATGAGGACGGCACCTACGAACCCGAATCGGTCACCGTCGGCGTCGCCTACGTGGACCAGACCAATATCATATGGTCGGCTACTCTGCGCACCGATGCGGACAACCCTCCGGAGATAAGAAGCTTCAAGGTCGAGGGTGAGAACAGCGGCAACGGCGAGATAGCCCGCGGGGACATGGTGACGTTCACAGTGAGAGTCACGGACATAGACGACGACCTTGACACCGTGGTGGGGAACTTCAACTCGCTTTTCAAGACTGGAGATTACGAGGAAGTTGCATTCGGGGGCGGACCTGAGATATGGTCTGTGGAGCTCGGCCCTGTTGATGCGGACAACAGCACCAAGCTAGTTTGGATCACCGCCACGGACGAGATGGGGAACACCGATACCGAGACGTATCAATTGAAGGTCTTCACACCGGATGCCGTGACAGACCCGGACGACCCGACCGACCCTACAGAACCCAGCGACCCCACTGTTCCGGGCGGGGGCGATCCCGAGGAATCACCTCCGGATTTCTTCCAAGAGGATGTGCCATTTGATTTCTTCGTCTATTCTTACACCGACTGGGAAGGCTTCAAGTCTGCGGTGGAATCCGGAGAAGACCCGCCATTGTTGAATGAGAAGAGGGCATTCGACGTCGATGACCAGTTCTACCTCGTCTTCAAGATCGACATAACAAAGGCCGGCAATGCCCACAAGGAAATACAGGCGGCAGAGGTCCAATACCACGACCCCAAGAACCCATGGAACAATGTCCGTGCCACCGAAACAGGAGATGACCAGTTCACCAACGCGGTCACGCTGACTGACAACCAAGACCGGACGATCGACTACTCGGAAAAGGAGGTCACCTTCACCTCGGCAATGGCCGCCAACGGCGTCAAGATAGCCACAGAGATCACAACCGGTCCAGGTGGTGCACCTCAGCAGATCGATTGGCACGGGCACGTCACGTTGAATGAGAACGGCTCTCCATCGGTGGTCACTTCGTCCTCGAACGACACTGCCGACACCCTTTACTTCAAGCCGGATGATGCGAATGTTAGTATCAACGTGTTCATCGATGACGCTGCTGACAAGTTCCCCCTGCATATTGAATCTTCAGTTTTTGAACCGGCCAATATATCCATGACCAAGGATGAGGCCAAGGAGCAACCGGCCAATATAACAGGGGACGATGTTTCTGTGACCAAGGGCAGCGGCGGCAATTTCGTCCTGCAGTTCAGCAAGGCCCAGATAGTCAATAGTCTTCCTTTGGAGTCTGGTTGGAATTCTGTGTATATCGAGATTCCTAGGTTCACCCTTGCGGCAGATGATAACAATGCCAATCCATGGTCACACTATCAATTCGCGCATAAGATCTACATCGAAGTCCCGTGATGATAGTGCCAAATAGTTCATGAGCCATTGACCCCAGGATGATCGGCGCAGTCATCCACGGGGCAGAGCCATTGGACAGCGGGATGTTCCAGGAGATCATCTCCAGCGCAGATGACGTCGGGCGGATCCTTATGGCCGGCACCACCGGTGCCGCCGCGGTGGTCGACGCCGGGCTCGAGGGCCGCATAGAGATTCTCACCCACAGACTGGTATCATCTGCGGTCAGGGAGCTCTCCGAGGATCATGAGCTCATTCTCATCGTCAATCAGGGCAAGACGCTGGAAGGCTCGCTGAGGTTCGCATCCGTGGTCAGGCACCGCTCCTGTCCAAGCGATTCGGCCGTCATCATGCTGGATGACGGCTTCCATTGCGTGCTCAACCCAGGCGCAGAGCAGATATGGCGCCCTATCGCGGAGAGGTTCTGCCCCGAGAGGATGCCGGTTCCGGATTACCAGGAATCCGAGGTAAGAGTGCTGCACGGGGTCCTCCCGGGCGAAAGCGTGTGGGTCAACGGGAACGTCATCGGCGTGGCGCTCAACGAAAACCCGCGCATTTGGCGGAATCCCGAGGGCGGATTGGAGTTCGATGGCATCGAAATTAGGCGTTCCGCCCTCGCCCACGCGGGGGACTTCGACCACCTCGCTGCCAAAATAAGGAGCGGCAAGGTCCGCCGCACCAGCAGCATCCCGGTTTCCCTCCCGCGACAGGGGGGCAGCAGGGCGATATTCATCGACCATCAGGCGGAGAGGGCCCTTGACGACTGCGATGACGTATGCATCGCCGTCACAGTGGGCGACGACACCACCTGCATCGCCGCCGGGCTGCTGTACCGCTTCTCGATACCGGTGGTCGGGATCGTCGATGGGGACGTGGACGGTATCTGCGACGAGGAGCTCACCTTCCCCGGGTCCTTCATAATCGAGGTCGAGGCCGGGAAAGACGATGTGGTGGGCGAGAGGGTCAAGGAGCTTCTCTTCTCGGGCGGTCACGTGTTGGAGGAGGTGGACTCTAAGAGCATGATCGAGATGGTGCGGGACATCGCCTCCTGCTACAAAGTCGACGAGAGGCGATGCTGAGCTCGATACCTTGAATTACGACAATCCCGATAGCCGCTCTTGGGGCTATGATGTATTGGCGTGACGAGTACGAGCGCAAGGTGACCAACGCCCGCAGGGCCATTTCCTATGTGAAAAGGGGCAGGACCATATTCATCGGCACCGGTTGCGGGCACCCACGCGAGCTGACAGACGAGCTCATCGAGAACTCCGCCGCCTTGGCCGACAACAGCATAATCAACCCTTTCTCGTTCACCACCGGGCATTTCGCCGACAAGAGGCTGGAGGACAGCTTCCGTCTCAACTCCTTCCACCTGGGAACGGAGATAGAGGAGGCGATGAAGCAGGGGAGGGCCGATTACACACCGATGCACATGTCGGAGATCCCCCGTCTCATCGAGGACGATCGCATACCCATCGACGTGGCGCTCATCATGGTGTCGCCGCCGGACATGCACGGCTTCTGCTCCTACGGCGTGTCCGTGGACATCACCAAGACCGCCACCGAGTCCGCGGAGCTGGTGATAGCGGAGGTCAACCGTCAGATGCCCCGCACCCTGGGTGACTGCTTCATACACATCAGCGAGATAGACCACCTGGTGGAGGTCGATTACCCGATATCGCACGACCTCTTCGTCGAGGACTCCCGCGACGAGGTGATACACACCATCGCTGGCTACGCCGCCACCCTCGTCGACGACGGGGCCACCCTGCAGTTGGGCATGGGCACAATCCCCAACGCCGTCCCTCGCTTCCTCGTCGACCGCAAGGACCTGGGGATGCACACGGAGATGTTCTCCGACGGCATAATCGAGCTGGTGGAGCGGGGGGTGATAAACGGGAGCCGCAAGACCAACAACCCCGAGAAGGTGGTGGCCTCGTTCTGCATCGGCTCCGAGAGGCTGATGGAGTTCGTCGACAACAACCCCATGCTGGAGTTCCATCCCAGCAGATACACCAACGACCCACGGTTAATCGGAGGCCAGTACAAGATGGTGGCCATCAACTCGGCCCCGGCGGTGGACCTCACTGGACAGGTAACCGCCGACCGCATGTCAGTGCCATACGCGTCGTCGCCGGGAGGGCAGGAGGATTTCATCCGCGGCGCCTCCTACTCCAAGAAGGGGAGGTCGATACTGGCCCTCCCTTCAACCACCATCGACGGCAAGCACTCCCGCATACTACCCAGCCTCCCCGCTGGCGCCGGCGTCACCTCCACCCGTGAGGACGTCCACTACGTGGTCACAGAGTACGGCATAGCGCAGCTTCGAGGCAAGACCATAGTCCAGCGCGCCCTCGAGCTCATAAACATCGCCCACCCCGACTACCGCAACGGCCTGCTGGAGGCTGCCAAGGAGCTCAATTTCCTGCCCGAGGATCAGAGCAGCCTGCCCTACCGCGGCAAGGTCTATCCGCGCGAGTTCGAGTACTGGGAGACGATCAACGGCCATGAGGCGCTGGTGCGTCCCATGAGGCCGTCGGACGAGCACCACCTGCGCGACCTGTTCTACTCCTTCTCGGACAAGACCACTTACCAGCGCTTCATGAGCCTCAACCCGCGCATCAGCCGCAACGAGCGCATGAAGCTCGCCAACGTGGATTACGATGAGCAGATGGCCTTCGGCGTCTTCCTCCTCGATGGGGAGCGCGAGGAGCTGGCGGCCGTATCGCATTACCAGAAGGACCCCAAGACCAACACCGCCGAGGTCTCCTTCATCGTCCGCGACGACTGGCAAGGTCAAGGCCTGGGCCGCTACCTCCTCAACCTAATGATACAGGCGGGAAGGAAGAACCGTATAAAGGCCTTCACCGCCGAGGTCCTGGCCAACAACACCGGCATGCTGAAACTGTTCTACGGCACCGGCCTCGATGTCAAGGCGGTTCTTCAGGACGATGTGTACAGCCTCTATTTCCATTTGGAGAAGGAAAAGGAATAGGGAAGATGTTTCGCAGGATCCTGAAGGCTCAGACGATCCTGCCGGCTATGAGCTGGTCGACCACGTCCGGGTCCGCCAGGGTGCTGACGTCCCCCAGGTCCTCGTGCATGCCGCCGCCGGCGATCTTGCGCAGAATGCGGCGCATGATCTTTCCGCTGCGGGTCTTGGGCAGGCCCTCGGCGAACTGGATGAGCTTCGGCGTGGCGATAGGCCCCACGTCATGGCGCACCTGGCCCACCAATTCCTTGCGCAGCTCGTCGCTGCCCTCGTAGCCTTCCTTGAGGTTGACGAACACGTAGATCGCCTCCCCCTTGATGTCGTCCGGCACTGGCACGACAGCGGCCTCCGCCACCGAGGGATGCCCGGTGAGGGCGGCCTCGACCTCGGCGGCGCCGATGCGGTGGCCGGCCACGGACATCACGTCGTCCACGCGGCCGAGGATCCACACATCGCCGTCCTCGTCGATGCGGCCCCCGTCGCCGGTGAAGTAGTAGCCGGGGTAGACGTTCCAGTAGGTGTCCTTGAAGCGCTGGTGGTCGCCCCACAGCGTGCGCATTATGGAGGGCCAAGGCTTCTTGATGACCAGCCTGCCGTTCTCGCCCACGTCACAGGCGCTGCGGTCCTCCCTGATGGTCATCGGCTCGATGCCGAAGAACGGCTTGGTGGCGCAGCCTGGCTTGAGCGTCGTCGCCCCTGGCAGCGGCGAAATCATGATGCCGCCGGTCTCGGTCTGCCACCATGTGTCGACCACCGGGCTGCGCTTGTTGCCGACCACGTCGTAATACCAGTACCACGCCTCGGGGTCTATGGGCTCGCCCACGCTACCCAGGAGCCTGATGGACGAGAGGTCGTGCATCTTTACCCACTCGTCACCGGTCTTCCTCATCATGCGCACCGCGGTGGGGGCGGTGTAGAACACGTTGACCTTCCACTTCTCCGCCACCTGCCAGAACCGGTCTGGCTGCGGGTAGTTGGGGACGCCCTCGAACATCAATGTAGTGGCACCGGCGGACAGCGGTCCGTATAGGATGTAGCTGTGGCCGGTGATCCATCCGATGTCGGCGGTGCACCAGAACACCTCTCCCGGCAGGTAGCCGAAGACGTGCTCGAAGGTCACCGTGGTGTAGAGGTTGTAGCCTCCGGTGGTGTGCAGGACGCCCTTGGGCTTGCCGGTGGAGCCGCTGGTGTATAGTATGAACAACGGGTCCTCGGCGTCCATGGCCTCAGGCTCGCAATGGGGCGCCGCATCGGCTATCTCCTCATGGTACCAGCAGTCCCTCCCCTCTTCCATGACCACGTCGGCGCCGGTCCTCTTGACGACGATGACCGTCTCCACGGTGGTGCCGGCCTCGAGGGCCTCGTTGGCCTTGCCCTTGAGGTCTACGGCCTTGCCCCCGCGAAAGCTGCCGTCCGATGTTATCAGCACCTTGGAGTCGCAGTCGGTGATGCGGTTGTATAGCGCGTCGGAGCTGAAGCCTCCGAAGACCACGCTGTGGATGGCGCCGATACGGGCGCAGGCCAGCACCGAGAACGCCAGCTCAGGTATCATGGGCAGATATATGGAGACACGGTCCCCTTTGCCGACCCCCTTGGCCTTGAGCATGTTGGCCGCCCGGGAGACCTCGTAGAGGAGCTGCCCATAGGTGTAGACCTTGACATCGTCGTCCTCCTCGCCCTGCCAGATGAGAGCGGCCTGGTTCTTCTTGCCGTGGTTCACGTGACGGTCTATGCAGTTATGGGTGATGTTGAGCTTACCACCCTTGAACCACGAGATCCGCACGTCCTCCTCATCGAACTCCAGGACGGAGTCCCAGTCCTTGGAGAACCACTCTATGCTGTCGGCCATCTTCGACCAGAAGCCCTCCGGGTCCTTTATCGACTCGTCATAAATCCGCTTGTACTCCTCCTCGCTGGTTATCAGGGCACCTTTGCGGTGCTCCTCGGTAGGCGGGAAGAGCTTGGCTATACCTTCATCACTCATGTTTATCCTCCGTTCATCACTGGTCGCCCGGCGGGCCGGGCCCGGTCGAGGCATTTCAGGCATTCAATTAAAGGTTGAGCGCCCGTTTTTTCAGAAAATGATAAACATGTATATTAAAGGTGCGCCAATTATGGTCAAAATAGGTGTTTTTCGTAATTAATCGACGAATATCGAAAATCAGGAATACGGGGCCTTGGCCGTGAGCATGTCGTCATCGACCTCGCTCGCCACCGTGTAAACGTAATTCTCGACCGGGCCGTCGGTCTTCTTTATGCATGCCACCACCCTTCCTTCGGAGAACTCGATGCTGGCGGTCTTCACCTGCGACCGGTAGTAGCAGACCCTCTTTCCCGATTGCGTGAGCCGGCGCTCCACGCAACCGAGGAGCCCGGCCCCCTCCAGCTGCTTGATCTTGCGGTAGCATGCGGCTATGGGTATCTCCAGCATGTCGCTCAGCTCCTGCGCGCTCATCACCTTCCCCATGGTGGATAGGATTATCTTGGCAGAATAAAGGTCGGTCATCAAGCGCGACGTCTCCAAGGCCTGCATATGCACCACTCCGATGAAAATGTCAATCAATCGTTAAATATCTTATTATCAAAATTGATACCATTGCCCGACGTCAGGGGTCGGCTTCGCCGCTGTTACCCGGGTTGATGGCCCCGCCCCTTTTTCAGTATCCTCCTCTCGATGACCGCGTCCATGCGGGATATGAGCTCCCCGTAGCGCAGCGAGCCGAAAAGGATGCCGACGAAAAGCCCCAGCCCCGCTCCGGCGATGACGTCGAAGGGGAAATGCGAGCCTAGCAGCACGCGCAGGAAGCCGACGATGACGGCCAGAGCGGCCACGGGCGGCGCCCACCTCCGCGCCTTCATGATCAGCACCCCCAATATGGAGAAAACGCCCGCGGTGTGCCCGGAGGGGAACGAATGGCCGTAGACGAAACCGCCGGGAAGAGGCACTAGATGGTCGATGTCCATGAGGACCTCCAACGGCCGGGGGCGCATAACAAGGGCCTTGAGCCCCAGGCCGATGAGGCCGTATAACGCGAAGGCAAGCAGGATGGCGACGGCGATGTCCTTGCGGCCCACCATCCACATCACCACGAAGATGGACAACGGCACGATCACCGAGCCTAATTCGCTCACCCCGAACATGACCAGCGCTGCGATGCCAGGGATGAAATGCTGGTTGATCTCCAGGAAGAGCTTCTGGTCCAACTCTATGATCCGAGGGTCGTTGACCAGGACCAAGCTCAGCAGCATCCACGCCGCCAAGGCGATCATCGCGGGTGCCGTGGATCTCGAGGCCTCCAAGTCCAACCGGTTCATCCCTTTTGTCTATACCAGCGGAATATTTAAATCATCTCAACTGGAACAGGTATCGAGGTAATATGCAGGAAGTCATCGTGCCCACCGACCTATCACGCCAGTCGAGAATGCTTCTCGACAGCATGAACGAGTTCGCCCGTTTCGGGCTGAAGAAGGTGACTCTGCTCTATGTGGAGATGCCCGGCGCACCCCAGAACGATTTTATGCGGCGCAGCCTCCAATCATCGGTATCCAAACTTCTGGCGGATGGATACGAGGCCGAGCTTCGGGTGGTCCAGGGAAGGAACCCGGCCGATGAGATACTCAAGGCCTCCGCCCAATCCTCCGCCGACACCATAATCCTGCCCTCCAGCGGCAAGGGCAAGGCCACCAGGCTGCTGGTGGGCAGCAACTCTTTGGACGTTATGCGCAGGGCGGAGACCAAGGTCTTCCTCAAACGGTTCCTGAAAGGCCCCGGCGGAGGCATAAGCGAGGCCTGCACCCTGACCTTCAAAAGGATACTGGTTGCACTTCCTCCCAAGGAGCACGACAAAGGCTTCATGGAGAAGGTGAACGACCTGTTGGGGAAAGGATCCCTTGACAACATTTTACTACTTAATCCCGCATCCGGAAAGAGCATGGAGTACGGACATGACAGGCTCCAGGCCACAGAGGCCGTCCATGACGCTTTGGGCACGGAGGGGTACGCACTGTCCAACATCCCCAAGGGCATACTGGAGACCATGAGGTCGGACGCCTTCTGCCTCCTGGTGCTGCCCGGTTGCCTGCGCGAGCCGCTGCGAGGCGTGCTCAGAGGCAGCCCCATGGGGCAGATAGTCCATGACTCCAAGGCATCGATACTAATAATACCTAACCAGTGAGGATGACGGGATGAGGAGTATTCTCAAGGGAAGAGAGTGGGCCCTGAGCTGGGCCTTGGTGGTTTTCCTGGCGTTCAGCGCCATGCTGTCGCTGGCAAATGATAGGCTGTTCTTCTTCGCTATGATATGCTGGGCCCTGTATCTGGCGCTATACCCTCCGATGCGCTACCGCGATCTTAGGATAATGCCCGCCTTCGAGCTCATATCCATACTCAGCATACCTCATATACTCTTCGCGGTGTCGATGTTCTTCCCCATGATGGCCATGAGCTCCGCGCTGCAGGTCGCCGAGCTGCTGGCAATATACACTGTCGGCTTCGTGCTGATGATACACCTGCAGAGGTATCACGGCCTGGTGCTGGACAGGACATTCACCATCGTCTTCATGATAGTGTTCACGTCGGCGCTGGCCACCTTCTTCGCCGTTGGACAGTTCCTATCAGGCCAGATATTCGACACCATCCTGATCGCCACCAACGATGAACTGATGGCGAGGCTCACCCTCTCTATGTTCGGAGGGGTGTTGGCATCGCTGTATCTTCTGATATACATGCGGAAAAGGGACATACACAGCCTCCCCCTTCTGCCATATCAGAAACGGGGGTCCTGCTGATGCCTCCGAGCGAACCCTGGACGGGAAATGTTCCGAAGATCGGTCGCCAAGCACCTTTATTTCATATATGGTAAGTGACAATCAACATCAGGTCTAAAAGAGGGTGGAATGTTGATTTCGGTATGGGATGATTCAACGGACATGCTTGACCGCGGGGCGGAGATCCGATGAGAAGATGGGAGATTGCTCTGATACTGCCGATGTACGCCATCCTGCTCTTCATGGCAGTGGAGTCCACCTATCTTTGGCAGACCTATGACAGCTATTACGCCCGCCCTGCCATAACCGGCTTCCTGTCGATGCTGGCATTCTCCATACCCGTATACCTGCGCTTCTCGGGAAGGATGATCGTCCCCTGGCCATTGCTGATTCTCATATACATGGCGGTGACCCTGCACACCTGGGGGGATTATGCGCTATGGTACGACCAGTACTTGTGGTGGGACAACGTCACGCACTTCGTCTCGGCCAGCGCGGTGGGCATACTCAGCTTCCTCACCATACTGTTAATAAACCATTACGTGAGCGCCGTGCATATACCCAGGCGCCTGATGCCGTTCATGGTGGTGATGTTCACCGCATTCTTCGGCGTGGTGTGGGAGATGACGGAGTGGGTGCTCGACTATCTCACTGGGACTGGCATGCAGTACTCTCTGCAGGACACCGTCAACGACCTCGTCATGGACTTGATAGGGGGCACGGTCATAGGCATCGCCGGCCACTTCTACCTCAAGCGCAAGGACCCGGACGAGCTCGCCATCTCCCTGGGCCTCGGCGATTTCATGAGGAGGTTGGCGCTGAGATGGGACCGCCGGGCAGGGATACTGAAGTAAGACTCGTCCCGGACGCTCTGCCATCCAGCAGTCAGGACTAGAGCTCGATGGCCACTGAGACGTGCTGCCTCAGCCCTTCCATGCCTTCCTCGATCTCCGCCAAAGCGTCCTCGTCGTCGCTGTATTCCACCGATCGGTCCCAATCCTGGGGGTCGTCGTCCTTGTGCAGGCTGAACCACAGCTGGCCGCTCCAGGGGTGGGAATCGATCTGGTCGTTCACAGTGATGTTGAGAGGCATCTCATGCTGGGCGGTCAGGTTGGCGCTGCCGTTCACCGCGGTGTGGTTGAGCTGCACGCTCGCATTCTGCAGGTAATAGAGGGTCTCGACCTGGGAGCGGTTCTCGGCGCTGGTGTTCAGCAACCAGACCACCACGGTGTAGTTCATGGTCTTTAACTCGTGATTGGAGAGCACCGCGGTGAGATTGAACTGCTCGTTGGCCGTGACGTTGAGAGGCTCCTCGATCCCGCTGAGGTCGTCATGGAGCACGGCGAACTCGGTGGCGGTCCTGATGCTCAGGTCTATCATGGCGGCGGTGGTGTTGCCCGCCATGGCCTCCTCCGCCTCATGCAAGGCGGTTGCATTGGCGCTGTAGTTCTCTCCCTTGTCGTAATCAGGCGCGCCGTCCTTGTGGAGGCTGAACAGCAGCTTGCCCTCCCACGGGTCGTCAGAGAATGTCTGGTTGAAGCCCACGGTGTAGTTGAGCTCCTTCTGGTAGGTCTTGTTCTCGAAGCCCTTGTGAACGTTCGGGTCCTGATGATCCAGCTCGATGTCCCGTAGGGAGTCGATGTAGTAGAGGTCGTTGACCTCCGTCTCGTTGTCTGCCGTCCTGGTGTTCACCAACCAGATCAGGACGTTGTACTCCACCGGCCTGAACTCGTGGTTGGTCATGCCGATGACCAGCGGGTATTCCTCGGTGACGGTGAGGTCCAAAGGCTGCACCTCGCCGCGGTCCTCGGTCATCAGGCTGAAGTCGGTGCCCTTGGAGATCTCTAGGTTCAGGTTCAGGCTCAGCCTCTCGTTCTTCACTCCGTCCATTATCTCCTGCACCGCGGCGTCGTCATCGCTGTAGTCCTCCATGAAGGACCACTCATGCTGGTGGCCCTCCTTGTGAAGGCTGAACCAGATCTTGCCCTCCCAGCTCGCGTTGTTTATCGGTTCGTCGACGGAGAAGGTGTACTCCTGCTCCCATTGCTTGGTCCAAGGCCCTTCGATGTCCACCGGTACATGCTCCAGCGGCTCGTCGGGCCGGACGGTGTCGAAATAGTATAGCTCATGCACCCGGGTCTCCTCGTCGACGAAACTCATGTCGACCAGCCATATCACGATGGTGTAGTTGACGGCGCGGTGCTCGTGGTTGGCGAGACCGAGTATGACGGTGGCGTTCTCGGTGTAATAGAGGTCGCTGGGATAGCCGCTGGCCTTACCGTCGGGGCCGAGGACGTAGAACTCGGTGAAGCTCTCTCCCTCACGGGGGAACGCTATCACGTAGGCGAGGGCGACCACCGAGGAGAGTATCGACAGCGCCAGGATCACAGAGAGGGCCTTGTCAAGCCCTCGCTCCTTCTGGAAGTCCCCCCATATCCTTTGCAGGTTGCGCAGCGGGTCGAAGGGCACGTAGGGCTCCAGCACCGACACCCTCCTCTGCAGCGCCACCAGCGCCACGATGATGTTGAAGGCGGAGATGCTGAACAGTATGGGGTCGAGCCTAATGCCCCAGGGGGTGTAGTTGAGGCCGAAGCCGATCAACGGGGTGATGGCGATGCTCAGACCGAAGGAGAGGGCCACCCTCTCGATGGAGTCCAGGTCGTCGCTGCGGGGGAAGAGGGCGGCTATCGCCAGGTATCCGGGGAAGAACAGAAGGAAAGGCAGGCCTAAGACCGTCCGCAGCACGCTGTCGGGGAATATGTAGATGACAGGCACGAGGATCAGGGTCAGCGCGATCATGCTGAACAGGTCCCAATCCCTGCGGTATTCCAACTCCATCCGCTTGAGGTAGAGCACGCATTTATTTAACGATTAGTAAACAAATCCGGGTTAACCGTTTATATTCCACGGTTGTTATGCACCCTCAGTGCCTACTGCAGCCATAAGGCGTTTCCAGGACGCCCTTGAGAGGCGCAACGTCGAGGGATGGGACCTCTTCGCCGTCATCGCGCCGCTGATTTTGATCCTCGTAGCCGAGGCGGTGTTCTACAGCGCCTCGAAGTCGATGGAGACCGAGCTCTTCGCCGAGGTGGTCGTCTTACACGCGGCGAACATAATGCTCTGCCTGCTGGTGCCGATAGTATTCAAGACATCGGACCGCATCTTCCAGGGTTTCCTGCTGATCTCGGTGCTGCGGCTGTTGACCATCGGGATGCCCAACTTCTCCGGCGTGACCCTGGAATGGACCATCCTGGTCTATCTCCCCTTGCTCCCGGTGATATTGTTCATGCTCATGGACGAGCGTTTCGGTTTCAGCATGGAGCCGGGGGAGTTCCCCTTCCAGGAGATCCGCGGGCATGCCCGCCAGGCCTTGGGCTCGGTGTCCGAGCTGACGAGGCCGGCGGCCACCGGTCTGATGCTGGGCGTGCCGTTGGGCCTCGTCGGCCAGATGGCGCTGGGCTTGCCGGCGTTGGCCACCGAGGGCCTGGGAGGGGCGCTGCTGGCGCTGCTAGCGATCCTGCTCTTCGCCGCCGTGGCGGAGGAGCTGCTGTTCCGGAGGGTGCTGCAATCGCGTATAACCGAGAGGTTGGGGTCGGCACCGGGCATAGCGGCATCCGCGCTAGCCTACGGCATGCTGCACTCCGGCTACGCGGACGCGGCGGCGCTGCTGTTCTTCATCGCCGCCGGCGCGGCCATCGGCTACGCCTACCGGCGCAGCGGAAGCCTGAGCCTGGCGGTGTGCATGAACGGGGCGATGGGTCTGATGATGTTCGCCGTGCTGCCGCTGGCCTTCTGAATCAGAAGAAGTAGAAGCGGCAGCCTTCGCGCTCGCAGACATCGGCCATGGCCTCGAGGCGGTCGAGCACACCGCTGTAGCGCCTAACCATCATCTTGCCCTCGGCGGGCAGGACCTGGCGCAGCGTGGCGACCTCCTCCTTGAGCTCCTTGGCGCGGGAGGCGTCCACCTTCTCCCCCTTCTCGGCCAGCTCGAAGACGGAGCCGACGATGCCGCAGCCATGACGGGCGGCCATCTCCGGCAGCAGGCTGTTGCTGGGCCCGAAGTTCCCGATGCAGCCCCTTCCCTTGTCCCAGGATAGGGAGCAGCGGGCGCAGGTTTCGTTCATCTCCTCGAAGGAGATCATGTGCCAGCCGGTGACGCGGTTCTCCGGTCGCGACGCCTCCATGGCGCGCTCCCGGTCCGCCGCGGATACCTGTGAGAGCTCGATCCAGCCGGTGCGCCTCTTCTCGGCGATAGGCTCAAGGGCCTCGAGGTCTGCCTTGTTCTTCACTTTGTCGAGGTACACGGCGTCGACCTCGGCCTTGATGCGGTTCCTCTTGAGGAACGCCTCCCAATCGCCCACGGCCTCCTCGGCCTTGTCCAACGGGACGAACATGTCGTACTGGGATATCTCCTCGAAGCCGTCGACCGGCTCAACGAGTACCCGAACTGTATCGGTCTTCATCTCGCGGCAGAGGGCGTTCTGCGCCTCCAACTCGCATATGGCCATGTTCACACCCATGCTATAACCTCGGCGTTGCTAACCGGCCGGGCGTATTTATGGCTTTGTGAACGGTCAGAGGAACTCCCATTCGTCATCGCGCTTCTTCTTGGCCTTCCTCGGCTCCCGGGCGGGTGCGGCCTTCTCCTCCTCGGGGTGCTTCATGCGCAGATGGCGGCCGCGGTAGCCGCCGTACTCCGCGATGTGTACCGCGCCCTTGAGGAAAATGAGCATCATCAGCAGGTAGATAAGGCCGGTGTTGTCCAGGGCGAGTATGGCGCTGAGGTCGAAGTCCAGCGGCAACTCCGCCGGTATGATGCTGTCCAACGGCAGGGCGGCCATCTCCGTCAGATTGAACTGCACCCTGCCGCCGCCGGTGATGAAGTAAAGCCACAACGCGATGAGGGGCACCTGGGCCAGTCCGAAGAGCAAACGCAGGCGGCTGCCGCGGCCGAAGAGCCCGTAAGGGAACGCCACCGCCACTATCGGTATGGCATAGAGCACCACCAGGAAGACGAATTCGTCCAAGAATCCCTCGGCGTAGGACAGCACCCCCATCGCAGCGTCAGGCAGGTCCTCGCCGAGGTCCGCCGCCGCCGCGTTGAGCAGGCCGATGGTGAACAGTGCGATCGACACCGGTATCGCCATGTAGACCAGCGTCGCCACCAGTGTGCTCGACAGCGCCTTGCCGAGGCCTCCCATGACCTTCCTGTCCTTCTTCATCTCGTCACACCCCCACCTGGCCCAGGGCGATGCTGGCTATCTCCCCCGCCGGGGCCTTGAGGATCATTTGGCCGTCGGCCTCCTTGAGGATACCTCCGAATGCGTCATCCAGCTCCCCAGGCAGGTCGGCGCCCTCCAAATCAGTGTATATCCTGAGCTCCGCATCGCTGTCCTCGATGCCTTCCAGGAATTCATCGTCGATGTCCTCGATCTGGAACACCAGCTCGCCGTCGACTATCATCAGGCTGGCGTTGAACTCGCCGCCTTCGATGACGTTGCCCTCCGAGTCAGTGAACTGCGCCTTGAAGGTGTCAACCTCATCGACCCCCTGCTCCTCTAGCAGCTCGATCATCTGGTCCTCGATATCGAGGTCGGAGAGGTTGTAGTCGTCGATGTCGAAATCCTCGGGAAAGAGGTCCGGGCTCTCCTTATACAGCTCCTTGACGATGTCGTCAACACTCTCGAAGCCCGTCTCCTCGCTGGATTGGATGAGGATGTCGTTTATGGAGTCCTCCACATCATCGATGTCATAGTCGAACTTCATGGGCAGCGCGAGGTTGCTGCCGTCGTACGTAACATTCTCTAGATTGACACCGTAGTCCAGGAATGGACCGACCTCCACCGTGGCGGCGACATCGGTCGAATACTTGAACATGTCCTCCATGTAGCCCATGGAGATGCTCATGGCGAATTGGAAGATGGCGCCATCGGTGACCAGGTCATAAAGGTCGTCATCGCCGGGCTTGTACAGAATCGTCTCATTCAGCGTCAGGTCGGTTACCTTTCCGGGCTCGATGTCCATCGGACCAACGCCTCCGGTATGGTTCCAACCCGCCGCCACCAGACTGAAATTATATTGGAAGTCGTTGATGGGCCAGTAGCCATCTAGCCGTTGATCGAAGTCTCCCAGACCGCCGATCTTGACGGTCAAGGGAACGTTGATGCTGATCTCCAGCCCCTCATCGAGTATCATCTGGGGGTCGGGGTCTTCTGGGAAATCGAAATGCGGCTCTCCGACAGCCACATCGAGATCGCCCATGGCCAGGGCCCCGAACGAGCCCACGATGGCCACAGCCACCAGAAGCTGCAGCGCGATCACCATGACCTTGGTGATGAACAATCCGACTCCCATGCGTGAGATAGTGCAATTATTAGGTTATATATCTTATTGGAAAAGTTTGAACTACATGCTATCGCCTGCTTGCATCATATGGGTGACGTCCGCATCAGGAAGAGGAGACGCCTGCGCACCAAGGACATAAAGGCATACTCGGAGGAGATAAGCTCGGTGCTGGGAATCCAGGTTTTCGCTGAGGACGAGCCGGTGGACCTGGCAGAGGGCAGTGATTTCGACCTCCTCTTCGTCTCCGGCAGCATATTGGGGATGGTGCATGAGGGGAGGGCCTTCCTAACCGTGCGGGGGGCGCTGCGCTACCGCCCTGAGAGCAGGCAGGTTACCGTGGACATGGGAGCGGTGCCCTTCGTGACCAAGGGCGCGGACGTCATGTCACCCGGGGTAGTGGACGCCGACCCCTCCATCACGGCAGGGGACCTGGTCTTCATCCGCGACGAGAAGAACATGGTGCCGCTGGCAGTGGGGGAGAGCCTGATGTCGGGAGAGGGGATGGTCGGCAGCGACTCCGGCAAGGCCGTACGCAACGTCCATCATGTGGGCGACCGGCTGTGGAAGTATGAGGAGCCTTGAGCGCACCAATCTTATAGAGAGAGTATGATGGTCTCCAGCGGGGTGAGCCGAGCTTGAGGTTGGGCAGGAGCCGTAAACGATCGGATTCAGAGTTGTTGGAGCCGAACCGCTTCATCGACCTCGGAGGCCTGGACGCTGAAACCTCCAAAGGGGAGGAGCGGCTGCGCATCAGGGTGGCCGAGCTCAGTGGCAGGGACGACATACCCATGGTGTCGGAGCAGGTCTACCAGGGCAACATAGTGGTTACGGACTACTCTTCACTGAGCGAGAGAGAGGAGGAGGTGGCCCGGCTCTCAGCCGAGCTGAGGGGGGTGGCCAAGGATTGCGACGGCGACCTCGTATCCGTGGGCAACAGCATTCTGGTCATCGCCCCCGCGGGGGTGCGCATAGACCGCCGCCGTCTGAGGAGGTCGGAATGAGGGAGAGCAAGACCGTCCACGACTCGGTGCACGGCGGCATCCGTGTGGACGACCCCCTCCTCTCGCTGCTGCACCGCCCCGAGATGCAGCGGCTCCATTGCGTGAAGCAGCTGGGGCTCTCCTACCTGGTGTTCCCCGGAGCGAACCACACCCGTTTCGAGCATTCGCTGGGCGTCTACCATCTCGCCCGCCGCATGGGGGAGGTCATCAGCATCGATGCGGACGAGACTGTCCAGCTGGGTGCTGCGGCCATGCTGCATGACATCTGCCACCCTCCGTTCTCGCACACCTTGGAGGAGGTGATGGAGGCTGAATGCGGCAGGGACCACATGCGCCTGGCGGCGGAGGTCATCACCGGGTCGTCGCCCTCGCGCATCGAGGGGGGCCCCTTCCACCGCGATGGCCAGCTCAGCGTCCCGGAGCATCTAGAGTCCATCGGCGCCGACCCTCGCAGGGTGGCGGCGATCGTCTCCGAGCCGCGGATGCGGGAGGGGTCTGAGCAGAGCAGCCTGACGCCCGGCGGCGGCCAGTCCTTCTTCGGTTCCCCCCAGTACCTGAACCAGATCATACACGGCCCGGTGGACGCCGACCAGATGGACTACCTCCTCCGCGACGCCCACTACACCGGCGTGGCCCACGGCTTCATCGATAGCGACCGCATCCTCAACACCATATCGGTGCACAACGGCAGCCTGGTGGTGGGCCAGGGCGGCGCCGCCGCGGTGGAGGGTATGATGGTCGCCCGCGCCCTGATGTTCAGCTCCATATACTTCCACAAGGCGGTGAGAATAGCGGAGATGATGATGGCGAAGGCGGTGGAGTGCGCTCCCCCCCGATGCCGCCAGAACCTTCATCTCAAGACCGAGGCGGAGCTGACCGCCGAGCTTCTGTCCCAGGGGGGCGCGGCACGGGAGCTGGTGTCCCGTCTGCTGTGCCGGGAGCTTTACAAGAAGGCGCTGACGAAGCCCGTCGAGGGCCTGGAAGGTGACGAGCTCGAGCGGCTTCTCGAACTCACCGACTACCGCCGCCGCAAGGCCAAGGAGGAGGAGGTCGCCGAGCGCGCTGGGGCGGACCCCTCGCGGGTGCTCATCGACATCCCAGCGCGCAGCTCGCTCTTGTCGCTGTCGCGCATCGGCAAGACCGATGTGCCCATACTCGACGACGGAAGGGTGCGGCCGTTGACGCGCCGTTCGCCGCTGGCGAAGGCGTTGCAGAACCGCGGGGTCCAGGACTGGGCCCTTCTGGTGTCCTGTCCCGCCGAGGACCGCGAAGCGGTATCGAAGGCGGCGTCCCGGGCCATATTCGGTTGATCAGCCCTTTATGACCGCCAGCGGCCGCAGCTTGGCCACCTTCGCCGTGAGGCCGGCGCCCGAGACCACGTCCACAACCTGGTCTATGTCCTTGTAAGCCTGAGGGGCCTCTTCGACCGTCCCCTCACGCGAGCCGCTGCGCAGCAGTATACCCCTTCCTTCCATATCGCTCCTGACCGAATCGGCGCTTATGCTGGACATGGCCTTCTTGCGGGAAAGCCGTCTTCCGGCGCCATGGCAGCAGGAGCCGAAGCTGCGCTCCATCGCCCCCGGCAGCCCCACCATGACGTGGGTGCCAACACCCATGTCCCCCGGGACGATCACCGGCTGCCCCGTCCCCCTGAGCTCCATGGGCAGCTCGGTATGGCCGGCGGGGAAGGCGCGGGTGGCGCCCTTGCGGTGCACCATCGCCCCCATCCTACGGCCATCGACGCGGTGCTCCTCGACCTTGGCGATGTTGTGGGCCACATCGTAGACCAGCTCCATCCCCAGGGACTCGGCGTCCTCGCCGAGGACCTTGGCGAAGGACTCCCTCGCCCAATGGGTGATCATCTGCCGGTTGGCCCAGGCGTAGTTGGCGGCGCAGCACATCGCTCCGTAGTAGGAGCGCCCCTCCTCCGAGGCCACAGGAGCACAGGCCAGCTGGCGGTCTGGAAGGTCGATGCCGCTCTGCCGAGCCGCCCTCTCCATCACCTGCAGGTAATCGGTGGCCACCTGGTGGCCGAGGCCGCGGGAGCCGCAGTGGACGGTGACGGTGACGGCGCCCTCCTCGAGGCCGAGGGCGCTGGCAATGCCCTCGTCGTAGACCTGGTCGACGCAGTCCAACTCCAGGAAGTGGTTGCCCGAGCCGAGGGAGCCCAGCTGGGGCATGCCGCGTTTCCTCGCCTTGTCGCTCACCGCGGAGGGGTCGGCATCGACCATGCGGCCGCCGTTCTCGGTGCGGGGGAGGTCGCCCTCCCATCCGTAGCCGCGCTCCACCGCCCAGGCCGAGCCCTGTGACAGCAGCTCCTCCATCTCCGCCCCGCTCAGCCTTCCCGAGCCTTTAGATCCTAGGCCGGAGGGTATCTCGGAGAAGAGGCCGTCCACCAGCCGCGGCAACAGCGGCCGCACTTCCTCCTCCCGAAGCGAGGTCCTGATGAGCCTGACGCCGCAGTTGATGTCGAAGCCTATGCCGCCCGGCGATATGACCCCGTCCTCAAGGTCCATGGCGGCGACGCCGCCGATGGGGAAGCCGTAACCCCAGTGGATGTCGGGCATGGCGAGGGCGTCGCCCAGAACCCCCGGGAGGCATGCCACGTTGGCCGCCTGTTCCAGCGATTCATCGTTCTTGATGTCGGGGACCATCCCCTCCGAGGCGAAGACCACGGCATCGGTTCGCATGCATCCCTTATGGGACCTGGGGATCCTCCAGCGGAATTCGTCGATCCTTTGCAGCTCTCCTTTCCAAGCCATGGTCTCACCCGGTTCGGCAATGCGCAGGAATGATATAAATATGGAAGGCGGGTGGGGCCGGGACCGGGATTTGAACCCGAGTCTGGGGATCCACAGTCCCCGAGGATAACCAGGCTACCCTACCCCGGCCATGGGGGTTGAAGGCAACGCATACCCCTAAATAAACCTTTCCGAGACGCGCTGGCACTCGGCCCCGGGCCGGTGAAAACGTTAATAGCGCCGATGGCCATGAGCTAGGCATGAAGAAGGACCTCATCTCGGTCATGGACGCAGCCGCCGAGATCCATGACCTGCTGGACCTCGCCGCCCGTTTGAAGATCGAGCGCGGCGACCACGAGAGGCCGCTGGACGGCAAGACCCTGGCGATGATATTCGAGAAGTCCAGCACCCGCACCCGAGTGTCCTTCGAGCTGGCGATGACCGAGCTGGGGGGGCACGCCATGTTCCTGGGGGCCAACGACATGCAGCTCGGCCGCGGCGAGACTGTTGCCGACACCGCCAAGGTCCTCAGCCGATACGTGCACGGGATCATGTACCGGGCGCGCAGCAACCAGATGATGCGCGAGCTGGCGGCGAACTCCACCGTGCCGGTGATAAGCGGCCTGGACGACCTGGAGCACCCCTGCCAGGCCTTGGCCGACCTCCTCACGGTGAAGGAGAGGAAAGGAGGGCTGCGGGGGCTGCGCCTCGTTTACATGGGGGACGGGAACAACGTTTGCAACTCACTGATGCTGGCGGCCGCCGCCGCCGGCATGGACATGACCGCCTGCACCCCGGAGGGGAGGATGCCGGACCGGGCCATAGGCGACAAGGCCGCCGCCCTGGCCAAGGAAACGGGCGGCTCTGTGGAACTTTCGCACGACCCTCGCGAGGCCGCTCGCGGCGCCGACGTCCTCTACACCGACGTGTGGGTGTCGATGGGCGATGGCACCGACAGCGTCATGGCGAGGTCGATATTCTCCCCCTATTCCATCGACGAGGGGATGCTCTCCCTGGCCGCCGAGGACGCCATCGTGCTCCACTGCCTCCCCGCCCACCGCGGCGAGGAGATCTCCGCGGGGGCGATGGACGGGCCTCAGAGCGCGGTCTTCGACCAGGCGGAGAACCGCCTGCACGCCCAGAAGGCGGTGCTGCACTGGCTGCTCAGATGAGCTGGGACGCCACGATGTCCTCTACGACCTCAAGGAAGCGCTCCTCGGAACCGCTCGGTATGGTGGCGCCGGCGGCGATGTCGTGGCCGCCGCCATAGCCCCCCACCAGCCCGGCGGCGATGTTGACCGCCCTCGCTAGGTCGAGGCCTCTGGACACCAGTCCGCGGTGGCCGCGGGCGGAGACCTTGACCTCCCCGTCGCCGGAGTCGGCGAAGGCGATCATGGGGATGTCCCTCCTGACGCCATCGCTGCCCAGCAGCATGCCCGCCACTATGCCCACGATGGTCTCCCTTATCTCTCCGCCGGAATGGAAGAACTGCAACCATCCCCTCTCCTGGACCATGCCCTTCTCGCGGACCATACCGATGGCCTGCGAGAGCTGGCGCCGATGCTCGTCGCGGTTGGATTTGGCGTCCACCAGGCCCTGAGGGTCGCGGAGGCATATCCTGACGCCGGTGGCGGCGTCCTCGTAACGGCCGCAGGAGTTCAGCAGGGTGGCGTACTCCTTGACGTCGCGCAGCTCGGTGCCCTCCTCCTCCAGCGGCAGGTCGTAAACCTCGCCGAGGAATCCCTCGGCGTCGCCTCCGTCCTTCTCCACCAGCGCCAGCAGGTCGGCGCTGAGCAGCTCCCTCTCCGCTGGCCGGAGGTCGGCCCAGGTCCTCTTGGCAGCGCCCTTCTTCAGCTTGATGCCCCTGTCGTTGAGGAAGCGGACGCAGGCGGGGCTGTTCGAGGTCAGGCCGGGCAGGGGGGGCTCGTTGCAGTACTGCAGTAGCTGCGGCAACGGCCTGGTGATCCTGCCGAAAAGGCGGAGGTCCCGGCCCACCTCGATGGTCCCGCATTCCACCGCGTCGGCGAGTATGCGGCGGTTGAATCCGGTCAAAGCGCCGCGCGAGTCCTGGAAGTCGCCGGCGGCGCCGACGATGGCCAAGTGGGCCCATCTCCGGTTGCGTTCGTCCATGGCCTTCGCCACCAGGTAGGTGACGCCGGCGCCGCATATCTCCGCCGAGCCGTCGATGCCGTGCTCGTGCGGGTTGACATGGTGAACGTCGGGGAAGCTCAGCAGGTCGGTCTGACCTTTCCTCCAGCCCGGGTCGACGGCATGATGGTCGCTCACCACTAGGCCGTCACGGTCGAAGCGGGACATGTATCCGCTCCCCAGGTCGACCACCCAAACCAGGTCGGCGGGGCAGGCGTCGATCGCCTCCACCGCCGCATCGTCGAGCTTCTTCAGGAAATGAGCCCGGTGCTCGATGCCCGCCATCTCCAGAGCGGCGCTGGCGATGGCGGCGGCGCAGATGCCGTCAGCGTCTATATGGGCCACTATCTCTGCCGAGGAGGCCCGCTTGATGCGTTCCGCGGCCCCCTCAGCGGTCGAGAGAAGGCCCTTCTCAGACCTCATGGCCATCCCCCGTCGTCATCCGCTCCAGCAAGGAGCAGACCGTGTCCGCCACCGGACTCAGGTTCTCGGTGTCGGCGCGGTTGTATTCCATAAGGGTGTCCAGAGAGCCGCGGCATCCTCTCCTCCAGCGGTTCCACAGCCGCACCGCCTCCCTGCCGTCCACGTCCGCGATCCCTTCGTCCCTCCGCAGCCCCAAGGAGCCCTCAACCGCCTTCAGGCCCCCGCGGAGGCCGGCGCGGCGGGCGGCGAAGCGCAGGTCGAGATGCGGAAGGCCCAGGTCCAAGGAGGGATACTCAGCGGCGAGAACGGGGAGGTCGAAGCAGCTGCCATTGAACGTGACCAGCATGGACGCCCCCTCCAATGCCTCGGCGATGGAGCAGGCGTCGAGCCCCTCGCCTGAGACCATGACCTCCGTCCCAGCGGGTCCGTGGACGCCCACCATGGTCACCGAGCAGCCGGGGCCGAGGCCGTCGGTCTCGATATCCAGGAAGGCGGCTTCCTCCTTAAAATCATCATAGAGCCTCCAGCTCTCTTGGCGGGGCAGCATCGAGGCGAGAAGGCGTGAGTCCCGGTCATCGAGGCCGATCTCGGCCTCCGCGATCACTCGGTCGCAGTCCTCCTTGCGAGAGCTGGAGATGCCGGGGGCGGACGGCCGGGAACGGAATTCGGTCCAGTCACCTATGCCGTCCCGCCACAGCGCCTTCTCGCGGGCGGCGCCCACCGCGGGCAGGATGAGGAAGGTCCTCCTTATCATCGGTCCTTATGATACCGAGGTCCAATGTATACCTTTTCCCGTGCCTCCGATAAGAGTATATCCCCCCTCCGCTTGGTCGAGGGCATGAGAAGCGTCGAGGCCGCCCCCGGCTTGCGCCTGAACCATGACAGGACCCTGAGCATGGAGGAAGGCAGGACCCTGGTGGTGGCGGACCTCCATCTGGGCTACGAGGACGCCCTGGAAGGCGACGGCCTACACCTGCCGCGCACCCATACCATGGGCCTTATGGGGGAGCTCCTGGGGGCCATAGAAAGGCAGGGGGCGGAGAGGGTGGTGGTCCTCGGCGACGTGAAGCACGACTTCCATCGCGGTCGCTGGGAGTGCCGCGACGACGTCAGGGCGGTGGTCTCGATGCTTAGCGAGAGCTGCGAGTGCGTCATCATCCGCGGCAACCACGACAATTACATCCAGAGCATAGTCAAAGGCCTGGACGCTGAGGTCGTGGACGGGGTGGACATCGACGGCCATCGCCTCGAGCACGGCCATGCGGGCAGCGGATCGCGCCCGCTGGTCATCGGCCATGAGCACCCCTCGGTCAAGCTCTTCGACCGGGTGGGCGGCTTCGTCAAGATACCATGCTTCCTGCATCATCCCGATGAGGGGGTGACGGTGCTGCCCGCATTCAGCCCCATGGCCCCCGGCAACGACCTCTGCAACGGGCTGCGCCCGGACCTGTTCTCCCCTGCTCTGACCGGCAAGGGCGGAGATGGCATCACGGTGTATGGATGCTCCGACATAGGCATGCTCTCATTGGGGTCGCTGGAGGGGATAAGGTCCATGCGCCTTTGAGCCCTCGATAAAAATTATCTTACAATCGTTAAATATAATATTTCTATGGATGCTACATCCATCCATAAAAGCCTTTATTAATTTAGGGTCGTTACTTAATCGTAACATTGTTTCATGGAGGAACGTGTATATGAGTGCGGAAATGGACAAGTTAATCGACATTGTGATAACTGGAAAGATAAAAGAGGCGAAGGACGCCACACAGGCGGCGCTCGACGTTGGGCACACGCCCTTCGAGATTGTCTTCGACGGTCTGGCGGCCGCCATGGATGTCGTCGGCGACAAGTACGCCAAAAAGGAGTACTTCCTGCCTCAGGTCCTTCTCTCGGCCAACACCCTGTACCAGGGCCTGAACATAGTTCTGCCCATGCTCAAGGACTCCGGAGAGGGCCAGGACAAGGGGACCTGCATCATCGGCGTCGTCGAGGGAGACGTGCACGACATCGGCAAGAACATCTGCAAAGCCCTGCTCACCGGCACCGGCATGGACGTTCACGACATGGGGAAGGACGTCCCCATAAAGGACTTCATGCAGAAGGCCAAGGACGAGGGCGCCGACATCATCGCCGAGTCCACTCTGATGACCCCCACCCTGGACGGAATGAAGCAGATGGAGAAGATGCTCAAGGAAGAGGGCCTGAAGGGCAAGATAAAGACCATGATCGGCGGCGGCGCCACCTCCAAGGAGTTCTCCGACCAGATCGGCGCGGACGCCTGGACCTACGACGCTGTCGAGTGCTCCAAGGTCGCCACCCAGATAATCAAGGACCGTTAAACTTCACAAGTCACGACGGCCGAACAAACCACTTACCTTAATTTTCATACCCAACTGTTCGAGCGCGGGGTCAATGTTTTTATCTTAACGATTGCTTCAGGACAGCGGGAATTTCATCATGCCAAGTAAACCCAGATACGGCCTGGGCATTGACACCGGCGGAACCTACACCGATGCGGTCATCGTGGAGATGGACGGCGTCAAGGTGCTCGCCAAACGCAAGGCCCAAACGACTCACCACGATCTGTCGATAGGTTTACTGGAGGCTGTGGATGCGGTCTTCTCCTCCAGCGACATCCCACCGGAGGAGATCGGCCTGGTGGGCATTTCCACCACCCTCGCCACCAACTCCATCCTGGAGGGGCACGGCGGCGAGGTGGGCCTGATACTCATAGGATGGGACCCCGTGGAGGAGGTCCATTTCCAGGAGAAGAGCCTGGTCCATGTGCGCGGCGGCTACGACCCCAAGGGCAAGGCCAAGGCCTCCTTGGACCAAGACCAGGTCAGGAAGGCGGTGGAGAAGATCAGCGAAGGCGTGGACGCCATCGCCATATCGGGCCTGTTCAGCATCGCCAACGCCAGCCAGGAGCGGGACGTTAAGCGCATCGCCCGCGAGATGACCGACCTGCCGGTGGTGGCCGGCCATGAGCTGTCCGCGGAGCTGGGGATCGGGCTGCGCACCGAGACCGCCGTCCTCAACGGCAAGCTGATCCCCAGGGTGAACGATTTCTTCGATGACCTGGAAGAGGCATTCCGCAGGATAGGCGTCAAGGCGCCCATCATGATCTACAAAGGGGACGGCTCGGTCATGAGCCTCGAGGTGGCCCGCGAGAGGCCGGTGGAGACCATCCTCTCCGGACCCGCCGCCTCGGCCATGGGCGGAAAGGCCTTGGCCGGCCTGGAGGAGTGCATCATAGTGGACATCGGCGGCACCTCCACCGACATCGCGGTCCTGGAGGAGGGCTTCCCGATGATAATGCACGAGGGTGCCAAGGTGGGGGAATGGAGGACCAGGGTCAAGGCGGTGGACATGCTCACCGTCGCCCTCGGCGGTGATTCCCGCATCCATTTCGAGAGGCAGATGCTGAGGGTGGGCCCCGACCGGGTGCTGCCGCTGTGCATGCTTCCTGGGGACGAGAAGCTCAAGCAGAGGATGCTTCACTCCGGCGTATCCCACTTCTACATGGCGGAGAAGGGTGAGCACCCCTCGCTGACCACCAACGAGAAGAAGGTCTACGATGTGCTCGCGGGGAACGGCCCCATGACCGCCAACGAGATCCGCGACCGTGCCGAGGGCCTATGGATCATCGACAGCCATCTGAAGAGCCTGCGCCATAAGGGGGTCCTGCACGCCTCCGCATTGACGCCCACCGACATCCTCCACACCCAAGGCGTCCTGGACATCGGCGACCGCAGCATGGCGGAGGCCGGACTCGAGGCCATGGCGAAGCACATCAAGATGGAGCCTGGCCAGCTGGCGCACATGTCCATGGAGGAGGTGAGGCGCATCGTCTCCGCCAGCATATTCCGCAAGCTCATGCAGGACGACCTGGGCGGCTGGAACACCGACTGCGGACATTGCGCGGCGCTGGTCCACAAGGCCACCCGCCCCTCGCGTGAGGGCGTGATGCATCTGCAGCCCCGTTGCAGCGTCCCCATAATCGGAGTGGGGGCGCCAGCGGTCCACATCATGGACGACCTCGGCGACCGCATGGGCGCCGAGTTGCTGTTCCCACCCGAGCACGAGGTCGGTAACGCAGTGGGCGCCGTCTGCTCCAAGGTGATGGAGTCGCTCAGCGCCACCGTGACGCCGACGATCAACTTCACCTTCCTGGCCAACGTTCCGTTCATTGGGCCTATGGAGTACAACCACTTCGATTCAGCGGTGGAGAACTGCCGCTCCAGCCTCACCCGGCACCTCAAGGCGAAGGCGGAGGCCTCCGGCGGCAAGAACATCAAGGCGTATTCCAAGGTCAAGGTGAACCGCGCCATCGAGGGCGGATGGGGCGCATGGGAGGATAAGGATACTCAAGGGATGAACTATGCGGAGATAACCGTCAGAGTGGTGGCCGATCCGCCCCTGCCAGACAACAGGGTTAAGGACGTTAACAATTGATATTGCAACGATATTAAATAACTGAATCCCATACTTGAATAACACGGAGGAGATTGATTTGGCTGACATGACTCCTAAAGAGAGGGTGCTTGCTGCACTGAGACTGGAAGAACTTGACAGGCCGCCGGTGGCAGTGTTCACCCAGAGCGCCACCATCGGACAGATGGAGGCCCTGGACGTCTACTGGCCCGATGCGCATATGGACCCCAAGCTGATGGCGAAGCTCGGAGCCGGGCAGGCCGACCTGCTGGGGTTCGAGGCCGTAAGGGCCCCGTTCTGCCTCACTGCTGAGGTGGAGGCCCTGGGCGCCACGGTGGACCCCGGAAAGAAAGACAGGACCCCGATGCTGAAGGAACACCCCTTCAAGATGAACCCCATGATGGACGAGTTCGATGAGCCCGACCTCTTGGCTCCCGAAGAGTTCCTGAACACCGGCCGCCCCGCCGCGGTCCTGGAGGCGATCGGCATGCTGTCCGAGCAGTACGGCGACGACTACCCGGTCATCGCCGGCAACACCGGACCGTTCACGGTAGCCGGCCACCTGGTGGAGACCGAGAACCTGGTCTTCGGCATCATCATGTCGCCCGACGAGGTACACAAGTGGGTCGATGCGTCCAACGAGATATGCAAGGCGTACTCCCAGGCCCTGTCCGATGCTGGCGCCGACGTCATCCAGATGAGCGAGCCGTCGGCTTCCACCGACCTGCTGTCCCCGGACATGTTCGACGACTATGTGGGCATGTACATCAAGGACAGCCTCGCCGGCGTCAAGGACGCGTTCTCCTGCCTGCACATCTGCGGTGACACCTACCCGCTGATCGACAACATGATCGAAACCGGAGTGACCACCCTTTCCATCGAGGAGAAGGTGGACCCGGCGCAGGGCGTTGAGAAGATCGCTGGCAGGGCCAGTGTCGTGGGCAACGTGGGCGTCGTCAACCCGCTGCTGCAGGGCAGCCCCGAGGATGTGATGAAGCACGGCAGGACCGTCGCCGAGGCCGGTTTCAACGTGGTCTCCCCCGGTTGCGGTCTGTCCGCCCTCATATCCAATGAGAACCTCGCCGCCCTGGTCAAGTCCGTCAAGGGATAGACGCGAGCACCAAACACTTTCCCCTTACTTTTACTTCTTCGAATAGAAACACCGCCGCTGCTCACTTGACCAGCGGGAAGCGCTGGAAGGCCCGCTATGAAGGCCCCAGGCCCATTTGGCATGGCAAATGTTCTTAACGCCGTCCACCATTTCCCCTTCGAGGTAGCTCCATGGCTTACGGAATAGCTCTTGACTTGGGAACGAGTGGTTACAGGGCCCACCTGGTGGACCTGGACCGCGACGCCAAGATTGTCTCCACCGCCATCACCATGCGGCACCCCCTGCCGGGCGCCAACGTGATGGACCATCTTCACTTCTGGATCGGAAACGGGGCCGAGATAGGCCACCGCATAATACGGCAGACCGTTGACGAACTCCTCATGCTGCTGGATGTGGACTTCGGCGACGTGAAGAGACTCTCGGTGTGCGGTAACCCCATCCAACTCTCGCTGTTCGAGAACATCGAGATCCGCGACCTCGCCTACGCGGGGCAGAACAAGCTCGAGGCCCTGGGAGTGGTGCGACCTTCCCGCCGCGGGCACATCATCACCGCCGGCGACCTCGAGTTGACGAGCCTCCGCAGCGAGACCGAGATAGTCATCCCTCCGGCGATAAGGCACGAGATAGGGGCGGACGCATTGGCCATGATCATGAAGTCCGGCATGCTCGACCGCAACGAGACCTGCATGGTCACCGACTACGGCACCAATGCCGAGATGGGCCTGTTCCACGACGGTGAGCTGTACTCGGGATCCGCCGCCGCCGGGCCCGCCATGGAGGGGCAGTCCATAGCCGCTGGCATGCTGGCCGCCCCCTATGCCGTGTCCGACCTGGCCCTGAACGATGACGGGAAGTGGGGCAACCTGGTGCTCGATGAGGACCTCACCCCCACGCTCGCCGCCAACGTAGACCCCGTCACCGGCGCCACCGATAGGCTGAAAGCGATGCAGGCCCAAGGCATCACCGGCACCGGGGTGGTGGCGGCCATCGCCTTGGGCCTTGACTCCGAGCTCATCAGCCTCCCCGGAATAGCGACGCCCTCGAAGCACCTCCACATGATGGACGGCATCCGCTTCTCGGAGAACGACGTGACCGAGGCCGGCAAGGCCATGGGAGCGATACGCGCCGGGCACCGCACGCTCATGCATGAAGTGGGACTGAAGGACGACGAGGTCCCGGTGATGTACATGGCGGGCGCCTCGGGGACTTACGTGGACGCGCTCAAGGCGCAGACCTGCGGCATGGTCCCTCGCGTCCTGGACAAGGTCTTTCAGCTGGGCAACACCTCGCTGATGATGGCCCACGACCTGCTCCGCGACCCCGAGACCCTGGACCATATGCAGGATGTCGCCGACTCCATCGCCGCCAACCACATAATGTTCGCCACCAACAAGACCTTCGAGCACATGTACGTGCTGGAGATCGCTTATTGGTTGGAGGGCATGGACAGCGACATGTTCAACGAAATGATACAGCTGCACGGCCTGTCGCCGCTGCCGCCGATATGTCGGCCGAAACAGGTCATCCGCACCGTTAAGAGCGACATCCCCGAGGTGGGCGACAAGGGCCTGCGCACCTTGAACGAGGTGGGCGTAATCATGAACGCCAACTTCCCCGGCTGCATCGGCTGCCGCAAGTGCGAGAAGGCCTGCCCCGAGAGGGCCCTCAAGGTGAAGAAGGACGAGGAGTTAGGCGGCTTCCGCATAGTGATCGAGACGGACAAGTGCCTGGGAACCGCCTGCAAGCACTGCGAGATGGTCTGTCCCGAGAAGGTCTACAACTTCTACGACCTCAAGGTGGACGAGAGGGGGTGAGCCCCTGATGCAAACCATTTAAACCCTGTTACCTCATGGAATCTTCGGTGAGCCGATGAGCAACCAGAATACCGCTGAGAGATTGAGGATCGCCCTGATGCTGCGCCATGAGCCGGTGGCGGTGAAGCTGCTGCGCGAGGGTGAGGAGCCTCCCGCCGGCCTCAGGTCCCCCGAGAAGCAGATGAGCCATTGCCAGTCGGTGATGGCGGCCCGCAAGGGGGAGAGCCTCCTGCTGTCCATAGATGACCATTCATGCAAGAACGGAGCCTCTGCGCTGGGCATGTGCGCTGTGCCGGAGAAGACCGCCAGCGGCGACTTCTACCACAGCGCGGGGATGTTCGGCAGCGCCGAGGCGGCGAAGAGGATGGTGGAACAGCGCTCCGAGGTGCCCGACAAGGTGACGCACACCGTGGTCGCCCCCCTCAAGGACGCCGACTTCGAGCCCGATGTGGTGGTCTTCGCCGACATGCCGGAGAGGATCTACTGGCTGATAACGTTGTCACTCTATCAAGAGGGGGGCAGGTCGGAGGCCAACACCGCCCCCTACAACGCTTGTTGCGTGGACGCGGTGGCGAGGCCCTTGAACGAAGGCACCCTCAACATCTCCCTGGGGTGTTTCGGATGCCGCAAGCGTACCGAGCTGGCGGCGGACGAGATGCTGGCAGGAGTCCCTTTCAGCATAATCCCTTCCATGATGGAGGCTTTGGACGAGATGTCGGATGGCATAATGACTAAGGCCAAGAGGGATTGAGCGGAGAAACAACTTATTTTTTT
>Ga0207421_10000280_pt1 | contig 63715 bp, 64 predicted proteins | sample SodLakKL_010_SED_4_FD_187542 | JGI IMG/M metagenome (GOLD analysis project Ga0207421, IMG submission 187542) | Alkaline sediment microbial communities from Lake Tanatar, Kulunda Steppe, Russia - 8KL_010_SED (SPAdes) (version 2) | ecosystem: Environmental > Aquatic > Non-marine Saline and...
TCGAGAATCCGACGAGTCACGCAGGCGTGGTTCAAGGGATCGCCGTCGTACTCGCTGCGGAGATCGAGGTGGGCGTCGAGACAGACGAACACCTCGGGTTGGGTCGCGCCGACACCCGCGGCCGTCACCGTGTGTTCGCCACCGAGCGTGATCGGGACCGCGCCGTCTCGAGTCACGTCCCGCAGGGTCCCCTCGAGGAAGGTGAGATACTCCGCCACATCGCCACCGGCGTGGATGTCGCCCGCGTCGTGGACGCCACAGTCGGTGAACCGGCGGCCCGTCCGGTGGTCGTAGTCGTCGTAGGTTGCCGCAAAATGTCGCACGCGCCGGGGGCCAAAGCGGGCACCCGGCTGAAAGGTCGTCGATGCGTCGAGGGGCGCACCGACGATGACGACGTTCGCCGCCGTTCGCTCGGCGGTCGCCCCGGGAAACATCAGACGATCTTGCGCTGGCCTTCCATCTCGAGGTACTCGATGTTGTCGTCGGGGGACGGATCGATGTCCTCGGGGATGCGCATGGTGAAGGTCTCGTAGGTCTCGAGGTCCATCACTTGCATGTCCGCCCCGTCAGTCGAGACGACCTGACCCTGTTTCCGGTTGATGATGGGGACCCAGATCTTCGCGTCGACGGGCTGGGAGAGCGAGCGCTTTTTGCCGTCGAAGACACCGACGGCCTCGATGCGAGCCTTCGCGCTGCCGTGTTTCCCGGGTTTCGCCGTTGAGTAGGAGTTGATCTTACACGCGGCGTCATCGATGACGACGTAGCCACCCTCGCCGAGGTCACGAACTTCTTTCTGCTGTTTCGCCATACAGCGGGCTACTCAATGGAGGGCCATAAAGGGATTGAAACCGCTTGCCCCCGCAAACAGTCCGTGAAACCGGGACAGCGAAACGGTTTTCCAGTCCACCGCACATCTCAAATCGATGCTCGAGTTGGTGCTGTTCGCGGGGACGTTCGTCCTGGCGACGGTGGCGACGCTGCTTTTCATGCGCGTCCGTCGCCGGCGTCGAGGACGCACCTCACTCGCCCCTCAGGATCGAGCCCGTCGTGATCGGTTGAACGAGCGATTGGCCGATCGCCACGACGTTACGCGAACGCACCTCGAGCGGCCGCCGCGACTGGTCCAGCTGGTTCGCCTGCCGGGGAGCGAACACGGACAGTCGGAGAGTCGCGGTGACGAGGACGAGCCCGATGACGAACTGATCCCAGTCGTACGGTTCGACCTCGGCATGACCGAGGTCCCCAGCACCGACCTCGTCTTCGAGTACGTCGCGAGCGCCCTCGAGGCGATTCATCCCGAACTGGCCGACGAACCGGTCGTCCACTACGACGTCCAGTTCCGGTTCGGGCCGGACGGCCTGTTCGTCTCCCGGACCTGCGTTCGAGTCGCCGTCCCGACCAGCCTTGCCGAACGGCTCGTGACTGAAGAGCGCTACCGTGCCCACGACCTCCAACGGGACGTGGCTCGAGGTGACGACGGCCACGAGGAGACGCCGCCGGTGCAGTGGGGGGAGTGTCGAACGTACTGAGTGGAGTGACTCGCGGTGCCCATGTCGAACAGTCCCTTTCCAGCCCTCGAGTCACTTGCTTACGCTCGAGAGGAGTCGCCTGGAGACCCCCTCACCCCGTGTTCCCCCTCGATCACCAGCGAGACTCGCTCGAGCCCGTCCTCGAGTTCGTCGGTCGGGAGGCCGAAGCCCAGGCGGAAGTAGCCGGGATACCCAAAGAGGTCGCCGGGGCCGAGGACGACACTGGCCTCCTCGACGACGGTACGACAGAACTCGGTCCCGTTCTCGAACCCATCGGGAACCGTCACGAATCCGTTGACACCCACCGGGTCGTGCCAAGCGAGGTCGTGGGCGTCGACGAAGGCACGAACGCGGTCACGGTGGTCGGCTGCCAGTTGGCGGTTTTCCTCGAGGATCGCATCTTCCTGCTCACCGAGGGCCTGTCGAGCGACGTGCTGGCCGAAGATCGATGGCGAGATCGTGGTGTAGTCTTTCCACTGGCGGGCAGCATCGGCCACCGCCCGATCGGCGACGAGCCAGCCAAACCGGGTGCCGGCGAGGCCGTAGGCCTTGGTGAGACTCGTGGTCGAAATGCCGTGTGGCCCGAGGCTCGCGACCGGCGGCAACGGCTCGTCTGCGAGCAGCCGGTAGACCTCGTCACAGAGGAGATACGCGTCGTTGTCCACGGCGAGGTCGTACAGTGCCTCGACCGTCTCGAGGGAGTGATACCGACCCGTGGGGTTGTTCGGGTTGTTGAGGACGATCACCTGGGTCTCGGGCCGGATTGCGTCGGCGACGGCGTCGATATCCAGTTCCCAGGTCCCGGTCTCGAGCGGAACCCTGGTTACTTCGCCGACGGCGTCGGGGACGGCGTGCAGCGCCTGGTAGGTCGGGGTGACGACGACCGCGTGATCCTCGGGATCCTCGAGCAGGGAGAGAAAGACCAGGAAGTTCGCCTCCTGGGTGCCGACGGTGAACAGCACTTCGTCGGCTGCTCGATCGTACCGGCTCGCAACCTCGGCGCGGAATTCGGGGTCTCCGTCGGTCGGGATCACGTACCCCAGTTCGCCGGGGTCGGTGTCGAATCGGTCAGCGGAGAGGCTACGGATCCCACTCTCGGCCAGCATGATGTCGGCCTCGTGTTCGTACTTCGCGAACCAGCGCTCGAGGCCGAAGGGGTCGATGTGCATGTGCGTGTGCGTGAGGGCGGTCCCCGAGGCCAAAGGCGCTCGGGCACCGGCAGGCGAGGCGCACTGAGAGGGCGACGGGTCCCTCAGCGGACCCACTGGAGTGGCTTCAACACCCAGGGCGTGTACTCCTCGTGGGGGTCGTAGGCGGTGAACGAGAGGCTGTTGGCCATCACGCTCACGCTCGAACCGGCCATCGCGAGGCCGGCCAGTGCGGGGTTGAGCAACCCCAGCGAGGCGATGGGAATCAGCGTCGTGTTGTAGGCGAACGCCCAGAAGAGGTTCTGGCGAACCTTCGCAATGGTTGCCTCTGAGATTCGAACCGCCTTGAGGACGTCAGCCGGATCGTCTCGCATGAGGGTGACGTCGGCCGATTCGATGGCGACGTCGGTCCCGGACCCGATGGCGACGCCGACCTGGGCCGTGGTGAGCGCGGGCGCGTCGTTGACGCCGTCGCCGACCATCATCACCCGCGAGCCGTCGGCCTGGAGGTCCTCGACGTGGTCGGCTTTGTCCTCGGGGAGGACCTCCGCCCGGACGTTGGCGGGCTCGATACCGACCTCGTTGGCGACCGCCCGGGCAGTCCGCTCGTTGTCACCGGTCAGCATCACCACTTCGATCCCCCGCTCACGAAGGGCGGCGACGGTCTCCTTCGCACTCTGTCGGATCTCGTCTGCCACCGCGACGACGCCGACGAGCCGACCGTCGACGCCGACCGGGATCGCCGTCTTCCCCTCGCGCTCTAAGCGCTCGAGGGTTGCCTCGGCCGGCTCGGGATCGATCCCCTCGTCGGCAAGCAGTTTTCGCCGGCCGACGACCACCCTGCCACGGGTCGTCGCCGCGCGGATGCCGTGCCCGGGGACGTTCTCGAAGCTCTCGAGATCGCCGGCGGCAACGCCGCGGTCGGCGGCTCCCTCGACGATCGCTCGCGCGATCGGGTGTTCGGAGCCGGATTCGGCGGCGGCAGCCGCCCCGAGGACGAACGACTCGAGGTCCTCGTCGCGCTCGAAGAGCAGGCCGCCGTCGGCTCGAGGGTTCGCCCCACCGTCGGGTCGACTGTCGTCGAAGGCGACAACGTCGGTCAGCACCATCTCGCCGTGGGTCAGCGTTCCCGTCTTGTCGAAGACGATGGTGTCGATGCCCCGGACCTGCTCGAGGACGTCGCCGCCCTTGAACAGGACGCCGTTGGTGGCCGAGAGTGTCGAGCCGACCATGGTCGCCGCGGGGGTCGCCAGCCCGAGCGCACAGGGACAGGCGATCAGGAGTGCCGAGGCGAGGACGACCACCGAGAATTCGAGGATGGGTACGCCACCGGTCACGGGCCCGCCACCGACGGGCTCGAGCAGCGGGAGCACGCCACCGAGCGAGGCGGAGACGCCGTAGAGGGTCTCGGGTGCGAGCGCCCAGACGATCGCCCAGAAGACGGCGTTGACGATCACCGCGGGCACGAAGTAGGCACTCACTTTGTCGACCAGGCGCTGGATCTCGGGCTGGCGCGACTGGGCCTCCTTGACCCGGTCGACGATCTGCTGGAGGGCCGTTTCGGCACCTACCTTCGTCGCCTCGAGGTAGAGGACGCCGTTTTCGTTGATCGTGCTCCCGACGACCTCGTCCCCGGCGGTCTTCTCGACGGGGACCGATTCGCCCGTCAACATCGATTCGTCGACGGCGCTCTGGCCCTCGCGAACGACGCCGTCGGTCGGGATGCGTTCGCCGGGGCGAACCTTCAGGACGTCACCGACCTGGACGTCCTCGAGGGGGACGGCAACCTCCTCGGGTTCCGTTTCACCGTTCCCATCCGCACCGTAGCCCCGCACCACCGTCGCCTCCTCGGCCTCCATCTGGAGCAGTTCCCGCAGCGCATTGCCCGCGCGCGCTTTCGAGCGGACCTCGAGCCAGTTGCCCAGCGTGATAAACCACAGGATGAACGCGACCGCCTCGAAGTAGAGACCCTCGCTGACGATGACGCCCGAGAGCGCGCCGACGGAGTAGAGGTAGCCAGCGCTCGTCCCCATCGCGACGAGGGTGTCCATGTTCGCACGACGGTTGTGTTTGAACGCGCGCCAGGCACCCGCGATGAACTCCTTGCCGAGGGTGGCCATCAACACCGTCGCGAGGACGAACTCGGCGTACTCGACGACGACCATCTCCACACCCAGGAGGTCATGTAGCGGTGGCCCGAGACCGAGCATGGCGGCCATGATCGGGACGAACGGGAGTGTGAGGATGCCCCCGAGGATCACCAGCCGCCGCTGGCGGGCGAGTTCGGCCTCGACGGCGCGCTCGCGCTGACTCGTTCGATCGGCCTCGGCCTCGTCCACGACTGGTTCGTAGCCGGCGTCGTCGACGGCTCGTCGGAGGTCGGCAAGGGTGGCGTCCGCGGGATTGTACCGAACGCGGGCCTCGTCGGATGCGAAATTGACGTCCGCCGAGACGACGCCCTGCGTCTCCTCGAGAGCCTCACCGACTGTGCCGGAGCAGGTCGAACAGGACATTCCGAGGACGGTCATCGTGGTCGTCTCCGTGGCGACCTCGAAGCCGGCGTCGGCGACGGCCTCGACGATGGTCTCGAGGTCGGTGGTCGCGGCGTCGTAGGTGACGACGCCCTCGTCGGTCGCGAAGTTGGCGCTCGCCGCCTCGACCCCCTCGAGGCCCGAAAGGGCGTCCTCGACGGTCCCCGAACACGTCGCACAGGACATCCCCGTGATCTCGAGGTGGGCGCGTCTGGTGCTCATTGGTGATGGCTACGGCCTACAGGTTCAAGCGGTTTGTGTCTTTGAAACCAAGGCAAAACTGGATTACGTCCTTTGTTCCCAAAACCGGCCCTCGTTCGGTGGGATTGGCTGTTGGAGAGAGAACGTGAGCGTCCTCGATATAGATTTGAAAGTGTAGTACTTTGAATTATAAAGTAATAATCGAGTGCCCCGAAATTGCGGAACAGATGGCTCAGCGCACTCGAAAAAATCTCGAAACGACTCGAGCGTGGCTCGCTCCTGAACGGGCGCGGCCGTGATCCGGCTCCGACGAGAATCGGGGTCGCCACGGCCAATGGTACTCTACAGACACGGCAGTCGATGTCGACTGTGTCGAGAACCGCCTTCGATTCCAAAATTCGACCGGCAAGTAGCCCGGGTTTCGAAAGTTGGGGTGGGGAGAAGATGTGCGTGTCTCGAGGAGAGGCCGCGGTGCTCGAGCGTGTCGGCTACCCGGTACCGGGCCACCCCGGCTCGCTCGAGCGTGGTCACCGGCTTGCCCACAACGAACGCCGGGCTCCCCCAAGTACGCCCGTTGGGCGATTCAGGAACGCCAGCTCACTCGAGTACGCCCGCCGTCTCCAGCTCCGCCCCAACAGCCGCCATCGTGTCGACGACCACGTCACAGTGGGGGGCAACGGCGGGTTTGGGCTCGAATCCGATGGCGAGCCCTGCCACGCGGAGCATCGGCAAATCGTTCGCCCCGTCACCCACGGCGACCGCGTCCTCGAGGGCGAGCCCCAGCTCACTGGTTAGTGCCTCGAGGGCGTCGTCCTTCGTTCCCTCGATGAGCGGTCCCGCCGCCTCGCCGGTGAGCGCTTCCCCGGCCCCATCGAACGGCAGCCGATTCGCGACGATGTGGTCGACGTCGACACCCTCCCGCTCGAGGGCTGCGGCCACGCCCCGTTCGAACCCACCCGTGAGGATCGCCGTCGTGACGCCCGAGGCCCGGAGACGTTCGATCAGGGCGGGTGCACCCCGGCGGAGTCGAACGGTGTCGTAGGCCGCCTCGACCTCCTCGCGGGGGAGCCCCTCGAGCAGGGCCGCCCGCGAGCGGAGACTCTCGGCGTACCCGATCTCGTCGTTCATCGCCCGTTCGGTGATGGCGGCCATCTCGTCGGCGACGCCACAGCGTTCGCCCAGCAGGACCGTCATTTCGGAGTCCGACAGCGTGCCGTCGAAGTCGAAGGCCACGATCGTCTCGGTCATCGCCCGAGGGTTCAAACGCCGCGGATAAACCACTTCAGATTCGGGCCAGTCTTTCGCGTCGCTCTCGTGAGGCGACCGTCTGGTCGGCGCTCGATCGTGAACCACGAGTCGGCATCGCCGTGCCCGCCCGGGGACAACGCAACCCGCGAGGAGGTCGCTCGGGGAACAGATCGATTCACCCGAGATCGCGCTCGAGCGACGGCCCTGACAGAGCCAGTGACCCGCTCAGAGCTCGGTCGCGGCCTCGAGCGCGATGTCGATCGCCCGCCCCACGTTGTTTTTGGCCTTCTCTGGCAGTTCGTCGTCCTCGGTGTCGGTCCCCTTCTGGGTTCCCTTCACGAGATTGCCGTCGACGGTGCAGATCGCGCCGGCGGCCAGCCCCTTGCGACGGGTGAGCGAGAAGACGGCGGCGGCCTCCATCTCGACCGAGAGCAGCCCCGCGGCCTCCCAGTCCTCGACGGAGGCGTCGGTTTCGGCGTAGTAGGCGTCGTCGCTCGCGATCGGGCCCACGTGGACGTCCTCACCGCGGGCCTCGGCGGCGTCCACGAGCGAGGACAGAACGTGATAGTCGGGGACAGCCGGGTACTCGACGGCCTCGTACCGTTTGGAGGTCCCCTCGTTTTTCGCTGCGCCCGTCGCGACGACCATGTCGCCGATTTCGACGTCCGCCTGGAGGGCCCCGGTCGTGCCCACGCGGATGAACGTCTGGACGCCGACGTTGGCGAGTTCCTCGACCGCGATGGCCGCCGAGGGGCAGCCGATGCCGGTCGAACAGATGGTCAGGTCGCGGCCGTCGTGGGTGGCGTTGACGACCTTGTACTCGCGATTCTCCGCGATGGCTTCCGTCTCGTCACAGTGGCCCGCGATGCGGTCGACCCGCCCAGGGTCTCCGGGAATCAACGCGAGGTCGTGAACGTCGCCGTCGTCGACGAGCAGGTGGGGCTGAGTTGCCATGGCTGGCGATTCCCGTGGCTGGGGCAAAAAGGTCGCGTTCCGTCCAGCGGACCAGGGGGTTCGAGCGGGTTACTCTCACCCTGAGGGGCGAGCGGAGGCTGGTGGCAGGCAACGGACCTGCAGGGCAGACTCGAGCCAGGTAGTGGCTCAGCGGTATCCGGGGCCGGTGGCCGATGCCGGCTTGGGCGTGACGGTCACGACGTCGGATTCGACGGTCACCGTCGCGTCGGACAACTCGAAACTCACGCGGCCGGCACAGCGGTCGATACCGTTCTCCCGTTTCGCGAAGAGCGCGTCGAGCGCTTCGGGATCGACGTAGTCGTACAGCTGCGTGTCCCCATCGGTGGGGCCCTCTCCCCGGAAGCTCGTGATCGCGACCGCTGTCGCGACGCTGATCGGCTCGTCATCCCCGCGCTCGTATCGGACGTGGTGCGATTCTGGTGTCGTCCTAGAGCAAACGGCCCCTTCGAAGTGTTCAGTCATGGCTACGTGTCACATCTCGTGAGGTACCTACAACGCCAACGACCACGGTCTTATACCTACCGCCAGACGCCACCCAGTGAAAGACATCGAAAACCGACGGGAAGTAACTGGTTGGCGCCCACGCCTGCACCGTCGACTCGAACCCGGTCCCGGTGACCGACTCGAGCAGCCAGTCACCGCCCGATTACGGGCTATCGTCGTCGGTGGGACCCGCATCCAGTCGGTCGAAACGCGTTGGTCCGGCCGACCGGTCAGGACCGAGCCACTGCCGCTCACCGAGGACTGTCGGCCCCGTGGTGAGTCGCGAGGAATCGTGCCACACGGTCGGGGTCGGGCCCGCTTCTCGCCCCCTCGATGCTCGCAGCGAGCGCCCCGCAGGCGTTGGCGTACTCGAGGATCCGCTCGAGGTCGTCGGTCTCGAGCATCGTTCGGACGAACCCGGCAGCGAAGGCGTCCCCCGCCCCGGTGGTGTCGACGGTGTCGACGTCGAAACCGGGGTGATGGATCGATCCCTCGGGGGTGTGAACCGCCGCGCCCGCCGCCCCGTGTTTGATGACCAGCACCCGATCGCTGAAATCCGATGCCGGATACGCGTCCTCGAGGACGGCCTCGGCCTCCCGGTCGTTGACGAAGATGACGTCGGCGTGGGCGAGTGCCCCCTCGTAGCCACGTGCATCGAGTCGACGACCCGGATCGATGGTCACGCTCGCTCCGGCCTCGCTGGCGAGGGTGGCCAGTCGTTCGGCCGTCGCCGGGCGCTGACTCGTGAGGTGGACGTGATCGGCCGCGGCCACCTGTTCAGGGTCGACGTCCGCTGGCCCGACGGCCTCGTTGACCCCGTCGTTCCCGAGCACCGACACCTCCCCGTCGTCGTCGACCAGGATGTACTTCACCGCCGTCTCCGCGTCGTCGACGATCCGAAGTCCCTCGAGGTCGACCCCGCTATCCGCGAGTTCGCGACGGGCGAGCAGACCGTTGTCGTCGTCGCCGACGCTACCGACGAGGCCGACGTCGACATCGAGGGCGGCCAGGGCGGCGGCGACGTTGGCCGCACTGCCGCCGCCGGATTGGCGCTGTGAGTGGATGGGGACCTCGCCGTCGGGTTCCGGGAAGCGTTCGATGCGGAGCGTCACGTCCCAGTTGACGTGACCGGCACAGAGCACGGTGACCATTCGGTGGCCAGGCAAACTCGCCGACGCGACAAAAGTGCTGTCCTCTCTGGACTTACATCCCGGTCGCGAACAGCAACACGTTGTGGAACCCTGGACCCAGGCCCACAGCCGCGATCAGCGTCAATACGAGGCGTGCCTGTCTGGGCGAGTCGCGAACCCACTCCTCGAACAATCCGAGAATGAGTGCCGCGAGGCCGATTTTGACCAGGACGAACAGCCAGCCGGCACCGATGTATTCGGCCGTCGGCAACGCCCCGCCAGCGTCGAGGATTAACTGCGAGGCGGGCACCTCCTCGGTTGCCCCGAGGATGTCGTACCCGACCGCCGTCGAGACGCCGTCGAGTGCGTGGCCGAAGACAACGATGGCGCCGGTGACGCTGGTCACTGCCGCAACCTCCGTGAACCACAGCCCCAGGGCCAGCCAGACAACTGCGGTGACGATGCCCGCCACGACGACCGTGATGACCGGCCAGAAGGGTTGAAAATTGCCCAGATTCCAGGCGGCGACGAGCGTGACCATCGTGAACATCGCCGCGAATCCGGTCCCCACCGCCCCGACGAATCGCTCGATCGACCGCTGGAGCCCGGCCGCGTACAGGAACGTCCCGCCGAGCCAGGACAGGCCCGCTACCACCGCCGTCGTCGCGTACACCGTCGGTGCGCTGAAGAGCAACTCGAGGGTCGAGGGGAACTCCTCGAGTTTGTACAGCACGTGCAGCGTCGAACCGAGCAGTATCCACGGCACGAACGAGAGCACTGTCTCGTCCCTGACCGGTGGGGCCACAACCCATAGCAGAGAAATGACTCCCACGAGCACCACCGCCAGTGGTACCACCATATACCACGGCGGGATCACGAATCCTTCGGGGAACACCATACCCACAAGGGGACACACCAGCATCAAACAATTTCCGGTTGACGATTAGGGACGTTGTCACGTTTGTCCGGTGATGTCCTGGGCGACCGACGTCGATCTGGGTCGCACTCCAGGCCTGTGGGGCGCTCGAAGCGGGGGAACGCAATTTCGAGGCCGGAGACGCTCGAGTGCTCCCAGATAACGACACCAATCGATGCACAAGGGGATCGTTGGCCACACCCATCCCGAAGCGCCCACACCGGGATCCCCGCTCGGCGGGAACCTGTGACAGGGCTCCCTATCAGGTCTGCCAGGGATCGCTCGTCGTCTCGCCGAACAGTTCACGCATGAGCATCACGATGCTCTCGGGCGGGTACTGACCGTGTTCGGTGACGATGGCATCGACGTGACGCGGCGGGGTGACGTCGAAGGCTGGATTCTCGACGACCAGCTCCGCATCCTCGCCCGGCTCGACGCCCGTTATCTCACGGTGGGCCGCCACGTCCAGCACCTCACGCTCGTCTCGCATCTCGATCTCGACCGTGTGGCCCGTCATCGTATCCGGATGGCACTTGATCGACTGGGCTGCCACCATCACGGGCACGCCTCGCTCGCGGGCATTGACCGCCAGCCCGCTCGTCCCGATCTTGTTGATGACGCTCCCGTCTGCCGCGATACTGTCGGCGCCCACGAGCACGTGATCCGCGTCGTCGAGGTACCGTCGGGCCGCGTTGTCGACGATCAGCGTGACGGGAACGCCCATCTCACGGAGGTCCCTCGCGGTGATGTGACCCTGCTGGCGCGGTCGCGTCTCCTTGACGATTGCCTCGACGTGCTTGCCATCCTCCACAGCGGCCGCCACGCAGGCCAGGGCGTCCGTCGAGTGGCAGTGGGTCATCACCACGTCGCCATCCCGGAGGCGATTGGCCCCCACCCGACCCAGGGTGTCCTGGGCGGCCTCGAGATCGCGTCGGAACGCCTCGGCGCGTCGGATCGTCGACCGGCGAAGGGTCGCGACGTCACCACCCTCCATCCCACGGAGAACGTACCGGAGGGCGTTAGGGAGGCTCACCGCCGTCGGCCGCGTCTCGTAGAGTTGGGAGGCGGCCGCGCGCAGTTCCGCCCGGAACGCCGCCGCCGAGTCCGCGCTCGAGGCGTCGGCCTGGGCGGCCAGCGCCGCGGCGGCCGCATCGGCGATGGCCGCGGCCCCGCGGATCTCCATCGAGGCGATGTCCCTCGCAGTATCCTCGACGGTGGGCGCGATCTCGACACCGCCGTCGGTCGGTCGGTCAGTGGTGGTCATGGCCGGGCGTTCGTCGCCGGCAGTAAAAAGCCCGCGGCCCGCCCGTCCCCAAGGTGGGTTCCGGGTAGGGATCCATATCGACAGCCTCGGGCCATCCTCGACCGACAATCCACGAAAGTCCACGACAGCCCAGCAAGCGACGACAGGGTCTGCGTTACGGGATCCAAACGGGAGCGATTAAGGGCCACGACTGACTCACTCGAGCCAATGGAACTCATCGCTGCCGCCACTGGCGCGCTCGTTCTTGGGACGGGCATCGGCCTCTGGCTCCGCCGTCGCTCACGCTCGAGTCCTGGCGAGCCGTGGACTCGCGCAGACGTGGACGCCTACCTGCGGGAATCGGACCTCTACGACCTCGAACAACTCGAGGAGCTGGGTGCCCTCGACGTGCTGCGGGACCTCGCGGAGGCGGGCGAGGTGTCCAACGAACAGGCGTTCGAGCGCCTCTGTGATGCCGTCGTCAGCGCTGGCGGCGACTGGGAGACAGCCGTCGATAACTTCGCCGAGGGCGACCTGGACGACATCTCGCGGTCCTGGACGGCTCACAACGAGGCCCGCGAGCGCGAGCCGCCGATCTCGCTCGGCGACGTCGTCGAACTCGGCATCCTCGAACTCGAGACCCACCACTCGGGGGAGTTGCGGGCGATGGGCAAGGTCGAGGGCTTCGTCGTCTTCGTCCACGACGCCCCCGCGGACCTCGAGGAAGGTGACGTCGTTCGGGCGAAGGCGATGTACTTCAACCGGGGGCGGACCTCAGCGTCGGCGAAATTCCTGGAAATTATCGGCTGAGCTCGCGTCGATGGCCACCGAGAGCGGTCCCGGAAACGGGAGCCTTTTGATCGCCCTCGCCTAAGCGTCGTTCATGGCCCAGGCTACCCAGGACTTCGGCGAGTGGCCGCTGCAACGGCTGATGACCGAAATCGTCGGTTCCGGTCCCAAATCCGCCGACGACATGAACCGCGCGCAGGCTCGGGAGGCGTTCCAGCGCATTCTCGCTGGCGAGCCAGATCACACCACGCTGGGGGCGTTCTGGTTGGCGAACCGCTGGAAGAAGAACACGCCCGAGGAACTGGCGGGGTTCGCCGACGTCATGCGCGAGGAGAGCGTCGTCACCGCTGCACCCGACTGCGATCCGGTCGATTGTGGGGCGAACTACGACGGCAAGCACACCTCGGCCGTCCTCGGGGTCGCCTCGGGGGCCGTCGCGGCCGCCGCCGGCACCCCCGTCGTCACGCACTCGGGCGACCGAGTGCCGACCCAGAAGGCGACGGCGTACAAGCACGTCCTCGACGAACTGGGCGTGCGGACGGAACTCGAGCCCGAGGAGTCGGCGGCGATGGTCGACGAGACCGGCTTTGGCTTCTACTACCAGCCCGCGTTCAACCCCGGTATTCAGGCCCTCTACGAGCGGCGTGATCAAATGGGCGTGCGGACCTTCGTCAACACCATCGAGACGGTCGCGAATCCGGCCAACGCCGACGTCCACCTGGGGTCGTTCTACCACCTCGCGTTCGCGAAGAAGATGTGCGATCTGGTCGCAGAAAGCGAGCAACTCTCGTTTTCCAGGGTCGTGATGTTCCAGGGGATGGAGGGCTACGACGACATCCGCCCCGGCTACACCAAGGTTGCCGACTGGCAAGAGGGGGCGTTCGACGACTTCGAAATCGAGACCGCCGATTACGGCATGGAGATGGAGGGGGAGGATCTCGCCGTCGACGACGTCGATACCGATTCCGCCGCGATCACCGAGACAGTCCTCGCTGGCGAGCGTGAGGATCACTTCGCCGACGCCGTCGCGCTGAACGGCGCGTTCCGGATGTACGCCCGGGACGACGTGGCGGACCTGGATGCGGGCCTCGAGCGCGCTCGCGAGGTCATCGCCGACGGCAGCGCGCTCGGCGTGCTCGAGGAACTGCGCGCGTTTTGAGGGACCCTCGGGAGCCAACCTTCGGGGCCCACTCCGCTCCCCATCACGGCGGTAACGGTACCAAAATATTCAATTGATTGTTCGGAGAACGAGTGCGCGTGACAGCGTACGAGACGGTCCTGTTCGACAGCGACGGCGTCCTCGTCGAGCCGCCAACACCGGAGGTTCAGGCCGCGGCCACGCGCGCCGCGTTTCGGGCCGTCGGGGTCGGCGAGGTTGACCAGCAGTCGATCGACGACGTCATAGCCGGCGTCACGGTCGACCGCCTGCACGACATTTGTGCGAGCTACGACCTCGACCCAGCGACGTTCTGGGCGGCCCGCGAAGCACACGACGAGCGATCCCAGTTCGAGCAGTTCGAGGCTGGCACTCGATCGCGTTACGACGACGTCACAGCCATCCTCGATCTCGAGTGCCCCTGTGGCGTCGTGAGCAACAACCACCACAGCACGATCGAGTTCGTGCTGGAGCGCTTCGACCTCGAGGCGACGTTCGACACCTACTACGGCCGGCCGAAAACCATCGAGAGCCTCTCACTGAAGAAACCCAACCCCCACTACCTCGAGCAGGCGCGTATCGATCTCGATGGCGACCCCGAATCCACGCTGTACGTCGGCGACAGCGAGAGTGACGTCGTCGCGGCCGAGCGCGCGGGGATGGACTCCGTCTTCGTTCGACGCTCGCACCGGTCTGCGGTTTCGCTGTCGGCCGATCCGACCCACGAGGTCGATACCCTCCACGGGGTGGTCGACGTGCTGACCGGGTGAGGTCGTTCGGGAGGTCACCAGTTCGACGCCGACGTCCTCGAGAGGGGGACCGATGTCGCTCCCCGAGAAACTCGAGAGGTGTGCATAGTTTTAACACCGAACTGGCCAAGCAAGAGGTATGCAACTCGAGGATCAAACGGTGATCATCACGGGAGCCGGATCGGGAATTGGTCGAGCGACGGCGAAACGCTGTGGGGCGGTGGGTGCGTTCGTGGTCGTCACGGACGTCAACACCCCCGCAGGTGAGGAGACCGTCGAGGCGATCGAGGCAAATGGGGGCGACGCGATCTTCCACGAACTCGACGTCACCGACGCGCCCGCCGTCCACGACGTGGTCGATGCCGTCGCCGCGGAACACGGCCTCGACGTGATGATCAACAACGCGGGCGTCGGTCACCCGCCATCGCGCGTGGAGGAGACCGACGAGTCGTTCCGGGACTCCGTCTTCGAGGTGAACATCAACGGCGTCTGGAACGGCTGTCACGCGGCCCTCCCACACCTCAAGGAACAGGGCTCGGGAGCCATCGTCAACGTGGGCTCGCTCGCGAGCATTCGGGGATTGCCAAAGCAGGCCGCCTACTCGATGAGCAAAGGGGCCGTGCTCAACTTCACGCGAGCCGTGGCCGCCGAGGCGGGACCGTACGGCGTCCGGGCGAACACGGTCTGTCCGGGCTTTACCGACACGAGCCTCGTCGAGGCGATGCTGGCGGGCTACGACGACCCAGCGGCTGCCCGCGAGCGGATGGAAAACGAGTATCCGCTGAAGCGCTTTGGCGACCCAGAGGAGGTCGCCGCCGCCATCGTCTTCCTCGCGAGCGAGGAGGCCTCGTTCATCAGCGGCCACGGGCTGGTCGTCGACGGCGGCTACGCGACGACCTGAGAGGGACTGCTGTGACACAGACCGGCGAGCACCGCCGCCGCTCGGTCGATACTCGCCGGAATGTGAACACATCACTCCACAAACGACCCCGAGGCGACCCCCAACCCGGTGGGCCATTCGTACGGTTTAGTGTCACTGTTTACCGGTGAGTGCCGAACCTGGGCTGGCACTCACCGGGAAGAGGCGACACTAATCCGTATCAGTAGGTGGAGCACCGGCCGCGGTGGCGCTGACCGTGGGATGCTACCACAGCGCGACGATGAGCAGCAAAATTAGCAGTGCGTGCCAGACGACTGCGACGGTGACCCGCTGGACGTCGCTCGCGGGGAGTGGCGGGTTCCGAAACATCGCGTCGTAGACGAAGGGGGTGGCGAGCGCAAATCCAGTGGCCATCCCGTACTCCATCGGCACCGGTGTCAGCATGCCCACGAGCCAGCCACCGATCAGGGCGACGGGAATAGCCAGCAGTATCCAGTCGTAGCGGTGCACGATCTCTCACCTCGTGCGAACCTACGGGAGCGAGAGACATAGAGGGACCACACGTTCCCACGCCCCGGGAGCCACCCCGATGTCTTACACCGGCGATCGGCCATTGATTACCTGCTGGTCCGTCACTCCGGTCAGGGGCGACCCGGCGACCCGGCGACCTCGCGGGAAACTCGCCACTCCGAAGTCGTCAGAGCTCCTCGCGGATCATCGCCACGTTCGCCAACTGCGCGCCCGCCGTCGTCGTCGACTCCTTGCGAAGGGCGTAGAGAATCCCATCCCGGTCGGCGACGGCCTCCTGGACCGTCTCGTACGTCGTCGGATGGTACAGCGTCCCGAGGAAGTCGCCCTCGGCAACACGGTCACCACACTCGAGGTCGGGATTCGCCCGGAACAGTCCGGACGCTCGCGCCGTGACCCGGCCGAGATGGTTGCGGGCGACGACCTGCTCAGTCGGTTGAGACTCCCCCGGGAGCATCCCGAGGTGCCGACAGACGTCGAGGAGCCCCTCGACGCCGGTCTCGACGACGTCCTCGAGAATCTGCTTGTTATGGGCGAGTTCGGGCGTGATCGAGGGGATGCCGGCCTCCGTGGCCGCCACCCGGAGTTTTCCACCGAAGCCGCGACTGTGCCACTCCTCGCTCGCCTCGTCGTTGGCCGGTTCCGAGAGCGCGACGGGGGTGCCGAAGGCCCGGGCGAGCCCGCGGGAGGCCCGATCGCCCTCGAGGAAGACCACGTGGGGTAACATGTCCGGGCTTCCGGTGTGAAGGTCGACCAGCGCGTCCGCATCCTCGATCAATTCCCAGAGGGTGGCGGCCATGCGTTCGTGCAGGCTACCGTCGGCTCGGCCCGGCCAGACGCGGTTCATATTCGCGTTGGCGCTGTCGATCGATTCCGGCGTCGTGTAGGAGACGTGATCGAAGGTGAGCGGATCGGCTACGGGAACGGCAACGATCGTGCCGGCGAGGTCCGCAAGCGGAAGCCGCTCGTGAAATCGACGGAGGACCGCCGTTCCATTGACCTCCTGACCGTGCTGGGCGGCCTGCACGTAGAGGGTTGGGCCGTCCGCGCCACCCCGATAGGTGTGGACCGTCGTGGTTACTGGGCTCCCCGATGGCAGGGTTGTGAGGGTGCAGGTCTCACTCGAGTGCGTTCCGCCGGTCATGACCGCCCATTGGGCAGCGACCGATATGTAGGTCAGGATATCGGACGGTGCGTGGAGTCACCGATCGGCGAGCGACGTCCCGTCGCCACTCGAGAGACCACAGCCCCGGAGTTGCCGAAGCGAGAGACGCAACCGAACGTCAGTGCCTCGACTCAGTTGCTACCCTGGGGCCACGTCGAGACCAGCATTGTTTTCACCCCGCCGACCGACGCTCGAGGTATGGCGAATCCCACTGCCACGTTGCACACGAGCGAGGGCGACATCACCGTCGAACTGTTCGAGGAGCGTGCCCCGCGAACCGTCGGCAACTTCATCGGTCTCGCGACGGGCGACCGCGAGTGGACAGATCCGGAGACCGACGAGCGCGTCACCGACGAACCCCTGTACGACGACGTGGTCTTCCACCGGATCATCGAGGGCTTCATGATTCAGTGTGGGGACCCCACCGGCACCGGTCGCGGTGGCCCCGGCTACACCTTCGACGACGAGTTCCACGACGAGTTGACCCACGACAGCGCGGGCACCCTCTCGATGGCCAACGCGGGCCCGAACACCAACGGCTCGCAGTTCTTCATCACCCTGGACGCGACCCCACACCTGGACGGTCGCCACTCGGTCTTCGGTGAGGTGACCGACGGGATGGACGTCGTCGAGGAGATCGGAGCCGCGGACACCGACGCGAACGATCGACCGAAAACTGACATCGTTCTCGAGTCGGTTACGGTCGACCGCTAACGGTTTCGGTCGCCACGACCGAACGCCGCCTCGAGCTGCCAACTCACTTGGCCAGGCTCGAGACGGCCGAATCCACCGCTACCTGAGCTGGTTACCCGGAGATAGCCCTGTGAACCGCCTCGGGGTCAAGCCCCGAGGCACTCGGCCTGTCTTTCGGGTAGAATCCCGCAATCGAAAACCGGTTGACGAAGTCCTGGTGGTCAGTCCGGATGGGCCTATCGAAGAAACCGTTCGTCGGCTTGCGTTGATTGGATGGTCGACGCCGAGGCCGCGAGCCACCCGGTATCCGCATCAGATGGGACGTCGAAGTCCGGAACGAATGGCTTGATATCCAACAGGGGTGTCCCATCGACGACGTCGAGACCACTGACCGTCATCTCGCTGCCCGTAATGGACTCGACCTCGACAACCGAGAGGCCGATCGGGTTTGGACGCTGTGGGGCCCGCGTCGCAAAGACGCCTCGCGGTTCGTCATCGAGAAACGGTTCGACCTTGAGCGGTGCATCGTCACCGGACGCATGAAAGTGATACAGCAGGATACAGTGGGAGAATCCGTCGAGATCCGCCAGTCCATCCGCGTACGCTTCCTCGAGTTCGACGAGTCCGTCCACCGCCGCATCGCCGACTGGCTGGATCGGCATTCCGTCCGGTGAGTCGAACGGCGTTCGGATTACGCCGATTGACTCGTAGGTGAGTTGTGCGCCTTTCACAGCTGTATTTCGGACCTCTACTGTGAAAGCTGTTCGTGACCGAGACGCGCACTCCTGTCAGTGAGCGTCAGCGTCGTGTTATAGTAGCCACTGAAAGTCATTGCACACACCCTCACGATACCATGGCTCAGAACCGGTGAGAAACCGGTTCTGAGCCGATTCGCTGTGAGGGTGTGTACATCGTTTCAATTGTTACTATAGTTCCGAAGGAGTGTCCAGACCTGTGCCGAGTGGGTGTCGGCTACTGGTTCGTCGGTGTAGTCGCCGGTTACATCCCACGAGTCGAACGGCGACAGGCGCGCGAGCAACTCGAGTTCGCGGTAGGGCAGCAACGTCGCTCGGCCCTCGAAGGAAAACAGCAGGTCACCGTCCTCTGTGATGGCTTTCTTGGCAGAGACGTACTCCTGGGTGACCTCGTCGACCAGTCGCGAGCGCGTGTGGAATTCGACAGGGTCGTCCCGAAACTCGATCGTTCGCTGTTGCCACTCGCCCCACATTTCGGCGATGTACTCGAGGTCAGGCACGAACGTGTCGAAGACGAACATTCCGTCAGGGGCCAGCGCATCGTACGCCGACTCGAGGAGTGCCAACTGCTGTTCGATCGTCGTCAATTCCTGTACGGCGTTGAACGGACAGGTGATGAGCGAATACTCCCTGTCTACGTCGAACTCGGTCATATCTGCCTGTCGGACGCTCGGCTCGAGCCCCCGCTGGGCGGCGTTGTCCCGGAGCACAGCGAGTGAATCTGGCGACAGATCGATACCCTCGGCATCCACGCCGGCCTCGAGTAGTTCGAGATAGATCCGGCCAGTGCCACACCCCAACTCGAGTACCGGCCCGTCAACGGTCGCTGCGAGGTCGACGTAGTAGTCCACGTCGTCACGGGAGGCCGCTCTGTAGACGGTGTCCATGAATGCTGCCTGCAATCGGTCAGTGTCCATCCGTTGGCGTGATGAAAACTGGACTGTCAGTTAACGTTACTGATGGAGAGGTGTGTGCTACCATCTAACACTGCGTTTGCAACTGTATTCGGCGTGTACTGGCCCCGTCAGGTGCGGATACGCAGCACCTTCGTCCGCTCGGTGGACCACGCCGCGCTTGACAAAAACACCGTGGTCTGGCCGAGAGGGACAGCAGGAGGCGTTCTCGGGTATCAGGACTCGATCTGGAGCGAGTAGAGGCGCTTGCGGGCGTCCGAGAATGAAAACCGTGAGGCGATCACCTTCTCGTCCTCGAGCCGGCTGAGGGCGTACCGAACCGTACGCGCCGGAAGCAAGCTCTCCTGGGCGATCTCCTGTTGGGTCATGGTGTCGTTGTATTCGAGGACCTTCGCGACGAGTTTCGCACTGGGTGGCAGATCGCGGACGTCGTCCCACGTTCCCCGCTCGCCCTCTGGCTGTTGGAGCGATTCTGAGATGCTCATTGTACACCCACGTAGCCGATACAGGATAATAATATTTGCTGTTTCAAAATATACCCTTTAGTTATTATACCGACCCTAATCCGACCCGAAGCCTCTTATGACCGACTGCCCTACCAGCGAGTAATGAGCGATACTGTGGAAGACGTCGACGTCCCTTACGACGAGGACGGCACGTCCCAACAGGAAAAAATACGGACACTCGAGGAACGACTCGAGGTCCTCGAGTCCCAGAACGAGGAGATGCGGGACAAGCTCCTCGACGCGAACGCCGAGAACAACAAGTACCAGCAGAAACTCGAGCGCCTGACCCACGAGAACAAGAAACTCAAACAGTCCCCGCTGTTCGTCGCCACCGTCCAGGAGATGTCGGACGACGGCGTCATCATCAAACAGCACGGGAACAACCAGGAGGCGCTGACCGAGGTCACCGAAGAGATGCGAGCGGATCTCGAGCCGGACGACAGGGTGGCGGTCAACAATTCGCTGTCGATCGTCAAATCGCTCTCGAGTGAGACCGACGTCCGAGCACGCGTGATGGAGGTGACCCAGAGCCCCGAGGTGAGCTACGAGGACATCGGTGGGCTCGACGAGCAGCTCCAGGAGGTCCGCGAGACCGTCGAGATGCCCCTCAAGAGCCCCGAGATGTTCGAGGAGGTCGGCATCGATCCACCGAGTGGGGTCCTGCTGTATGGCCCACCGGGGACGGGCAAGACGATGCTTGCGAAGGCCGTCGCCAACCAGACCGACGCCACCTTTATCAAGATGGCCGGCTCGGAACTCGTCCACAAGTTCATCGGCGAGGGAGCGAAACTCGTCCGTGACCTCTTCGAGGTCGCCCGCGAGCACGAACCGGCCGTCCTGTTCATCGACGAGATCGACGCCATCGCGGCCAAGCGCACGGAGTCGAAGACCTCCGGCGACGCCGAGGTCCAGCGGACGATGATGCAACTGCTCAGCGAGATGGACGGCTTCGAGGAGCGCGGGGACATCCGCATCATCGCCGCGACCAACCGCTTCGACATGCTCGACCGGGCGATCCTCCGGCCGGGTCGGTTCGACCGCCTCATCGAGGTGCCAAAACCCGACGAGGCTGGCCGGGAACTGATCTTCCAGATCCACACCCGGAACATGAACGTCGACGACGACGTCGACTTCGCCGAACTCGCCGCCGAGACCGTAGAGGCCTCCGGGGCCGACGTCAAGGCGGTCTGTACCGAAGCCGGGATGTTCGCCATTCGCGACGACCGCACGGAGATCCGGATGGAGGACTTCGAGAACGCCTGGGCGAAGGTCCAGGCCGAATCCGACGAAGACGCCGACGTCTCGAAGACGTTCGCCTGAGCGGTCTCACGTTTGCTGCCGGTTTGTGTTCACGATCTCGAGTGACGACCGCGGCCGAGCGGACTGGACCCCGCTGACGGTGTGCCAGGATTCGGGCGTGGCCCGACTAGAGCGCCGAAAAGATCAACCAGGGAATCAGAAAGAGCGCAGCAGTCATCACGGCGAGGATCAGGAGGTAACCGACGCCAGTGCCGAGGGCCGTCCACCACGCGGGATGGTCGTACGCCGAGCGATCGAATGCCATACCGACATCTCCGTCGGCATCGGAATAAATGTACCGGGGCGGGAGGTCGGTGCGGATACGCGGACTCGAGAGACGAAGCCGGTCAGCCCGAAAACTCGAGATTCGCCAGTCGCACGCGCCCGTCTCGAGATGGGTTCCAATCGACGCCCTCGGCGACGCCGTAGAGGTCCTCGTACTGGAACAGGTAGAGCCAGCCGGCACGCTCGTGTGCTAACGTGTTTGCCTCCTCGAGGAGGCGTTCGTGACGACCCTCGTCTGGTTCGTCGAGGGCGCCGAGTACCACGTCCTCGATCTCGTCGTCACGGAAGTGCTGGAACGGAGACTCGGGGAGGAACCAGTTTTCCAGTGCACTCGTGCCACCGAGGGTCACGTCACCCCAGCCGATCAGGAAGGCGTCAGGTGAGTCGGCCATCTCGCCGCTCGATATGGTATCGACAAGGCGTGCAAAGTCCCAGAGCTCGAGCTCGGCGTTGACGTTGGCAAGCGTATCGATAGCCGTCACGACAGCTTCGGCAATTTCGACATCAGACGCGTATCGTCCTTGCGGTGTGACGACGGTGAGTTCGGCCCCGCTCTCGCCGCTTTCCTCGATCAGGGCCTCCGCTCGTGACGGGTCGTACCCGTATGGGGTGAGAGCGGGGTCGTGGCCGGGCGTCCCGGGAAGCGACGGCTGACTCGTTGGCGTGGCGAAGCCGTCCAGGATACCGTCGACGATCGCCTCGACGTCGACGGCGTAGTTCAGCGCCTGGCGAACGGCTTGACTGGCGAGTGGCCCTTCGTCGTTCGGCAGGGCGATAAAGAGTTGTGTTGGACTCGGAATCGTCTCGAGACGGAGCTCATCGTTGCCCTGGATGCTCGGAACGCTTTCCGGAGAGAGGTCAGTGACGATGTCGCTCTCCCCCGATTCGAGAGCGGTGCGTCGCTGGTCCTCCTCGGACGCACCCGTGATTCGTGCCTCTTGAGGTGTCGGTTCGTCACCCCAGTAGTCTCCGAAGCGACGGTACTCGACGAGGTGGTCCGCCTCGAAGTGCTCGAGTTCGAACGGTCCTGTGCCGTTCATTTCGGCCTCCAGCGCGTCGACGCCAGCGCTCTCGATCCAGTCCCGGTTCAGGATACGACAGTACGCAGCGAGTGAGTACAGGGCGGTTGGGGCGGCGTCGGTCAACCCGACCTCGACAGTGAATTCGCCGATGGCCTGGGCCTCCTCGATGGTATCGAGATCGAACGCCACATCGCTCTGGGTCGAATCGATTGCCAGGTTGATACTGAAGGCCACGTCATCGGCCGTCATCGGACTGCCATCGTGGAAGACGACGTCCTCGCGAATGTCGAACGCGATCACCCTGTCGCTCGGACGGCTCCAGTCGGTTGCCAGGTGGGCCACGAGTTCTGACCCGTCCACGGCCAGCAACGGTTCGTAGGCCTGTTCGACTACGGTCTGGGTGTTCACGTCAACCGCCTCGAGTGGATTGACCGCTCGTGGCGACTGCCCGACCGTGAGCCAGGCTTCCTCGCGTTCGCTCGTGGAACCGAGCGTGAGCCGCAAGCGATTCTCGCCATCGTCGAGCGTCAGTTCGTCCGTACCGTGCTCGTCGTCGACGTCCGCGACGACCGTGACCGCACCCGGGCTGAGGTCCTCGAAGCGGGCGTCACCATCATCGGTGGTTTCCGCGAGTGTCTGCTCACCGTCGTCGACGATCACATCGACGCCATCGACCGGTTCGTCGTCTTGGTACACCTCGACGACCAGTGAGGCGTCGTCACCACCCTCCGTCTCATCGTCGGTGTCAGTATCATCATCGTCGATATCGTCGACGTCGTCTTCCGCTGTGGCGGACTCCGTTTCCGCATCCTCCGCCGCCTCGTCCTGGCTCGCGCCATCGCCGTCTGCGGGTTCGTCAGTGGAGCCAGCATCGTCGCCACTCGAGTCGTCCTCGGATGGTTCGTCACCATCGGCTTCCTCGAGCGTCAGTGATTCGTCGTCCGAGCAACCCGCGAGCGCTGCCGTCACTGACGTCGTCCCGACGGCTGCTAGAACCGATCGACGCGATACCCCCTTGTCCGGATCCGTCATTGATCCTTATGTTGATAGCGCAGTAATAATTTCATCGATAGCGGAGACGGGTTCTCGCTGACGGGAAACAACCGTAAACGAGTGATTCGGACCGTTTTTATCGCTCGAGTGGGTACCAGGTGTCAATGACGACAATCGCCGTGGTGGACAATCACGGACAGTTCACCCATCTCGAACAACGTGCGTTGCGCGATCTCGGCGTCGACTGTAAATTGATCGATAACCAGACCCCACCCGATGACGTCGACGCTGACGGCATCGTCCTCTCCGGTGGCCCGGACATGGACCGCATCGGCGAAAGCCCCGCTTACCTCGAGGATGGGCGGCCCGTGCTGGGCATCTGCCTGGGAATGCAGCTCATGGCCGTCGAACTCGGTGGCTCGGTCGGATCGGGTGACTACGGCGGCTACGCCGACGTCACCGTGGAGATTCTCGAGGCGGAGGATCCACTGATTGGCTCGCTGGCCCCCGAAACCCGGGTCTGGGCGAGCCACGCCGACGAGGTGAAGACCCTGCCCGAGGGCTTCACGCTGACAGCCAGCAGCGATGTCTGTAGCGTCGAGGCAATGAGCGACACCGAGCGCGACCTGTACGGCGTCCAGTGGCACCCAGAGGTGGCCCACACGGCCGAAGGCGAGGCGGTGTTCGAGAACTTCCTCGAGATCTGTCGCTCGCGGGCCGAGGCGACCCACTGATCGGGACTGGGGCACTGCTCTGGCCGAGACAATCAAGCTTTTTGCTCGCCCGGCGTCGACGGTCGGTATGCGCCTCGCTATCCAGCTCTACTCGCTTCGCTCGCTCGAGCGCTCGCTACCCGACCTGCTCGCGCTGGTCGCCGACAGCCCCTTCGAGGGCGTCGAGTTCGCGGGTCTCGATTCCGGCCTGGGCACCGGTGTGGTGGCGGATCAGCTCGCGGCCACCGGCCTCGAACCCGTCGCCGCCCACGTCCCGATCGAGGACCTCGAGGACGACCCTACCGCCGTCGCGGAGCAGTATCGCGACCTCGACTGTGATCACCTCGTCGTCCCGTGGCTCGAACCGGCAGTCTTCGAGGAGCGCGAACGGCTTTCGACAGCGATCGACCGACTCAGGTCAGTTGCGGGTGAATTGGAGGGGACTGACACCAGGCTGGCCTATCACAATCACGACCAGGAGTTCACGACGCTTCCGGCGGCCGGGGACCGGGAACCGACCGACGCCTTCGAGCCGTTCGTGGCAGGACTCGCCGAAGCCGGCATCGGGCTCGAACTGGACGTCGGCTGGGCCGTCGCCGCAGACCGCGATCCGATCGCCATCCTCGAGCGCCACGGCGATCTGATCGACCTCGTTCACCTCAAGGACGTCGACGGCGACCGACCGTGTGCGCTCGGCGCGGGCGACGTGCCGCTCGAGGCGACGGTCGAAGCGGCCCGCGAGGCCGAGGTGTCGTGGCTGGTGTACGAACACGACGATCCCAACGACCCGGCGATGGCCCTCGAGCGTGACGGCGAACGAGCGACGACGCTGCTGGCGGGTGCAGGCGATAAGTAAAAAACCCACCGACGCGAGGGGTAGAGGCTCGGCAATCGACAATTCAGTTAGGATGCATGTATATACGAGGCGATGTCCTCTAGGTGCATATGAACGTACTCGTTGCTGGCGGCACGGGCTTTATCGGGACAAACCTCTGTACAGAGCTGGCCGATCGAGGCCACGACGTGACGGCGTTGTCGCGGAATCCGAACCCTGACTCGTCGCCGACAGGCGTCGACACTGCCGTGGGAGACGTCGGTGCATACGACTCCATCGCCGATACCGTCGCCGATCACGATGCCGTGGTCAATCTCGTGGCGCTGTCCCCACTGTTCGATCCGCCCTCGGGGGTCAGTCACGAGCGCGTCCACCTCGAGGGGACCCGAAACCTCGTCGAGGCGGCAAAAGCGGGCGACGTTGATCGATTCGTCCAGATGAGCGCCCTCGGGGCCGATCCGGAGGGTTCTACCGAGTACATCCGCGCGAAGGGGGAAGCCGAAGCAGTGGTCACGGATTCCGACCTGGCGTGGACCATCTTCTGTCCGTCCGTGGTCTTCGGTGACGGCGGGGAGTTCGTCTCGTTCACCAAGCAACTCACGACGCCCTACCTCACGGGGCTGCCGGGCGGCGGTAAGACACCGTTTCAGCCGATCTGGGTCGGCGACCTCGTCCCGATGATTGCCGACAGTCTCGCGGACGAGACCCACGTCGGCCAGCGCTACGAGATCGGTGGACCCCACGTCCACACCCTCAAGGAGGTCACCGAACTGGCATACAGGGCCGAAGGACGGTCCGTGACCGTCCTCCCGGTACCGATGGCGCTGGCGAAGCTGGGGCTCACGATGGCCGGGCCCGTTCCGTTCGTTCCCTTCGGTCCCGATCAGGCGCGTTCGCTCGAGCTCGATAACCGGGTCGCGACGAACGACGTGACGGCGTTCGGTGTCGAGGAGACGGACCTGCGCAGCCTCGAGGAGTATCTGGGGCTCGTCTAGCGAACTGAGACGAGTCGCCCCACGGTTTGTGTCCAAGGCGGGCTGCGGGTTGGCGATTGGATCTGCGCGCCCACGAGCGTCCTCCCGATGGCGATCCCATCCCCAGCAATCGTGTAGTCCCAACCGAGCGGCGTCGAGAACGAACCCCGGTGATCCGGGGGAGCTAGCGATTTATATCCTTCAATTAACCTATGAATAGGTTCGATTCGAGACGGCGTTCGAACCGTCGAAAAGGCATCACGTCTTGTGGTTTTTGCCGACATACTTGTGCACCTGAAATTCAGGTCATCACAAAGTTTATATCCCTCATCGAACTGGTAACGAGTCAACGGAGCCCCCAGACCAACAATGAAGCTGGCGATGATCGGATTCGGACAGGCCGGTGGGAAGGTCGTCGATCGATTCCTCGATTACGACGACCGCACCAACAGCGGAATCGTCCGTGCGGCGATCGCTGTCAACACCGCGAAAGCGGATCTCATCGGGCTCGACAATATCCCCCAGGAGAATCGTGTACTCATCGGCCAGGCCCGCGTGAAGGGCCACGGCGTGGGTGCAGACAACGAACTCGGCGCGGAAATCGCCGAGGAAGACATCGACGAGGTTCAGAACGCCGTCGACGCCATCCCGACCCACGAGGTCGACGCATTCATCGTGGTCGCCGGGATGGGCGGCGGAACCGGATCCGGTGGCGCGCCAGTGCTCGCCAAGCACCTCAAGCGGATCTACACCATCCCGGTCTACGGGCTGGGCATCCTGCCCGGCACCGACGAAGGGGGCATCTACACCCTCAATGCGGCCCGCTCGTTCCAGACGTTCGTCCGCGAGGTCGACAACCTGCTCGTCTTCGACAACGACTCCTGGCGACAGACCGGCGAGTCCGTCGAGGGTGGGTACGCCCAGATCAACGAGGAGATCGTCCGGCGCTTCGGCGTGCTCTTCGGTGCTGGCGAAGTCGGCGAAGGCCAGGAGGTGGCCGAGAGTGTCGTCGACTCCTCGGAGATTATCAACACCCTCTCGGGTGGTGGCGTCTCCACGGTCGGCTACGCCTCCGAAGATGTCGAACTCAACACCGGTGGCGGCTTGCTGTCGCGGTTCACCGGCGGCGGTGGCGGCAACGACGGACTCGACGCCGCGAACACGACCAACCGCATCACGAGCCTCGTTCGCAAGGCGGCCCTCGGCCGCCTCACGCTCCCCTGTGAGATCGAGGGGACCGAACGCGCGCTGCTCGTCCTCTCCGGCCCCAGCGAGTACCTGAACCGGAAAGGGATCGAGCGCGGGCGAAAGTGGCTCGAGGAGGAAACGGGCTCGATGGAGGTCCGCGGCGGGGACTTCCCGCGGAACGTCCCCGAGGTCTCGGCGGCCATCCTCCTCTCGGGCGTGACGAACGTCCCCCGGATCAAGCGCCTCCAGCAGGTGGCGATCGAGGCCCAGGACAACATGGAGGACATCGAGTCCCAGAGCAGCGAGAACCTCGAGACCCTCGTCGAGGACGACGAGGACGAACTCGAGCCCCTCTTTTAGGGTCGGCGCTCGAGGGTCGACGCGTTTTTCTCGCCCGCCCGAGTAGCCGCGAGCGATGCCAAAGCGTGTCGTCGTCCCGTTTGCGGGCGAGGAGCCCAAGTCCCGCCTCGAGCCGGCGCTTCGAGACGAGGAGCGACGTCGACTGGCGTACGCGATGCTGGCTGACGTCTGTGAAGCGATTCGGGCAGCAGGTCACGAACCCGGGGTGTTGGCGACGGGGGCACTGTCGCCGCCTGCCGGGCTGATGGGTGTGCGGGCGCTCACGGAGGCGGTCGTGACGGTGGACGACCGACCGCTGTCCGTAGCGGTCAACGCCGTCCTCGAGCGGGCCCTGCCGTCGACTGGCGTGAACACCGGCCACGAAGGCGTCGCCATCGTCATGGCCGACCTCGCGCTGGCGACCCCCGACGCCCTGGCAGACCTGTTCGGGACCCCGGGCGAGGTCGCCGTCGCCCCCGGCCGCGGCGGCGGGACGAACGCCCTGGTCGTCAGGGAGCCGGCGTTTCGGGTCGATTACCACGGAGCATCGTATCTGGACCATCGACAGGTTGCCGCCGACTGCGAGGCGTCGTGGTCAGTCGTGGACTCGTTTCGACTCGCCACCGACATCGACGAACCGGCGGACCTCGTGGAGTGTTGGCTCCACGGCGGCGAGCGCTCGCGGGCAGCCCTCGAGTCCTTCGGGTTCGGGCTGGAGACGACCGACGGTCGGGTTCGCCTGGAGCGGTGAGTTCGAGCGAGGATCGAACCCTCGAGGGCGTACCGCTGGCTGGTGATTGCACCCCACCTGGAGTTCGATAGTTCAGTTCTCGAAGTGGTACACTTCATGACCTGTAGTCGGGTCCGAGAATTCGGGCGTGGTGGTCTATCGACTCGGGTGACTATCTCGGGTCGTTGCAGTCCTCCAGATCTTGTGTCGGCCCAACGTCGAGGACGTCGAGGACGGCCGGAAGCCGGTCGATCGTCACCATCGGTTTCGCTCCCGTGTCGGCCCCGTAGCCCACCGGAACCATCCCGGCATCGGCCGCACCCACGATGTCGTGATCGTACCGATCGCCAATCATGAGCGCCCGCTCTGGATCGTCCCGGAGGCCCGCCGCCTCGAGTGCCGTCTCGAACATGGCAGGGTGGGGTTTCGTGTGTCCGACGGCCTCCGAGGTGGTGATCGAGTCGAATGCATCCCGGATGCCAAAGCGCTCGAGGATCAGCCGGCACTCCGCGTCGTCGACGTCGCTGAGGATACCGACATGGAGGTCGCGGGTGACGAGTTCGTGAACGGTCTCGACGGCCCCCGGGTTCGGCTCGATCGCCCGGCAGGTAGCCGCCTCGAGCAGCGGTTGCCACGCCTCCCTGTCGGGGTGGTTCGGTGACGCTGGCCGTGACGATGAGTTCGCAGCTTCGATGACCGCCGCCACTCCCGCTGCGTAGGCCGCCCGAGCGGGGTAGTAGGTATCGGGCTCACGGGACCGAAAGGCGTCACCCACGGCGGTTCGCCAGACCTCGAGGGCGCGGTCTCGCTGGATGGACAGCTCGTGGCGGTCACAGAGGAGATCGACGAAGAGCGCGTGAGCGTGCTCGACGGACTCGAGGTCGAGGATGACGCCGCCGATGTCCCAAAAGACCGCCGCAATCGGTTCTTCGAGGAGCTCCCCGTGGCCGAAGGCCCGACCATGGACACGCCCGCTATCGTCGCTCGAAACTGGCGGCATACGTCTCCGAGTGGGTTCGGCAGCGACAAAAACGGTGCGTGCCACGTACAGTGGAAGCCCTCACCGCGTGCGCAGGGACAGCCGAAACCGAGTCTGGTCCAATCGCCGAAAGAGCGAGACGACGAAGTACCTCGAGCACCGAGTTGGGATATGCACCGATCGGTACCCCCCTCAGGGGGACCGCCAACAGTCACCGTCGAGGCGTCGTGGCTGAGCGAATCAACGCTCCTCGAGTCCTCCTCGGAGATCGGCTCGGGCAGCGTCGATTGGCACCTGGCGCTCCTCATCGCCCTCTCGGCGGTGGGCGCAATCGTCGTCTTCGTGCTGTCGGCGAGTGCCTATCGTCGTCGTCGATCGCTCCCCTACCTGCTCATCACGGCGGCACTCGCGGCACTGGTCGCCAGACCCATCGTCGGTGCCGGCACCGTCCTCGGTTACGTTCCGATGCAGACCCACCACACCATCGAACACCTCCTCGACGTCGTGATCGCGGCGTTCCTGATCGCCGCGATCGTTTCCGTGGGTCGGCTCGATCCCAGCGACGGAACGAATCTCGAGGGATCCGAACCGACTGATGGCGGTGATCGGCAATGACCGACGCGGGTGAGAATTCGACCCGGTGTACGATCCACGACGCGATCGCGAGCGATCCCGGGATCCACTTCAACGCGCTGGTCCGGGACTGCTCGCTCGCACCGGGCCAGGTACAGTATCACGTGCGGCGGCTGATCAGGGACGGCTCGGTGACCCGCCACGAGCGCTTCGGTCGCACCCATTACTTCGCGCCGGCAACCGCCTACGAAGAGTGGGAGCGAGACGCCATGGCCCTGTTGCGTCGGGAGACTACCGGTGCCATCGTCACCGCCCTCTACGCTCGCGAGCGGGCCCGGCCGGGCGACCTCGTCGAGGCCCTCGAGATTCCCCGCAGCACGCTCGAGCACCACCTGGATCATCTACTCGAGTGCGACCTGATCGAGCGCCACCATCCGCGGGGTAACCGCGTAGTGCTGTCGCTTTCGCGACCAGCCGAGACCGCGGCGTTGCTCGAGACGGTCGACCCACACCCGGGCTCGCGGCTGGTCGATCGATTCGAGCGCCTCGTCGATTCACTGCTCGATTCGTAGCGCCCACCGGCAGTTCTTTGCGTCTCGGATTGGTAATTTGTCGCATGGACGACGACGTACTCTCAACGTCCACCCGCGAGGAAATCCTGAGCGCGTGTCGAACGAGCGTTGGCGACGAACTGCGCAGTATCACGTACTTCACCGAGGACGATGTCCAGCAGGTCTACCTGCGTTCGGATCTGGATCGGACGGCCGACCTCATGGGATTCGCCGAGCACGAGCGCCTCGGGTTCCACTCCCAGGGAGCCTACCGAAACAGCCAACTCGGAAGGTACGTCGCCACGGTCCGGATGTTCGAGCGCGGGTACCTGACCCGCGTCATCGGCGAGGACAACGGCGTCTGGGTGACGACGGACTCGATGTCGATGGAGCGATTCGAGGAACTGGCGTCGGCCCTCGAGCCGATACTGGAAGAGATCGACGTGCAGCGGTGAGGACCACCGGGGGTGCCGAACGCACCCATCAGTGCCCGCTTACTCCAACCCAGCCACCGGTGGCCGACTATCACAACCCAGCCACCAGTGCTCGCCTACCACAACCCAACAACCATTACCTCCCTCGGATAACCAACCCGTCAGTACCCGCTGCTTACAGATCATGCCTGGCAAAGCCGATCCCACGATACTCTGTGAACACGTGTTCACCCGAACTGGTGCCACCGACGACGCCGTGACCCTCGGGCCAGCACTGGGTGAGGACGCCGCGGCCATCGACTGGCCGGGTGGCTCACTCGTCGTGAGTTCCGACCCTATCTCGCTGGCCGCCTCCCGGGTGGGGACACTCGGCGTCCACGTCGCGTGCAACGACGTCGCCGCCTCCGGGGCCGATCCGCGCTGGCTGACGGTCGTCATCCTGCTGCCCGACGGCGACGCCGACCTCGAGGCGATCACCGACGACGTCGACGCAGCCGCCCGATCCCTCGGTGTGGCCGTCGTCGGCGGCCACACCGAAACCGTCGACGCCCTCGAGCGCCCGCTACTCTCGCTGACGGCGATGGGAGCAACCGAACAGGTCGTGCCGACTGGCGGGGCCAGCCCCGGCGACCGCGTGGTGCTCGCTGGCGCAGCCGGGGTGGAGGGGACGGCCATCCTCGCGGCCGATTTCGGCGATCAACTCGGCGTTGACGACGACATCCGGACAGAGGCACTGACGCTTTTCGACGACATCAGCGTCGTCCCCGCGGCTCGCGCGCTCCGAGACCACGCCACCGCGATGCACGACCCGACGGAGGGCGGGATCGCCGCCGCGGCCCTCGAGGTTGCCCAGGCGGGAGCGTGCACGGTCGAGATCGATCGCGAGGCGGTGGCGATCCGCGAGGAAACCCGAGCGCTGTGTGCCGCCGCCGGGGTCGATCCGCTCCGTATCTTCGGATCCGGAGCGCTCATAGCGACCGTCCCACCGGCCCGCCTCGAGGCGGCGCTGGCCGCTCTCGAGACGGCGGGCATCGAGGGAACCGACATCGGTGCGGTCAGCGACCTCGAGGCGGAGAATAGGGCTGGCGCTGGGCCGGAGCCGGCGGCGCTCATCGACGGCGAGCGTATCGAGGACCCGGTGACCGACGACCTCTACCCGCTCTGGGCAGCCGCGGACGCCGAGTGACGTCGGACGCGGTGATACCGATCACCCATCGACGAGGAGCGTGTTGATCGCGTCCGGCACCACGAGCACGTCCTCGGCACCCCCGAGTGCATCCTCGGCGCGGGGGGCGTGGCTGCAGAGTCGCGACTCGAGAACATCGGGAACCGCGTTGTCGGTGACCCACACGTCGTACTCTCGAAGGACGCGAGCGAGGACGAACGCCCGCTGGGCACCGGGTTCGTATCCACCGCGCATCTCGTCGTACAGCGACGCCGCACTCGTCGCGGCGCGGAGGCGCTCACCGAACCGGCGTTCGCCGGTACCAGACCCGACGCCCTCGGGTAGTTCGGCAGGAACGACCAGTCGACCCCCCACAGCGAGGGGGTTGTGCGCTCCCAGCGCGACGTAGGTCGCCGCCCGGGTCGCCTGGTAGAGATTCGCATCTTTCGGCGCACCGACGCCACAGACGACCGCATCGAACGCTCGAGTGGGCTCGAGGGGGGCGGCCAGGGCAGCCCGTGCGGTGCTCGCGAGGTCGGCGACGACGGCTCTTGGGTCGCCGGCACTGACGTCGAGCACGCCCGCCGGACCGTGCGTGAGGTTACAACAGAACTCGATATCGGCGAGGTCGCCCGCTCGATCGAGTGTCGCCCGAAACGGGTTGTCCTCGATTCGGCCCAACCGCACACCGTCTCGAGCGAGCATCCCGGGACCGTGGGTGTAGCCGATGAGCGACTCGCTCCCCGCACCGATGACGACCGTCTTCGCACCCCCGGAGAAGCCGGCGTACTGGTGGGGTTCGACGACACCCGTCGAGCAGACCACGTCAGCCTCGGCTACCGGCCGGCCGATCTCGACCGGACAGCCGTCGACCGTCCCGACCGTAACCACGTCCGTGGGATCATGGTTGATCGCCAACTCGGCGTGCGGGCCGAGCATGTCCCCGATCTCGGCATCGGTCATCGGGCGGTGGAGCCCCAGCCCGATCACCACGCTAACCTGTGATCGGTCGACACCCGCTCGGCCCAGGGTCGTGAGCAACACCTCGAGCAGGACGTCGTCCGGTACGTCCCGGGTGGCGTCGGTGATGACGATCGCCACCGAATCGTCGGGATCGACACGATCAGTGAGTGCCGGGCCGTGGGGATTCGAGACCGCCTGCGCGGCCGCGCCACGAACGTCCACGGGGGTCCCACCGGGAGGCCTAGCGACCGTGGCCGACTCGATCTCGAGGGGACGCTCGTCGGTTCCGAGCGGTATCGAAATCGTCATGTTCGTCGTACGTTGGGTCCCCTCATACGGTTTGCTGTCCCGTTCACCGCTGGTCGTCCGTACCGAGTCGACGCTCCTGTGTCCGGGCGAGGGATCTATCGATCGGAAACATAGATACAGAGACAAATATTGGGGGCAGTGAGCGGGACGGGCACGGAAACGCGTCGAAATACGGGGGTTTGGAAGAGGACACCCGTCTGACAGACCTCACGGATTGGCGATACGTTTTTGTCCACACGGGACAAGCGTGTGATGATACGTCCCATGGTTCGCGACCGTCTTGATCGCTATCAAGATCGCATCAGACGTGCGTTGCTGGCCGCGTTCCGGGAGCAACACACACCTCACGAGGTCGCGATCAGTTTCGCCATCGGCATTTTCGTAACGGCCATGCCCACTGGTGGCCTGGGAATCGGGCTGTTCTTCCTGCTTGCCTACTGGTTTTCGTGGGTGAGCAAACCCGCCATGTTCGCCTCCATCGCGGTCATGAACCCGCTGATCAAACCCGCGGTCTACGTCGCGAGTTACCAGCTGGGGGCGGTGATCTTCGGCACACAGCCACTCGTCGAGCCGTCGGCCATCTCCCTCGCGACGCTCGTCACCGTCGGGCACCTGCTCCTCGTCGGCAACCTCGTCATCGCTACCGGCCTCGCCATCCTGGGTTACGTGATCGTCTACTACCTGACGGTCGCCCACCGACGCCGAGGGAACGGGGAGGGGGCCGTGTCGTCGGTCTCCGCCGGTGCGTCGATCTGGTCCTGGCGGCGAAAGTGATCCAGCCCCGTCGAGACCGCCATCCTGCGCGTGAACCAGTACCGACTTGCTCGAGCGACTCACATGAACGGATATGACTGGAGTCACCGGGCTACGGGTGGTCTGCATCGTTGGCCCGAGCGATTCGGGAAAGACGACACTCGTGGAGGGACTGCTCGCGGCCCTGGGCGAGGAGTGGCGCGTCGGGACGATCAAGTCGATCCACCACGACATCGAGGTGGACGATCCCGGAACCGACACCGACCGCCACCGGCAAGCAGGGGCGACCAGTGTCGTCGGGATCACCCCGACGGCCACGTTCGAAATCACCCCCGGCGGCAAACGCGCGCCGCCGGCCGAACAGGCGGCGCCCAGGCTCTTCGAGACCGGAGCCGACCCCGAACTGTGTGCACTCGAGAGCGTGCTTCAGCGCCACGCCCACCGAGGGTACGACGTCGTGCTGGTCGAGGGCTATCGGGAGGCGCCGCTACCGTCGGTCGTCGTCGGCGAGGAGTCCCGCCCGGTTGCCGGGGCCGTGGTGGGCTCCGATGAGGACGACCTGGAGACGTTGGTGGCGACGATTCTCGAACTCGAGCCCCTCGAGTGCTCCCCGGGAGCCTGACTCGAGGACATGATCGAGCTACCCGATGTATCACGGCAAGACGTGGAGTCCCGTGAATCCTTGTCCCACACAGCCGTCGGGTTCATTGACACCGGTCTCCTCGAGTGACCCATGGACGTGCTTCTCGCGGTCGACACGGTTCACACGGCGGCCGCCGTCTGCGATTATGTGCAGGAACGCGGGGGCGAACTCGACGCGATCACCGCCGTTGCTGTTGCCAGTCCCGACAGCCCCGACGCACGGATGGACGCCGAGGAGGCCCTGAACGTGGTCCGCGTCCGACTCGCGGGATTCGAGGGCGTCGAGACGGTCGTCGTCGAGGCCGACCACCCGTCGAGCGCTATCCTCGAGTGTGCCGAGAGAGACGACGCGGACGAACTCGTGGTGGGCGTCCGTGGCGGCCGACCCGACGCGACCGAGGCGGTTGGATCGACGACCACGGCAATTCTGGCGGAGACGGTCCGACCAGTCGCCGTCGTGGCACTCGAGTGGTGACTTCTCGTACGGGCTATTCGAGGCTCTCGAGGAACCGATCGAACGCCCCACTCTCGGGGTGAACGTGGGCGTAGGTCCCGAGTGAGTCGTACGCCACGAGGCCATCTCGGTCGCCAGTGATTCCCTTCCCGCGAACGGTCTCGAACGCGAACCGAGCGTCAGGCGCCCGGTCGACGTCGGCACTCGAGTAGTGAAACTCGTGGCCTCGAATCCGCTCGCCGGCGCGGGCGGTGAGCGTCCCCTCGAGCGCCTCGAGTTCGACGTGATCGAGCGCCTGGTACCGGTCGTGCATGGTCACGTCGGCCGGGAGAATACCGCCCATCTCGTGGGTGTCCCCCTCGGCCGTCGTGAGCGTCTGGCCCATCGCCATCAACCCGCCACACTCCCCGAGGACTGCCAGCCCTTCGCTGGCTCGGTTGCCGAGTTCGGCGAGCGTCCCGCTCGTCTCGAGTGTCGAGGCGTGAAGTTCTGGGTAGCCGCCAGGTAAATAGACCGCGTCGCACTCGGGGACCGGATCGCCGGCGACGGGCGAAAAGGTCACCAGGTCGGCACGCTCGCGGAAGCGTTCGATGGTGGCGGGGTAGCGGAAGCAGAAGGCGGCGTCATCGGCGACGGCGACGGTGGCCTCGACCGGCTTGCTACGACCGCCAGCGGTCTCCATCGCCCCTGGGCCGTCGAGTCCCGGTGGCACCCGCGCGATCGCGGCCAGCGCCGCCACGTCGAGCGTCTCGGTAGCTTCGGCGAGCGCCTCGCGTGGCAGCCCCGCCTCCGAACCCATCTCGAGGCCGAGGTGTCGGTCCGGGATCTCGAGATCGCTCGAGGGCGGGATTCGGCCGAAGTACGTGAGGTCGTCGGGAAGGGCATCCCGGATGCCTTGCTCGTGAACGCCGCCGTGAGCGCGCTGGGCGACGATCCCCGCCACCTCGACGTCCCGATCGATCGTCGCGGCGTAGCGTTGAAAGCCGTATGCCGTGGCTGCGACACTCTCCATGCCCGCACTGGCGTCGACGACGAGAACGACGGGGAGCTCGAGCGCTTCGGCCACCATCGCCGTGCTCGAGCCGTCACCGTCGTAGAGGCCCATGGCACCCTCGACGAGACACATATCGCCCTCGCCACGGGCGTAGTTACGACGAACGCCGTCGGCACCACAGAGCCACAGGTCGAGCGTTCGCGAGGGACACTCGAGCAGGGCTGTGTGATGGCTCGGATCGATGAAGTCCGGCCCAGCCTTCGCCGGCTGGACTCGGTACCCGGCGTCGTCGAGCGCGTGGCTGATCGCGAGGGTGGCGACGGTTTTCCCGACGCCGGAGCTCACACCGCCAATCACGAACCCAGGCGGTGCCCCCTGGCCCAACTGAGCCGGGCTCACCATCGATCACCCGCCAGAGGGGCTGTACGGGCCAATCGGGTCGAGATTCGTGACGCCTCGAGGCCAGGGACGATGCGGGTCGGCCAGGGCAAGACGCGGTTCGAGGGTCGTGGCATATGCGTACTGGCGAGCCAGCGCATGTGAAAGCTGTCGGTTTCGATACCTCGAATCTCGTCCCCCAGACGTCGTGATCGACCAGGCAGGTGTGCGTACTCGAGCACCGTGTTGGCGAGGTGAGCCCTGCGGTTGTCTGTGGGGAGGTGACAAGCGAGACCGCGACGCAGTCGTCGGAAAGGGTAACGGACTTAACCATCCACCTCGAATTGGCGTATGCGAGCGTGGTTGGTCTAGCGGCTATGACCTCAGCCTTCCAAGCTGATGACCCGGGTTCAAATCCCGGACCGCGCATCCTGTCGCGAGCAATCCCGCGAGCGACGGCGATCGGAAGACGGGTTTGAATCACGCGAGCCCGAACGAGACGAGAGCTCGCCATCGGGTTCAAATCCCGGACCGCGCATCCTGTCGCGAGCAATCCTGCGAGCGACGGCACGCACGCGTGATGAAGGCGACGCTCTCGCACCCCTGGCATCGACCAGCAGCGCCACCCAGGGGCCTCCGCTCGAGACCGAACACACCGCGCCAGGAACCGCCTCACCGACTCGGCTCGTTGACCGGCTGTAACTCGGCGTCCACGAGGGTTCCGTAGGCCCGCCGCAACCGCTCGGAGAGCGCCTGGTGGGAGATGTCCAGTTCCGTCGCCAGTTCCTCCATCGTGATCTGTCGCGGGATCTGGAAATACCCTCGCTCGAGGGCTGCAACCAGTGCCTCGTGCTGTTCTGGTGTCAGCCGTGTCTCACTGCCGAGGGCCGAGGAGATATCGGTCACCCGGACAAGATCGACGGTCATCTCCCGGTCGGCCAGACACTCGTGGGTCTCGACGAGGTGGTCACGGGATCGAAATCGCATCTTGAACTGCCACCAGCCGTCCGTTCCTGACCCCTCGAGGAGGGAGCCATCGGCTGCAAGCAGGTGGTCGTAGAGCCGCTGAGCGGCCGGCGAGTCGACGTCGTAGAGTATGCGGTCGTCGGTTTCGGCGATCATGACAAAGTCGTCGACAGTCGGATCGGCCCGGAACGCGCCCTCGAGGGTGGCGCGCTCGACCCCACTCGCCCAGAGCGACGGCAGGGAATTCGAAACCGACGACTCGAGCTCGATCGTGAGGGCTGGCACCGCCTCGAACGTACGCCCCATCGTCGTATCCGCGGCGGGAATGCGAAATTCCGCGATCGTCGACATCATCCCTCCTACACCGCTTAGCCCTAAAACTGCTACTCCAGATATAACGACATTCGCCACAGTAAGACCGTCACAATGCAAAAGTCATCTATTACGACGTGTCGTTCGAACCGCCATCCGGGGACCGAAGCGTCGCCTCGAGTTCGACCACCCCCGGTTTTTCGAGGCGGTCCGCCGCAGCGACGAGTCTGACCGGTTGCTCCCCGAGGGGGACGAACTCGAGGCCGAGGTACTCGGCCGTCGAGCGAAGGCCGAGAGCGGCGTCTGCGTCGCCGGCGGCGACGGTCCGGGCCGGGCTCTCGTGCGCCCGCAGACCGATGTCGAAGCCCTCGATTGCACGGGTGATGTCGTGTCGATCGACCCCCCGCTCGTTCGCGAGGGCGGCAACCGTGTTTCCGAGGCTCGTCCGGAGGCCGGAGTCTGTCGTGCGGTTGACGAACGCGAGATCCCGATCCACGAGAGCCGCGAGCCCCTCGACGTCGGCCGGGTTGCCCGCCGGGACGACCAGCCCCCACTCGCGACGCCAGCCGCCGATGTCGACGCCGGGAATCTCGCGTTCGATCGGACCTGCGACGACCGCGACGTCGGGGACACCATCGCGAAGACGACGGAGTCCCGGCCGGGTGCCGATGGGGAGAAAACGCGGGTGCTCGAGGCGGTCGAGGAGCCGATTGAGCGTCGGGTCGTCCTCGCCGACGGCGAACAGCGTCGGCGGGCTGGTGTCGGGCGAAAACAGTGTCACCTCGAGTTCGGTTCCCGCTTCGAGGTAGTCGGTATCGGCATCGATCTCGATCAGGCCGTCGGCGTCGGCGAGACTCGTAGTGGCCCCGCTACCCTTGTCGACGGGATAGACGAGCGTCTCGCCGTCGCCGTCGGTCGTCAGCCCGACCGGGGCGAGTCGGTGGCGGCCCTGATCGGAGCGCTCCTCTCGGGCGAGCCGGCCCGTGACGGTCGCCGTCTCGGGTTCGGGAAGCCCCGCTGCCTGTCGGATCACCGGGGCGACGAAGGTGCGAAACACCATCATCGCGGAGACTGGGTAGCCGGGGAGGCCGACGTACGCCGAGGGGGCGGACCCGGCCTCGTCAGCCTGGCTGGCATCCTGGCCCGCCTCGGGCGTCATCCCCTCGAGGCGACCCACGAGCATCGGCTTTCCGGGCTTGATGCTCACTCCATGGAGCAGGAGGTCGCCCTGTTCCTCGATGACGCGGTAGATCACGTCGACGGCACTGGCACTCGTGGACCCGGAGGAGAGCACCAGATCGCACTCGGCCGCAGCCTCCCGAAGCACGCGTTCCATCGCCGCCTCCTCGTCACCCGCATGTGGATACAGGACGGCCTCGCCGCCGGCCTCCTCGACCCCGGCGGCGATCGTGTAGCTGTTGACGTCGTAGATCTCACCGCGGCGGTGATCGACCGCACCGCCCGGACGAACGAGTTCGTCACCCGTGGAGATGATGCCAACTCGCGGGTGCGAGCGAACCGGGACCTCGTCGATGCCCAGGGCCGACAGCAGCCCGATGTCGCGGGCTGTCAGGCGAGTTCCCGGCCCCAGCGCTCGCTCGCCCGCGGCGACGTCGGCACCGGCGAACATGACGTTGTCACCGGGGGCGACGCTCGTGCGGATCAAAACCGTCGGCTGCTGGTCGTCAGCCCCATCCGCCGATTCGAGGTCAGTTCGCTCGACGGGGACCATCGCGTCCGCTCCCTCTGGCATCACTGCTCCCGTGGAAATCTCGACGGCTTCGCCCGCCGCGACTGCGACGTCGGGTTCCTCGCCCGCGTGTACCGCGTCGACGACCGTGAGGCGGGCCGGATCGGCCTCGTCGACCCCGAACGTGTCTCGGGCCCGCAGCGCGTAGCCGTCCATGCTCGAGCGATCGAACCCGGGGACGTCCAGTTCGGCGTCGAGTCGACTCACGAGCACACGACCGCGGGCCTCACGGAGCGGGACCCGGTCGATGCCACCCTCGAGCGGAAGCGACGCGATGGCCTCTCGGGCAGCCTCGGGCGAGACGAGGTCGCGAAATTCCTTGCGTTCCATGCCCAGGGGTTGGGGAGCGGAGGGCAAAAAGCCTCGAGTGGGGGCGTTCGATCGGCATAGACGGACCGGTATAAACCATGGCCGGACCAGGGCGGTCGTGCGCTGACCGCGATCCCGGGCCACACTGCCTTCGGGCGACACGATGGTCCGGGGCCGAGAGCGAGTGTCGCCTGGAAGCTCCAGCACGGCCAAACAGACGTCGCCCGACCGCCGCGTCGGGGGTTGAACGCTGGAGTATAGTAGCCACTGAAGGTCATTGTACACACCCTCACGAGACCATGGCTCAGAGCCGGTTTGTCACCGGTTCTGAGTCGACTCACTGTGGAGGGTGTGTAAATCGTTTCAATTGTTACTATAGCCGACGGGCAATCACCCCTCCCGTCAGCGCCGCGCCCCTCCGCGGTCAGGCAAGGGCGGCTGTCACGCGTCCCACAACTCGACGGTGACCGATTCCCTTGCAGGGATGCCTTCTCGCGACTCGGGAACCACGACCCAGCCGTCGGCGAGGGCGACACTGGAGAGGACGCCGGAACCGCTCGCCCTGGTCGGGGTGGCAACCCAGTCGCCCACCTCGGACGGGGCCGCCGCGTCAGCCGTACTGTCCCCCGAAGCCTCGAGGCTCACCCTCGCGAACGTGCGCGTACCGGGTTCGGATGGAATCTTCCGCTCGAGGGTCGCCTCGACCGACGGCTGTGGGCTCGGCTCCGTCCCCTCGAGCCACGCCAACACCGGGCGCACGAACTGGACGGCATTGATGATGCAGGCGACGGGATAGCCAGGGAGGGCGAGCACGGGCGTCCCCTCGACGATGCCGAGACAGACTGGGTGACCCGGTTTCAGCGCCACACCGTGGACCAACACCTCGCCGAGGTCGTCGATCACCTCTGGAAGGAGGTCCCGCTCGCCGACGGAGGAGCCCCCGGTCGTCACCACGACGTCCTTCGTGAGATCGCGCTGAATAGCCACCCGGAGACTCTCGGGGGCGTCAGTCACCACCTCGCGGTGGGTCGCGCGACCACCCCAGCGCTCGACCAGCCGCGAGACGGTCAGCCCATTGGTCTCGATCACCTCACCGGGGCCCGGATCCGACTGGACCACCTCCTCACCCGTCGGGACCACGCCGACGGTCGGTCGCGTAGCAACCAGCGGTTGCCTCGTCCCGACAGACCGAAGCAGCCCGAGGTCCGAGGGACGGAGTCGATGTCCAGGCTCGTACAGGTGCTGGTCCGCCTCCACATCCTCGCCCACGGGCGCGACGTTCTCGCCCTCGGCGACCCCCTCGAGGATCTCGACCTCTTGGGTGCCCGCGAGCTCCTCGACGCGTTCGATCATCACGACAGCATCGGCCTCGGGCGGCATCGCGCTCCCCGTGTGGACCCGCCTGGCGCTGTCGGGCTGGAGTGTCGAGTCGTGGTCCGGCTCGGCCTCCCCCTGGAGGACCGCGGGCGAGCGCTCGGTCGCCCCGAACGTGTCTGCCGCTCGCACGGCGTAGCCGTCCATCGCCGCCCGTTCGTAGTGGGGAACGTCGACGGCCGCCGTGACCGACTCCGCGAGCACGTGGCCGTCGGCTCGCTCGAGCGGTATCCGTTCGTCCGCACACCGAATATCGCGTGCCTCGAGGGCCTCACGGAGGATGGACTGGGCCTCGGCCACCCTGGTCCGTACCCTGAAGCCGGATTCGGTTCTGTCGCTGTCGGCTCCCTTCATGTGAGACTGGCGGCGGGCGATGGCCAAAAGCGTGCGGGTGCGATGTGCCCAGTCGGCCCAAATCACATCACTTTTCTAGTAGATTTGTCTATCTCGGACCATGTCGGAACTGGTCCTGGTGGGAGCCGCCATCGGCGCACTTGCCGCCACCGCCACGCTCGGGTACGGAATCAGGGAGTGTACGCTGGCGGTCCGACTCTATCGAAACGAGCCCGATAGCGTGCTTACGGCGTCCGAGGGCGGTGCAGTCGAACTCTCCGGTAGCGTCTCTCCCGCCGAGGACGTGCTCGAGTCGCCGTTCACGGAAACCGACTGCGTCGCCCTCGAGTACGTCGTCGAGGAGCGACGACGCAAGCGCTCGAGCAACAGTGGCTCCCGCACCAAGTGGGTCGACATCGACAGCCAGTCCGGCGGCGTCCCGTTCTATCTCGAGGACGACTCGGGGAGCGTCCTCGTCGATCCGACGGGGGCTGACTTCCGGCTCTCCGATGATGCCCGCATTCGCGTCGACGGCGGCGAGGAACCCCCGGCTCCGATCGCCGAATTCATCGCCGCCGACGAGGACATCTCCGACGAGAACACGGGTTTCGCACTCGGCCCCGTCGAACTTTCCACGGGGCGCGACCGGCGCTACATCGAGCGACGGCTTGATGTCGGGGGGACGGCACACCTGCTCGGAACGGCCCGGTACGATACGACCATTTCGAAAGAAGCAGGGCAGGTGAACGCGATCGTCGAGTCGGCAGCCCCGACCGATGCCGGGTTGGTGACCCGGCTCCGCCATCGGCTGACCGGACCCCGGTTTCTGTTATTCGACGTACCCGAGGGGCAGGCCGCGCGCCGGGTGGCCTACCGGGGAATTTTCTGGATCCTCGTTGCCATCCTGATCGGCGTCCTGGTGGCCCTGTTTGGCGGACCAGCAGTCGAGACGACACTCGCCTGAGTAGTTCGTCAAGCCCGAACGTGTGAGTCGAACCGATGGGAGGTGTCCGGTTCGACTCGCACGTCGACGCTTGACGGAGTACTGAGGCTGAAGGGGAGCGCGATCGGTGCGGTCCCCGAAACCGGCCGCGACCGCGGGCTTTTTCGTATCGGCGTTCAAAGCCACAAGTATGTCAGCCCTTCGTGACGCCCTGCGTGACCTCTCGGACGCCGTCTTTTTCGACTTACTCGAGAGTGAAGATGCCTATCGGCTGGTGATCGACGTCCCGGGCGTCTCTGCCGAGACCGTCGACGTCACCGTCGAGGAGCGCCGTATCACGATCGAGGCGCGTCGCGAGAAGGACCTCCCCGGAGAGTTTCAGTACATCGAGGAAAACCGATCGCTGTTTCTGGACGCCGATCTACCCCTGCCCCCCGATGCGAGCGAGGACGAGGCCGACGCCACCGTCGACCGCGGTGTGCTCGAGTTGACGTTGGCGAAGGCCGACGCCGACGAGACACACATCGAGGTCGTCGAAGACGAGCCAGCCGACGAGGACGAGGAGAGGTCGACGAATGACGCCTAACACGAGGTGACCGAGGCTGGCCATCCTTCGCGCATATCGGCGGTTCGTCGTCGTCGCGTGGCACTTCCTGCCGCTGCTGTGGGCCTATGCCCGCGACCGAAAGCGCTGGCTCCTCTTCGGTCGCTCGAGGCGGGTCGACCCCCAAACCCATCGGCGTCGAGCAGAGGTGCTCCTCGAGTCGTTGCTCACCCTCGGGCCGACGTTCATCAAGCTGGGACAGTTGCTCTCGACGCGACCCGACATCCTGCCACCGGCGTACATCGAGGTACTATCTGCCCTGCAAGACGAGGTGCCACCGGCCGAGTGGGCCGACGCGAAACAGGTCATCCAGGCCGACCTCGGGGACGTCGACACCCAATTCGATGACTTCGAGACGGACGCGATCAGTGGGGCGAGTCTCGGGCAGGTGTACCGCGCAGCAGTCGACGGCGAGCCGGTCGCGGTCAAAGTCCGCCGACCGAACATCGAGGAACTCGTCGAAGCCGACCTCAGGGTGGTCCGATGGTCGCTCCCGATCCTGATGCGTTTCGTCGACCAATCGCGGTCGTTCTCCCTCGAGAACCTGGCTGACGAGTTCGCGAAGACGATCCGCGAGGAGATGGATTACGGTCGCGAGGCCGCGATGCTCAAGGAGATCAGGGCGAACTTCGACGGCGACGATCGGTTCGTCATCCCGTCGGTGTACGACAGCCACTCGACGGACAGGATTCTGACGATGGAGTACATCGGCGGGACGAAGATCAACCGAATCGAAGAGCTAGACGACCGAGAGATCGATCGGGAGACCATCGCCGAGAACCTCCAGCGGTCGTACCTCCAAATGATCATCGACGACGGGGTATTCCACGCCGATCCCCATCCGGGAAACCTGGCAGTGACCGACGAGGGCCAGATCATCTTCTATGACTTCGGGATGAGCGGCCGCGTCGATGCGTTCATCCAGGACAAGATCGTCGAGTTCTACATCGCCGTTGCCAACCAGAACATCGACGCCATTCTCGATTCGCTGATCGAGATCGGCACGCTCAGTCCGGAGGCCGACCGCGCGGTAATGGCCGACGTGATGGAACTCGCCATCGCGGACGCTCGCGGCGAGGACATCGAGCAGTATCGCGTCAACCAGATCATCGGCCAGATCGAGGACTCTATCTACGAATTCCCGTTTCGCCTGCCGAAGAACCTCGCGCTCGTCCTCCGGGTGGCGACGGTTGTCGAGGGTGTCTGCGTAACTCTCGATGAGGACTTCGACTTCATCGCCACCGCAACGGACTACCTGACAGAACAGGGCTACCGCGAGGAGTCGATCCAGCGCGTCCTCGAGGAGTCGGCGGGCCAGTTCCGGGATGCCGGGGAGTCGATAGTGCGTGTGCCACCGAAACTCGAGCGGACTCTGGATCGCCTCGAGCGAGACGACCAGTTCGTCCGTATCGGCGTCGAGGATTCGAACCAGGTGTTCGCCGACCTCGCAAAACGACTGATATACGGACTGTTGTTGACGATGTCGCTGTTCTCGATGGGCGTCCTCTACGCGCTGGAGGCCCCCGAGGCGTCGATCGTGGCGGCACTGCTGTCGGGGATCCTCCTGTGGCTGCTCTACCGGTCGTTCCGGGGGCCCCGATCGATTCGGGCGAAGCCACAGTTCACCAGACAGAGCATGCGCGAACGCCGAGAGGAGTAAGACGGGGCCAGTCGTCCCGTCCCGGCGACTCGAACCCAACTGGGCAATCACCGAGACACCGCGATAGGGGACCGTACGAACCTGAGCTGTGGAGGCCAGTTGGGTCTCAAACGCCTGACCCGCTTGACATCCTCCCCGCCCTGAAGGGCGCGGGGTTTTGTGCCTGCTCATTCCATAAAAGGGGCCGACGTCCGGCAACGGACCTCGAGCAGTCACCGCTCGATCGGCGGGACCGCCGGTCCACCCCGAGGGGTCAGCCTCTCGAATCGCACACCTCGTGGGCTTCATACGGTTTACTGTAGTCTCTTACCGGTGATTGCCCATACCGGGTCGGCAATCACCGGTAAAAAGTTACAGCAATCCGTATCAGGGGAGGGAATCGGCATCGTCCAGCGGACTGCCCTGTGGAAGCCACCGACCCTCGCACACCCGCTCAGGATACCGTGGCTCGCGAAACAGCCTGTCCCACCAACGACTTTCACAGTTGCGGTCCTCGAGGGAGCATGGACGAGTTGCTTTCCCTGGACCTCGACATCGTCGACACCTCGCATCGCCAACTCGAGCGCGAGACCTCGAGTGAGTTCACCCGGAAGACGACCGAGATCGCGCTCCACGGTCCCGCGAGCAATGGGGCAGAGAGCGAGCCGAACGCGCTGGTTGGCCGCGGCGAGGACGTCATCTACGACGCCGATCATCACGAGACCCTCGACCGCACCGGCCTGCCGGAGGGGATCACGGGCACGTACACCCTCAGGTCCTTTTCAGCACACCTCGAGGATCTCGACTTGTTTCCTTCCGACACCCCCTCGCGACCGGATTTTGCCGAGTACCGCCAGTGGGCGTTCGAGAGTGCGGCCCTCGACCTGGCGCTCCAGCAGGCCGGGACGAGCCTCGGCGAGGTGATCGGTCGCGAGCGAAGCCCCCTTCGGTTCGTCGCGAGCACGCGACTGGGTGAGCCCCCGACGACCGAACGCGTCGAGGCGTTTCGGGCAATCGACGCCGACCTCGAGTACAAGCTCGATCCGACCCCAGCCTGGTCCACCGAACTGATCGAGGACCTGGCGTCGATGGACGTCGTTCGCATCCTCGACCTGAAGGGGCAGTACGAGGGGACCGACGTTGACGTTCCCGGGGACCCGGCCCGCTACCGGCAACTGGTCGAAGCGTTCCCCGACGCCGTTCTCGAGGACCCGGAGGTGAGGGAGGCGACCAGACCGGTGCTCGAGGCCGAGGACGTCCGTTCACGACTCTCCTGGGACGCCATCATCCACGGGGTCGCGGACGTCGAGGCCCTGCCCTGGGAGCCCGAGTGGCTCAACATCAAACCCTCCCGATTCGGATCGATCGAATCGCTCCTCGAAACCATCGCCCACTGTGAACGCGAGGGCATCACGTGTTATGGCGGCGGACAGTTCGAACTCGGGGTTGGCCGCGGGCAGATCCAACTCCTGGCCTCGCTGTACTATCCTGCGGCACCGAACGACGTTGCGCCCGGCGCCTACAACGATCCCGAAATTGGAGCTGACCTGCCGTCGAGCCCGCTCGAGCCGCCAGCCGCGAGTCCCGGATTTCGCTGGACGTGAATCCCGGCGGGAGTGTGCCAGGCCCGAAACGCACTCGTGACCAGGCGTCCAGGAGGAACACATGACGGACGCTTCGGAGACCCGTGGAGACGACGGATCGGAATCGGACGGGGTGCAGTGCTGGCTGGTCGAACGGACGTTCGACGATCGGAACCTCGTCACCATCGTGTACGCGACACCGGCGGGCAACCGCTACCACCAGCGAGAGCGTTCAGCACAGGCGTTACGAACCGGGAGCGCCGTCACCGCCGGCGTGACACTCGATCCGGAGAGCCTCGAGCCGGTGGGCGATGGGGAAACCCGTGAGTGGTACGCGGCCGAGGCGAAACGAGTGGCCGCAACTCACGAGCCGGGGGACCCGATCTGAGGGGTTCGGAGCTTGCGTCCGCGGCCAGGGCTAATGAGCGGAGTCGACCAGCGACTCGCGGTGATGCGCACCCGTACAGCTGTCAGTCGCTACTGTAGGCACCCCGTACCCGGAGCTATCGGGCCCGTACTTACCCCGTGGGTCGATGACGGTGGGGTCGACCATGGTGCCAACCCCCGAGGCGGCGGCTACATCCGTCAGCGACGGCGAGGCGGCTGGGGCTCCCGACGCTGGCAGGCAGGGACCGGGTCAGGAAGAGGGCAGGGCAGCGATTTGGGGGGCGACTCCCGTTCAACACGGTACCCTGGCAATGGCCCTCGAGGCGACCCGGCAGGGACACGCGGCGACGATCCGATGGCGGACCTGGTGGCGACACGGACGCCACGCCGCAGCGCCAATCGATCCCCTCACCGTGCTCGAGGTGGCTCCGGATTCGATCCGCCGAGCGGCTCGGCGAGCGGTCGAGGGCGAGTCGCCACACGTGCCCGGCGTCGTCGGTGGGGATTGGGATCGCGAGACGGTGGCCGTGCCGGCGACACGCAGGGTTCGGCGGGTTCGGGAATATCTGCGGGAAACGGCAGGTGTGCAAGCGTCCTCGGGACCTGGGGCGGGTTCGAGCCACACTCGAGGCGAGGGCGTGCCTGTGGATTCGACCGAGCAGGTGGGAGCGGGTGATGGTTCGGGACCGACGGAAACGGGTGATCCGCAGCCAACCTCGGCGGATGGTGGCGTGGGATCCCCGTCGGTGTCGCCCTCGGGAACTGACGGGTTCGCATCGGGTGACTCCCGCTCACTGGCTGCCCTCGAGTGGGTGTTCGCTGACGTGGCCACGGGGGGCTATCGATCGGTCGCCCAGCGGCGGGCGGCGCGATCGGTACCGGTAGTCGAGCCCACGGTGTTCGATCCCTATCCGCGCCTGCCAGCGGCGATGGGCGAGATTCGGGTGGCGATCGGGCGGGATGGACAGCTGGTGTTGCTCGAGGGGCACGAACGCCTCGCGGTGGCAGGGGTGCTCGGAGTGGCGTCTGTGCCGGTGTTCGTGGCTGGTCGCCACGAGCGCTGGCAGCGGCGACGGGAGGAAGTGGTTCTGACAGGGATCGGTGGGGAGCATCCGGACCTCGAGGGGTTGTAGGGCGCGGAAATCCCCATTGCTTATTGCGGTCGACCGACGACGAGGTGGTGAGGGCACGTAGCTCAGTCCGGATAGAGCGTCGGACTTCTAACTCCGATGGGTTGCCGTTGGGGGGAGTGATCCGACGGTCGTGGGTTCGAATCCCACCGTGCCCGTGCGAAATGTAATCGATCAGTAGCTCTCACAGATCGGACGGGAGAGCGGCTGTAAAAGGCACGGCGTACCGAATCGCAATCTTTCGATTCGGTCCCAAAACCGGATATCAATAATCAAACGAACACACTCCGCTCGAGGCCGCCCCCCGCCGCGATCGTCGGGCCGAGCAGGTGCCTGGTCCGCCGACGGGTGAGTGTCGAGTCGTGGTGAGACGTGGGCGGTGGCCGGCTCGTTCGTCGACACGTCAGAACACCCCCGTCACCGTGCCGATCGCCACGAGGGCGACGGTTAACGCGCTGGCCGCCAGCAGGTAGCCAGTGATCACGCTGTCGTACCACTCCGCTTTCGAACCGCTATATTGGAGACGTTGCATGGATCTGTGTCGAGATTATTTGTAGGCGATCAGGTAGAACGCCGCGCCGTTCAGGGCGACCATGAACCAGCCGACGTACCACAGACTCTCGAGGGTGACCGACACGGCGGGCACGAGTGCCGACAGGATGAGCAGGATCACGGCCACGAGCAACACCGTCGACTCGAGGTCGCTGTAGTCGGGCACACTGGTGCCGTCGGTGGTGATCCAGGCGGTCACCATAACGATTACCGAAGTGATGAAGCTGTACGTGAATTCGCTTCCGTGCGCGAAATACAGTGCATCGTCGAGGCCCGCGTGAAATGGAGCTCCGAAGTCGAGTGTGCCGACGGCGGCCACGCTGAACGTCGCGAGGACGAACACGGGCGCGAGCACGCTGTCGATCAGGTCGATACCGTCCTCACGGCGGACCGCGCCGGGGACGTACGTGTTTGGGAGGCTGCGTGCCATACCCTCGAGCGGTCACCTTCGAAGGTGATACGCAAATTGTCGCCGATACGGAGAAGCTATGGTAGCCAGTTAAACTCATTGCAGATCTTATCGCAAGACTGACTGGTGACCAGTGTGTAACTCGTTTCAGCTGTTATAATCTACGTCGCGCTCGAATCCCCGGAACCTAAGATGATCGTCGGGGACTGGTTCGCTACAGCATTAGTGCAATTCGAGGGCTGGGACTTACTGTCGTTGGTGGGAATGGCGACCGCTCGTGATGCTTAAAAATAACTCAAATCATTCAACTGGGGAGTCTTAGTCCTCTTCAACAGTGAACTCTGCCTCGATCGCTTGGGCCTCTGCCGTATCGCCTATGATGTCCTCCTCTCCGACGTCACCTGCGAACGCTCTGACTGTAAAGTCGGCCGCATCGTCGTCCTCGACTCCGTCAACCTCCCATCCTTCGCCATCATCATTTTGTTCCCACTCGACTGTTGCCTCTGCACCGGTGGTGGTCAACACTGCAACGACTTCACCTTCTTCGTAGATGTTGTCACCACCCCCATTGTCTTCGTCAATGTCTTGTTCAGCAACTATTGCAACCCCGTCTGCATTCCCTGAATCGTACGAGGTCAACTCTACGGTGACTTCGTCGCTTTCATCGCCGCTGATATCGACTACAGCAGTTGGATCGGTCTCGCCTGGCCCAATATCCAGTACGAATGCAGCTATCACGGCTGCCAGAATCACCGTTATTGCAACCATGAGGATGACACCAATCACGGGTGAAACCGCTTGCTCTTCCTCTGAACCGGCCAGCTTTTTTGTAAGATAATTAGTCATGGTACTCTTCTAAATCGTCGAGGATTGCGATGTTATCCATTTCACCTACGTCATCGGGCTCTTCATCCGCACTGTAGGCTACCAAAACGTACTCTGATCCAATATTATACGTGTCTGATTGGCCTGATACAGTCAATGGGTCGTCAACAACACTATCATCATTGTCTGTTCCTTCAACGATCGCAATACCGTCAGCTGTACCATCTAGAGACTTGAGCGTAACTTCTACATCAGTATCTCCGCCGTCATCCAACTCGAATGATGCATTTGGGTCTGCGTCGCCTGGACCAATATCGAGAACAAAGGCCGCGATAACTGCAGCGAGGATTACTGTAATTGCGACCATTAAAATAACACCTATTACAGGTGATACTCCCCGTTTATCCTCGGGTCCTAGCAACTTTTCACACATTGTATCAATCACTGAACTCCACCTCATCTAAATTATCAATAATTGCGTAGTTATCGAGATCCTCCAAACTCGTATCATCACTAACCGATTCCCCACCGTTATCATATGCGATTAGTGCAGAATCGTCACCGTATTCATCCCCGGTATAGTCTCGAGTTCCACCACTGATAGTTAGCACATCGTCGGAGTCCATTTGATCTGCACTTTCGTCGGTAACGTCTTCCAGTACGACGATTCCATCAGTACCCCCATCAAGTGAATTCAATTCAACTTCGACACCGCCGTCAACATCTGATGTAGTGTATGATGCAGAAGGATTAGCTTCTCCGGGCCCAATATCCAACACGAACGCCGCAATCACGGCTGCGAGAATAACCGTAATTGCAACCATTAAAATAACACCAATCACCGGTGACACTGCTCTCTCTGTCGATTCCTCAGTCGTTGGCCGCTTACTTCGCATGCGCATAGTCTGATCTGCACCGTGTGAACGATAAGAAACCTTATTAGTCGGGTACGTAACCCAACGAGTGACGGATGGGGCTGGGGGATGCACCCGAGCAAGCACCACCGTCAGTTTCTCTCGTACACGACCGATGCTGGTAATCTACCCTCATTGGTAGGTAATAAAGACTGTGGCAGGTTCCAATCAATCGGCAGTCAGCCAACAGTAGACAGTTTCATGTTTGATAATCAGCGGGCTGCTGAAGGAGTACAGCGGCCCCTTGAAGCGACGCCGTCTGTCGATTTACAATCTCGAGCCCCCCAACCCAAACCAGACACTCGAGGTGTGCCTGTACACGACCAATGAGCCCCAGCGCGTTCGTCACCGAGGAAATCGAACTCATCGCCGACCGACTCGACGACCAGGAACGCGCCGAGCTGACCGCGACGGTTCAGGAGGGGGCAGCGTGAGCGACCTCGAGCCGATCCCGCCAGCGGAAGCGGCGGAAATGTACCACCACGCAAAGCGGGACGGACACGCGGAAGCAACTCGACGGAGTTCGAAACACCGGATCGGGGCGTTCCTGCAGTTCTGCGAGGAGCATGCGATCGACAATCCCAACGAACTCAGCGGCCGCGACCTCTTTCAGTACCGCATCTGGCGACGAGAGGGACAGGGTGAAGGACGCGAACCCATCAAACTGGTGACTCTGAAGGGGCAACTCGCTACCCTCCGAACGTTCCTCAAATTCGCCGCGAACATCGACGCCGTGGCGCCGTCCCTGTACGAACAGGTCGCCCTCCCGACGATGAAACACGGTGCTGACGTGTCGGATTCGACCCTCGAGCCGGGACGGGCCGTCGACGTTCTCGAGTCCCTCGAGCGAGCGCACCCAGCCTCCAGAGACCACATTATCATGCTCTTGCTCTGGTGCACCGGAGCCAGGACGGGGGCGATTCGTGGCCTGGATCTGGCGGATTTGGCCCTCGAGGGTGAGCATCCGGAGGTGAAGGGACCGGCCATACGGTTCGTTCACCGTCCGGAGACCGACACCCCGCTCAGGAACCAGGAGGATGGCACCCGGTGGAATCGGATCAGCGAACTCACCGCGAAGTACCTCACCGACTACCTCGAGCTGCACCGTCACGACGTGACGGACGACCACGGGCGCAATCCGGCGATCACGACCACCCACGGGCGTCCGGCGGGCAACACGATTCGGAAGGTTCTGTACCGGATCACTCGCCCGTGTTGGCGCGGAGAGGACTGCCCCCACGATCGGGACGTGGACACGTGCGATGGCGCACACCTGGACCATGCCAGGAAGTGTCCATCGTCACGATCCCCCGCACGACGTCCGGAGTGGACGGGTGACGTTCTACCGAAGCGAGGACGTTCCGCGGCGAGTCGTTCAGGATCGACTCAACGCGAGTGAGGATATTCTCGACAAACACTATGACCGGCGAGCAGACCGCGAACAGGCCCAACAGCGCATCAAACACCTTCCTGACCTGTAAACCAATGATCGACAACCCACATCCCGCGAGAAATTGCGTCACTCATGCCCACCGTGCCCGTGCCTGCTCGCAGAGCTCGCAGGAACGGCACTCGAGGATTCGAACCAGGGAGCAGCGTTGCTGCGACCATGGTTCGAATCCCAGCGTGTGCGTCGGGGGATGCCGGGACAACGCCCGACCTGTGGCACGGTACCGTAGGAAGGGCGTCACGGGGAACGCGGCACCAATGCAGCGGCGAGTGCCCGCCACGGGCCGTCACTCACCGGCAAGTGAGGATACTGATCCTCGTCAGTCGGTGTCTCTTTATCCGACGAAACCAACAGTACCCCGATGGCTGAAACAGAGTCGAGACGGATAATCGTCGATACGGACACGGCTGGAGACGACACGCAGGCGCTCGTCCTTGCAGCACTGTCGGACCGCGTCGAACTCGAGGGAATCACGATCTGTGCGGGGAACGTCCCCTTCGACTATCAGGTCGAGAACGCGAAGTATACCCTCGAGTTGGCCGGCGTCGCCGACGAGGTCCCCGTCTACGAGGGCGTTCGCTCACCGCTGCAAAAAGAACACGATTTCGCCGAGTACGTCCACGGTGAGGGCGGGCTCGGTGGGGAACTGTTCCCTGATACGGGCATCCCGTCGGCGGACGAACACGCCGTCGACTTCATCGTTCGGAGCGCTCGAGAGAGCCCGGGCGAGATTTCGCTGGTCTGTATCGCCCCGCTGACCAACGTTGCAGTCGCGCTCCAACACGAACCAGACTTGCCCGAACTGCTCGACGAAGTGCTGATCATGGGTGGGGCGGTGAATACGCTGGGCAACATCACGCCCGCCGCGGAGTACAACTTCTGGGTCGACCCCGACGCCGCCGCCATCGTGATGGACGCCTTCGAGACCACGCTGGTCGACTGGGGTGTGACCATCCGAGATTCGACGTTCGACGCCGACGTATTCGGCGAAATCGAATCGATCGACACGCCACTGGCCGAGTTTTACACGACGATCACCGAAGCCGTCCGCGAGTTCAACAGCCAGTCAGAACACGACTCGTTGGGCGAAGACGTCACCACCCAACCCGACTCGATGACGATCGCGACGCTGCTCGAGCCGGACATCGTCGAGGAGGCGAGCACGTACCACGTTGCCGTCGACGACCGCGCGGGGATGACACGCGGCTACAGTCTGGTCGACGAACTCGAGGTGACCGACGGCGAGGCGAACACCCGAGTGATCGAGTCGGTCGACGGCGACCGGTTCACCGAGATGCTTCTCGACGCGTTCCGTCACCGCGATCCACACCACGAGAAGTGACCGTTCAAAAGGCCGTGATTGATTTCCCCTCATAAAGGTCAAGAAAATTCACCCTCGGGCGCCCAAAACCGAACCTATAAATCGATTGCGTCAAGTCAACCCTATGTATGCAACGACGCACGTTTCTGACAACGGTGGGAGTGGGTGCAACGGCTGGACTGGCTGGCTGTCTGGTTGGCGACGATGACGACGATGGAAACGGTGTGGACGACACCGGAAACGGCGAAGACGACGACGTCGATTCGGACATCACCGTCGGCATCATTTATTCGACCGGCGGGCTCGGCGACGAGTCGTTCAACGACATGGCGTTCGCCGGCATCGAGCAGGCCGAAGAGGACTTCGGCATCTCCTATCAGAACGCCGAACCTGACGAACCGGCCGACATGAACGACATGCAACGCCAGTTCGCGAGCGACGAGGACATCGACCTGGTCTGTTGTATCGGGTTCGACCACGAAACCGACCTCGAGGAGAACGCCGCGGAGTACGACGACCAGCGGTTCGCCCTCGTCGACGCCGTCGTCGAGGCGGACAACGTCGCGAACTACACGTTTCGAGAGCACGAGGGTTCGTTCCAGGCGGGCCACCTCGCGGGGCTGCTCTCGACGATGGACTACGCCCACGGTGCCGGTGAAACCGACACTGACGAGGCACGAGTCGGGTTCGTCGGCGGCGAGGAAATCGCCCTCATCGAGCGCTTCGAAGCGGGCTACATCGCCGGCGCACAGCACGCCGACGATGGCATCGAAACGCCCTCGGCCTATGCAGGGAGCTGGAACGACCCGTCGACTGGCCAGGAAATCGCGACCGGAATGTACGACGACGGTGCCGACGTCGTGTTCCACGCCGCCGGTGGGACCGGTGGCGGCGTCTTCGAGGCTGCACAGTCGGCCGGTCGATTCGCGATTGGGGTCGACGACGACCAGTCGATCAGCGCTGACGAGTTCAGCGACGTGATCGTCGCGAGTATGGTCAAACGCGTCGACACCGCGGTGTACGAATCCATCGAGGCCGTCGTCAACGACGAGTTCGAGGGCGGCATGAACGACCTCGGACTCGAGGACGAGGGTGTTGGGGCGACCATCGGACAGGACTTCGAAGGCGACCTGCCCGAGGAGGTCGTCGACGCCCTCGAGGACTCGCGCCAGGCGATCATCGACGGAGAGATCGACGTACCTGACAACCTCGACGACCTCTGATCGAGATGAGTCCTGACGAGCGGGATGGACGGGCGGCGACAGGGACACCATCGTCGGTTCACCTCGACGGTATCACCAAACGGTTTCCCGGCGTCATCGCAAACGATGACGTCGACCTCGAGGTCGAACGTGGGACGATTCACGCCCTGATCGGCGAGAACGGGGCCGGGAAGACGACGTTGATGAACGTCCTCTATGGCCTGTACGAGCCTACAGCGGGAACCGTCCGTATCGACGGCGAGCCACAGACGTTCGAGGACCCTGGCGATGCCATGGACGTCGGCATCGGGATGATCCACCAGCACTTCATGCTCGTGGACACCATGACTGTCGCCGAGAACGTCGTCCTCGGGAACGAGCCGACCAAATGGGGCGGCATCGTGACCGACAGGGCACGGGCCAACCGCGAGACGCAGGCACTCGCGGACCGCTACGGCCTCGAGGTCGAGCCAACCGAACTGATCGAGGAGATTAGCGTCGGCGAACAACAGCGCGTCGAAATCCTGAAAACGCTCTACCGGGGGGCGGACATCCTGATCCTCGACGAGCCGACGGCCGTCCTCACGCCACAGGAAGTCGAGTCGCTGTTCGACATCCTCAGAGAGTTGATCGCCGAGGGGAAGACGATCATCTTCATCACGCACAAACTCGGTGAGGCGCTCGAGGTGGCAGACGAGATCAGCGTGTTGCGAACCGGGGAGCTGGTCGGCACGGTCGACGCCGAGACGGCTACTCGTGAGGAACTCGCACGGATGATGGTCGGGCGTGACGTCCTGCTCGAGGTCGACAAACCGGCTGCCTCACGGGGTGACCTCGTCCTTGACGTCGAGGACGCCACCGTCGAGGACGACCGTGGCGTCGTCGCGGCCGACTCGGTGAGCCTCGGCGTCCACGAGGGCGAGGTGGTCGGCATCGCTGGCGTCGACGGCAACGGCCAGTCCGAACTGATCGAGGCGATCACCGGCCTTCGAAAACTGACTAGCGGGACGATTACGTTCGACGGTCGGGATATCACGACCGATTCCAGGCGCAGTCGAGTCTCGGCTGGTATGGCCTACGTCGCCGAAGATCGGCAGAAACGGAGCCTGGTGATGGAGTACGAACTCCGACGGAACGGGTTACTTGGTCGCCAGCACCTGCGCCCGTTTTCGGACGGTCGGCTGATCGACTGGGGAGCAACTGCCGACTACGTCGACGACGTTATCGAAGCCTACGACGTTCGGCCGACCGACCCCTCAGCCAAGGCCCACTCGCTTTCCGGTGGCAATCAACAGAAGTTCATCGTCGGTCGGGAGTTCGAACGCGACCCCTCGCTGGTCATCGCCTCACAGCCGACCCGTGGCGTCGACATCGGGAGCATCGAATTCATCCACAACCGATTGCTCGAGTTGCGAGCGGACGGCAAGGCGGTGCTGGTCGTCTCGTCGAAACTCGACGAGGTGACACAGCTCTCGGACCGACTGGCAGTGATGTACGATGGCGACCTTATCGCGGTCGTCGATCCCGAGACGGTCACCGAGAACGAACTCGGACTGCTCATGGCGGGTGAACGGCCTGAGGACCTGGACCTCGACGGTGCGCGTATACGGGGGACACCAGCGTGACCGACGATAGTGGTAGCATCCGAGAGCGCGGATCCGCCGCCCTCGACCGACTCGTCGATGCGACGGCCGCAGAACGAATCACGATTAGTCTGGCCTCGCTCTTGTTTGCGATTATCGTCGGCGCCGTCCTCGTGTTCGTCTCGGGGTTCGTCGCCGACTGCGCCGACCCGTTCATCTATCTGCCGGGGCTGGGCTATGGCTGTTACAACCCACTCGAGGTGTACTGGACGATGCTGACCGGGTCGTTCGGCTCGATGACCGTCATCGGACAGACGCTCCTGCAGACGACCTTGCTATTGTTCACTGGGCTGTCGGTGGCGGTCGCGTTCCGGGCCGGGCTGTTCAACATCGGGACTCAGGGGCAGATGGTACTCGGCGCGCTGGCGACGGCGCTGGTCGTCCTGGAACTCGCCGCGTACGTCCCAGACAACGCCATTGGGATGGTGATCGTGCTCTCGACGGGAGTGATCGTCGGCGCTATCGTCGGCGGGTTCTGGGGGATGATTCCCGGACTGATGAAAGCCTACGCGAACGCCCACGAGGTGATCACCACGATCATGCTCAACTTCGTCGCCATCGGCATCGCGTTCTGGCTCGTTCAGGTCCACGTGGGCGATCTGACGACCGACTCGGTACAGACCGAGACCGTTCCGGCTGTTGCTCGATTCCCGGCGACGATCAGTGGCTCAAGATTTTCCGTGATCGCGCTCATCGGCGCGTTGCTCGTCGCGGCTGGGATCTACCTGCTCTACACGCGAACGGTGATCGGCTACGATCTGCGGACGAGCGGTATCCAGGAAACTGCCGCCGAGTATGGAGGCGTCAACGCCAAACGGAATATCGTCACCAGCATGACCCTCTCTGGTGTTCTTGGCGGGATTGCCGGTGCGATTTACGTCATGATGGTCCAGTACCGCTGGCAAGCCGGTATCCCACCGCTCGGGTTCGACGGCATCGCCGTCTCGATTCTCGCCGGGAACAACCCGGTCGGCGTGATTCCGGCGGCCCTGCTGTTTGGCAGCTTGAAAACAGGCAGCGTTGCCGTCGACCTGTCACTCGGCGTGCCGGGCGAACTCGTCGAGGTTCTCAGGGGGCTCATTATTCTGTTTATCGCCATGCCGGAGTTCTTCCGCATGATCGGCAAACGATTCGGGTACGGAAACGGGTCGGTGGCAACCGACGGCGGTGAGGCGCAATGAACGCCCCGTCACTCACTCGTCGGCAGGGGCTGGTGATCGGCGTGATCCTCTTTGGCCTGCTCACACTGGGACTCATCATCGACGGCGGCCGCCAACTCATCAGCGATGTGACCGGCGTGCTCAGTGTCTCGTATCTCACCTCCGCGATTCGGCTGACGGTGCCGATCGCGTTCGCCGCCATGGGTGGTATCTTCGCCGAAAAGACCGGCGTCATCAACATCGGTCTCGAGGGGCTGTTGATCATCGGTGCATTCGGTGCCGTTGCGAGCCTGTATGCGCTCTCGGCGACCCCGATTGGCGCGAACATTTGGCTCGCGTTCGTGCTCGCCATCCTCGCGAGCACGTTCGTGGCCCTGTTGTTTGCCATCGTTTGCATCGAGTTCAAAGCCGACCAGATCATCGCTGGCCTTGCCGTCTGGTTGATCGCCCTCGGGTTTGCACCGTTCGCGAGCATTATCATCTGGAGTCGAACGAGCAGTCCGAGCGTAGGAACCTTTTCGACGGTTTCGATTCCAGGGCTCGCTGCACTCCCGTCCATCGGGCCGCTGTTCGAAGCCACGCCGCCGGTGTTCTTGCTGGCCCTTGCCGTCCCGTTCTCGTGGTATCTACTCAACCGGACCACGTTCGGGATGTGGATCGAGGCAAGCGGCGAGGACCCGAAATCCCTCGACACCGCAGGTGTCGACGTCCGGAAGGTCAGATACGCTGGCGTCTTGTTGTCGGGGGTCTACTGTGGCATCGGCGGTGCTGGTCTCGCGCTCAACACCGGCCAGTTCGTCGGCAGCGGCGACACCATGATCGACGGCCGTGGCTGGATTGGCCTGACAGCGTACCTGATCGGGAACTACAACCCCGTGGGAGCGTTCCTGGCGTCGTTCCTCTTTGCCGGCCTCGATGCGCTCCAGCTCCAGCTCCAGCAGATTGCGGGCTACGACGTCTCCTCGACGCTCGTCGAAATCATCCCCTACGTCGCCGTGTTGGTAGTCCTGACGTTCGTCGGACGCACGCGGATGCCGTCGGCTGCTGGAGAACACTACGAATCTGACGAGTAGGGTCCAGGCTTCCCGACTGTGTACAGCCGGTGGCCACATTGCAGCGAGAGTCTCCCAGCCAACCGACGATCTCGGGACCGGATTTTCGACGCTGTGTCCCGGGTCTGTAGGGGAGGCGTATACACGCCACCGGTAATCCCTGCCCCTTACGATTATGATGGTGGCTGAGAACCCACGACAGCAGACCGACGATACGACTCGAGCGCGCCGAATCTCCGGTCATGCTCGAGCGGCTCTTGGAGAGTGTCGAAAGATGCTCGACTCGCAGGTCACTCGTCCTCGAAGACGAACGTGCCGTCACGCTGAACGACCTCGCCATCGACCTCGATGAACGAGTCCTCGCTCATGTCGACGATCATGTCCACGTGGACGGCCGAGTCGTTGGTCTCGTTTTCCTCGCCGACGGTGTCGTCGTAGGCGCGACCGACCGCCATGTGGACCGTGTCGCCCATCTTCTCGTCGAACAGCATGTTGTAGGTGAACTGGTCGATGTCCCGGTTCATCCCGATGCCCAACTCCCCGAGGCGGCGGGCACCCTCGTCGGCCTCGAGGACCTCCGTCAGCACGGCCTCGTTCTTCGCAGCGGAGTGAGAAACCACCTCGCCGTCCTCGAACTCGAGGTGGGCGTCCGTGATCTCCCGACCCTGATGGTAAAGCGGCAGGTCGAACAGGACCTCACCCTCGACGCTGTCGCGCACGGGGGCGGTGAACACCTCGCCGCCGGGGAGGTTGCGCTCGCCGTAGTCGTTGAGGGTATGATTGCCGGCGACGGACATCGTCACGTCCGTGGTGTCACCGCTCTTGATGCGCACCTCGTCGGCCGGGTCGAGAATCTCGACCATGGCCTGTTGAAACTCGCGGACGGCGTCCCAGTCCTTGTTGACGGCGTCCCAAACGAAGTTCTCGTAACCCTCTCGAGACAGCTCCGCGAGCTGGGCGTTCGCCGGGGCGGGATACTGGGTGAGACACCAGCGTTTCGAGAGCCGTTCGTCCTGGATGGGGCGGTAGGCGTTGCTGTAGGCCGAACTGATCTCGGGGTCGACGTCACTGGTTTCGGTCGCGTTGTCGCCCGCTCGGATGGCGATGTAGACGTCCGTGTTCTCGATGAGTGCGAGTTCGTGTGCGGGGGTGTCGAACGCCAGGTCCTCGACCGCATCGACGGCAGCCCCGGCAGCCCGCAAAAACGCGCGGTGCTGGCGTTTGCCGGTTCGCTTGCTCGTGGTGATCGGATTCGCGCCGACGTCCCCGATGACCTCGTGGAGGGCGACGACGAGGTCCTCGGCGACGGGATGGGCGTCGATGACGACGTTGTCCCCGGGCCTGAGATCGACGGAGTGGGTGACGATCACCTGCGCGTGTTCGCGTATTCGTGCGTCCATACCCGCCACTTTCGCTACCGGCGAGTTACGGTTTTCGGAACGAAGCCGATCGAGAGAACACTCCGACGGCTCGAGTCGCGCCAGCCCCGGGACGGGTGAGTCCACTAGAACGCGCGAGGCCTCGAGTCGGCGGTCATCGATCGACATGTACAGAGCCAAAACAGGTATCTAATCAGGTACTTCTACAGAAATCGTGATACAGCCGTGTTACCACTTGTCGATGTAAACAGACGCTTCAGACGCTCTAACGACTATTTCGACAGATAAAAGAGCGTCAAACCCGTCCGGTCCATAATGACTGGTCGTCGAGATATGTTGTTGTTTGGGCTCCTCGCACTCGTCTGGGGGAGTTCCTTCGCGGCGATCGAGATCGGGCTGACGACGCTTCCACCGATCCTGTTTGCGGCCCTGCGATTCGACCTCGCGGCCCTGCTCTTCGTCGGTGTCGTCCTCGCGCTCGGCCTGCCCTGGCGACCGCGCTCGCACGTCGACTGGCTCGCGATCGCCGTCGGTGGCGGGATCCTGATCGGGGCACACTTCGCGCTGTTGTTTCTCGGACAATCCTACGTCTCGAGTGGCGTCGCGGCTATCGTCCTGAGTCTGACGCCGATTGTGACGCCGCCACTGGCGCTCGCGGTGCTCCCGCGGGAGCGATTGCGTGCGCCCGCCGTTGTCGGGCTCGCGCTCGGATTGGCCGGCGTCGTCGTCATCGCCACCGCCGGGGGCTCGCTCTCCGGGCAGGGCATCGGCGTCGCGCTCCTGTTCGGCTCGGCGGTCACGTTCGCGATCGGATCGGTCCTCACCGAGCGACTCACTGGCAACCTCCCGATGCTCTCCGTACAGGCCTGGGCGATGGGGGTCGGCGCACTCCTGTTGCACGCACTCAGCGCGATGCACCCGGCAGAACGGCTCACCGCTACCACGGTCACGCCCGAAGCGGTGGCTGCACTGGCCTACCTCGGCGTCGTCGCCACTGGCGGGGGCTTTTTCATCTACTTCGTCCTGCTCGAGCGGATCGGTGCGACGGAACTCAGCCTCGTGAATTACGCCGTGCCCATCGTCGCCGCGCTCGTCGGCTGGGCCGCCCTCGGCGAGCGACTGACGGTCGGGACGGCAGGCGGCTTCGGGTTGATCCTCTGTGGGTTCGCCCTCTGTAAGATCGGTGCCCTCTGGCGAACTGCAGCCCCAGTAGTGGGCTACGGCCCGACGCGACCAGCACACCATCACCCCGGGAGCGTCGTCGTCCGCGGCAACGTCTACCTTCCCGCGTCGCAGGTGCCCGGCCCCGAGTCACGTCGTGAGCCGATCGGCGGCGGTCCCGTCGGTGAGTCGAGGACAATCGAGTCGAGCCACGTCGGTGGGGCCGATTAGGATGTCGAGCGGGCACGTCGTTCCCCCCAACGACCCACCGAAGCTTGTCCCATTCCAAAGGACCAAACCCTCTCGTAACCCAGCTAACGCAGGCAGGTGGCTCTCGTGACCCAAAAACGCGAATACCGAGACGACTATCCAGAGCAGACGCTGTACATCCCCGGCCCGACCGAGGTGCGTGAGGACGTCATCGACGCGATGTGCGAACCGATGTTCGGGCACCGCATGGATCGCATGACGGACCTCTACACGACCATCGTCGAGGACACGAAGACCTTTCTCGAGACCGACAACGACGTCATTATTCTGACCGCCTCTGGCACCGAGTTCTGGGAGGCTTCGACGCTCAACCTCGTCGACGAACACATGCTCGTGGCGACCTGTGGCAGCTTCAGCGAGCGCCACGCCAACGTCGCCGAACGCCTCGGCAAGTCCGTCGACCGCCTCGAGTACGAGTGGGGACAGGCGGTCAAACCCGAGGACATCCGGGAGGCCCTCGAGACGAGTGACAGGCACTACGACGTCGTGGCGTGTGTGATGAACGAGAGTTCGACTGGCGTCCGCAACCCGATCGAGGAGATCGGTGACGTCGTCGCCGACTACCCGGACACCTACTTCGTCGTCGACGCCGTCTCCGCGCTCGGGGGTGACGCCGTCGACATCGACGCACACGACATCGACGTCATCTTCGCCTCGACGCAGAAGGCCTTCGCCATGCCCCCCGGGCTGGCAGTCTGTGTGGTCAGCGAGGCCGCCGACGAGCGCGAACGCGAGCGCGACTCCGCATCGTGGTACGGCGGCTTCCAGCGCTGTCTCGACTACTACGATCGGAAAGGCCAGACCCACTCGACGCCCGCCATTCCGATCATGCTCGCCTACCGCAAACAGATGAAACACCTCCTCAAAGAAGGTCTCGAGGCCAGACACGATCGCCATCGGGAGATGGCCGCCTACACCCAGTCGTGGGCCCGCGAGCACTTCGAGATGTTTCCTGAAGCGGGATATGAGTCCCAGACGGTGAGCTGCATCGAGAACACGCAGGGAATCGACGTCGCCGAGACCATCGAGGCCGTCGCCGCCGAGTACGACATGGTCTTCTCGAACGGCTACGGCTCCCAGCTCGGCGAGGAGACCTTCCGAATCGGGCACATGGGCGAACACGATCTCGAGTCGATTCGGGCGCTGACCGACGCCATCGAAGACGTTGCTGGGCTCTGAGGCAGTCTACTGTACCCGTTCGTCGGTGACCAGACGGACCCGGTCGGCAATCACTGAGAAGCGACGATCCCAACCCGTCTCACTGATCCTGATTCGCAGTCCTGACACCAACAGTTGCCGTGAAGCCGACGTCGCGGAGCCTATCGACGAGCGGGGCGCCGATCCCCGAAGCGGGAGTCAAAACGCCACCGTCCAGTGGTGAGTCGGTGTCGTCGGCGAGGAGACACATCGCGGATTCCCCGAGCATGCGGGCCGTGGCGCCGTAGCCCGGATCCCGGTCGGCACCGAACTCGGCTTCGACGGTGAACGGGCCGTCCGTGGTGGTCCCCCGCCCCAGGACGCGGACGGTGAAGTGGCCCGCCTCGACCTGTTCGGCCGTCGGGCCCTCGCCGGGATCCGGAAACACGTACTCGCTGATCGCGGTCCGTATCGGCCCGACGGACATTGCTGCCGTGAACAGGCCAAGACCGCCCGCGATCAGGCTCGCACCGGTGGCACCGTTGATGCCGGTACCAGTCGGGATAGCCTCCCTACAGCGGAACTCACGTCCCCACGGGTATCCGAGGAGCGCGTTGCTCCGGCGGAGCACGCGTTCGTTGACCGGCGCCATCGGCGACGGTGCGGTCCAGGATCTGCGTAGGCCGTCCTTTCTGGGACGCCGCTGTCTGCCCTGGTCGACGCCATACCGCTCACCTGGTGGGGCCAACGAGTACGGGTCCCGAAGCGTCTGGCGGGCAAGCGGATCGCTCGAGGCGGCCTCGAACAGTTCGACCATGCTGGCCAGCGTGCCACCGCTGACGCCACCGCTACCGCGTTCGAGGTAGACCCGCACCATGTCACAGGTCGTGTCGAATCTATCGGCCGCGTGCGACTGGACGAGCAGGGTGGCGAGATCCGCGGGCACGGAGTCGAAGCCGCAACTGTGTACGAGCCGCGCGTCGGCGTCGACGGCAGGCTCGTGGTATCTGTCGATCATCTCACGAATCCAGGTCACCTCCCCGGTCAGGTCACAGTAGTCCGTCCCGGCGTCGACGCAGGCCGCCACGAGCGGCGTGCCGTACCTCGTGTAGGGCCCGACCGTCGTACAGACGACACGAGTGTTGTGGGCGAGTTCCTGGAGGCTCGCGGGGTCAGTTGCATCACCGAGGACGATTGGAATCTCGTTCCACTCGGTTCGGCGAGTGAGGTCCGAAACGAGCGCCTCGAGTCGCCCCTCGTTCCGTCCGCCCAGCGCCAGCGAGAGGTCCGCCGGCGAATACTGTTCCGTGAGGTGTCCGGCCACGAGGCCGCCTGCGACGCCGGTCGCCCCCCACACCACGATGTCGTACTGCCGGTCCGTGTCTGGCACGTGTATCATCGACTAGTTCGGTCTCGAGAGGCAAAACGACCGTGATCACACCGGCAGTTTGAATCATTCCTGCACTGAGGAGAAACGTGAGATGAATACAAAACGCGTATCTTACACAGGGTGACCGCCAAATCGAGGCTGGCTGTCTCGAGCAGGATGATTACGCTGGCTACAAATTATTTTAAAAAGCAAATAAAACAGCCTATGCATCTCTTTTTTCGAGGCAATAGTAGTTACCTTGATATCATTGAGGTACCCCCGCTCCTTTCAGCTTTATTAATTAGTGTTTATCTCGGTACTCGAGATCGCCTTGGTTACCCCAGGCGCAGTGATTGGAACCTTAACATTCCACTCACCATTCGAGAGCCCCACGTGAAGCGCTCTTGAATTAGTATCTGCGACACACTC